>Ga0172366_10000008_pt1 | contig 104786 bp, 102 predicted proteins | sample LakKivSesite69cm_FD_114533 | JGI IMG/M metagenome (GOLD analysis project Ga0172366, IMG submission 114533) | Sediment microbial communities from Lake Kivu, Rwanda - Sediment site 69cm | ecosystem: Environmental > Aquatic > Freshwater > Lake > Sediment | place: Rwanda: Western Province, Lake...
CGACGCCCTTGGCGCAGTCGAGGGCTCCTATCCCTCCCTGCATATCCGTCCCAGACATAGTGCTCAAGGCTATCCCCATCGTCTCCGAGAACGTGTGCGGGATTCCCGGGACCTCGGAGTCGTTCAGCCCCCAGTCCCCGACCATGCACGGGAGGCCGTATCTCTTCGCCATCTGAGCCAGCCCAGCCGCTATAAGAGGCTGGTTGACGCTCTCGTAGTTGATCATCCCCGTCCTCATGTTCACGGGCGTGGAGGAGGAGCAGTAGACCGTCCGCGCGCCCTTCGCGGCCGCCTGTCCAATAATCAGGCTAGCAAGGTTCTCGGAGTTGGCATTGACGAGCGTCCCTGCCATAGTCACCGGCGCAGTCCCGCCGGAGAGGGACATGGACATGGTCGTCACTGCCACGCCGGCCTTTGCGAACTCCACCAAGGCCTCCACGGCGTCCCTTTCGAACATGAGCGGCGCAATCGAGCAGTGAATCACGGTGAAGTAGGGCTTCTTCTTGAGCTCCTCCAGGCCGCCTGCGATGAGGGCTCCAAGCCGCACTTGCGTTCTCGCGTCCTCGGCGTTGAATATCTCAACGCCCTGGACGTGCTTCGTCGTGTTCTGGAACGCGGTCCACAGCTCGTGTAGCCCGTGCGTGTCTTTGGGGACCTCGGTTGCGGTGAGGTTGGTCTGCACATAGTCCGCTCCTGCGAGCGCATCGCCAACCCTCACCGTGTCGGCGACATCCTTCACCGTCGAGTCACGCTTCTTTCCTGTCTTTATGTCGATGATGTACGTCCCAAGGCCGGTCGTCCCGGTGTACGGCCACGAGCTGACTGGGATCCTCAGGTCGTTCTTGGAGTCCCTGGCGTGGAGCGTCATGCTTCTCGGAACCGTCTTCAGCATGTCCCTCACGACGTGTTCTGGTATCTTGGCGACCTGAGTCTTGGGATCTATGCTTGCCCCGGCCCTTCCGAGCAACTGGAGCACGCTCTCGCTCTTCACCCTGACCCCGATGGTCTCGAGGCACTCCATGCTCTTCTGATCGATCAGGTCCTCCTCGCTCCTGTCCAAGAACTTCAGCCGCGCCACCGCCAATCCAAACACATCCTGGGAATACCGGCTCGAAAAACCCTGAGGCACAGGTCCATGAAAAGGATTTGCCTCCAGGGTCGTCGCGTTCCAGACGATTCTCGTTGCAGATATCGACGGTTATCATCCGTGAAAACGGCCCGAAAAGCCAAATAAGGCTCTCGCACGGTAGGATTGACCAGATGACCGTCAAGTGCCCCGCCTGTCAGAAGGAGGTCCCGGACGATTCCACGTTCTGCCTGTCCTGCGGGAGGCCACTCAAGGCCGACGGCATGGACATGATCCTCCCCCCTGAGGGCTCCAACACCGAGGGCAGGGCCTTGATGTACTTCATAGGGGCCATCATGTGCATCTTCTTCGGGGGGTTCCTGCTGATCCCCGGTATCTTCGTAGGCCTCGGCCTGATCATCCCTGCCCTGTGCGTGGTCGTCATAGGGTTCGTCTTCCTGGCGATGCGGTACAGTGTGCTCAGGCGATACGCCAAGAACGTCGCCGTGCTACGTAAGGAAGCATCGGTCAAGGTGAAGTGCAGCTACTGCGGCACTCTCTGCCCCGAGGGAGCGGTCACGTGCGATTCTTGCGGCGCGAGACTCTGAACAGGCGGCGCGAATAGGATTATGAATCAGGCAGTAGTTGCTCTCGCAGATGGAAGACCTGATATCGATTCCCGACCTGGAGGGCCTCAGCGTCCGTCGATACAAAAACGCCTCTGATTTCGAGGCCATGTCGAACGTGTGTGGCAGGAGCTCGCTGGCGGACGGCTTCGAATGGACAAGAAGCAGAGGAGATATCGAGGGGACTTACGATGAGATAAGCACTCGAGACAGGTTCAACGACCTGATATTCGCGGAATCCGGACCCGAGATCGTAGGATATGGCGAATCGTATGCGGAGCCTGTCGATTCGTCCACATGGTCGTTCTGGAACTTCGCCCACGTACTTCCCGAGTGGCGAGCCCAAGGCCTCCGTGAGAAGATCTTCGGGTACAACGACCGACGTTTGCTCGGGATTGCCAGAAGGACTGGCTCAAAGGGGTACTTCCAGACATGGGCCTGCACCGAACCCAACGACTGGAGAGACATCATCGAACGCAACGGGTTCGTGCGGACGTTCGATGTGCTGGAAATGGAGAACCCCACGCCGGCTGCCGCCACCATCCAACCCCTCCCGCAAGGCCTCGAGATCAGGCCTGTGCCGTTGGGACGATGCAGGGATGTCTGGGAAGGCATGCGTGAAGCATACCGCAACGAGCCTTGGTTCACGGAGACTATGTACGACGAAGACCACTTCAGGGCTTGGCAGACGAAGTCGGAGTTCCAACCGGAGTTGTGGCAAGTGGCATGGGATGGAGACAGGATAGTCGGCGTCGTCCAGAACCACATTGACAGGACGGCCAACGAGACTTTTCGGAGGAGCATCGGGCACACCGAAGACATCTACGTCGCGGCAGACTGGCGTCACAAGGGCGTGGCGAGCGCGCTCATCTCCAGGAGCCTGAGATTGCTCGCCTCGCTCGGGATGACTGAGGCGTCTCTCGACGTCGATGTTGAGAACGCATCGGGTGCGCTGCGTCTGTACGAGGCGCTCGGGTACCGACAGGTTCGCTCTTTCTCGTTCTACAGGAAGAATCTCCCTCCGGAGTGAACAGGCACGGTCACTTCTTCCTGATCCTGTTCGTCCAATCGACGAGGCTCTGCAAGAGCTCCTTCACGAGCTTCCTTGTCATCTCGTCAGTGACCCTTCCCTGTGCGTCCACCCTCGATTGCGCAAACGGCATCATGACTTCTGGGCGATTGATCGGGAACATGTCGAGGAATACGCACGTCTGCCTCAGATGATACTGCATCCTGGCGCCTCCGAGCATCCCGATCGACGCACTCATGATTGCCACTGGCTTGCCTTCAAAAGCGTTGTCTCCGTGAGGTCTGGACGCCCAGTCAATGGCGTTCTTGAGGACGCCCGGTACGGAGTAGTTGTATTCCGGCGAGACGAACAGCAGCGCATCGGCCGCCCGGATCTTGTCCTTGAACTTCTTCACACTGTCAGGGGGCGTGCGCTCGAGGTCTTGGTTGAATATGGGAATGCCGCTGAGCTCGAACACCTCTATGCTCGTCCCTTCAGGGACGAGCTCGGCCGCGGTGTTCAAGAGGGCGCGATTGTACGATCCCTTCCTTAGACTCCCCAGAATTCCGAGTATCCTCACTCCGGCCATCGGGTTCACCAGACGTGCTTCGGCAAGCAAGAGGACTCGGTGTATTAGCCGGTGACCCCTAACAATGGGCCGTCACAGGCAGAAGGCTATAAAGAGCGGCAAGCGTTGGGACCGTCGATGGGAGAACGGACGAAGAACACCCTCTCGAACGGCAAGTTCCGGCGATTCATCACGAGCCTCGTCCTCCCGGTCGACAATAGCCGGTCGGGAGACTGCGACAGATGCAGGGCATGCTGCAAGTTCGGGGTCGTCTGCCCATTCCTCAAGGAGAGGCAGGACGGGTCGCACACCTACTACTGCTCTGTGTACAGGCTGAGACCGCTTCAGTGCAGGAAGTATCCGAGAAGCAGGAACGAACAGATACACCAGCCGTGCGGGTATACCTTCGGAGACGATGGAAGGCCCGGCGATTGAGCCCGCGCTCTCAGCGGACCAGTCCCATGGCGATTCTGCAATAAACCTCGCAGGCAGGTCCGAGCTGCGATACCTCCACCGACTCCTCAGCCTGATGGTACCTGGCCAGTTCTCCCGCCTCTCCAGGCCCAACGCATATGACAGGCGTTCCCGTCTCTTCCGCGACTATATTGTCGTCAGCCTCCGACACTCCGCACACAAGCCTCGGCGTCCGGCCAGTAACCGCTCTCGCCGCCGCCTTGGCTTCTCTGACAAGACTGCTCTGGGGAGACGTGAGATAGGGCTCATACACCTCGCCCGGCCTGTCATCGAGCACCACTCGGACGTGGGACTGTAGACGTAGCGCATCGATCGTTTCCGCGATCTCGCAACCAGGATCGCCCTTCCTCCTCGGGACCACGCTCCGGACCAGCCTGAAGGAGCACTTGTCCGGGACGCTCAGGCTCCTGGTGCCGCCCGATATGCCGAGCACGGTCTGCGACTCCCCAAGGGGCCTCAGGTCCTCGCCCAGCACCCTCCGCGCCAACGGCATCTTCATCCGGTCGATTGCGCAGATCGCTCTTGACGCGTCTACGACCGCATTCACTCCCATCTCGGGCAGCGCACCGTGTGCCGCCTTGCCTCTGACATGGATGTCGTAGTAGTATCCCCCGCGCCTAGCGTTCGTGATCACCTTGAGACCACCGAATCCCTCACCGACGAGGACCGCCTTCGCTTTCCTGAACTCCCCCCTCAGGACAAGGGTGCGGGTCCCGACCCCGTTCAGCTCTTCCCCGGAGACCACCTGGAGCTTCACGTTGAGCCCCTTTGCCAGACGGTGCTCTGATATCGTCCTGAACGCGATCATGAGCCCCGCTAGGCCGGACTTCATGTCCAGCGACCCAAGTCCGTAGAGTCTGCCGTTCTCGACATCGGCCCCGAACGGATCGTGAAGCCATCCCGGGGCGACCGCGACCGTGTCCATGTGTCCGTTGAGAATCAGACTAGGGGCGGATGACGGGCCAGTCTGTGCAATCACGTCGGGCCCACAGCCCGGCACATCCACCGAGTGCGGGTCGAACCCCCAGCGTTCGAGCATGCCGAAGACGGACTTCGATATGCGCCTCTCCTGTCTAAACCTGCTGGGGATCCGGATGAGCCTCTTCGCGAGGTCCAAGACCTCCTTCTTGTCGACCAGAAACCCTATGTCACACGATCCTGCACGATGCGACGGCACGCCCTCCTCCCCGGGTCGAGAGAAAGCGTCCCCGGTCAAGAACTTTGGCGTGCTCCTTCCGGATGTTTCAGGCCGCGGAGCCAAGACACGGCGCGGCTCCTCGCCCGAGTGTAGATGTTGTCCCTCTGCCCGATCCATCTGATCGCGAGCGCGAGGACCATCCCGACGACCGCCCCCGCGACCACGTCGGAGGGCCAGTGGAGTCCGAGGTAGATCCTGCTAAGGCCGATGAGGGCCGCGAGGCCAAAGACCGAAACCCCTGTCCGACGGCGAGTCCCGAAGGCGATCAGCGTGGCCATCGCGAAGGCCCTGCTCGCATGGCCGCTGGGGAAGGAGGGGGATGTGGCGGTCGTAAGAAACCCCCACGAGAGCGTGTGCACGTCGGAGAGCACCGCTGGCGGCCTCTCGCGCATGAAGACGACCTTGAGGACTTCGACGACCAGGTCGGAGATGATGATCACGACAACGACGTCGAACCCGAGCTCCCGGTGCTTCTTCCACCACAGGACCGGGCCCGCGAACACCAGGATGTAGGTCATCCCGAGGACCGTCAGCGCGACCATGAACAGGTCCAGTCCGAGGTTCGACCCGGCCTGGTTCAGCGCTCTGAACACGGATTCGTCCAGATTCACGCGGCCAGTATTGAGTGACCCGTAATTGAAGGTTCACCATCGCGGAACGAGCCGCACGGGACCATCGAGGCTTCGCAGTCCCAATCATTTGTCCGCAAACTCCTTTATAGCTCCCTCTCTATGGGACTTCCGCCAGGCTAGACCGGGACGTTCGGCGTGTCCTTGTACACCAAAACCGTCGTTAGTGGGGGTGACAGCCGGGGACGTCGTAACCGAACCTTCGCCGGTCCAGTTACCAACGATGAGGCCCTGTCCGATGGGGTCGAAGGTGGCTCTGTGAACCAGCCGGAGGGTTGGGTCCTCTGCCTCAATCGGGGGCATCAGGTCAGGCCCTGACGGGAGCAGCCTTACCTCGGACTCTCAACGCTCACCGGGAAGCGGGGCCGAGAAGGTTTCTGGGTAGCCGACGCGGGAGAGGTCGGCAACCCCGGTGGCCTGGCACTTCTGTATCCTCACTTGAACATCGTTCGTCCGTGGTTTGAGGACCATGATCGATGATCCGGGATTCGGGCATCCGGGAAGAGAAAAGAGAGAGTCGAGCACGGTGGGGGCCGCAGCGTGACAGTCCCCTTTTACTAGCTCAACCTACCCCAGCTTCTAGGCGCCCTCTGGGATTGGTTGCCAACCGCTGAGTTGCCGTGTTTCTCGCTCTCGGAAAACAATAACAGAGGCGAGCTTAAGTTTTTTGCGGCAGAGCGCACCCGAGGCTGTCGACGGCGAAGTCGAAAAGTACTTCATGCTCCTCGTTCTGAACGAGCTCGAGCTTGCTCCCCTTCTGGACACTGCCGCAGAGAGCCGCCGTGATGTCGACACGCGCGAACTCGTCTATCACGATTTGGGTTCTCGCCTCTCGGCAAGTGACAACGAACCCGCACCCTTGGTATGCAGTGAGCCACTGCAGCTGGTCGACGCCTTTGGGAGCCGGGATCTTCGTGATGTCTACGACCGCGCCCTTCCTGCTCGCCTCGAGGAGCATCCCAAGCGTCCCCAGTGCCCCGGGGTTGCTGATGTCCTTCCCGGCGGTCAGGTAGGGGGCAATCTTGTTCATGACCTTGAGCTGCTTCCGAACCATCTCCCTGCTCTTCTGAGACGTCGTGTCCCAGGAATATGGGACCCCCTCGGTGAAGTGTCCGTCGATGTCCATAGCGAATATCACGGGGTCGCCGACGTCCGCGCCGCTGCTGAGGACGAGTCGAGACCTGTCCGTCTTCCCAAGTATGGCGACATCGACCGCCGTGTAGGAAGTGTCCGGATGAAGGTGCCCGCCAACCATCGGGACACCGAATTTGTCCTCTGCGGCTTTCATCCCCTCAACAATCTTCCCTCTAACGTCCTCATCGTTGCATGAAAGGACGTTCACCATCGCGAGGGGCTGGCCGCCCATCGCGGAGATGTCGTTGATGTTCACGAGCACAGCGGAATATCCCGCCCAGAAAGGATTCTTCTTCACGAGGTCCTGCAGGATGCCATCGGCCGCCATCAGGAGGATCTCCCGGCCGCACTTGATCACGGCAGCGTCCTCCCCGAACGCCGCAAGGATGTCCTCGCTCTGCAACGGTATCAGGCTCATCGCGACCTGCGTAATCGGCCCTTTCCTCGTGACGCCGTGGTAGTTGCGAATGCTCTTGACCAATTCCTTCAGTTTCACGATTCTTGGACAAGTTGGTGCGGATAAATAACCTCTCTCCCTCAGAGTTTCAGCTGCGTTGTCTGCCTGAGGTAGGGCCGGGCATTGAATCGGTCGATCACCAGGTCGCAAAGGACTAGCAGGAACTCCGTATCGAGTTCCTGCTCCACGACCGTCGGCATGTCGCTGTTCGGGACCTTGTAGCCCAGTTTCGTCAGTATGGCCTTTGCCTCTGCCCTCTCCTCCGGGCTGGCTTTCCTGCCCTCTACCTGCCCCTCGAGGCCGCAGCGCTTCACTTCCATATCGAAGACGACCCGCTTGAACAGACGCTGGAGGCAAAAGGCGGCGAGGGTGGCCCTCTCTTTCGGGGTCATGGCATGCTCTGAGCAACTCTCACCTACCAACTCGTACAGGTTCTTCTCCCTCGAAGCCGAAGCCGAGAAGACTTTCGCGGGCTTGATGTCCTTCGACTTGAGGACATTCATGTCCGCGAGAGCCTTGAGATAGCCCGTGAGTTCGAGCCTGTGAAGCTTCACCCCCCGGGACGCGAGCTCTCTTGAAACGCCGCTGATCGACATCTGGTCCTTCTTCAGGATCTCGAGCACCAGTTCCTTCATATCCTTGTCTGGAGAGAACATATCGGACCATCTGGTAACAGATTTGGTAAATAAATAATGTGCGAGGCCAGTCCCGGACGGGGATGCGGCGGTGCGGGTCAAATCTAAACCGTTCCGGACGCATCGGGACCGATGCAATGGTCGCGCCGAATCTGCCGGAAGAACTCGCGGGCTACATGCTCATCATGAACCCTATAGTCTGTCCCAAGTGCTCCAGGAGATATCCCAAGGGCACGAAGGTCTGCGCTGTATGCGGTGCTGAGCTGCCGAAGGAGTAGCTCAGAGCGCGGGACCTACCAGCTGCCACAGGATCAGTGCGAGCACGAATAGCGCCAGGCCTATCGTGACTGTGCTCACGACCTTGTCCTTCTGCTGCTTCGTATATGTCCTACCGGTCTTGCTGAGAAGATAGTCTATCCCGTCCCGGAACAGATAGCCGCCGTCAAGTGGGACGGCGGGCAGGACATTCGTGAGGCCGACCATGAGGTTGAGCCAGAAGATCCAGTAGAACGCGTTCGTGATGACCCAGAACACCGGGGCCGGCATCCAAGCAAGCGCCCCGGATGGTTCGTAGATATCTGTCACGGGTGACCTGAGCGGCGCGAGGTTGAGGAAGGGCAACGCTATCAGTCTGAGCCAGGATGTGGAGAAATCGCCTACGCTCTTGTCGCCCTGGAACGGGTTCGCGAGCAGGCTCGAGTAGAATGTCGAGTTCCTGTCGTCCACTCCCAGGTTTAGGAACCCGCCGCCAAGATACGCCACGCCCTGGTAGCTCGGGCTGTTCGCGCCGGGATCGTAGGTCTTGTAGTACTCGTACTTGTTTGAGAGCGTTATCTCAGTGATCGACGAGTCGACCACGAAACGCTCGGCTGTGCTGTTGTAGCTGAGCGCCACTATGCTCACAGTCTCGCCCGCGTGCAGTCCGGACATCACCTGCTCCAGCACCTGGATGTTCTCGAGACTCACGTTGTCGAGCGACGCCACCACCATTCCCACCTGGAGTCCCGCTTCGTAGGCGGCGAATCCCGGGGCGGCGTAGCCGATCACGACGCCGTCGGTGACGTTCGAGACCGTTAGCAGCTCCCCTTTGTAGTAGTACTGGATCGTAATGATAGCGCCGGGGTCGGAGAGCCTGGAGTCCATGTCGGTGGTGCTGGTGATGACAGTGCCGTTGATGTTCGTTATGACGCTGCTCGGCCTGATCCCTGCCACCGATGCGGGCGAGTCCGTGACGACGCCGTACGCGATGACACCGTTCTCCTTGACCGAGACGGAGGACATCATCACGCCCGAGAACAGCCCGAGCATGATCATGGCGATCACGATGTTGGTCGCAGGTCCGGCCGCGTACACGCGGGAGCGTTTCCTCCGAGTCGTGGTCTGGAGCTCTTTCTCGTCCGGCTCGACGAACGCCCCGATCGGGAAGACCAGAAACATGACTCCGAGAGACTGGACCTTGATGCCTGCTGCCCTCGTCAAGATGCCGTGGGCGAACTCATGGAACACAATCGCCACTATGAGCGCGACGATGCCGTATCCGACCGGGATGACCGGGTTTATTCCTGGTATCCCTAGGATGAGCTGCGGGGATGGAGGCGTCTTGATCTGGGGGACTATGGTCGCTTCCCAGAGGAGCAGGAGCATGATGGTGACCATCGCCCCTCCGCAGATCCAGAGGGCCAGCCTCGCGTAGGAGTTCCAGAAGAACGTCTTCTTGGCGAGACGGTCGATGAACGCCTTGCCTCTCGCCGTCCTCCACATGATGATGGGGCCTGTGAGAGACATCCCGTGCTTCTCGAAGAACTTCATCCTGTGCAATACGTACACGAGGCCGATGTATGCGAGAAAGACTATCAGGGCGATGAGGTAGCCGTTCATGACTGGCAAACCAGCGTCCGTCCGATGCCGGTTCACCTATTAATGCATTTCATCGTGCCCCTGGGGGTGGTCCGGCGGTGTCGTTGGCAGGAGCGGCCTTGTGTCTAGCCCACTCCTCGTCCGAGATCTGGTCGTAGACGGCGCCTGCGTCCTCCTTCTTCTCTTCGCTGGACTCGGTGGAATTGGCCAACCTGATTATCTGATCCTTCTTCAGGATCCAGTAGTGGATCCTCCACAGCTTCCCCTTCTTGAGCAGGACCTCCTCGTGGGTCGTCGTCAGCAGGCCTTCCTCCTCAAGCATGTAGAAGACGTCTCGGTCCTCGGAAGTCAGTCTGTTGTCGATGACCTCGTCCGTGTATCCGAAGAAGCTCATCAGGTAGTCGGCAAGGTTCTTGATCTCCTCATCCGTCATCCCTTTTCGGCCGACTGTCTTCCTTAGAGCAGCTTCCACCTGTTGCATCGTGACAACAGTCATCCCGATCCCGCCCAGACAACAGTATCCACAGCTAAAAACATGTCGTATGCGCTCAGAATATCTCCCGCTCGGTCGACGCGTCCAGGATCTTCACGCCGTCGGAGGCGAGACGGTGGAGTATCTTCTCGGCCCAACCCAGCTTCCTCGCCTTGACCTCTGGACTCCTCCCGGACTTCTCGGCCGGATTCCTGAAATCGAAGCCCGCGAGAGAAAGCGTCTCCGCCCCGAGCTCGGCGCAGATGCACGCGGCCCGATCTCCGTCTGTGAAGCCTCCGAAGTTGACGAGGCCCATCGGCGGTTCGCACTGGCATGTACCGACAAGAGGTCCGACGAAGTGACGGAAGTACTTCATGACTGCGGGCTGATTGTCGCCGTGGGCATGAACGAAGACCTTCGTCCCTCCGCGATTCATCTCGACCTGGTCTTCGACGACCCCGTCGAGGTCCGTGACGATCATGTTCGCCGCTATGCCCGCATCGAGCAGAACCGAGGTGGCCGAATCCGCAACGACGACATACCTCTCGACGCTTATGGAAGACAACTCCTCCGACAATCGCGGACCGCCCCCGCAGATCAGGACCGATTTCGGAAAGCCGGATCGGATGCCTTCTAGAGTCATCTCTCCCCGGTCCTCGATGAGGTCCGCAAGACTTCTCGCGGCTTTCAGGTCCTCCTCCATCGAGAACCCGAAGTCATCGCATATCCGTTTGTAGATGGGAAGCCAGGTCTCCAGCCGCAAGGGTCACGCTCCTTGCGGCTCGCTCGGATGCTGCTTCGCAGCTTCATTCCTCAGGGACGCGTTCAGCACCGCGCTGAACACCGCGATCAGCACGCCGGTGACCATCTCAGCGAAGATGACGACTGGATCCTCGGGGCCCTCCCTGTACCTGACGAAGAACAGCATCGCGTCGACCGCTCCCTGGGTGATGAAACCTGTCGCGAGGACCGAGACCATCATTACGATGTAGGACCACTTGATCTTCCCTGACTGGAGGAATGTCGTGACGGACTTGCCGGTCTCGTACGCGAACACTCCGAACACGACGAACCAGACCGCACCGAGGACGAACAGCAGGATGGAGATCGAAAGGCTCCTCTCGCTCGGCAGAAGCCCTTCGCGATATATCGAGGCCATGTCATATCCGACGAAGACACCGACGAGTATCAGAACGAGCGCCACGATTGCCCCGGGGATCGCCAGGCTGCCCTGCCTGACCCCTTTCTTTGCGCTCGAGATCCTCCTGCTCAGCGACTCGGACCAGTGGTAGGCCCAGCCGATCAGATAGAACCCTAGCACGAGGCCGATTGTCCCGTAGGCCATCTGCGATATGAGCCCGATGTCTGTGTATCCCGTGTCCTCGAACTGGACAATCTTCGTCGAGAGTGAGAGCAACCCCCAGATGATGAGAACCAATGAAACCGGGACAATCCATCTCCGTCTCATCTTCTCGTCCTGGAGTGTCTCCATCACCATGTGATACGTGCCTTCGATGCTGCGGCTCTGTTTGACATAGACTCTGCGAACAGAGTCTATCTTCACGCGGGAGGATATCACGGGGTAGATGGACTCGTCCTCGGCCCCGTCGCTCACGAGGATCGCCCTGTCGGGCTTCACGACCTCGAGCACATTCTCGAGCTGGTTGGTGAGTATGAGATCCGATTGGAAGCCCACGTGAGAATCTCCGGCGATGGTCGCGATCTCTGCGTCCATTCCGCGCTTCACTATGTCATCGTACAGCTGGAGCCCGGAGAGGAGTGTGTTGGTGTCGACCTCCTCCGGATCCGCGAGGCCGAGCGCGATACTCGCCTTCAGGTTGTCCTCTCGCCCGATCACCGGCCCGTTGATTCCCGCTTTCGTTCCGAGGTCGTCATCCCGGTCGACGCAGAGCACCAGAGTCTTCATTCAACTCTCCTAATGAGCGCAAGATGTATTTGACTATCGCTTTGACGCTTCAATCGAGCCAGTCGCACTGGCCCGAATATCCTTAAATAGTGACCAGGGAGTTATCTGTGCGATGGGCAGAAAAACGGACGACGCGGACGTCAAGAAGGAATGCCCAAGCTGCGGCCTCGGCGTCGCGCTGGATGCGAGGATCTGCGAATTCTGTGGATGGGATTTCGACGAGGAAGATGAGTGGATCCTGCAGATAGAGAAACTCGAGAGAGATCTCGTGCTCGAAAAGCAGAAGTTCGAGCCCGGCACGGTCGGCAGCAAGATCGAGTCGTCGTTGCACGCGCCTGCAGCGGTCAAGAAGGAACAGCTTAAGGCATCGGCTGCGAAGGCAAAGCTGCAGAAGGACATGGAGGAAGTGCTCGGTTCTTCCGATCAGCAGAAGCCTCCTGAACTGGTCAGACCGGCGGCGCCCGCGAGGAACGCACCAATCATCCGCGAAGCGAGACGTGAAGAGGTCGTGGAGCCCGTCGGGGCCAAGAAGGAAGAACCCGAGGGTCTCAGGCCGATTCTCAAGACGCCTGAGCCGGTTTCGGCCACGGAGGCGCCTCCATCTGGCAAGGTGCGACGCGTGAGAAAGGTGAAGAACGCGCCTACCGAGCCGGAAGCCCGTGAACCGCCCGTCAAGAGCAGGGTCGTCCGGAAGACATGAAGAGCCGGCTATGTTAAGTACGCAATCACGGATTACTTCAAGGGGGGCCTGGCAGACTGCTCGTGAGATGGCACGGCCATTCGTGCTTTGAGATTGCGGGGAGCGTCAACGTCGTCACCGACCCCCACGACGGCGCTTCGATCGGACTGCCTCCGCCGAGAGCCAAGGCGGACCTCGTCCTGATTTCCCACAATCACTTCGACCACAACTGTGTCTCTGCTGTGAGCCGTGAAGACTCGAGCAAGATTGCCGAGGCGGTCATGACTGTCGAGAAGGGTGTCCGCGTCGAGGGGATAACCGCAGACCACGATGCCGAAGGCGGCAGGAAGCGCGGCAAGATCACGATATTCAAGTTCGAACTTGACGGTGTGTCGTTCTGCCACCTCGGGGATCTCGGCCACAGTCTCGATGATACGATCGTTGACAGAATCGGTCCCGTCGACGTCCTGTTCGTGCCCGTTGGGGGGACCTTCACCATCGGTCCGCATGAAGCGAAGCAGGTGGTGAATGCGCTGGCCCCGAAGGTGGCTGTGCCCATGCACTACAGAGTCCCGGGGCTTAGCATCTCCCTCCTGCCGGTCCAGAGGTTCCTGGAAGAGGTGAAGGGGAGCCGCGTGGTTCAGGTCGGGAACGAGATGGAATTCGTCAGCGACGATCTGCCAGAAGGCGGCACCGAGATCTGGGTCTTCTCGAGCTGACTCAATAAAGCCCGAGGCCGTCTTCGAGTTTTCCGAGCTCAATCGGCGTCGATCGGGAGCCTATGAACGCCCCCTTGCTGTTCGCGATCGCGCAGGCTCCAAGGTACGGCGTGCCGTAGTTCAGGGTCGCCAGGCTCGTCGGAACACCGAAGAGATCTTTCAGATAGCGAAGCTCTGCCTCCATCGTCCTCGGATGGCAGATTACGCCCTTGTTGGTCGCTATGCACGACGACCCTACGGTGTCGATACCGGCGACGCTGCTCTTCGCGACCTCCACGTCTAGGACATCAGCAATGAGCTTGAGCGTATGAGACGATGCTGAAGGATGGACAAGTGCGGCTTTGTCATTCGCCAGCACGTTGTTCCCAGCGGCATTGAGCTTCTCCTCCATCTTGCCCGTACGGAGCGATTTCGGGAGCTTGGCAAGCTCCCGCCTCTCCACGAAATTGGTCACCATAACCCCATGCCGGTTGATCGCGAGAAGGGACCCCACAATGGAAGCATTCGCAATCGATGTCGAGATCGCCTTGACCTCGAGCGTCCTCTCGATGTCGCGCGCCACCTTCGGCTCGATGGACTCCGGGACGATCGCGTAATCCTCGCTCGCGGCGCAATAGACGCCTATGTACGGGTTGCCGTTGATATCCCCGAGCCTCAGCATCAGCCTACCCGCCCGAACTAGGACTCCTCTTCGGGCAGAGAGACCTCAATTAGCCCGTCCTCGAACCTGATGGCCTTCACGCGCACCTTCGAGGGCGGGTTCTCGATTCCCCTGTTCCAGATGAGTTCGTTTAGCTTGAAGTCGAGCCAGACGTCCTTGCGCGCACCCTTCTCCTCTTCCTCCTCGGCTGCGGACTTGTCGGTCATGTGCTTCCGGACGTATTCCTTGATCTCCTTGATGGCCCGGGGCGCCCTCTTCGTCTTCGGGACTTGCTTCGTGACGGTAAGCGGGATTGTGAATATCCTCTCGAGTTCGTCGACCATGTTCCGACCTCACACCTTCAGCTTCGTCCTTCTCCAGTTCCGCCTCTTGGGATGCCTGAGAAAGGCCCTGTTGGTCCTCATCATGACCCAGGCTGGAACCCTGCGGTTGCTCTTCGCGGCAGCCATCAGCCTGAGTTTCCTGGCGTGCGGCTTGTGTTTCGCCATCGTGTCATCTCCTCTCGATCTTGATCTCGCGCTTCTTCGGCATCACCTTCCGCAGGATCTGCCTCAGCGTGTAGTCGTCTATCTGCTGCGTTATCCGTCCCTGTTGGACCAGCATGATCAGCTGGTTCTCGACCGACTCGACCACGTCGGGCCGGGTCATCCGCAGGTTGGCCAGGCGTTCCCTGGCCTCGGGCGTCAGGAGCTGGCGCATGAGCATCTGCTTCTGCGCCTCGAGCTGCTTGTCCTGTTCCTGGACCGCAGCCTCCTGCTGCGCCCTCAGCTGCAACTCCTGCAGCTTCTTCTGCCTCAGGATCTCCAGTTCGTCCTCTTCCGCCATGAACCCTCACTCATAGATACTTGGTAAGTTCGGGGTTCTTCGCGGCCATTTCCTTGAGGATCTGCGTGGAGAGCGAATCGATCATCTTCCTCCCGGAGGCCGTGACCACCCTCCCGCCGTCCTTCTGCTTCTGGATGAGCTGCCCCTTCTCCAGCTGCTGGACGGTGAGACGCGATATCGAACGTGACCCCCTGACAGCCTTGTTCGGCTTCGAACCCCTGTCCGCCTTGCCTCCGAACATTGCAGCAAGCCGAGTCGTGCCGACAGGGCCTTCGATGTAGATCTTTCGTAGCATCGCAGCGGCCCTCGTCTGCCACCAGTCGGTCGCGACCGGGCTCTTCTCCCTGTGTCTCCCCGTCTTCGCATAAGATGCCCAGTCAGGTGCCGCGATCGTCTCGACCTTCTTCAGCTCCTCGGCTAGCTTCGGTATGAGCTTCTCGGCAGGAACGTCGAACGCTGTGGCCATTCGTATACCTCATCAAACGGAACTCATGCCAGCGATGCGCTGGCCCGCTTGCCACTAACGGTGGCAAATCGCGGATAAGCTAGTACCCGTATTTAAATGCTTCCCGGCTGCGCGACGTGCCAGATTGTCTTCCAGCACGGCCAATCTGGTGGTCTCGCCGACGCCGCGCGGGCAAGGGTTTTTCACGGCCCACCCCTTTCTGCATCCCGATATGGACACGATTGTCGGGATCACAGGAGCGTCAGGAGTCGTCTACGGCTTAAGGCTTCTCGAAGCGCTCCCTGGCAGGAAGACCGTGATCTGCTCCGAAGATGGGGTCAAGCTCTTGGAGCTTGAGACTGGCACGGTTGCTCAGGGGCTGTACGACAGGGCCGACGTCCATTACGAGAACAGCGACATGTTCTCGCCCCTGGCCTCCGGCTCCGTGCGCTTCGACTCTCTCGTGATAGCCCCCTGCAGCATGTCGACGATGTCCAAGATCGCATGCGGGATTGCCGACAATCTCATCACGCGCGTGGCGGCGGTGGCCCTCAAGGAGAGGAGGAAGCTGATCCTACTCATACGAGAGACGCCCATCTCCAGCATTCATCTCGCCAATCTGGAGCGAATGGCGCTCGCGGGGGCCATCATCATGCCCGCCAGCCCTGCATTCTATCCGGAGCCGAAGAGCGTGGACCAGATGGTGGATTTCGTGGTGGGGAGGGTGCTGGACCAGCTTGGCGTGACCCACGACCTCTACAGGCGTTGGGAGGGCAGGAAGGTCACAGGAAGTCGTGGACCTCGTCGAAGGCCCCGCTGAGGGCGCGGAACTGGGAGTCTGAGAGGCCCTTCTTGGTCACCGAAACGACGACGGTGGACTCGTGCGTCTTGGCGAGGTCGTTCAGCTTCTTGACGAACGCCATCACCTTCTCGAACCCGTTCATCTCTGACAGCGTCTCGATGCCGTCCACGAGGACCCCTGCATTCTTCGTCGTCATCAGGAATGTGGAGACGACCTCCATTGCGTCCGCCTCGAGATCCTTGGGGTTGACGTTGTCTATGTCGGTCGTGTCGTCCGAAAAGCACCTGACCTGGATGTCGACAAGGTCGTAGTCGGCGCGGACCTTCCCGGGGAACTGGGTGGTCATGACGAGAGTGGGCCGCTCGTTCACTGCCATCGCCCTCACCATGGCGAAGGCGTTCTTGGGCTCAGAGTCGACCACGAGGTAATTCTTCCCGGGCTTCACCTCCTCCTGGAAGGCGCCGCACTTCGTGCACTGTATCGAATACGGGTCCTCCGCACCCGCGTAGAGGAAGCTCTCGCCGCATGACTTGCACTGGATCGACCTGGTGCGCTCGGGGAACAGCGGCTGGGCGCATGCCGGGCACGTCTCGACCTTCTCCGCGCAGTCGACGTGCATCTTCGCGCCGCAGTCGCACTGGAAGAGGTCGAGGCCCGCCTCTATTGGCCTGTAGCACACCTTGCAGTACATCTCCCCCGCCCCCTCCTCCGGTTGCACGACAGCCTGCTTGACCTCGATGACCGACTCGTCCGGGATGTCCAGGACGGCCCTGTCGTACAGCTTCTTCGCGAGGAAGTGCTCGCCGACGACGGCTACAGGCACGAGCAGATACAGGTACGCTGAGTAGATGGCGGTCTTGGTCGAGAAGAGGTAAGGCAGCAGATAGAGGACCGAGAGGGCCGCGATGAGGGAATACGCCGAGACCTTCACCGACAGCAGTGGCTTCGCGTACTTCCTGAACTTCCTCGGGTGCAGTTTCTCGAACTTGTCGAAGTTCCTTCCCGGCATCCTGGCTATCATCAACCCTCCCATGAGAAGGACGATGAACCCGATCTGCTGGCTCTCGATGATCGAGAAGCTCTCGTAGGCCACCGTGTCGTTGTGGGTCAGGCCCGCAGCGACGGCGCCGTCGTACGAGTACCAGGTAACCGCGCCGAACGGGTTCCTGAAGGCCTTGATCCCGCCCTCTGAAAGGCTGGCGCCCGTGAAGCTTCCGAAAGCGAGGGTCGTGATCCGCTGCCGGATAACGAGGCTGCCGTCGTAGGCCAGCCCTATGGACTGGTTCAGGGCCCTTCCGAAGGCGTCGTATGAACCCTGGGCTATGGGGATCATCTTGTTCGTGGAGTCCCCGGAGCCGCTGAAGCCAAACTTGAACATGGCATCGGCCTCGCTCCCGAGGGTCGTTCCGACAAGACCGCTGGTGTGTCTGGCAATGTAGAGGTCGTCCGCGCTGGCGAAGTCCTCGACAGAGGTGACTGTGATTCCCCAGTACGCCTTGCCGATGAGGGCCTGCGACACGGCCCCAAGGAAGTTCCTCACCTCGTCGGTCTCGAGGGCCTGTTTCCCGTCCTCGTCGAAAGCCGTGATGACCTTGGCCCTGAAGGGGGCGGCAGTAGACCCCTTGAAAGTGATCGCCGCGGTGCCCTTTCCCTCGAGCGACAGAACCCCTGAGACGGTCATAGTAGTCTCGAGCCACATCGCATTCTGCTGGTCGGCTTGGGCCTTGATCGAGGGGGTAGCCGCGAGCGCAAGCATCAGAAGACACAGGAAGGCCGCAATAACGACGGTTGTTGGCCGCATGGTATCTGCCGAATATATTCCCGTGTGCAGGTTTTAATGATTTCGAGCCTTTTCTCGTTCCTTGTCAGCACGTCTGACCCTTTGGAGCCTTCCGGGGGCGTACCAGTTCCACTTCTGCAGCAGCAGCATGATCGCGGGCACCAGGTATATCCTCAGGATCATCGCGTCGAGGAAGATCGCGAACGCGAGCCCGAACCCGAACTCCTGCAGCAGCTTCGTGCTCGACAGGAGCATCGAGCCGAACGCCCCGCCCATGATGATCCCGCAGGCGGTGATGATGCCTCCTGTCCTCTCGACCGCCATCTTGATGGCCTCCTCGTCGGTCTTGCCCTTCGCCACCTCCTCGCGGATGCGCGTCGTGAGGAAGATGTCGTAGTCCATCCCGAGACCCATCGCCACTACGAAGAGTATCAGCGGCAGGAGCCACAGGACGGGCGTGCCGCTCATGTAGAGGAACACGAGCATCGTCATCGTGACGGTGATCGCGACGTTGAGCAGCACGGTCCCGATCAGCCGGAGCGGAATTATGAGCGAGCCCAGCACGAACAGGAGGACGAAGTATATCCCGACGATGACGACGAACCGCATCGTGACGAAGTCGTTTGATACGGTGATGGAGACATCGGACATGGACGCGGTCGACCCGCCGACGAGCAGGGTCGCCTGGCCGTTGAACACCGAGCTCGAGACATCCTTGTTCATCGTTCTGATGTTCTCAATCGTCTGTATCGAATCGTACGTGAACGGCTCATCTTGGAGGACGACCGTAAGCCGGATCGTCCGGTTGTCCATGCCGAACGTCCCTGCAATCGCCGACATGTACGTCGCTCGCTGATCGGCGGAGAGGCCGGCGAGGAACGTCTCGTTCGCCACAGATCCGAACGGCCGCGTCGGTCCCGACACGGAGTGTATGTTATCCATCCCAGCCAGCGTAGCGCTATAAGTCTCCAGCTCTTGCCAGACCTCCGGGGTCAGGGAGCCGTTTTGGACGACCGGATTGTCGTATCTCACGACCACGTATGTGGGCATCAGGTTACCTTCCCCGAAACCCGATCCTAGCGCATCGATGCCGAGCTTGCTCTCGGCGTTCGGAAGGCTCGCCATGAAGTCATAGCTGGAGTGCATCGTGAACGCGAGATATCCCGCGGGGACCGCTCCGATGAGCGCGACGATTACGATCGCCTTCGCGTGCTTCATCGAGAACCTGGCGCTCTTCCTGAAATAGCCCCCACCCCTCGCATCGAGCCTCTGCATCCGCTTGGTCTCGTGCTCCATCTTCCTCGGCCAGAACATCTTGTCTCCGAAAAGCATCAGGAGAGACGGGAGCATCGTGAGCGCGAACGCGAGTGCCATGCCAACGGCGACCACCAAGGCCATGCCCATCGACTTGACCATGCTGTATTCGCTGATCATGAGGGCGCCGAAGCCGATCATGACAGTCGCCCCGCTCGTGGCGATGCTCTCTCCGGCCCACTCGAGGCTGGTCTTGACGGCCTCCTCCTTGGACCTTCCCAGCACCCGCTCCTCGCGGTACCTGGACATTATGAAGATGCAGTAGTCAGTGCCTGCACCGAGCATCACAACAAGAACGAAGGTCATGACGCTGTAGTGGATCGGCATGACGAATGTCCCCAGGATGTAGACCACCGCCGAAGTCGTCAGGTAGGCCATGCCTATCGTGGCGAGAGGGATCCAGGGGGTCACAGCCGACCGGAAGAAGAGACCCACGAAGAGGAGCACGAGAATGACCGCCACGGGATCTATCTTGCTGGTGTCCGTGGCGACCGCGTCCATCGTGTCGACGTTTATCGCGGGGTCGCCGGACACGTAGACGGTGAATCCAGGAATGGTCTCGGAAGAGCCGTGGACGATACTCCTAATCTCCCTGACATCGTGCTCGGCCTCTGCGGATGACCCGCCCACGCTCATCGACACGACCATGAGCATGGTGGTGTTGCTTGGGGTCGACGCGATGTTGACGAACTGGCTGACTATCGCAGTCGGCACGGAGATGGGCATGGTCTGCGGCGTGGAGCTGGAGACGATCTCGTGAGCGAACGATGCAATCGAGGCGCTGCTAGGCGCCGGGCCGAGGCTGAAGAGCTGCTGCATGAACGTCGGAGTCGCCCCCGCCTGTGCTGCCATGAACTCGCAAGTAAATGCCTGCAGAGCTTGTGGCACGTCGAAGGTCGTGGTGCTGAATGCGCCTGCGACCGCAATCGGGAACGAGCCATTAGGAACCACTGAGAAGAAGGCACTCGCCACCGTCCTAACAATGCCGTCAATCGTTGGACCGTCGCCCGCGTGAGTGGGCAGCCATGCGGCATAGAAGGCGCTCGCATAGCCAAGCGTCATCTCCCTCGTGTTGGCATCCACGCCTGCCAGCTGGTCTTCGATGCCTGCCATCACATACGACTGCGCGATGACGTCCGTCATGTTCGGCTGCATCAGAAGCTGCAGATGGGCCCCGACGATCTGGGCCGGGATTCCGTAGACGAGGCCCACAGTCTGATTGACCTGCGCGTAGAGCTGGTATGTCGCCGGAGACATCTGGCCAGCGACGCCGCGGACGTACGCCTCGAGAGTGCTGTACAGATCATCAATGCTCGTGACGCCTTGGAGCGTGCCCGCCGAACTCATGTTCTCGCGGATCGAATACGCAAAGTCCCTGGCCTCGGGAGAGGTGACGTTCGAGTTCTGAATGACTATCGCTATGGAGCTTACTGGGATCCGGCCAGGGAACTGCTCGGATATGATGTTGTCCGCCTGCACGGCCTCCAGCTTGTTGAGTCCCGCCTCGTTCTCCGAGTAGATCACGACGTCGTTGGTCTTGAAGATGAGAGGAAAGGCGTAGAACAGCACAACCACCCACGCGATGATGATGAGTTTGTAACGACGCGTAACGAAATTAGCCAGGCGCGTAAACATCAAAGGCAATCACCGGTTCGGGCAATCGGGTCTCAGGGATTGGGGCTCCAGTATTTTGTCCCTTGGTATATTCCTTTCGTTCTTAAGAGGTCGGCTTGTTCCACCAACAACTTCCTCGGAATCCGTCCTGACATCAGCCTTCGAGGTACACGGCTGGCCTGCCGGGCTTCGCGAACCTGGCTTTCCCCTTCGGATCAATCCTAGAAGGGTCGTCCGCTGAAAACACGTGCACTTCGCATCCGAACTCCGCCTTCAGGAAGTCCTTGGCGTCGGCGAGGGTCTTCACCTCGTCCATTTGGGCTGACATCGCGGCCCTGTCCGACTCCGAGAGCCTGGCAACCTCTCCCACCAGTTCCTTCGCGTATGCAGGGATCTCCTTGCGTGCGCTCGGGTCCGCCTTCGCAATCTGCTTCTTGATGAGGGCGGAAACGTCCAGCGCGCCTTTCGACTGGGCCAAGGCCTCTCCGAGCATCTGATGCTTCCAGTATGGGGCGGTCATCACGACGACCCGCTTCGGCTTGATGTCGGTGACCTTCACGATCTCCGCGACATCTTCTATGAGCCGTTCGAGAAGCCTCTCTCGCGCCTCCTCGAGCACTACCTCCTTGGTGACAACTCCCTCAGGAATCTGCGTCGTCGACGCGAACGGCTTCATGCCAATCCTTTCCCACAGCTCCTCGGCTATGTGCGGAGTCACTGGCGAGAGGAGAGGCACCCAGATGCGAAGGGCTTTCTTGACGGTTTCGCTGTTCCTCCCCCCGCGGCGCTGGTACCATCTGAAGTCCTGCGGGATCTCGAAGTAGACCGAGTTCGCGAACGACCGCAAATCGTATTCGGACATGTACTCGTGTATCTTCGCCAGCCAGCTCAGCAGCCTAGCATCCAGCCAACGGTCAATCGATGAAGCTTCCGAACGCTCCTCCGCTAGGAGCTCGTCTGTCATGGCGGAAAGACGGGACAGCCTGTCCCGGTAGGAGTCGACCTTCTCATCTTCCCAGGCGACGTCGACGTAAAGTGACGCGATGTGGGCGTAGAACAAGCGCATCGCGTCGACCCCGAAGCGCTCCGCGGCGTCCGGAATCGGCTGCGCCCCTCCCTTCGACTTGGATATCTTCCCGCCAGTACCCGTGATGTACCAGTTCACTATGATGCCCCGAGGCCAGTGCTGCGGCCTCAGCACTGCCACGTGGTTCATCAGGAAGACGGGGAAATGGACCGTCATGTGCTCTTTGCCGCCGAGGTTCACATCGAGCGGATACCAATACTCGAACTCTTTCCTGATGGAATCGACAACAGCGGCATCGAAACCGGTGGTCCTCGAAACGGATCCTAGCTCCCCCTTGCCGAGCAGGACGTAGTCGAAGAACTCCTCGTTCATCCCCTCGGGCCTGATCCGGCCCGAGTTGGCGTACATGGATATTACGTAGTAGACGGGATACAGGGTGCTGTCCGCGATCGCCTCCACGATCCATTTGGGGTCGAACGGGAACCTCGTGCCGAGCCAGTTCCCCATCCTGACGCAGGCCCTCTCGCGATACCACTCGAGGACGTTCTGTATGTTCTCGTGGTACTCCCTCGGGAGGATCTTCATCGAAAGGGCGTGCTCCTTCGACTTTGCGGTGAGTTCCGGGTTCGCGTAGTCGATGAACCACTGGTCCGGGATCTTCTTGATCATGACCTTCTGGCCGCACCTGCACAGCACCTCTTCGGAGAGGTCGTAGAACAGGTCCGCCTGGCCGTTCGCGAGCATCTCCTCGCGTATCGCCTCCTTGGCCTGGTCGACGGGCTGACCTGCGAACGGGCCAGTCACTGCGTTCATGATCCCCTTGTGGAAGCCGCTCCTGTAGATCTCCTTCGTCGCCTCCTCGAGCTTCGGGTCGCTGAGGGAGGTTATGCCCATCCTCTCTGTGATCTCGACCGCCGGAAGGGGGCCCCAGCCCGGAGTGTCTATGACCGAGACTGGGTTCGCGGAATCCAGCATCTCCTCGGATATGCCGTACCTCTCCCGTGCCGCCGTGTCTCGCCTGAGCTCGACCAGCCCGATCCAGTCGACGGGCGCGTCCGAAGGGACGCTCATGACAAGTCCGGTGCCTACGTCGGGGTCGCAGAGCGTGGATGGGAAGATTGGGATCATCTTCCCAGTGTAGGGGGCCTTGCACTTCTTTCCGATCAGCGCGGCCCCGTCGGCCGAGCCCCTTACGTGGACGTCGTCTCTCTGGAACTGCAGCTTCGCCGCAGCCTGCCTGCTCACGACCCACATCTCGCCGCCCACCTGCGCGTCCACGTATTCGACGCCGGGGTTGATCCAGAAATTGGTCAGCCCGAACACCGTCTCGGGCCTGAGTGTGGCCGCAACCAGCTTCCGGCCGTCGTCGAGGTCGAACTTGAGGAGCGTGTACTCAAGCGTCTCCGCACTCCCGCCCTTCGAGATGTCGGTCTCCGAGGCGTCAACCGCCACGGGGCCGTGCTCGACGCAGGCCGCGGCGTAGTAGGGCTTCTGGATGAGGAGTCCGAGGGACATCAGCTTCCGCATCTGCCACTCGATGAACCTCGAGTAGTCCGGATAGATCGTGCACGTGAATCTCCGCCAGTCGGACATGAACCCGAACCGTTTCCAGTAGTCGTTCAGGTAGACCCCGTTGAAGAACTCGACCACCTTGAGCGGGTTCGAGAGGGTGGCGATCTTCTCATCCGAGCAGCCGTTCGCTCTCAGAATGTCGATGGTGGCTTGGTCTCGGCGCTCGACCTTCTTCGCGAAGCTGATCGCGCCGTTCCCAGTCGCGTGCGTCCCGACTGGGAACAGCACCGCATGGCCCGTCATCATCTTGTAACGGACGACTGCATCCGAGAACGTGTAGCCTCTCATGTGGCCCACATGCAGGTATCCGGTCACCCCCGGGTACGCGAAAATCATGAAGAACTTCTTCTTACCAGGCTGAGGAATGGACTCGTTGATCTTCGCGTCGTACCAGGCCTTCCGCCACTTGGCCTCGATCTTGGAAAAGTCCAGGGTCATCTTCGGAGCCAGCGGGAGTGGGAAGACGTGAGACCCATAAAAGGTTTCTCAGCCCGAGGCCTCAGCCCTTGCTCTTCCTTGCGCGCATGAACATGGCCGCGGGCGCGACCGTAGCGAGAGCGATTCCTGAGAGGCTAACAACGAAGCCCACGATCAGGAGCCAAGACGGAGAGCTCGATGCGGAAGCAGCGTCAGAGCTGCCAAGGGTCTCACTCCCGGTGGGCAGTGCCTTCAGCGTGAAGATGAAACCCAGCGCGAACAGCGTCATCCCAATGACAACGAGCAGTGAACGCATGAGCAGACGCCCGTGCGTGGATGATGTCTTCTCTATTGCGGTCCCCTCGCCGCTCGAACGAGCATGTTGGCAATATACTTTCCCAACCGATGCGCCGTAGTGTCGAGCACACCCCGAAGAGGCTCTGGGCGAGGCCTCGTTCCTGCAAGAATGACGGAGGCCAGTATGTCGGTATGACTTTTTTCCGACGAAATGTGACATTTTGCATACCTATATATACCGTCGTCTTACATATGATGCCTCTGCGTCAACAAATCGGGATGGGATGCACACTATGACCGACATGTTGGAGGGCGAGCGGATAACGCTTCGGCTGGACGCCGATGACCTCAAAATGCTGGACGAGTTCATCGCGAACAGCAACGAGTTCTCCAACAGGTCGCAACTGGCCCGGGCGGCCATCCGCGCATACGTGGAGATGCGCGCGGGCGGCCAAGAGGGATCGACTATCAGGCCCAACGAAGTGATGGTGCAGCTCCCGCCGCTTGTGCTCGACACCATAAAGCAGCTGGTAGCGAAAGGGATGTACAGCTCGGTGTCGGAAGCGGTCGCGGACTGCGCGCGCCACGAGTTCCTGCACCCTGAGCATGCAGAGGAACTCAAGAAGGACGCGAATCAGCAGAAGGGCTTCACGGTCGTGCCGGGCGCATAGGCACCGTTTGGGGACGATTGGCAGGGGAGAGGGACTTCCGGTGGGAGGACCTGCTCTCGCGCCAAGAAGGAGAGACGGAGGCCAACGGGATGACGGCGGATGGGAACAGAGCGGAGGAGATCATAAACGCCATTGGGACCAGTCTCGGTGAGCCGACGATCGCGGTCGTCGGCTGCGGAGGGGCTGGCTCCAACATCGTGCACGGAATCTACTGGAAGTCGAACCGGATCGAGACTGTCGCGATCAACACCGACGAGGAGCACCTCAGGAACCCCGACGCGCACAAGAAGGTCTTGATCGGAAAGGACGTCGCGTTCGGAAAGGATGCGAGCGGCTTCCCGGAGGTCGGCGAGCACTGCGCGGAGAAGGCGCGAAAAGTCATCCACGAGGCACTGGAGGGGTATGACATAATCTTCGTCGTCGCGGGCATGGGCGGAGGGACTGGCACAGGCGTTGCCCCCGTGGTCGCGAGCGTCGCGAAGGAGATGAACGCCGTCACATTTGGTCTGCCGATCATGCCCTTCGACCACGAGGGCGAGGAGAGGAAGAGGGTCGCAGCTGACGGCGCACTGAAGCTGAAGAGGGAGGCGGACTTCACAATCGTCCTCGACAACAACAAACTCATGAGCTTCGCGGCCGACCTGCCAATGTCCGAGGCGCTCAAGATCGTGGACAGGAGCGTGCTGAGGATCATCGAGGCGGTCTCCAACCAGACCACATCCTACGTGAGCAACCTCATGGAAGACCTGACGGGATACGCGGAGCCGTACGAAGAAGGCGCCGCCCCCGAGCCGCCATTGCCGGTAGAGGAGCAGCATCTCATACACGCGGACATCGACCCGATGTTCAGCGGCTTCGGCCCGAGCATGTTCGGTTGAGAGCCAGAGACACGCGCGCCCGCGTCTGACTTCCGCCGGTGCGCGCGGCCTAAACCATTTCCTTGTTTTCGAGTTCGAATCAGACGCAATCCGTTTCTACCTGACAAGCCGTTGACCGCGCCATGAAGGCCGGGTTCGTCGTGAACCCAATTGCTGGTATGGGCGGTTCAGTGGCGCTGAAGGGTACTGACGGCCCTGAGGTGCTCCAAGAGGCGGTCGCTAGGGGTGCGAAGAAGATCTCCCCTGCCAGAGCCGTCGAGGCTCTCTCGGCAATCCGGACGCGAAAGCTCGACATCGAGTTTCTGACCGCCTCCGGAGAGATGGGCCAGGATGAGCTGCACGCAGCAGGTCTGCAATCGACCGTCACCACGACCGTCGGGTCGAGGACAACCCGGGAGGACACGGTCCGTGCCGTCAAGACTTTCGTGGCGGATAGGGTTGAGCTCGTGCTGTTCGTCGGAGGAGACGGCACTGCGAGGGATGTAGTGGAGGCGGCTGGCGCGTCAGCGGTGGTGCTCGGAATCCCCGCCGGGGTGAAGATGCATTCCTCGGTCTTCGCTCTCACGCCAGAGAGATCGGCCGACGCGATTGAAGCCTACATCGCGAATGGCAGGACTCGAGACGCCGAGGTGATGGACGTCGACGAGGCGGGCGTCAGAGATGGAGTGCTTAGGGCGAAGCTATTCGCGGTCGCGAAAGTGCCCGACGATTCCTCTAGCATTCAGCCGACGAAGGACGCGTACCAATCCGCCTCCGCGGAAGAGGAAGCAGAGATCATCGCGAAGTACGTCTCCGAGACCATGGAGAAGGGCGTCGCGTACATCCTCGGGCCTGGCTCCACAACTGCGGCCGTCGCACGCGAGATCGGGATGGACAAGACCATCCTCGGTGTCGATGTCGTAAAGGGAGGCAGGCTGATCAAGAAGGATGCAACCGAGGAGGACCTCTATGGAATAGTCGCGAAGAGCCCATCGAAGGTCGTAGTGTCACCGATAGGCGCTCAGGGGTTCATATTCGGCCGGGGGAATCAACAGATCTCACCAAGGGTGCTCAGCCAACTCGGCAAGAGGGACATAATCGTGATTGCAACGCCGACAAAGCTCCGGGGAACGCCCGTCCTCAGGGTGGACACCGGCGACCCTTCGCTCGACTCAAAGCTCAGGGGGCACATGAAGGTGGTCGTCGGGTATGGGCGGAGAAGACTGGTGGACGTCGCCTGATCAGGTCCCTGACTTCTCCTTGGCCAGCAGGTTCTGCCACTGCGCATCGACCGCCTTCTGGATCGCCTCGATCTCCTCAGGGGTCAGGTGCGAGAACCTGCCCTGGAGCTTAAGATACTCGGAGACTGGCAGGCCCTTCCCCTTCCGGGTGATCGTGACCTGCCCATCGACTATCTCGTAGAGAGGGAAGATGTGCGTGTCGACCGCGAGCTTCGCGACCTCTATCGTGTGCATCGGGTTCATCCGCCAGCCGGGAGGGCACGGGGCGAGGGCGTGTATGAACCTGAAGCCCTTGATGTCCTTCGCCTTGGCGATCTTCTTGACGAAATCCTCCGGGTGCGCCACGGAGACCGTGGCCGCATATGGAATCCTGTGGGCCTGCATGATCGCCATTATGTCCTTCTTGGGCTCGTGCTTGAAACCGTGCGTAGTGCCGACTGGGGTCGTCGTCGTCCACGCCCCCCAGGGCGTGGACCCGCTTCTCTGGATGCCCGTGTTCATGTAAGCCTCGTTGTCGTACATCACGTAGATCGCGTCCGTGCGCCTCTCCGCGGCCCCGGAGAGGGCTTGGAGGCCGATATCGACGGTCCCCCCATCCCCCGCGAATCCGACGACGGTGACGTCCTTGACGCCCTTAAGGTCCAGGGCTGCTCTAAGGCCTGAAATCGCCGCCCCTGTGGCCTCGAAGGCGGTGTACAACAAGGGGACCTTGAGGCAGTTGCTCGGCCAGTAACCGGGCATGACGGCCCAGCAGCACGCGGGGATGGAAACGATGGTCCGCTCCCCTAGGGCCTTCAACATGTATCTCATGACGAGGTTCGCGCCGCATCCCGGGCACCCGGTGCTTCCGGGATAGGTGAACTCCTCCTCGGGGATGGTTGTCGGCATCTAACGCCACCTCCTCGGGAGACCGGCCACGTCGACCCATTCGACCTCGTCCTCTGCGCCACGTTTGGACACGACGATCATGTCCGCGAAGATCCTCTCAAGGATCTTCGGCGTGATGTCCCTCCCGCCCAGCCCCGCGATGTAGTTCTTCATGACCGGCTTCCTGTGAGCGGAATATGCAGCAGCCTTGACCTCGGAGAACATTGCGCCTGCCGCTCCGAAGGTGTAGCTGCGGTCGAGCACCGCGATTCCTTCGACCTTGGACGCGAGCTCCTTGAACTCCTCCTGCGGGAACGGCCTGAACGCCTTTATCCGCGCGAGGCCGACCCTGGTGCCCTTCGCACGCATCGCGTCGACGACCTCCCTCGCGGTGGCCGCTACGGACCCCGCGCACACCAGGACCACCTCGGCGTCTCCACATCTGTACCTGTCCAGAAGGCCTCCGTGGTCCCTCCCGAACACGCTCTTGAACTGCTGCTCGACCCTCAGGTACCTGTCGTGGGCCTCGCGCATCCCGAGCATGGCCTTGTACCTGAACTCCATGTACTGGTCCGGCTTGACCAGCGACCCGAAGCCCATGGCCTTGCCCGGCTCGATCTTCAGCTCCGGAGCGTACGCCGGAAGGAAGGAATCCACCAGCTGCTGGTCTGGAACATCAACAGGCTCGGATGTATGGGACAGGATGAAAGCGTCTTCGATGATCATCGCAGGCAGCATAACGGCGGCGTTCTCGCAGACCTTGTACGCCATGATTATCGTGTCGAGAACCTCCTGGTTGTCCTGACAGAAGAACTGCAGCCAACCCGTGTCCCTCTGCGCGACCGAGTCCATGTGGTCCACCCACACGCTCCATGGAGGGGCCATCGCTCTTGCGACGTTCGTCATCACGATCGGGAGCCTGGCGCCCGAGGCCCACATGAGCACCTCGTGCATGAGAGTCAGGCCCTGCGAGCTCGTGGCCGTATAGGTCCTCGCCCCTGCCGTCTCCGCGGCGATGCACGCCGCCATAGCGCTGTGCTCGCTCTCGACAGGGATGAACTTCGCGTCGAGCTCCCCGGTCGCGACGAAGTCGGCCAGCTTCTCGACGATGGACGTCTGAGGGGTGATCGGATACGCCGCGATGACCTCCGCCCGCGCCAACTTTGCGCCGTATGCAGAGGCGTAGTTCCCCGTCATCACCGATCTCATCGGTCCCCCTCCTTCACCATCGTGATGCACTTGGCGGGGCATTCGAAGGAGCATATCCCGCAGCCTTTGCAGTACTGCAGGTCGATCACCGGCACCCCGTCGACCAGCTTGATCGCAGCATCGGGGCAGAACTTCCAGCAGATGGTGCACTTCTTGCACTTCTTAGCGTCCACGACTGGCCGCATGACCCGCCAGAGCCCTGTAATCGTGATGGTGCTTGGGGAGTCTGAGATGGGCGTGAGGGGGATCTCCTCGTAGCTCTTGGTCATGGCCTCACCTCGGCAGTGCGCTCGTAGGCCTCCTTAGCCGCAGCGACGTTCTCGTCCTCCTTCGCAGGCGCGAGCTCGCGTATGCTCTCGAGAATCGAGTCCAGAGAGACCATGTCGCACATCTTGGCGAACCCGCCCATGATGGCCGTGTTCACGATCGGGGCGGTCTGCGATCCTATCCCATGCGACGACGCGACCGCGGTCGCGTCGAGCACGAAGTACCTGAACCGGGACGACAGGTTCTCCAGCTTCTTGCCGTCGGGATAATTCACCAGCACGCTCCCGCCCTGCTTCAGGCCCTCAAGGACGTCAACCCCCTTCAGCAGGGAGCTGTCAAGGACCACGACATAGTCCGGCCAGTAGATGCTCGATTTCACCCGAATCGGCTTGCTGTCTATCCGCGCGTACGCTGTGACGGGTGCGCCCCTCCGCTCGACCCCGAAGAAAGGGAAAGCGGAGACCTCGAACCCCATCCGGAAGGCTGCGTTCGCGAGAACCTCAGAGGCGACCACCACCCCCTGGCCACCCCTCCCATGGAATCTCACTTCAATCATCCAGGGACACCGTTATTCTGTTACGTTGTTGACCATATTAATATTGAGGTTGTTACTAGAACGGGCGATTTCTGAGCGAGTCGCACTGAGTCCTCGGTCGGTATTACATACGCCCACCGCAATCCGCTCTCCGTGAGAAAGACCTTCATCGGGCTTCACGCGAGAACCTTCTCTCACGCGACGGAGGACCTCGAGAAGGTGAAGCTGGCATTCGCCAACGTCGTAGGACCCCTCGAGATGACGGTCTCGGTGACGGAGGGACATCACGGTAACCTGATAACAATCGTCGAGGGGGAGACGAAGGAGGTCCGCGACATCAGCGCGTTCTTCGAGAGAATCAGCGACGACGACCTCAACGAGATCCTCAGGTCGGTCGACGCCCGCACCGACGAGGGCTGCAACCTGTTCCTCCGGCTCGACAAGCAGGAGGCATACGAGGGCAGGGTCAAGATGACGGACGGCGATGACGCCGTCTCGGTAAGGATTCGCGTGGGAGCGTTTCCGCACAGGTGCGAGATCGCGAAGGACCTCGTCAAGGCCTACGTGTCGGAGGAACTGGTCAGGAGATGCGACCGCCGTGGACAGTGAGCCCTCTGGTGTGCGATTCATTATTATAACCTGCGAGCATGACTTCTCAACGGCAAGATTGCAGGGGTAGCCAAGACTGGCCAACGGCGCAAGGCTTAGGACCTTGTCCAGCAGTGGTTCCGCGGTTCAAATCCGCGCCCCTGCACACTCAGTAGTCTGGTCTAGTGACAGCCTCTCGCGGGATGTTGCGCGACCTCAGCCTTTCCCGGGATGACCGCTCCCAACAGTCCTCGTCTCTTCCCTGGGTGCGAACCTGTCGCAGCCGGATTCGTACTCCGCCTGCGAGAGCCACTTCCTGTAGTTCCCGTCGGGGAAGCAGCCCCGCTGGCCGCCCTTATGAACATGCCACGCGCAGTAGCCACATGTCCTCTTCGAACCCCTCCTCAACGATGCTAGTACGAGCATCTCCTCTTGGGTGTACTCCTGGGGAGCCGGGTTGGACTTGGCCACGAGATATCATTCGCGGACGGTCGTAATCATACTTTCCGTCTACGTGGGATGGAAATAAATAGGCAGGATGTCTCCGAGAGCCGGATGAAGTACCTCTACTGTCCCAGGTGCAAGCAGCTCCGGGTCAAGCCCTGGTATGCCATTCGGGACCGGTGCCTTGGGTGCATCGGCGATGCGGTAGTGATCCGGGTGCCCAACAGCTGGATGACCTACACGACATACATGCTGTACGTCGTCGTGCCTGCACTCGTCGTCCTCTATGTGACATCGGACATCGCGGTCTGGATCTATGCCGCGATTGTCCTGCTCGGGGCCATGATGATCCTCCAGTACAAGGACATGAGACGAGGCGAGAGGTACGCAAGGTCGAAGATACGCGTAACTACTTCTGACTCAGAGGCTTTCCGCAAGAGAGGCCGGAACTGACGAGAGCTGAACCAAGAAGATCTTGCCGTCCGCGTCCGTCAACATCAAGGAGGAAGCATATACCAAGCCCGATTCCATGAGAGGTGACGGGATGGAAAACAAGGCTTCCTGGCGTCCGCCCAGCACCTCGAAGACTTCGAGGCGGATTGACATTCGGTTCCCGCACAGGGCATTCATGATCTCGCTCAGGCGCTCCTCCATCGGGGCGAATCCCCCGCGCTCATCGCCGAAGGCGATGCAGTGCGCTTCGAGCACAAGGCATTCGGCGACCTCCGTGCCCCTCGGGATGACCAGCTCACCGCCAGAGACCTGTATCTCGATATCCGACCCGAGCGAGCAGCGCAGCAGGGTCAGGAGGGTCCGGTGGGCGTCGAACCACTCCCCTGCCTCGTCATCGTCGGCCTGGGGAATCGTCTGAAGCAAGACGTCGGTGGCAGCCATAGCGACAACGAAGAACACCATCGCGTCCATGAGCGCCAGCTGTGCATCACTCACCTTGCCAAGCAATCGTCCGCACCTCCATCGGAACCGAGAGCCCGTGGTCGTCCAACGCGTTGAAGGGCAGGCACGCGAAACCCGTCGAGATGGCGTCCGATGGGTCGCCAACGATAGCGCTGGCGACGATCCGCTGTTCAGGGAAGAGCATGGCCACCGTGACCGAGAAGGAGTGTCCTCTCGCTTCCTTCTCGCCGATTTGAAGAAAGTCGACATCCGCCAACGACGAGAGGCGAGGCGTATCGCCCAGATCCATGGCCACTCGCGTGAGGACCGCCCTGCAGATGTCCCCGGCGACCTCTGACAGCTCCTCATCAGCCGAGCGCTCCTGGTTCTGCTTCGCCACCCATGTGCCGGCGAACACGATTGCAGCGACGCCCAGGAGCACCGTCATCAAGACCGGTAGGTCCTCGAAGAAACCAGCGACGCCATCCGGATTCCTGATCACGAGGACGGTCATGGTCTGATGACCCATCCGCACATGTCACTACATGTAGGCTACGAACGGGGGCACTGTACTAGGGTCCCGAGAAGGCTAGGCGGACGGATGAGCCGCCTATCAGGACCGACAAAGAAGCTCGCCCCGGCCAACGCGCCCGAACACGCGTGCCCGCACGAATACCGCGAGGATGAAGGATTGCAGCTGGAGATCGACTGCCGGGCGTGCAAGGGAGCGCACGACCTCGGAAACAGGCAGTGTCTCTCGGGTGTGATGAACGCGCTGGCGGCAGCTAGCACGCCCGATACGATAGTCCTCAGAAGGTACATCGACAAGCGGTACAGAGGCGAGAGCATATGCGTGCTCATCTCGTGCGCCTCCGAGCTTGCCGCCCTTGACCGGCTCCTCACGTCAAAGAGCGTCGTGTCTGACAGAAGGTGTCGGACATGCCAGGCCAGTAGAACGAACGTGATCGCGAGCGCGAAGCGCGCGCTGCTCGATGACCCGATGGGCTATGCCGAGGAGAAGACCGCCGTTTGGGCCGAGATCCAGGAACGGATGGTCGCTTCGGCAGGAAGGTGCGCGGACGCCCCCGAGTGCGTGACGGAAACGCTTGCGGAGATTGGCCTGAAGAGGGAGAGGTGACATGACGACGAGGCCACCTCCTCCCAGGATTGTCAGCGACTGCAGACCAAAGGCCCAGTCGTGCGACGGGTTCATCAGACTGCCAACTCCCGGCGCCCAAAGGGCTGTCAAGGGATCCCCAGGGCATGGCATGCCGGCGACGAGGCACGAAACGAAGCCCTGCTTCACGCATTCCTGGGTTGAGTCCATCGAGACGACGGACGCCCCGGAATCATCAACCAGGGTCTCGGGGGTCAACGTGAGGATCTTCTCGCCCAGGAACTTGAGCACCGGACTGTACGCAGTTGACCCCCCGGAATACCGGCTGAACCCGCTTAGGGTTCAGGCTCTGGCAGAGGCGCTCTCTGAGGTGACTCGAACCGTGCCCGACGACATAGAGGTCAACTCTCTGTCCACGGCCCGGCCATACATCAAGAAGAGGGCCAAGGACCTGCTCTACTCCAAGCTCTCCGCGCGTTCCGACAGGCCCGCAGGTGATCTTGAGGCCGAGACGGAGGAGCTCGCAGAGATACTCTGCAAGTACACCGCGGGGTACGGCCTCCTCGAAACGCTAATCGAGGACCCTAGGGTGCAGGACATATACATCGACTCACCGTCGAGCCAGACTCCCGTGCAGGTGGTATTGAGGTCCGACGTCAGGGGCCCCGTCAGACAGAAGTGTCGGACGAACATCTTCGTCGGGAAGAAGGATCTGCAAGGCCTCGTCTCGAGGATGAAGTTCGAGACGGGGCTCCCATTCTCCGAGGCGCATCCCGTGCTCGAAGCCGACATAAAGCGCCTCGGAGCGCGCATAACCCTTGTCGGTCCTCCGATGAGCGAGAAAGGCGTCTCCGTCGCCATCAGAAAGCGCACCGCGAGCATATGGACGATACCGATGCTGATCGCCAACGCATCGCTCTCCCCGCTCCTCGCGAGCTTCCTCTGGGGGTGCGTCATCGGCCGCCGGACGGCGCTAATCGCGGGCAGCAGGGGCGCCGGGAAGACGACCCTGCTAGGCGCGATGATGCTCGAATTCCCGATCTCCCAGAGGATCATACTGATCGAGGACACCCCCGAGATATCCGTCGCGCGCATGCAGGCCCTGGGATACGACATCCAGACCCTCAGGTTCTCTGCGGGCGGCTCATCGGCGACGAGCGCGGAAGAAGCTCTGCGCGTCAGTCTCCGCATGGGCGAGAGCGCGATTGTCATCGGAGAGGTCCGAGGTCACGAAGCGAGCGTGCTCTATGAGAGCATGAGGGCCGGAAGCGCGGGGTCGTCAGTCCTCGGGACCATACACGGCAACTCCGCCAGCGGGGTCCTGGATCGGGCCGTGGAGGACCTCGGGGTCTCCGAGAGGGCCTTCTCGAGCACCGACATCGTGGTAGTCATCGGGCTCTTCAGGGAACCCGACGGCACACGGTTCTTCCGCAGGGTCACGGAGGTGGCCGAGGTGCGTCCGGCCGGCTCGAAAGTGGAGCTCGTGCCTCTTTTCCACACCGAGCAAGGCTGCCCCTGCGCGAAGCCCACGCCGAACTTCAGCGTCGAGAGCAGGACGGTCAAAGGCGTCGCCGCCGCGCTCGGGACGAGGCCCGACGTGATGATGGACGTCATCAAGGCGAAGGCGCACTCCGACCAGCTCCTCACGGACGTGAGCTCTGGCCGGTCGGACAGCAGGGAGCTGCTAGGGGACGAGTTCAGGCTACGCTCGAACGAGCTGCTCACACGGTGCCTGTTCGATACCCAAGGGACCGAGACTGGGTTGAGGGAGTGGCGGGGGTGGTTCGATGCCGAGACGGCCGGCAGTCAGACAACGACATGAGATCTACGTTGCAGTGTGCAACAGGCTCGCGTCCGCGAAACGGCCCAGGGCGAGATCGGCGCAGAGGCAGGGCCTTGCCTCAGACCTTGAGTTGTCAGGCATCCCTCTGGGACCTGAGACCATCGCCTCGGCAGCCAATCGCCTGGCCGTCATCGTGGGCCTGTGCTTCGCATCAGCGTGCGTTCTGAGCTGGCTGTCTGGCGCGAATGCGATGATCGTCCCATGCTCAGCGGGCTCCGTCGGTGTCCCGATCGTCGCCCGCGAGGCTGTAGTCGCGTTTCCCCGGCGCGCGGCGAGACGCCGCGCGGAGGAGGTTCTGAGAGACTCCACGCATGCCACCAATCTCATGATCATGAGCTTGGGACACGAAGCCAGCATCTCCAAGGCGATCCTGTTCGCCTCGCGCGACGACAATTCCTTCTCCGAAGAGCTGAGGAGATGCGTCTGGTCGGTGGTCATGGGCACATGCGAGAGCTTCGAGGAGTCCCTGCACGCACTCGGGAGCAGGTGGGCGCGGTTCAGCGCGGAGCTCAAGGCGACCGTCAACGCCATGGTTACCGCATCGTGCGAGTCCACAGAGGACGGAAGGCGCAGGGCCCTCGACCGCGCGAACAACGCAATGATCATGGGCGCGAAGAGGCGGATCGAGGAGTACGCGCTGTCGCTGTCGATGCCCAGCATGGTGATGTTCGGCCTGGGCATCCTGCTGCCGTTGATGGTCGGCTCGTTCCTGCCCATGCTCTCATGGGATCTCTGGTCCTTCGATGGCGTCGAGGCGGCCGCGACGGGCGACAGCTCCCAAGCGGACATTCTGCAGACCGTCTTTCTTATGAACATCCTCTTCCCGGCGCTCGCCTTCCTGGTCGCCTCGAACGCGGTCGCGCATCACCCGCTCGATACAGAGGACAAGGCCGCCGCGGCGTCAGCTAGGGTCGCCCCGCTCCTCGCTGCTGCCTCGGCTTCGATCAGCGGCGCGGCTGCTTCCATCTGGCTGCTCGAGGGCCACCTCATGACCATCGCCATCCTGCTCTCTGCGACGGTGCCCCTCGGCCTCTCGATGGCCTTAGAGGGTCTGAGACTCGGAGCTGGCGGGAAGGGAGATGGGCCTGGTCTGGAGGACGCGCTGTTCGTGACCGGCGCGAGGATGCTCGAAGGGGAGAACTTCGAGGCGGCCCTAGAAAGGGCCGCCTCGGACCTGGACGGTCGCTCGGCTGCCACGGTGAGGGCGCTGTCGTTCAGGTCCAACATCGCGGGACAGGACTTCGACGCCGCGGTCGAGGAGAGGAGTGCAGAATCCGGGTCCTCGAACGCCCTGGACGCGTTCAAAGTGGTGCGGGAGGCGGGCGCGAAGGACGAGACCGCGGCCGGGCTCCTGGCCATGGACCTTGCCGCCTATCTCAAGGACCTGCACGACCTCGAGGACACCCTGAAGGGCAGGCTGAAGCCCACCATATCAATGATGCGCATGACCGCCTACTTGCTGGGGCCCATCGTGATGGGCGTTACGTATGGGATCTACATCTCCATGGGCTCCGTGATCGGGAGTGTGCAGGGAGGGATCGACCCTGATCTCTTCCTGATGGTCCTTGGCGTCTTCCTGGCGGAGACCGGGGTGATCGTCAGCTATTTCGTTTGGGGAGTAGAGGGAAAGGGGAGGCGCTCCGAGCTCCTGTTCTCTGCGGGCACCTGCATGGTGGGCTCAGAGATCGTTTTCGCCGCGACCTCCTTCTTCGCCTCCGCCTAGCGGCATCAGGCGGCCCTCGGCCGACCAATCTTCTCCATGTTGCGTTCGAGGAGCGCGAGCTCCTTCTGGTCGAAGGCCCTCGGGTCGACCGGTATTATCATGATGGCCTTGGTCTGCGCGATGTGGTCGTTGACCTGGTCGATCACCCTGAGCACCTTCGTGAACTCGTTGTTCGACACCAGATACTCGATGCCGTCGAGGAGAATGACCGCGCAAGGGTTCTCGTCGATGAACCCCACCAGGGTGTGCGTCAGAATCCCGAGGTTCGTGGGCGCTATGACCTCCTGGCCCGTCCTCGTGGCCAGCCAGTATATCGGCGTGCGCTCGAGACCGTACTTCTGCCTGATGAAGTCCGGGTGCTGCCTGCTGATCGCGAGCCCCACCGATCGTGCGCACCCCCCTGCCTCCGGGGTCGATATGATGTTCACGAATGCGTCGAAGCTGATATCGGGAGGGGACTCCTCGACGATGTAGGACCGCCCCCTGGTAAGCGAATACTTCCGCGTGATCCCGAGCCCGCTCTCCTCGGACTTCTTCACCTTGGTCTTCCTCGGGAGGAAGCCCATCTAATCACTCCACATCGTGAGGACCGAGCTCAGCGCTATCTCGTTCGTCGGCTTCAGGAGGAAATCCTTCGCGCCCGCCTCCAGGCTCTCGCGGATCATCTTCTTGTTGATTATCGAGCTCATCGCGATGACCGTGGCCTTCGGGTCCAGGGATACGATGGCCCTCGTGAGGTCCACGCCGTTCTTCCCCGGGAGGACCATGTCGACGAAGGAGATCTTGGGTCTGTCCCGCTTGTAGACCTCCAGCGCGGAATCGAAGCTCTCGGCCTCGGCCACGTCGTGGAAGCCCACCCTGACAAGGAGCTCGATCATGACCTTCCTGAACGCCTCAGAATCGTCGACCACCAGTATCTTCACAATGGACACCTTTCTGCTACGAAATATGCCCCCGACGGCTCTTAATCGTTGCCCTGGCGATGGCGGTGTGCCATCGCTTCGAGATGACAATAGGGGGAGGGAGATGGGCAGGCAATTGGTTTCCTGACGCAATGCCCTTCCTCCAATCCATTTCGGAGTACGGCTCCCAACCAAGTGGTTGCGTACCAACGATGGAAGGGACTTATATGCTACCCATCTCGTCTTACTATTCGCGCGCGAGGCAGATAAACATTATCCCTACATGTTGCGTCACTCTGGGCCGCATACATGTTCGAAGCTATTGTGGAAAAGGCTTATATATCGGCGGGAGGATTCTTTCCAAACGCCTTTTGCAATACCAGTTTTAGATGGTGTTAGCTCATGACAGAGACCGAGGAAACAAAGAAAGGGACGACGACGATAGGCCTAGTGTGCAAGGACGGGGTGGTCATGGCGACCGAGATGAGGGCCACCATGGGCACGCTGATTGCTCACAAGACCACTCAGAAGCTCTTCAGGATTGACGACAACCTAGGGCTCACGGTCGCCGGAGTGGTCGGCGACGCGCAGACCCTGGCGAGGTACATAACCGCGGAGGTTGAGCTCTACAAGCTCAAGAGGAACCAGCCCATGAGCGTCAAGTCGGCCGCGACGCTCACATCGAACATACTGGCTGGGCAGAGGTTCTATCCGTACTATGTCGGACTCATTCTCGGGGGCACGGACAGGGACGGAAACCATGTGTACTCCCTCGACATGGTTGGAGGGGCGATTCCGGACGACTTCGTGACGACCGGGTCCGGCTCTCCGTTCGTATACGGCGTCCTCGAGGATCACTACGAGAAGGGGATGAGCGTGACCGACGGAGTCGATCTCGCCGTACGTTCGCTCCATGCTGCCATGAAGCGGGATTCAGCATCCGGCGACGGCTACGCCGTGGCGACGATCACCAAGGAAGGGTTCACGCTGATAGACGAGAAGGACTTGCAGAGACGCCTGGCGAAGATGAAGCTCACCTGATTGCTGCGCAGGCGACAAGCGGGGGTTGTTCCCCCACAGAACTTAGCTGAGTGAAACAAGATGGGCATTGAGAAAGTTCTAGAAGACGCCCGAGAAGCGGTAAAGAAGACGATACCGTCGAACATCGAGGTCACCGATGTAGATTTCGAAGGGCCAGTCATAGTCATCTACACCAAGAACCTCGAAGAGTTCGCGCACAACAACGACCTCGTGAGGCAGCTGGCCCAAAGCCTCAGACGACGGGTAGCCATCCGGCCGGACCCGAAGATGCTTGCGAGCACGGAGAGCGCCGAGGAGAGGATACGGAAGATCATCCCCGAAGAGGCCAAAATAACGAACATCTACTTCGACGACGACAGCGGAGAGGTGACCATCGAGGCCATATCGCCCGGGCTCGTCATCGGCAAGCACGGCGCGGTCCTCAACGAGATCAAGAAGGAGATCGGGTGGGCGCCGAAGGTCGTCAGGGCGCCGCCGATACCCTCCAAGACCGTCAGCGACATCCGCAACTACCTCAGAAAGATGCAGGACGACCGCAAGGAGTTCCTCAAGAAGGTGGGAAGGCGGCTGATGCGCCAGAGGCTGAACGACGAGACCTGGCTCAGGGTGACCTCGCTGGGAGGGTTCAGGGAGGTTGGCCGGAGCGCGTCGCTCCTCATGACCCGTGAGAGCAAGATCCTCATCGACTGCGGTGTGGCCGTCTCTGGAGAGAACGGGGGGTCTTCACCTTATCTGAGCGCGCCGGAACTCCAGCCGATGGATTCGATTGACGCGGTGGTGGTCACGCATGCTCACCTAGACCACTGCGGGCTGGTCCCTGCACTCTACAAGTACGGGTTCGAGGGCCCGGTCTACTGCACGACACCGACCAGGGACATGATGTCCCTTCTCCAGATGGACTTCATAAAGGTGGCAGTGGGAGAGGCGAAGAAGGCACCCTACGAGTCGTCCCACATCAGGGACGCCGTTCTCCACTGCATTCCCCTCAAGTACGGGGAGACCACGGACATATCCCCCGATGTGAGACTGACCTTCCAGAACGCGGGGCACATCCTCGGCTCGTCAATCGCCCACTTCCACGTCGGTGACGGCCTATACAACATAGCATTCTCAGGCGACATCAAGTTCGAGAAATCCTGGCTCTTCAACGCCGCCGTCAACAAGTTCCCGAGGCTGGAGACGCTGGTACTGGAATCCACATACGGCGGCTACCACGACATGCAGCCGAGCAGGCAGGAGGCGGCAAACCAGCTGAAGGAGATTGTCAGGGCCACCCTGGCGAGGGGCGGGAAGATCCTGATGCCCGTGTTCGCCGTGGGCAGGTCTCAGGAACTCATGCTCGTCCTTGAGGAGCAGATGAGGAACCACCAGATCCAGAAGGCCACCATCTGGCTGGACGGCATGATCTGGGAGGCGACCGCAATCCACACCGCATACCCCGAGTATCTGAACAGCCAGCTCCGGACCCAGATATTCCAGATGGGCGAGAACCCCTTCCTGTCGGACGTCTTCAAGCGGGTCGAGACCGCGGAGATGAGGGAGACGATCTGCCACGATCCCGAGCCGTGCATCGTCCTCGCGACGAGCGGGATGATGAACGGTGGCCCGGTCATGGAGTACTTCAAGGCCTGGTGCGACAACGGACAGAACACCTTGGTCTTCGTGGGGTACCAGGGCGAGGGCACCATGGGGCGGAAGATCCAGAAGGGCTGGACCGACATCACCCTCCAGGAGAAGGGGAAGCCGATCACGCTCCACCTGAAGATGGACGTGGAGACTGTCGATGGGTTCTCTGGTCACTCCGACAGGCGCCAGCTCGTCAACTATATCTCGACGCTCGAGCCGAGGCCGGAGAGGATCATAATCGGTCACGGCGAGGACTTCAAGTGCTCGGATCTTGCGAGCACTCTCTACAAGAAGTTCGGCATCGAGACGAGGGCCCCGATGAACCTCGAGACAATCAGGCTGAAATGATCTCAGTCCCTGACGCTCAGTCTTGAACCCTTCTTGCCCAGCACTAACACCTTGCTGTCCTCCCTCTCGGCCAGTATCTCGAGGGAGAGTCTGTCCGCAACCCGACGGCCGAATTCGCGCACCGAACGGTGCGAGGGCATGTTGTCCCAGGTCATCCTCGTCCTCGAGTCGCCGACGAACACATACCCTTTTGGCTCGATCAGATACGGAGACGCCATCTCGTCCAGCCTGGCGTACTCGTCCTCCCATCCCAGGTTCCATCCCTCTACGAGGGTGTGCCTTATCACGGTCCTTGTCCCCAGCGACGGCAGAAGTCTCAGGGTCTCCATCAGGTTGTCCCAGGCTCTGGGGAACTGGGGCACGCACAGCTTCTCGTAGATCTCCCTGTTGGGGGCTGCCACGGTCACATACAGCTGTGTGGGGAGGGCGCTTAGCCGCGCAAGGGCTTTGGGCGCGGATCCGTTCGTCACGAGGAACGTGGTCATCCCACGCTTCTTGCACAGGGCGATGAACTCCCCGAGGTCAGGGTACAGAGTCGGCTCGCCCGATAGCGATATGGCCACCTGATTGGGCGACCGCGCCTCGTCCCACAGGGACGGGTCGCACCGGGCGTCCCCCTTGAAGCCGGACACGAGCAGCCTCTGCTCCTTCAGGCAGCCCTCCAACAGCTCTTCCGGAGTCATCCTGGCGGCACCTTCGAAATCCGTCATGCCATGGTACCGCCAGCAGAAAAGGCATCTGTGGTTGCAGACGTTGACATCGGGGGTCATCTGGAGGCAGCGGTGCGATTCTACACCGTAGAATTCCTCCTTGTAGCACGGCCTTCCGTAAAGGAGCTTCTGACGCATCCAGTGGCAGAGCTTGACCGCTCCGGTGTCGCCGACTATACGGTATTGCTGCTTTTCGAGATGTTCCTTGGTGCGTCCGTCCATGGCCAACCGCCTCAGAACGTATGCGCGGAGCGCTTCGCAGTCGCACGGCTCCTGGGCTTGCCTGGACCGTCTCCCGTCTCAGGTTCCCCCTTGGCCTCGGCGACGACACGTTCAACGGCCTCGTCATGGGGCTCAAGACCCAGGAGAAACGCAACGTCGCCCTCGTCGAGATCGACTTCCTTGATCAGATTGACCAGCAGCTCGTGGTCGTTGGCCACGAGCACGCTGAGGAGAGGCAGCACGCTCTTGCTTATGACCCGTTTGGGCGTGTGGATGTGTGGTGCCAGCTTCGATGATACTGAGTCCCGTGCGGCTCGGGGACCTTTGGCCCTGGAGAGGACTATGAAATAGCCCGGGAACCGGTACTCGGGCGTATACCGTCTCGGTCCGTGCTTTCTCGCGAGCGCGACGCCGCCCGTCATCAGCTCCTTCGCGAACGCCCAAAGGGCATAGTACTGAAGCCTGCGTGTCCTGCCCAAGTAGATGTCCGATTTGGAGAGGGCCTCGAAGGCCGCGGCGAGCTCCTCGGGGGACCGCATCTCCTGCGGTATGTTCTCCTCTATCCATTTCTCCAACTCGTCAGGCGTCATATCGATGTCCATAGTCGCGTCGCGGGCCTCCCTGACCTCGGTCGCAGCGAACATATCACTGAGCGCTCTCTCCAGCTCCTTCTGCTGGTTCCGTTTGCCCACAACCTCAGAGTCGCTCACTTCCAGCCGATCCCTGCCCTCGACGAGCATCTGAAGGTCGTTGATCGCCGCCCTCATGTCGCCGCTGGCGTTCTGCGCGATCCTTTCGAGCGCCTCGATCGCGACGCTCACCTTCTCCATGTCGCAGATGCCTCTCAGCACTCGCACTACCTCGCGGGATGTCAGCCTGCTGAACTGCACGCTCTCGGCCAGATGACGAACCGCGGGCGATTTCCTAGTCAGCTCCCTGTAGTCGTTGACAATCAGGACCACGGGCTGGCTCGAGTCCCTGATTGTGTCGACGATGGCCTTCGCGCCGCCGAAGTCTTCGCGGCCGAAAAGGCTGTCAGCCTCGTCAAGTATCACAAGCTTCCTCTTCCCCTGCGAAGAAGACAGGAACTCGCCGGAGGGGCTGAAAGTCTGGCTCACGGAACCGGCCCCCGCCACCTTCCTGATGGAGGCTGCGTTGCGGTGGTCCGAAGCGTTCATCTCGATGAAATCCCAGCCCATGTCGTGGGCCAAGGCCAGCGCAGAGCTCGTCTTGCCGGTGCCCGGATCGCCCCTCAGCACAATCGCCTTTCGGCGGGGGTGCCCGCTGTCCCATGACTCCGCCCAATGCCTGAGAGAGCGCGCGGCGGCCTCGTTCCCCACGATTCCCGAGAGGGATTTCGGTCGGTACTTCTCGGTCCACTCGTCCTGCATTCCGATTCGAGAGCACGCGCCGCGTATTATAGGCTAATCGCCTCCGTGTAGCAAGTGCACGGGGCATTTCGAGGTCAATATATCTAATGGAGTTATAGTTATATTTAGAAAATATGATGCATATACAAATTTAGCTAAACGCTTTACATCACGGCACTAGCACGAACGAGCTCGAGTGTTGCGAGGAGCCGTCCTCGCTGACGGCGGCCACCTCGCCTTCCTTCGCGACCTGCGGGGCCTCGGTCTCTCCAATCGCCGGCAGGGGGTGCTTCGAGTAAGCCTCCTTCCTGTCATCGATGTCCATCGTGAGATATATGGCCGTGACTTCGATGCTGGAATGGCCAAGGTTCTGCTGGAGGGTCCTGAGATCTATCCCCGACTTCAACGCGAACACCGCATGGGTGTGGCGGAGGACGTGTGGATGCCTCTTGTCCTTGTCCAGACCGATCTGGCTGCCGTACTTCGCGATGAGCCGCTCGACCTGTCTTCGCGACAACGGGCTGCGCTTGTTCGAGACGAAAAGTGAATCGCGTCTGTTCTTGCGCGTGCCGATGTAGTCCCTGAGCATCGACTTGGTCCAACTGTTGACAAGCGGGACCTTGCGCCCCTCCTCGTGCCTCTTGGCCTGTTGGATGGTGATCTCGCCGGACTCGAGGTCCACGTCACCGATTGTCAAGGCCGTGAGCTCTCCAACGCGCATCCCCGTCTCGTAGAGCAGTTTGATGATCAGACGGTCGCGCATCCGCCTCGGCGCCTCGAGCAAGGCCTTTAGCTCATCGGGCTTGAGGTACTTCCGCATGCTAGCTTTCCCATCCCTTTTCTTCGGACGATTGTCCGACGGAAGCATGCGCTTGTAGCGTATATAAAATGTCGCCTTTTGTCGCAAAATGCCTTTTCCGGACCCTCGGAGATGGAATCCCCTCGTGAAAACGTCGCTTTATCCCCTATTTGTCGACGTGGGCATCAGGAAGCATACAATTCTTCTATGACCCAGCAAACAAGTCGCCGTCGAGCATGATACGCATTATCACGGACCCTGGAAATTCCTGGAAAAACCTTGGGTGAGCAGGATCAATTCGGCATTCCGAGGGCTCCAAACACCCGTTGCCCCCTACGGGGGCAAGGAAGACGCCCGTGCTTTAGCTCATGACTAAATTGATATTGCAACATGCAATCTCATCGTTACTTGTATTAGATATCTCAATACCTGCGTCGGACGACGGCAGACGGCACGCCATTTAGTAGCATGGCTCCGTGAGCGTGCCACGTCATAACATAGCACGCAGACCGGTGACGAATGCACAAAAATGGCGGATCCCGGTACATGCCGTGATGGCCAACAACTCCTTCTCATCTCATTCTACCCAATCCAGTCTAGCATTGGTTAGAAATATAATACTGAATAGCGAATCCTTGCATAATATTATAGCTCGCGTCAAAAGAATCGCAGAATCTGTTGCCTAAAGATGCAAACTCGTGGAGAATGAAATCTGATTTCACGAAGGGAAACATCGAAGTAACAACCGTCCGAAAATAGCGGCGGGAGTGATGCGGGCCCTCCATTAGATTGTGACAGATTCGGGGTCTCGAGAGTAGGAAGATTGGATTCGGAGCAAGGCAAAGACAGCAAAACCCCGTGTCAGGAAATGTCGTCCAGAAGCACGGATGCAAGCGAGAAAACTGTGCGAGATAAATGGACGATGGAAGAAGTTTCCAAAAGGGGTTTAGACGCTACCTGAACAAGAGAGCCTTACATCATGCCTGGGGGCATTCCGCCCATGCCGCCCATTCCAGGCGGTCCGCCGGCCCCTCCCGCGGGTGGCGGGGGAGACTTCTTTGATGCAATCACATCGTCGATCCTGAGGATCATGGACGCCACTTCAGTGGCAGACTGGATCGCCTGGGTCTTGACCCTCATAGGCTCGATGACTTTTGCAGACATCATGTCGGAGACCTTGTTCTCCAGCACGTTCACGCCGAACGACTTGCCAGTCTTCTTGTTATGAGCATTCTTGAGCTCGATGACCACATCGATGGCGTCCATGCCGGCATTCTCGGCCAATGTCCAGGGGATGACTTCGAGTGCCTCCGCGAACGCTTCGATTGCTAGCTGCTCACGCCCGCCGACCGTCTGGCCGTAGTCCTTTAGCCTGAGAGCCAGCTCGATCTCGGGAGCTCCGCCGCCGGGCACCGCATATCCGTCCTCGATGGTCACAGAGACCACCTTCAGTGCGTCGTGAAGTCCTCTTTCCACCTCGTCGACCACGTGTTCTGTGCCGCCCCTGATCAGGATCGAGACCGCTTTCGGGTTCTTGCATCCGGTAACGTAGGTCATCTCGGAGTCAGCTATCTTGACCTCCTCGACCTGATTGGCGTACCCTAGCTCTGTCGACTTAAGGTCGTCCAGGTTCGTGATGATCTTCGCACCAGTCGCCTTTGCCAGCTTCTCCATGTCGGACCGCTTCACTCTGCGGACTGCGTACATGCCTTCCTTGGCGAGGTAGTGCTGCGCAAGGTCATCGATCCCCTTCTCGCAGATCAGCACGTTCGCCCCCGACTTCTTGACCTTCTCGACCATCAACCTCAGGGTCTTCTCTTCCTCGTCGAGGAACTTCTGCATCTGGTTCGGATCCCGGATCTGGATCTTGGCCTCAACCTCGGTCTTCTTGATCTCGAGGGCCGAATCCACGAGGGCGACTTTGGCGTCCTTCAAGACCTTCGGCATCCTCGGGTGGACCCGCTCCTTGTCCAGAACGAGGCCCTTGATGAGCTTGGTGTCTGAGACCGCTCCTCCGTGCTTCTTCTCGACTTGGATGTTGTCGATGTCGGCGCTGTACTTCCCGTCCACTTTCTCGGCGATGGAAGTGACGGCATCGACCGCGATGTCGGCGAGCATATCCCTCTCGCCGCCGACTCCCTTGCCAGTCATCGCTGTCGACGCGATGAGCTTCAGGGTCTTCTTGCCCGTCGCCGAGACATCAAATCCGATGTCTTTCAGGACTCTGATGGCCTCGTGCGACGCCAGTCTGAAGCCGTTCGATATAACGGTCGGATGGACGTTCTGGTCGATCAGAGCTTCTGACTTCTTCAGCAGCTCCCCGGCCAGCACGACCGCCGAAGTAGTGCCGTCGCCGCATTCATTGTCCTGGGTCTTCGCGACTTCGACGACCATCTTCGCAGCGGGATGTTCGATGTCCAGTTCCTTCAATATAGTCGCGCCATCATTGGTGATGACGATGTCCCCCATGCTGTCCACGAGCATCTTGTCCATGCCCTTTGGACCCAGGGTGCTTCTTACAGCGTCGGCCACGGCCTTCGCAGCCATGATGTTGTTGCTGTGCGCCGTCTTGCCGCGCGTCGACTCCGTTCCTTCTTTGAGTACAATAACAGGTTGGCCTCCCAACATCAGTAGTGCCTCCGGGCACCGACTATACTAGAGCTTCTATATAACCGTTGCTCCCAAGCACTCCGCAAAGAATCCGCCTTGATGCGAATCCGCTTGCACGTGGCCGCGCTAGGCCTGCCGTGCGGAACCTCGTGGGAGCTTCTGAATCAAACGCCACTTGGTGGCAGCCGAAACGCTTTGTTGAGTGCTCAGAACGCATCGATGAGCTCAACATGATTCTGCTCGCACTCGCGCCGCAGAACACTGGAAACGGCTTCGATCCAGGAGGGGTTGCTCTCCCCGACATCGATTGAGAGACGCGACGCGGCCAGTCTCAGCCTTCCCTGCGCGATGGGTTTGGGGTTGAACTTGTCCCACATGATCCGCCGAACACCAGCGTCCGCCGTTCTGCGGACGAGCGTCTTCAGAGACTCTTCAGAGTCGCAGATCCCCGGAACTATCGGCGCGGCCATGACATAGGCATCGATACCCTCCGACGATAGATGGCGCAATGCCTCGAACCTCCGGGTGGGGACAGGCGCACCCGGCTCAAGAGCCCTTGCGAGGCCGTCATCCACTATACCAATGCTAATCCCGACCTCCGCCCCTCTCCAGCTTGACAGGAGATCCAAATCTCGGACCACGAGATCAGACTTGGTGAGAACGCTGACGGGCGAGCCCATGCGCTTGAGCTCCAACAGACTGCCCCTCGATAGCCTGTAGTCCTTCTCAAGCGGCTGGTAGGGATCCGTGACCGTCCCGAGACCGAATGTCCCCTCCGGCCTCCTCTCGAGCTGCCTGGCCAGCATCTGGACGAAGTTCGTCTTGACCTCGATCGTCTCTCCCCAAGGTCTGCCCATCTCGAACCGGGTGACGTCCTGCGCGTAACAGTAGCTGCATGCGTGACCGCAGCCCCGATAAGGATTGAGCGCCCAGTCGAGCCCTGGCAATCCTGATCGCGATGCCGCGGTCTTGCAGAGAACCTCTCTCAGAGTCATCTGGTCACTTCCAAAGCTCGTCCACGCGTCTCTGGTACAGCGCGTCCTTCAGGACGGCGCTGTTCCTGATCCATCGCGAGACCGGTATGTCCATGATCCTGCCCACTTGTGCCAAGGCCTCGCTGAGCGTGCCGAACCTCTTGGGCGGAGCTCTGAGCGTTGCGCGGACGTTCTCCCGCACGTTCCAGACCCCGACGGGGAGGATGTATCCTGGATGAGCCTCTCTGAGGATCGAAACCCCAGCCTGGCGTCTCTCCTTCTGGAGAAGCTCGTTCACCGCCAGTCTCGCCGCATAGTAGCATCCTCCGATTTCGGCATACGTCTTCCTTCCGTCGAAGAACTCGTGCGACCCCATGATTGCGATCCTGTCACTGTGAGGGTTCCACGCGGTGTTCGGATACCACGCCTCGATGAGCTCGTATTTCCAGGTCGTGGGCATCATTACGACTGCCCATCGGTTGTCAAGAGCCACGTGCTCGTAGACCCTGTATTCGTTGATTGCCGGGAAGGTCTTGGTGGTCTCCAGCAGATGAAGGCCGAGGTTCGAATCCACGGCAGTTATGCTCCACCGAGTGGGTACAAACCTCCGCCTCTTGCCAACGCCGAAGGCCCCGACGCTGAACGCTCGTTGGATCTGCGATACGAGAGTACCCTCCTTGTACAGTCCAGCCACTGCCTCCCTGGCTTTCAGGTCCGTGTCATAGAACGCCTTCTCCAGTCTGTTGTCGAACCTGTAGTTGCCCACATCGAACCTCCGTAGGGGAGCCGACGGGCCAAAGGGTTGCACGTCATCGTCAACCGTCAGTCTTCCGGCTGGCTTCCTGTGGAATTCCGCAAAGACGTCAGGCGGGTTCTTGGCAAGAGCAAGGTCCCTTGTCCTCACCACGAGCTTGTTCGGGTTGTCGACATCCTCCACCTTCACCCTGTGCATCCCTCTGACGAGAGACGACCGGAAGTCTATGATATCGTCGATGGACAACCTTGCCCAGCGCTCGGGAGTATCGAGCATGGAAGTATCTCCATGATAGGGGGGTATCATCGGTCCTATCGCCACGCTCGGATATCCGAACCTGCCAACGAACACGCTGGGCGGAGAAGCTCCGTCGATGTCCGTGGCATCTATCGCCGGTTTCACCCTGGATGCTGAGTAGAACCTCGCGACGACTGAGCATCTATCCTTGCCGCAGAGCATCTTCGAGCCCTTGCAATACACGCATCTCGACGATCGCGAGGAGACACCATCCAGAGACAGAATCTCGTCAAACATGGTCGAGGTGTCGTGCATCGTGCTGGAACGGCTGAAGCTGGATACGTCCATCCGCGTCTTCCAAGCGCAGAAAGGATAGATAAACCCCTCTGAGAGACCTCTGAAACTGAAGCGCTGGGGTGGATGCTTTATGGCGAAAAGGTTTGGAACCCATCCGCAATCCACTTGCCAGCGATTGAGCCGAATCGCGATGCGCGGAGGACACTAGTTGGAGTGAAATCCTAAAGCTAGATATACCTCGGAGGGTTTCGTCGGTAAAGACTGAACTAGGAGGACGCTGACAGGATATGTCCATGATGGAAGCGGTTGTCTCGCTCAAGATCCCGACGCACTGGATGAGTGAGATACCAGAGAAGCATGGGGTAACGATAAAGGTGCTCGATCGGGTCCCGTACTCCGATAAGGGGGTCAAGGACCTCGTTGAGATCGCGGGCCCTCAGGAGAGCATGGAAGAGGTTCTCGCGGACATCAAGAAGAACCCGACGGTATCCAGATTGGAGACCACCGTCACCGAACGAGGCAAGGTAGTCGGGTCGGTCACCACGGCAAGGTGCGACATATGCCGCATCCTGACCGATTCCGATGTCTTCCTGATATCCGCGGAGTCCCGTGGCAGCGGCCGCGTCGACTGGACCTTGGTGATGAGCGACAAGTCGGTTCTGAAGGGCATCTTCGACAGGCTCAAGACCAAGAACGTAAAGGCTGAACTGGTCAAGCTGACGAAGATCGATGACAAGGAGAGCCTGACGGAGAGACAGGACAAGATCACGCACGTAGCGTTCGAGAGGGGGTACTTCGACTACCCCAAGAGAATAAGTCTGCGGGAGCTGGCGAGGATGTTCGACGTATCGCCGTCGACGCTCTCGGAGATACTGAGGAAGGGTCAGAGAAAGATAGTCTTGGACTACTTCAGAAAGCAGAGGCAGCAACTATGACCGACCACATCTCACAGGCGACACATTCATCCCAGAGAAAGACACGCTCAGTCCAGCAAATCAAGAAGGACGCGAAGGCAAGACCGAGGATGGGAGAGAAGATGGCAAAGAAAGCGTCCAGGACGCCAAGATCGGGTACTGCTCCGACTAAGGACAATGCGATTGCTCAGCTCAAGTGCGTCATCGACCCGCACACGAACATCAGCGTTTACGACATGAAGCTCATATCCGATCTCAGGGTGACGCCTCAGTCCATATCACTCGTTTTCCGGCCGACCTCGCCCTTCTGTCCAGTTGCTTTCAGCCTCGCAAGGAGCATCAAGGGAGTCATGTGGAATCTCGACGGAGTGACCGATGTCAGCGTCGTCGTCGTGGGCCACTATCAGGAAGACACGATAAACAACGCGCTGAAGGAGCTTACGCCGGGGGACTCGTCCAAGGGCAAGAGGAGCGCCTCCAAGTGAAGGGCTCAAGCTCCGAACTTCTGGGCCCTGTCAGCTATTCCAAGCATCGTCGGTAGGAGATCCATTCCTCGGATACGCCCGAGTGCGCCCGTGGCCGCGGAAATCTCGTCGAATTCCGTCACGCCGTCAATCCTCGCTCCGCCCCCGCATATCGTCAGCGGCACGGGATCTGCGCTGTGTCCCCTCACGGAAACGGGCGTTGAGTGGTCACATGTGAGGGCCACTACGACGTCCTCTTTGAGGTCTTTGAGGATCATCTCCAGCATCGTGTCAATGCTTTCGACGACCCTCAATTTGAGCCTGAAGTCCCCGTCGTGTCCTGCGACATCGCCGGCCTTGACGTTGACGAACACGAAGTCGTTCGTCCTGATGAGCTCGAGCGCGGCCTTCGCCTTGGCGGCGTAGTCCGTGTCTGTGCCACCCGTGGTCCCAGGAACATCCGGAACAGCCATGCCGACCATCCGGCATATTCCTTTGACAAGGCTCACGCCCGCCACGGCGGCGCAGGTGAGTCCGTACCGTTCGCTCATGGGCTCGAGCTCGTTTATGCTTCCCGCGCCCCTTGGAAGAATGATGTTCGCCGGCGGAAGGCCGTTCCTCACGCGGTCCTCGTTCACTGGGTGGTCCGCTAGAATCGCCGCTGCCTTCATCACATATTCGTTCACGACGTCAGCAGTCTTGCGCGCCTCAGGAGCGAGGGGCCTTGACTCCAGTATCCGCGACTCTCGGTGAGGGTCCACATCCGAGACCCTGTAGTCGAGTCCGGGCCCCGTCAGGACGAGTGCGCCCCTGTGCTCCGAACCCTCCTTGAACAGAGCCGTGATGTCTCCGATCTTGATGCCCGAGATGGCTTTCGCCAGCTCGCCTGTTCCCGATCTGATGCGGCCCGCCCTCCGGTCCGTGACCCTCATTGTCCGGTCGACGGTGCCGAAATTGCATCGGAATGCGACGTCACCCCTGTTCACCTTCAGACCCACTCCCACGGCCTCGATCGGCCCCCTTCCGTTGTAGACTTTGTGTGGGTCGTAGCCGAATAGTGCCAGGTGAGCGGTGTCACTCCCCGGTATGATTCCGGGTCCGATGACATCCATCGTCCCGCTGATGCCGTTCCTCGCCATCGCGTCCATCGCGGGCTTTCGGGCCGCCTGGAGCGGGGTCTTCATTCCGAGCTCCTTCACCGGCCGGTCGGAAAGGCCATCGCACACCACCAGAAGCATTCTCTTCGGTGCCGGGTCTGCTGCAGACGAGCGATCTGCCGTATTCATCAACCTCTTCCAGTCCGCTGTGGCGCCGAGGGGGAGATTTGAACTCCCGTGGTGACAAGCACCAGTAGCTCTCGAGGCTACCGCCTTAAACCGAGCTTAGCTACCTCGGCATCCTCTGGCAGGCCCATGCATGAGTCGGCAGGTATATGGCCGTTTTCAATGCGATCCTCCACAGACAGGATTCCCCCGGCGAGAAAGTGTTATTATCGCATGGCGCCTCATGGAAGACTGCATGAGAGTCAAGGTCAGGCTTCTGCCCGGCAGGAGGAGAACGAGAGTCTTGGAACTGTCCTCCAGGGCCACAGTCGAGGATGCCATCCGCACGCTGGGGCTCTTCCCGGATGCATGGATCGCGATGCGCGGGGAGACGCCAGTGCCCTTGGATGAGCGCCTTCGCGAAGGGGACGCCCTGAAGCTCATATCCGCGGTTTCCGGCGGCTGATTTCTGCGCACTGGCCGGCGCCGTTTTCGAATTTTATAATGAGGACGGAAAAGTATTTATCAAGGCGAGGAATAGTAGTACCGAAGAACAGCTCACTTAGCGTTCAGAATGACATGTCATCTCATAATCAGTGAATGTCACTGGTCTGCGCGCCGTAGGCGTCTGCAGACCCATAGAAAGCTGATCCGTCCGAGCCGAACTGCCAGACCGAAGGCGGAGGAGCCTTGGCAGGTAGAGAGGACGAAAGACGGAGCCAAGCTGTTTTTCAAGCAGAGGAAGTGCGAAAATGAACATAGATCCAAGTACGACAAAGTACCTGATTCAGGCAAAGCTTTCGACGGACGGCATCGTTGAGAAGCCGGACATCGTCGGAGCGATTTTCGGGCAGACCGAAGGCCTCCTGGGAGACGAACTCGACCTGAGGGACCTTCAGAAGAGCGGCAGGATAGGGAGAATCGAGGTCGAGGTGAGCTCTAGCAAGGGGAAATCCGAAGGGACCGTTTACGTGCCTTCTAGCCTAGACCAGGTGGAGACTGCAATCCTCGCGTCTTCGCTCGAGACTATCGACCGCGTCGGCCCGTGCAAGGCCAGGATACAGATCGAGAAGATCGAGGATGTGCGAGTATCAAAGAGGAACAAGATTGTTGAACGCGCGAAGCAGCTCCTCAACGAGCTCATGAAAGCATCCAAGGTCAGCGGAGTCGACCTCGCGGACTCGGTGAGACAATCCGTGCAGATCGAGGAGGTCGTCCACTACGGCAAGGAGAGACTGCCCGCTGGCCCCAACATCAACGATTCGGATGCGATAATCGTTGTCGAGGGCCGCTCGGACGTCCTCAACCTACTCAAGTACGGCATAAAGAACGTGATAGCAGTCGAGGGCACCAACGTGCCCCAGATCATCGTCGACCTGTCCAAGGAGAAGGTAGTCACCGCCTTCGTGGATGGCGACCGGGGAGGGGAGCTGATCCTTAGGGAGCTCCTCCAGGTCGCGGAGATCGATTTCATCGCGAGGGCTCCGCCGGCGCAGGAAGTCGAGGAACTCACTCAGAAGCAGATCGTGAAGTGCCTGAGAAACAAGGTTCCGGCGGACCAGTTCGCCGAGATGCTGAACATCCCCCAGCCGCAGAAGAACGGCGACAAGGGAAGGCATGATGAAGACCGGGGCGAGCGCTCAAGGCGTGACGATGACAGGGGAAGGCACGGCAGGGAGCGCGAAAGGGAGCAGAAGCAGGCCCCAAGGCCGCCCATGGAAGAGAAGGCGCCTTCGAAGAGACTTTCGCCCGACCAGCTCAGATACAAGTCGGTCCTCGACGAGCTGAACAACAGCTCAAAGGCCAAGCTGCTGAACTCCAGCGGGAATGTCCTCAAGGAGGTCCATGTGAGCCTGCTCGCAGACACCCTCAAGGAGGGCGTGGAGGGAGTCACGGCGGTCGTGCTTGACGGGATAATCACGCAGAGAATACTCGATATCGCTGTGGAAAAGAATATCACCGCGGTCGTTGGTGTCAAGCTGGGCAACATCGCCAAGCTTCCTACCAACGTCGAGGTAATGACGAAGGAAGACCTGACATAGACCCAGTGAAAGAGATGTCCGAAGAGCAAGCACCAACCGAGAAGACACCGAGACTGCTTGAGGACGTTGAGACGACAGAGGACATCAAGCTGTCCTCGGACCCACTCCAGAGAGTCGTGGGACAGGACGAGGCCGTGAGGCTCGCCCGCATCGCAGCCTCTCAGAGAAGGCACTTTCTCCTGGTCGGCCCGCCCGGCACGGGGAAATCGATGATTGCACAAGCCCTGTCTCTGCATCTGGCGAGGCCCACCGAAGAGATCCGAGTCGTCCACAATCCAGAGAATCCAGAGAGGCCACTCGTCGAGGTCAAGGGCCTGGACGAGGTCACAAAGGAGCTTGAGTCCAAGGGTTTCGCCGAGGGGGAGTTCATAGACCCGAAGGAGGCCCCGGTCAACGTCGCGGAACGGCTGGGATACAGGTGCTCGAACTGCGGCACGTACTCTTCCCCTCGAGAGAGCTTCTGCCCCAAGTGCTCGCGCGCCAAGATCGCGCCTGTGAGGTCGACCCCGAACAATCCGTTCGGGGATCTACTCGGCGGGCTCGTCGAGGTCACCATGGGTGGTCAGCTCGCCGGGAGGGAGCGTGTCACGACGACCAGGAAGAGGTTCGGTAAGGAAGAGGTCGTGGTGTTCGAGCGCGCGGGCGAGATGATCAAGATACTGGACCAGCAGGCGCTGGAGAAGAGAAGGGAGCTCGAGAAAGAGAGTCCCCGGAAGGTCATCGTGCCGATCGGTCGGAACCCATTCGTCCTCGCGACAGGCGCGAGCGAAGTCGAACTGCTCGGGGATGTCAGGCACGACCCGTACGGCGGCCACCCCCAACTCGGGACCCAGCCCTATGACAGGGTCGTCGCCGGGGCAATCCACAGCGCCCACCAAGGCGTCCTCTTCATCGACGAGCTTCCGCACTTGGGCCATCTGCAGAGGTTCATCCTCACTGGAATGCAGGAGAAGCGCTTCCCAATCACGGGCCGCAATCCGCAAAGCGCCGGTGCGAGCGTGCGCGTCGACAGCGTTCCCTGCGACTTCATCTTCGTCGGGGCCTGCAACATCCAGGACCTGCCGAACATACTGTCCCCGCTAAGGTCGAGGATAAACGGCGGAGGATACGAGGTTCTCGTCGAGACGACCATGCCTGACACCAATGAGAACAGGTTCAAGATAGCCCAGTTCGTGGCCCAGGAGATAGTCATGGACGCGAAGATCCCGCATGCCACCAAGGAGGCGATCGCCCTCATCATCGAGGAGGCCAGGAAGAGGGCCAGGGCGATAGATGGCAAGGAGAGGTCCCTCACGCTCAGGCTAAGGGAGCTCGGAGGCCTGATCCGGGCCGCCGGTGACATCGCCGTCCTCGAGGAGGCTCCCCACATAGAGGCGAATCACATCAGGGAGGCGCTGAAGAGGGCGAGGCCGGTGGAGGAACAGATCAAGGACAGGTACGGAAGCTATATGGGCGGCCTCTCATCGGACGTGAGCACCTCGCAGAAGGACTCGTCCCCGTACCACTACTGGAACTATCACGTGCACGACGACAAGCACGGGTACCAGTAGGGCTTCATGTTTGAAGGACCTTCATCATCTTGTAGGCGTCCTCGCCGTTGCTGTAGAACGCCTTCAGCTCGCCGTAGACAGTGAACCCCTGCTTCTCGTAGAACCTCAAAGCGTCCGCGTTGCTCTTGCGGACTTCGAGTATCACGGTGTCCATACCCTGGGCGATGCAGTTCGAGGTGAGCTCATTCATCAGCCTCAGGCCGAGCGAGCGCCTCCTATGTCCAGGAGATATCGCGAGCATCAGAACGCGTGCCACCTTCGCGCCCGCGGGGACCGCCGCGACGAATCCCATTATCCTGCCGTCCTCGAGGACGACCAGGAACCCGTCCCTCCAGAGCCCGTGGATCGTTAGATAGAGCGAGGGGGGATAGACCTCTCCCAGGGATTCATCCACGATCTTGGTGATTGCGGGAACGTCCGTGGGTGAGAACGTCCTGATGAGTATCATTCTTGACGTCAACCCTCACCTCCGTGATTAAACTTTTGAGACCGGATCCTTTTCCTCGCGAGCATCATCCCGGTGGCTGCACCAGCGCCCCCTGAGGCCAAGAATGCCCACCATGGACCGCTGGCAGGCCATGACAACGCTCTATCCGAGCCGGCTCCAACATAGATGTAGACGGTGTCCACACCCTCGTTCCCCCATGCATCGGAAACCCGGAGCACAACCTCGTACCGGCCGTCCTTGTCGAAAGAGACGTTGAACATCAGATCGGTGGAGTCCACCGTCCCATCCCCTCCCAGATCCCAGGACAAGTCGGCCACAGCGCGGTCGTCCGAGGACAGACCTGCGTCAAGAACGACCCTTTCCCCGGGGAGCACCCTTCTGTCAGGTCCTGCCTGCGCGTTGGGTGGCGTGCCATCCGGGACCCAGTCCATCTCAAAAGCCCTGACGAAATAGGACGCCACCTCGGACGAGTCGATCAAGAGCGCGAGCTCACGGTTCTTCGAGAAGGAAGCAAGGCACCAGTTATTGCTCGAAACGAGCGTCCTCTTAGAATCCAGCAGCGCTCCTTTGTTGTGCAGAATCGATATCGGACCTCTCGTGTCGATCTGCTTGAAGGTGCCGTTCAGACTCTCGTTGCGGGCGATTCCGGAGAGGATTGCCACGACCCGCTCGTTTGCCTCGAGGTTGTACCACGAGGAATCGAACACCCCGCGGACGTGCGCGCCGCCCCTCATCGCCGTGACGACGGAGTCGATGAGCGGGCTAGAGTGTTCGCCTGTCCATCTGTAGTTCCATGCAGTCTCCACCTGGAATTGTGACAAAAGCAGCTCTCGTGACGAGCGGATGGGCTGTACGAGAAACGGTTCGTTCACGCTTGCGTCCGGAGAGACGAACGCTTGTACCCAGGCTTCGTCCTGGGAGGTGCAAGGTGCCACCGCAGGAAGACCAGCAGTCCTCGCTGCGGAATAACGGATCTCCGCGGATCTATTGTACCGAGGGTCGCTGCTCCAATCAATCACATCTGGCCTGTCACTTCTGCTGTCTGATTCGAAAAGCGCGGCAAGGAACTCCGCAAGGTCTGGATCATCGACCTTGACGCCCCAGCCTCGGTTGCCGAACAGACCGTCTTCGGATAGCCCGCTACGCACGAAGTTCTCGGAGATGATGAACGACTCGGAATCGTCCACGACCATGTACTTCGCGTGCAGAGCGCCTACGTGTTGGACCGAGTCTTTCGTGAGGTTACCGTTCACGAGCCGGACCTGGACTCCCGCTTGAACCAGCGCAGAGAGACGGTCGATTTCCCCGCTCTGCAACCCCCCAGCGGGAGCGCCATCAACGAGTACGCAGATCGTTACACCCCTTGAGCAAGCATCGACGAGAGCAAGGCACACGGGCGCGGAATCGAGCTCGTACGTGCAGATCCTGACGGAGTCCTCCGCAGATCCAATGCCCGATAGGATGACTTCCAGGGAGCAGTCCGGACTCACGAAGGCTGTCAAAGCACCTCCCCCAATCCTGGCTCCAAATACTGGGAATTCAGTGAAGCCGTACCGATACTCCCTGAAGCAAAACCAATCGACTGCTGAATCGGTGTCCTTCAGCGACTGCCCGGCCAGGGCTCTCTTCACGACTTCTCCAGACCTTATCCTGGGAACGGGCTGACCGACCCATCCAGCGGGCACGCCCGTGTCTCCGTATGCCACAAGATCGGCCACTGTCCCGTCCGGCCTGACTAGCGCGATGGTGTCCCCGCCATCGGCGAGCCTGAACGTGCCTGAAGACGCGACAGCAGTCCGGTTTGACAGAGAGATATCAGGGGCTTCGCCGAATGCGCTCTTGAACGAAGAGGCATTCGAGGAGGCCACTATCCTCTTCCCGGGAGGCATCATCGTTTCGCAGCAAAACCGCAGAGATCCTTCGCCGTCAGTCACGGTCCAGTTCTCTAAACTCAGAGGCGCGGTTCCAGAGTTGACTATCGCGAAATACTCATCAGAGCACAGCCCGCATGGATAGAACTCTGATATGAGTGCGCGATCGTCCGATTCGGCAGAGCCGTATCCCGAGTGATGCGGCGCAGCCAGGATCGACAAGAAGAGCAAGGCCGATGACACCGCCAATCCAGACGCACGCCGCATCAGCAGCTCTAGCAGCGCTTAACATGATGGCGCGCTCGGCTACAGGTAACCTTACTGCTTCAACCCTCGTGCGAGGCCCATCAACGTGGTCCTGGGATCCTTGGACTTCACCACTCCGCTCGCCAGAAGGACTCCGTCGGTCCCGAGCTCGATGGCCTTGGAGACGTCCGCGCCCGTCTTGACTCCCGCGCCGCAGAGCACTCGCACATCATTTCCGATCTTCCTGATGGCGGAGACGGTGTCGGAGACTATCTTCGGGTTCGCGGTGGTGACGGAGACATCGCCTCCGATGAGCTCCGGCGGTTCAATGGCCACGAAGTCCGGCTCCATCGCCGCGGCAGCTTTGCTCACCGCGGCGTTGTTCGTGCAGACGATGGTGGCAAGACCGGCCATTCGACAGCGGTCGATCACCTCGTGTATCTCGGCCATCTTCAGCCGCCTCTCTGAATGGTTCACCAGGGTCCCTTTCGCGCCGGAAGCCTTCGCATTCTCAACTGTCATGTGGCCCGTCGTGCTCCCGGAGGCCACGCTGTCGAGATGCTGCGCAAACACCGGTATGTCCACTGACCTCGCGACGAATGCAAGATCCATCATGGGCGGAGCGATGACGATCGAGGCGCCAGTCTCAGTCGCCACTCTGGAGCACGCTTCGGCGAGCTCTACAGCTTTGACGCCGCTCGCCTCCGGATACGTCTTGAAGTTGACCACGATCACGGGCGTCGCGACTTTCAACTTGGACCCCTCACTGGAGCGGCTGCATTCTGGACTCGAGCTTCTTCAGCACTTCTGGGCGGGTGGTGTACTCCAATTCCTCCGGCGACACGATGCCGGGCATGAACGGGCCGTGCCCGCGCATGTAGATGGATATCTCCATGGCCTTGTTCCTCACGTAGTCCCATTCCCTGCCCGCAAAGTAGTCAACCGGCTTGTGCTCCCCGGGCTTCCCTCCAGGCGCCTCGCTCCCGAGGATGCGCCCGTTAGAGATCTGGATGCCAAGGGCACAGACCCTCGGCGGACCGTCGTGATACGACGGGTCGGACTGGTCCACTCCGCAGGGGTACCAGGCGCCGTAGTGCGAGCCTCTCATCCAGCCTGCGACGAGCGCTGGAAAGGCGAACGGCTGCAGCACCTCGCCCACAGCGGGAAGGCCGGATTGGCACCTGACGAGCATGACCGGGTCGTCCTTGCCGACGTACTTCCCTGCCAACATGTTGAGCTTCTCGGTCGAGACCACGGCCGCGATGCCGACCTGCCGGTGCATGACTCGCTTGACAGCAAACCGCGTGGTGTCGCCCAGCAGCGCCAAGATGTCGTACATCTCCGCCGGGGAACTCATCACGACCTTCTTGTGGTCCACAACGTCGACGATCTCCAGGTCGTAGCCCTGGTGCGCTCTCGGGTCGATTACTAGGCCGGTCGTGGTGAAGGCGTCCATGAATATTCTGCTGACCGGGAGCGAGTATGCGGCAGGTCCGCACTTGTCGGCCATGAGTACCAGCATCGGTTCTGTCGGCCTCTCCTCGAACTCCATCTCAGCGGCTCCGGGTCCCTGGCCTCTGACATTGCCCGAGAAGGCGTCCGTTAGCAGGTCCTGGCCTGCGGCGTAAAGGTGCATCTTCTTCGCCTCTGACGCTGCCGACATGAACGCGTTCCACGCAAGCTCGTGCACTTCCCTGCTGTTCTCTCCCTTACGGTGGGTCATCAGCAGCTCCATGTCGTCTCCGCATCTGGTGACGTAATAGTCGATGAGCAAGCCGTCTCTGACGGCCTTTGAAAGAGCCTCGCCGGCGACCTCCATCATCCTGGGGTGCGGCCTTGAGTGCCCTGCAATCGATCCAACGTCGGCCTTTATCAGCGAAACCGTGACCTTCTCCGGCAATCTTCCATCCTCCTACAACACAGCACAGGTTCGGGTGTTCGGCGGATAACACTCTAGACATATATTAACGGTTCCCGCTGGCCCGCGAAGTCCTCGACATTCGAAAACGAAAACATGAAAGCCGCGGAGCGCTCTCCGCCGAGATGCATGGGGCTTTGCGAGGAGGCGTCCCGCGTCGTCGAGGAATCCACGCCCAGACTTAACCAGCTGGCGGTCCCGCCGGTGAGGTACTGGCTCCTGAAGAACATCCTGGACAAGGACAGGGAGGACCATGTTCTCCAGCGAACTCGGGACGAATGCGAGCGCTTCAGGCCCAGGCTCAGGCTGCTGGCAAAGCTCCGAGAAGATGGCACCTGGCCAATCCCGAAGAACAAGAAGTTCGCGGAAGATCAGGGTCCAGGCCCGCCGATAGGGGAGACATACAGAACGATGCTGTTCAACCTCGACACCCTCCACGATCTCGTGACCGGCGTGGACGAAGGGAATGTCAGCGCGTCCCTTGGAAGGATCCTTAGCTGGCAGACGAAGGATGGCTACATACCCGGGCCGTGGACAAATGCGTTCCCGCTTCCGCACTTCAACGGCCACGCGCTGCATAATCTAAATGCCTACGGCCTCTCAGGGGACAGGAGAACGAACAAGCTAATCTCATGGCTCCTCAGTGTGCAACGTCACGATGGCGGCTGGAACATCCCCTACGAGATGGACGTCCATTACCTGCCCGAGTACCGCGGGATGAGAATCAACGATTTCCGGGAGTTCATCAGGAACGGCGGCAAGTCGCAGTTCGACCTCAAGGACTTCACAGATGTCCCGAGCTGCACGTGGTGCACCATGCTCGTCCTATGGGGACTTGCGAGCGAGGGACGGCTGGTAAGGACGAAGGAAGTGGACCGAGGGGCGGATTTCCTCCTTGGCAGGTTCTTCAAGCGCAACCCGCATCCGAACTTCTACCTTTCCGAATCTCACTGGACGAAGTTGGGATACCCGATACGGTTCGGCAATGGGCTCGGAGCAATCAGCATCTTGACCAGGATGGGGTATGGCCAATGGGAGCCGAGGATGGAAAGACCGATAAGATGGCTCCTGGGGGCTCGCGCACAGGACGGTCTGTGGACGCAGACGGGAAGACCGAACCCTGTCGCAGACCAATGGATAACACTCATTGCGCTCATCTCGCTGAAGAGATACGCGGGGCAGACCGACGCGCGCAAACCTGAGGCAAAGGATTAAACTAGCATATTCCACTAATCACCGGAAGAGCTGGTAGAGATGGGAATCGTCGATGACCTTCGGCCGATATTCTCTCCGAAATCCATCGCAGTGATAGGCGCCTCGAGAAGCCCTATGAAGATCGGTTACGAGATATTGCAGAATATTCTGGTACAGGGCTATACTGGAAAGGTCTACCCGATCAACCCAGAGGCCCCCGTCATCATGGGACTGAAGACGCAGCCGAGCGTGATCGCCGTCCGAGACGAGATCGACCTCGCTATCATCGCCGTCCCGGCCGAGTTTGTGCCCAAGGTAATGACTGAGTGCGCAAAGAAGAAGGTGAAGGGTGCGATAGTCATCTCTTCCGGGTTCGGCGAGGTGGGGGAGAAGGGCAAGCAACTGGAGGACGAGGTCCTGTCCATCGCGAGAAAGGGAGGCATCCGCCTCATCGGCCCGAACACCCTCGGGTACAAGGACCCGATCGACAACCTAGATGCGGCGTTTGTCTTCGGCATGCCGATGCCTGGAGAAATCGCTCTGATAAGCCAGAGCGGTGCGCTGTGCATCGGCATGATCTACTACGCGAACGGAGAGCATATTGGCTTGTCGAGGGTGATCAGCATCGGGAACAAAGCCGACATAGACGATGCGGATGTCATCGAATACCTCGACAGGGACGCCGCGACTAAGGTCATCGCGATGTACATCGAAGGAATCAAGAACGGCAAGAAGTTCCTCGATGTCGCCCGGAAGGCGAAGAAGCCCATTGTCGCCATAAAGGCTGGCCGCACCCCGGCGGGCTCCGCGGCGGCTTCGACCCACACGGGCTCGCTGAGCGGCTCGGACGTCGTTTACGATTCAGCATTCAGACAGGTTCGAATCCAGAGGGCCTATGATGTCATAGAACTGTTCGACTTCGCGAGAGCTCTCGCGTATCAACCTCACGCGCCCGGGAATCGCGTGGGCATTATCTCGAACGGCGGGGGCGCGGGGATCATGATTGCGGACTGGTGCGAATCGATTGGGCTCAGGGTTCCGAGCTTCAACAAGAAGACGGTCGAGGCGCTCAGGCCCCATCTGCCGTCAATCACCACCGCTAGGAACCCCCTCGACGTGACAGGCGACGCCAGATTCCACAGGTATCATGCGACTGGAAGCATCGTTCTCTCAGACCCTAACGTCGACTCGCTGATCATGACCTGCGTGCACGCGGGGATTGCGAGACCCAAGGAGTACGTCGCCGCGGTGGTCAAGCTCGTGGAAGAGAAGAAGAACCTCAGGAAGCCCATTGTGGCCTGCTGGGTCGGGGGACCCGAGATAGATGAGGTCGTCCAGGAGCTGAGGGTCAAGAACATCCCGGTCTACTCGTCGGCGATGAGGGCCGCCAAGGCTGTTCGGAGCCTCTACGACGAGGGGAAGCGGCTCGAAGCCGTTGGACGCGAGAGACAACACAGAGACGTGGAGACCAAGTAAGGTTCCTCAGCTTCTGCAACTCTCACGCCAAGACCGTGACGAGGCCAAGGTTCATATCCTGAACAGCCATCGGCGTTTTCGTGCCAGATGGCAAACAGACATGGACCGTGGCGGCCTATGCCCTTGGCGCGGTTGCCTTGTGGGGACTCGCGTTCCCCCTTATTCAGGTGGGGCTCGAGAGCTTCTCACCGATCCTCCTCGGATTCATCCGGTTTGTCCTCGCATCTGCAATCCTCGCTGTCGTGGTCCTTCTGAGGTACGATCTCCACACAATCTCCAAGACCGTGAAGACGGAGTGGAGACCGATTGCGGCCCTGGGCCTCCTGTACGTCGCCATCCCGAATGTGGCGCAGAACCTCGGACTCGAATATGCGACCTCGTCGATCGGGTCTGTGATTCAGTCCTCGGGGCCTGTCATGACCCTCTTCATCGCAGTCATACTCCTCAAAGAGGGCCTGGGAAGGATGAAGGCTCTTGGCACCGCTGTCGCCATGGGAGGCACCCTCCTGCTCGTCGCGAGCGGAGGCATCTCGTTGGCCAACGAGGATTTCGTAGCCAACCTCCTCATATTCACCTCGGCCGTCTCGTACGGTCTAGCCTGGGTGTCAGCCAAGAGGATGATTGAGAGGAACCCGCCGCTCCTTGTAATCAGCCTTGGTCTCGTCTTCGGGACCGTGATGCTCGGTGTCATCACCCCTCTCGAAGGAGGCATGAAAGCCGATTTCGATATGATCTCGCTGGCCAACCTTGTGATCCTCGGAATCCTGTGCGCAGGGCTTTCTTCCGTCCTCTACCTGAGCTCCATAGAGCACGAGGAGGTCTCCCGCATGGCCTTCTTCATCTACCTCATGCCGGTATTTGCTTCGTTCTTCGCGTGGATAATACGCCAGGAGGTCGTCGAGCCGTTGACGGTGGTCTGTGGCCTGATAATCGTGGTGGGAATCGTCTTGGCAAACCGGAGACCGCCGGAGAGGAACAAGAGAACTGCGCCTGAGGTCCAGACCGCTCCTCCCTTGAAAACAGTTTAATAGCCTCCATCGGGTTATGCCCGAACAGGTGGCGTCTTTGCCGACCTGGCAGCATGTGACATACTCCAAGGATATCACTCCGGCCCACTACGGCCAGCGCCTCACGGTAGGTGGCTGGGTTCAGGACATCAGAAACCTCGGCGGCATATCTTTCGTGCAGCTCAGGGACAGGTACGGCATCGTCCAGGTGACGACGCTGAAGAAGAACGACAAGGACCTGTTCGAGAAGGTCACCGCGATCCCGAGGGAGTCCGTGCTCCTGGTCACGGGACTTGTTAAGCAGAGCAAGGAGGCCAGGGCCGGCTTCGAGATACTCCCTGACGATGTCGTGATCCCGAGCAGAGCAGCGACTCCGCTTCCGCTCGGCGTGGTGGACAAGGTCGGGGCGGACCTCGACACGCGCCTCAACAACAGGTTCCTGGACCTCAGGAAGGAGGAAGTGAGGGCCATATTCGAGATCGAGGCCAAGGCGATCGATGGCATAAGGCGGTACTTGATGGCGAACGAGTTCGTGGAGGTCAGCACGCCCAAGATCGTCGCCGCAGGGGCGGAGGGCGGGGCGACGCTCTTCCCGATCAAGTATTTCGACAGGAGCGCGTACCTGGCGCAGAGCCCGCAACTCTACAAGCAGAACCTCATGGCGACTGGCTTGGACCGCGTGTTTGAAATCGCCCACGCGTATCGCGCCGAGGCATCGGACACCATAAGGCACATCGCCGAGTTCATCTCGCTCGACGTCGAACTGGCATTCATCAAGTCGTCGGACGACGTCATGGCCGTCGCCGAAGGCCTGACCGTCGCGAGCATCGAACACGTGCGCGAGCAGGCGCAAAAGGAGCTCAGCAAGCTCGGAGCGAAACTCGAGGCACCCCTGACGCCCTTCCCCAAGGTCAAGTACAAGGAGGCGGTCGAGATAGTGCGCGCCGAGGGGCTCAGGATCGAGCACGGAGAGGACCTCGGCACTGAGGGGGAGAAGGCCCTCGGAGCCTACATGGCGAGGGAGAAGAAGGCTGACCTTTATTTCATCACCGAGTTCCCGACATCACTGAAGAGAGGCACTTTCTACGCAAAACGATTCGATGACGACCCGGAGACTACCGGATATTTCGACCTGGACTACCGCGGGCAGGAAATCGTCTCCGGCGGACAGAGGGAGCACAGATACGACGTGCTCGTCGAGCAGATGCGTGAGAACAATTTCAATCTCGACTCCTTCGAGTTCTACCTCAAGGCGTTCCGGTTCGGGATGCCTCCGCACGGGGGATTCGGGTTCGGTGTGGAGCGGTTCGTGCAGAAGATGCTCGACCTTCCCAACATAAGGGAGGCGGTACTTTACCCCCGAGACAGGTCAAGACTGGTTCCGTGAGCACACCCCCAAAGATTCTCATCGAGCTGCCCGCAGCGGACGAGATCGACGACCTCGCAATCACCACCCCCAGGTTCGAGGTCAGGAAGTTCGAGTTCGACAGGCGCGACGAGAAGGCGGATCTGAGGTATCCGCCGTGCAAAGCCCAGGTCGTCATTGTTGTAAAGGGCCCAAAGGGTACGGCCCTGGCCCCCTGCGGAAAGGAGGCCTGGTGTGTGCCTTCCGGCATGGTCGGATCCGCCGAGGAGATCCCAGCGGCGGCGAAGAGGATTGCCAAGGAGGGCTTCGGCCTCTACCTCAGAAGCATCGAGCTCGCAGGCATGTACGATGTGATCTGGCATTACGCCGGACTGACCGTGAAGCGCCTCCACTTCGCGTACGCGGCGGTGACCGAGGAGGATGCCGCACCTTCACGAAACGCAGTGCAGTTCTTCATCAGACCTGAGGAGAAGGTGAAGGACGAGATATCGATGGCCGCGCTCGCTGACTGCAAGGAAAAGTAATTTAGCGGTTCTAGTGCATACTCGGCTGAAGGCGATGGGACGGATTTTTGAGCGTGAGCTGAAGGGAATACTCAGAGCGGATGAGGACATGCTGTCGAGGGTCACGAAGACCTGCGACGAGAGAGAACGGCAAGCCTACTACAGAATCCGGGAGAAGCCGTTCATGGTGATCAGAGGGGCCGGGTCCCTGGGCGTCGACCTGGTGGCGATAAGATCCGACCTCTCCTTGCCGATAGAGGTCAAGAGCTCAGTAAGCGACGTGCTGCGGTTCAGCAGGAACGAGAAGCTGGCGATACAGGCACAGGAGATGATGAACGACTGCAGGAGGGTCGGCCTGATGCCCATATACGCCTTCAGGTACAAGCGGCAGCGAGGGGATGCCTGGAGGATCTTCACACTGGACGTCGGCCCCCTGAACGGGAAGCTGAAGCTCGTCTACGCGAGGCTGCCCAAGATAGCACCATCGAAGGAGGGCAATCTTATCATGCGCTGGGAGGAGGGGATGCCTCTCAGCAAGTTCATCGATTACTTGGTCACTCTGTCGTCTTGAGAAGACTGGGATGGCCCGGCCTTGTACAGACAATAAAAAAAGAGAGAGGAGGAATTGCCTTTCCCCTCATCGCCAATCATCCCCTTAATAACGGAACGGTCTGATTATCAGCGGATGACAATCACAAATGGGAGGGACGCCAGAAATGGACGTTCCCTGCATCACTTCGTCTTGTTTGCCTTCTTGGTCGATGCGTTGTCGAGCTCCTTATTTATCGTGGGCACGAGCTTGCGAAGCTCGTTCTTGGGCACGAAGCCATTCGCACCGGCATCCTGTGTGGCCTTTGCCAGGTCCTTCGTAATCCACCCCGAGACGATTATGACCGGCGTGGTTATCTTGTTCTTCCTGAGGATCCCGACTGCTTCCGGAGCGCATAGCTTGGGCATTGCGTGGTCACAGAGGATGACGTCCCAGGAATTCTTCGTCAGGGCCCCCTTGAGATCGCCAGACGTGGCCACGCGCTTATACTCAACATCGAACCCTCCATTCTTGAGCTCATTGGCTATCAGGGCAGCGTCGTCCTGCGAATCCTCAATCATTAGCACCTTCAGCGGTCTCCCCAATCAATCACCCCTAATGTCCGGCGCAGGCTCGTTGATGGACAGCCAGTACTGAGCGAGCTGCGCCACGGTCCTGACGAACTCGTCGAAACTGATCGGCTTCCTGACATAGCTGTTCGCTCCGGACGAATACCCCGTCACAACGTCGGTCTCCTCCCTCGAGGAGGTGAGGATGACCACGGGGACCGTCCTGGTCCGGTCGTCCTTCCTCATCCGCTTGAGAACCTCCAGGCCGTCGACCTTCGGCAGCTTCAGATCGAGCAGCACGAGAGCCGGGTTCCTGTTCGGATTCCTGCCCCTGTGACTGCCGGTCCGGAAGAGGTAGTCTAGAGCCTCAACTCCGTCTCTAACGACAACGACCCGGTTCGGCACCAAACTCTTCTTGAAGGCCCTCATAGTCAGTTCGACATCGTCGGGGTTGTCTTCAACCAGCAAAATGTCCCGATCGTCTTTAGCCCTGTCCATCCAGCAGCTAGACTCTCGGAAGGCCTATATGTCACTTTCACCCAATTGAAAGGGGTTCAGGCTTCGAGACGATTCGGCGGTGCGCATCATTGTGCGATGCATGCCTGGGATTCCTCCGTCAGCACTCATAGGGCTCATCATCGATCCCGAAGGACCTCAGCTGACCCTCTTGTCATCACGAGCCGGAATCGGCATTGTAGTATTTCATTCCACTATGTCTGAGGGCACTGGTTAAATAGACGGCCGTCGCCTGACGCCATCGTGCTGGACCTCACGGACAATATCTGGGCCTTCTTCTGGGTCACCGTCGCGATATCACTGACGGGTGTCCTTACACCCGGTCCGGTCTTCGCGGCCACCGTCGCCAAGGGGTACAAGGACGAGAGCGCAGGACTGAAGATCGCGCTCGGCCACGGCCTCGTCGAGTTCCCGCTTATCGCCCTCATAGTCTTCAGCCTCGACTACGCCGAGCAGGTCTTCACGAACGACTACGTGAAGCTGGGTATAGGACTCGTGGCGGGGACGCTCCTCGTCTTCATGGGAGTGGGCATGATCCGGTCGAGGAAGACCGTCGCAGAGAAAGGTCTGGAGCACGTCCCTGAGAACTCGATCCTGGCCGGGGCACTCACGACCTCCGCGAACCCGTACTTCCTTCTGTGGTGGGTCACAGTCGGGGCCACGCTCATCGCGAGCGCGCAGCTCTTTGGCGCTCTGGTCGTGGTCATCTTCGCGGTCGTCCACTGGAGCTGCGACCTCGGCTGGTACACATTCACGGGCTTCGCCGTCTACAGGTCCAAGAGGCTTTGGACGCCGGTGGTGCACGAGATCGTGTTCGGCCTCTGCGGAGCGTTGATGATCGGCTTCGGAGTGTACTTCGCCGTGGGCCCGGCGGTCGAGATCACTTCCTGAGCCTATCTGCCCGCGGCTAGCATCCTCTCGAGGGGCAACCTTGCTTTTCTGAGAATCTCCTCGGGGATTTCGATCTTGTACTGGAGCTTCGCCAGCGAGTCCCTCACGTCCTCGAGGCTTATCTCCCTCATGTTGGGGCAGGTGGCTCCCGGGACCGAATAGTATGTCTTCCCTGGAGCCTCCTTCCGAAGCCTGTGGATCATGTTCTCCTCGGTGCCGATGATGAATTCCTTCTTCGGGGATGACACGGCGTGCTTGATGATCCCCTCAGTCGAGAACGCGTAGTCCGCATAGTCGATGACATCAGGGGCGCACTCCGGGTGAACGAGGATCTCGGCAGAAGGATGTTGCTTCTTCAGCTTCACGAGCTCTTCCTTGACGATGTTGACGTGAGTCGGGCAGTACCCGGGCCAAAGGACGAGCTCCTTGTCCTTGACGAACCTCTGGACGTACAGGCCGAGATTGGTGTCAGGCACGAATATGATCTTCTTGTCAGGGAGTGACTGGACGATCTTGACCGCGTTCGCCGACGTGCAGCAGATGTCGGTCTCCGCCTTGACCTCTGCGGAGGTGTTCACGTAAGATACCACGGGAGCGCCAGGGTGGTCCTTCTTGAGCTCCCTCAGTCCCTGCGCATCGACCATCGCTGCCATCGGACATCTGGCCTTGAGGTTCGGGTGAAGGACCAACTTCTCCGGATTGAGTATCTTGGCGGACTCGGCCATGAAATCGACGCCGCAGAAGACGATGACCTTGGCGTCCGTCTTCGAGGCCTGAACGGAGAGACCGAAGGAGTCACCTAGGAAATCCGAGATCTCCTGGACCTCTCTCCGCTGGTAGTTATGTCCGAGGATGACTGCGTGCCTCTCCTTCTTGAGCTCGAGTATCCTTTTCTGAAGCGCGTCCAAGGTCTCGGACGCGTTATCAAAACGAGCGTAATAATCCTTTCTGAAGAACGGCTCTGCACTGTTCTTTCAGAGGCCGCGGCGGCACGACAACCGGTGCGGAACCCCGACAGAACATTGACAGCTCTGCCTTCGCGCGTCTTCACATTGTGCGGTTCTGTAGGTCAGAACTCGACGATTGATGAGGGCCCCGAGCCAGGCCCAGACTTGCATGAGGGTCAGCGGAAGTTGGTTACCTCAAGTAGTTTCAAGTATCGTTTAGGCAATCTTCAGAGCAGAATTGTATGAAGCCCGTCATAGACCTCAAGCGCTGCAAAGGGTGCAACGTCTGCGTTTATATATGCCCCAGGAAATGTTATTCGAAAGGGTCCGCCCTCTCGGAGAAGGGCTATTTTGCCGCCGTGGTGAGCGCTCACGAGAAGTGCTACAACCACAACAGGGAGGGGAAACTCCTATGCGAGCTCTGCATCCTCAGCTGCCCAGACCAGGCCATCTCATGGCATCCGGAGACGGAGGAGGAGAAGAAGAAATGAGCGTGTCCCCTCATGAGATGTTCGTCCAGGGCAACGAAGCGTGCGTCGAGGGCGCACTGGCTGCTGGCGTGAGGTTCTTCGCTGGCTATCCGATCACGCCCTCCACCGAGATCGCCGAGGGGCTGTCCGCGAAGCTGCCAAAGATTGGAGGGGTCTTCCTTCAGATGGAGGACGAGATTGCGTGCATCTCAGCCGTCATAGGCGCATCGTGGGGAGGCGCCAAGGCAATGACCGCGACCTCTGGCCCGGGGTTCTCGCTCATGCAGGAGGCGATAGGTTATGCGGCAATGAGCGAGACGCCAGTCCTGCTGGTCAACGTCATGCGCGGGGGACCTTCGACGGGCCAACCGACGAGGGCGTCCCAGGGAGATGTGATGCAGACCAAGTGGGGTTCCCACGGGGACTACCAGGTCATCGCTCTCGCCCCTGCTTCCGTGCAGGAGATGTTCGACCTCACCGTCGATGCCGTCAACTATTCCGAGAAGTACCGAGTTCCTGCGTTCATTCTGTCAGATGCCGAAGTGGGTCACATGAGGGGCCTCCTTTCGGTGCCAGACAAGATCCACATCGTCGACCGAAAGGAAACGGGCCTCAGGAGGCACGACGAGGCCTATGACGTGCCGGACGACCTCGTGAGGCCTTTCCCGACCTTCGGCAAGGGTCACAAAGCCGTCATCACCGGGATGACCCACACTGACGATTTCAGGATAGAGCCGGAGGACGCGAAGGTCCACAGCGATCTCGTCAGGAGACTCTCGGAGAAGGTCCTGAGGAACAGGAAGGACATCAACAGGTGGGAGCTCACAGGCGAAGGCTCACCAACCATGATCGTCTCTTACGGCTCCGCGTCGCTCGGCGCAAAGGAGGTTGCCGCCACGGATCCCAAGGTCGGCCTGTTGCGGTTGAAGAGCGTCTGGCCGTTCCCCGAGGAACCTGTGGCGGAGGTCGCCTCGAAGTGCGACCGCATGCTCGTCTGCGAGATGAACCTGGGGGAGCTCTACTGGGAGATACGGAGAGTCGCATTCGAGTCCGGCTGCAAGAAAGTGGAGTTCCTTTCGAAGATCGGAGGCGATCCGCCCACCCCCAGCGAGGTAAGGCACAAGCTCCGGGAAATGGGGGCGCTCTGATGGAACTGTTCGAATTCTTCCGAGAGGACCGGATGCCGACGGTGTTCTGTCCCGGATGCGGCAATGGGACCGTCATGAATTGCTTCTTCAGGGCATTCAACGAACTGAATCTCCCCCTCGACGGGACAGCCTTCGTGGGGGGCATTGGGTGCTCGTCCAGGATTCCTCTGTACATCAACTCGGATGTGCTCCACACGACCCATGGCCGCGCGATCGCCTTCGCCACGGGCCTGAAGCTCGCACGCCCTGAGCTGAAGGTCGTTGTGTTCACCGGGGACGGAGATCTCGGGGCGATAGGCGGGAATCACTTCATCAACGGCTGCCGACGGAACGTCGATATGACGGTCATCTGCGTGAACAACAACATATACGGAATGACAGGCGGACAAGCCTCGATCACCACACCTCATGACTTCCTGTCGACCACAACCCCGTACGGCAACAAGGAGTTCCCGTTCGATCTCTCGGAGATAGCAGTCGCCGCCGGGGCGAACTACGTTGCGAGATGGACTACGAGGCATGTCCACGAGCTCACCAGGTCCATACGCACTGCCCTGCAGAAGAAGGGGTTCACCTTCGTGGAGGTCGTCTCACAGTGCCCTACGAACTTCGGACGAAGGAACAAGATGGCGGATCCCACCCAGATGCTGGAATGGTTCAAGGAGGTCTCAGTCCGACGCGACAAGGCGAAGGCGGAGGCACTCGATCACGTCGACCTGAACCTCGCGGGACAGATAACCATCGGGGAGTTCGTGGAGAGGAACAGACCGTGCTACGAGGAACAGATGGGGGTGGCGAAGCACGAATAGCCAGATCCGGTTCACGGGGTTCGGCGGGCAGGGAGTGATCCTCATGGGCATAGTGCTCGCCCGGGCCGCGGCTCTTTATGACAAGTCTGTAGGTGAGAACGGCAAACCGGAGAAGAGGTCCGCGATACAGACGCAGTCCTATGGCCCCTCGGCGAGGGGGGGGCACTCGAAGTGCGACGTCAAGATCTCGGACAAGGAGATGCTCTATCCATTCGTCGAGATTCCCGACTATCTGGTCGTGATGTCGCAGCAGGCGTACGCAAAGTACATAACAGAGAGGAAGCCGGACACGAAGATCATAATCGACCCGGATCTGGTCATCGACCGCCCCAAGGGCGATGTATACATGGTGCCGGCCACCAAGACCGCAGAGGGGCTGGGGACGCGCATTGTTGCCAACGTCGTCATGCTTGGGGCGTTCCGGGAGATATCGAGGATCGTCTCCTACGAGAGCCTCGAGAAAGCGCTGCTGGAGGTCCTGCCTGCACCGACCCACGACCTGAACAAGGCCGCTCTTGGCACCGGCGGAAAGCTAGGCGCCCAGGTCATCGAGACCAGGAGCAAGAGTTAAAGAAGGCGAAGGCGTTAGGCCGGGCGGAGCGCGGCAGCTTGATTATCGATTCCGTCCTGAAGCAAGGAAGGAAGGCCCTCGCGGAGAACGAGGTCAAGGAACTCCTCCGGGAGGTCGGCATACCGACGACCGACTTCCAGGTTGTCGACAGTTTCGATCAACTCGACTTGAAGAAGCTCAAGGGAACGGTCGTCCTCAAGGTCTGTTCCCCCAACATACTCCACAAGACGGACGTTGGCGGCGTCGTGCTCGACGTCCCGAAGGACCAGCTGGAGCAGGAATTCCGGAAGATGAAAGACAAGTTCCCGCACGAGAAGATACTGGTAGAATCCCTTCAGGACAGGCGCGTCGAGGTGATTGTGGGACTCATACACGACCCCACATTCGGGCTGACAATCATGTTCGGCTTGGGGGGGATCTACACGGAGGTCTACAAGGACGTGACCTTCAGAGTCGTCCCGATAAGGAGAGAGGACGCCGAAGAGATGCTGAGGGAGATCAAGGCCGCGCCGATTCTGGAAGGGTTCAGGAACATCAGAGTTGACAGGGAGGCAATCATAAACATCCTGCTCAAGGTCTCGGCGCTGGGGGAGAAGAATGCCGAGAGGATCGACCAGATGGACCTGAACCCAGTCTTCGTGAGGGAGAAGGGCGCGAGCGTCGTCGACGCCAAACTGCTGCTGAGATGAGTTGCCTCGGATTGGTGTGCATAGTGATTGCGAAGGGCGGACGTGCGTTTGTCGGTCTGAGCGCGCTGGCGATTGCAGTCTCGTTCCCTTTCAGCCTTGCAGCGTCTCTAGCATTCGCGGCTCTCACGGTGTTCCTCGCCTCGGTCTTCAGGGACCCGGGGCGAACGGTGGGACGAGGCATCGTGTCACCTGCGGACGGCAGGGTCAGGGAAGTGGATGATGGTCGGGGCTTGGTCTCCGTGTATCTGGCGCTGAGGAATGTCCACGTGACCAGATCACCCTGGAACTGCAAGATCGACGACGTCAAGCTGCTACGGGGAAAGCACGCGCCCGCATTCTCGAAGAAGACCCTTGGCAATGAACGGGCGGAGATGACGCTGAGTTCTGACGCGGGGCCGATGACCGTGGTCGAGATAACCGGTGCGATTGCACGCAGGATAGTGCTCTACGTCCAGCCCGGACAGACCCTTGAGAAGGGCCAGAAGCTTGGGCTCATAAGGTTCGGTTCCAGGGTCGACGTGTTCCTTCCGGCAACTGCGACGATCGAGGTCGCGAAGGGCGACAGGGTGAGGGCCGGAGTCACGACAATCGCGGAGGTGAAGGGTGGCGAAGCTGAGTAGGGTCTCGGCGGCGGATCTGTTCACCCTCGCGAACGGGGCGCTCGGGTTCGTCGCGATTACCTACATCCTGGACCGCAAGTTCATCGGTGCAACTGCCCTCCTCCTTCTGTCTATGATTATGGACGGCCTGGACGGCCTTATGGCGCGCAGGTACGGGAGCAAGCACAACAAGGGGCAGGTGCTCGATTCGATCTCGGATTCGATATCTTTCGTCTTCGCGCCGGCCCTGCTGGTATATGCCGAGCTACACGGAGCTACTGGCAGCAAGCTAACTGACGCTGTGGTCCTCCTGGCCTCAATAGCCTTCCTCGCAACAGGGCTCTTCAGGCTCGCCAGGTTCAGTGTCGGAGGATTTCAACTCCCGCACTTCGTCGGGATGCCCGCCCCAGCCGGAGCTCTGGTGATCATCCTTCTGTGTCTCCTTTTCGGGGCGTCGTCCGGCTTCGAGAGGGCGGGGTTCTACTTCACATTCGCCGACCTGCCGTACCTGATTATCGTAGCGACCTTCGCGGTCAGCTTCCTCATGGCCTCCGAGATATCGTACCCCAAGATGCATGACAGGATGGCCCTCGCAGGGGGTACGGGCCTCCTGCTGGCGTTCCTGCCGCACGCCGCTGGCCTGGCCATTGTCAGCGACCAACGCTTATATACAGCATTCTCACGTACGGCCACAAGCATTGCCTTGGCTTTGACGCTGGTCTACGTTTTAGGGGGGCCTCTGTACGAGAGACATGAGAGAGCGGAAAGCGGATAGCTACTTCTCATGTTCCGACCGGGAACGGGCTGCTTTTGAGGCGGGGATCAAGCTCGGGGCCATCTACCACCAATTCGTGGGGGTGCCGCTGAGCTCGAAGAGCGTGGAGACTCTCGAGAAGGCCATCGAGGCCGGAAGCAGGGTCCAGCCATTCGTCGAGGATGTCAAGGTCAGGATAGACCGCAGAAAGCTGCGGGCCAAGCACGGAGTGTACGACTACGTATCCCTCAGCGGTGACATGCTGGACGTGAGCCTCGTGGTCAAGTACAGGCAGGCCAGGGCCAGGGCCTCGATGAAGTTCATCAGCGAGATCAACTACCCCCTCATGTTCATAGACGACATCTCGGAGGTATGATGCCGCAGCGTCTCCCCTCACTCCCTTGGCCCGAAATGAAATCAATTACATATCTGGAAGTCGATACGGGTGCTACTTTGTACGCGTGCCTGGTGATGCTATGACGAGGGGGGTGAAGGTTGGTATCACAGGCCTTCCTGGAGCGGGCAAGACACAGGCCCTGGTCAAGGTCATCGAGATGCTCGAGGAGGAGAGCCTTGTGGTGGGCGGCATGGTCACCGAGCCCATCGTCGAGAGCGGAAAACGAGTCGGGTTCTATGTGATGGACTGGAGGACCAAGCGCAAGGCGGTCTTCGCGCACATCGAGACCGAATCGAAGTTTTATGTGGGCAAGTACGGTGTGAATCTCGAGGCGCTGGACACCGTCGGCGTCGAGGCGCTCGTCGACGCGAGCATGAACGCCGACGTGATCGTGATCGACGAGGTCGGCAAGATGGAGGTCGAGTCCGACCGGTTCGTGAAGGCAGTCAAGGATGCGATGGACGTCGACAAGCCAATAATCCTCACGCTGCACAAGAAGTCCAGGAATCCGCTCCTACAGGACATACGGAGGCGCGACGACGTGAGGATACTTGAGGTCACGCCGATAAACAGGAACCTTCTGCCCTACAAGATCATCAAGTTGATGAAAGGCGAGTATGTCTGATGGCGGGGCTCGTTTCGGTCAGAGAGGGAATAACAGACCTCCTGGTCCCTGAAGGATATTCCAGGCACGGCCCTGGGACGAGGACCGGAGAGGTCTTCTATAATCGCCAGATGGAGTTCGGCAGAGATATCTCGATCATACTTGGCCGCGAGATCCTGCATGACGGTCAGCGAATACTCGACGGCCTCGCTGCCACTGGAGCTCGGGGCCTGCGCATGGCGAACGAGTGCGGCGTCCGAGCAGACTTCGAATTGAATGACCGGGACCTCCGGGCGGCCGTCCTGATGAAGGAGAACGCTGAGCTCAACAGCCTGGGGCATGTCAAGATCCATTGTCGAGATCTGAGGGGGCTTCTGGCCGATGAGCAGTTCGACTACATCGACATCGACCCATTCGGATCGCCTGCCGACTTCGTGGACTCCGCGGTCCAGTGCTGCAGGAACGGGGGCGTTCTCGGGTTCTCGGCGACGGACACCGCGCCGCTCTACGGGGCATATCCGAAGACCTCCCTCAGACGATATGGGGCGCTGTCTGAGCGTTCACCGTTCGGCCACGAGACCGGCCTGAGAATCCTGATCGGGTTCGCGGCCAGGGAGGCTGCGAAGCATGACAGGGGAATCGAGCCTATCCTGTGCTACCACGCGGACCACTACTTCAGATGCTATCTGAGGGTGGTGAACGGGGCGAGGAAGGCGGATGCATCGATACGATTGCTCGGGTTCTCCGGATTCGACGGGAAGACCCTCGAGCGATGGAGTTCCGACGAGAGGCGGAAGAGCTCGGATGCGGGTCCAGTCTGGCTCGGCCCGATGATGTCGAGGGAGATCGTGAGGTCAATGAAAGCGACAGGTGATCTCGGCACCGCCTCGAGATGCGGGAAGATCATCGAGGCTTGGCAGGAGGAGGCGAGCATGCCCCCGTTGTTCTTCCTAATGGATGAGCTCGCGAAGAAGACGAAACTCTCGCCTCCGAGACTCACGGAATTCATAGGCTTCCTGCGCGACCACGATAGGCGAGCATCGCGCACCCACTTCGATCCGAAAGGGCTCAAGACGGACCTCACCGCAAAAGAACTTCTCAGAGAGTACAAGGCCTTCGACAAGAGGAAGAGGTAGAGAGAGCTCATCCAATGTTTTAATAGCCGGACTTCGGTTGCTCCAGAGATACGATGCCATCTCTTGTCGTCATCGGCTCTCAGTGGGGGGACGAAGGGAAGGGGAAGGTCGTCGACTTCTTGGCGAATGAGGCGGATATGGTCGTCCGCTTCCAGGGAGGGCCGAACGCCGGTCACAGCGTCAAGATCGGCGAGGAACTATTCGCTCTACATCACATTCCTTCGGGCATACTGCGACCAGGCAAGCCTGCGATAATCGGCAACGGGGTAGTCGTGGATCCGGGAACACTCATCGAAGAACTCGAGGCGCTGAAGTCTCGCCGGGTGAATGTAAGGGGGCTCAGAATCTCGGACAGAGCGCACATCATAATGCCATACCACCGCATGCTGGATGGGGCTGAGGAACGACTTCGCAAAGGGGCAAAGGTCGGCACGACCGGGAGGGGCATAGGGCCCGCGTATTCTGACAAGGCTGCCCGTCTGGGGATAAGAATGGGGGATCTGTTGAATCAGGCCGCCCTCCACGAGAAGCTCGAATTCCTCGTTCCTCTAAAACAGAGGATTCTTGACGCATACGGCGAAGGTGGCAACCTCGACCTCGAAGCAATCAAGAGAGAGTACTCCGACCACGGCAGGAAGCTGCGGCGGTATGTGACGGACACTGGTATCCTCGTGGAAGATGCCCTTGATGCCGGGAAGAAGGTCTTGTTCGAAGGAGCGCAGGGCTCACTGCTGGACATCGACCACGGCACCTTCCCGTTCGTCACTTCCTCGACGACGGTTGCGGGCAACGCGGCTTCGGGGTCTGGGGCGTCCCCACTCCAGCTCGATGCGGTATACGGAGTCGTGAAGGCCTATACCACGAGGGTCGGCGAGGGGCCGTTCCCGACGGAGCTGAAGGACGACACGGGCCGGAGAATCGCCGACAAGGGCGGGGAGTTCGGAACGACGACCGGGCGTCCACGAAGATGCGGATGGCTCGACCTCGTCGTCGTGAACTACTCGAAGGCGCTTAGCGGATTCACTGGCCTTGCCCTGACTAAGATCGACGTGCTCAGCGGGTTCAGGGAACTCAAGATATGCACCGCCTACGCTTTCGGCGGCCAGAAGGTGTCAAGGATACCCGCCGACCTCAACGTCCTCGGCGGGTGCAAGCCCAGGTACACTCGAATGAGAGGATGGGACGAGATTGACGATGAACAGATGAGAACCATCCTGAAGAAAGGTCGTTCTGAGCTGCCGGAGGAGATGAAATCCTACATAAGATTCATCGAGCAGAGGACCGGCATTCCGGTGGTGTTGCTAGGTCTCGGCAGACGGAGGAACGAGATACTAGACCTGCGGAAGGAGAAGTGGGGCCGTCGGCGGACATGAGCGTATGTTGCCAGATCTATGATCTGGCAAGGGGGTTTTTGTCCGCCCATCACCATTAAATAAGCCTCCAAACATCATCGAGCCATAATGCGCCGGCTAATAATCAGCGAGAAGAATCACGCCGCGCGTAGAATAGCTCTGATACTTTCCGATAACACCCAGAAGAGCCGTTCCGTCGCAGGCACGCCTGTTCTGACATTCAACAAAGGGGAGGATGAATACTTCGTCCTCGGCCTGAGAGGACACATAATCGAGCTAGACTATCCGCCCCAATACAACAATTGGGACGCGATACCCCCCAAGGACCTCGTCTACGCGAAACCCGAGAAGAAGGTGGACCCCACCGCCAAGAAGATCATGAACGCCCTGAAGGACCTTGCTCAGGGCTCAGACGAGGTCATAGTCGCGACCGACTACGATCGGGAGGGGGAGCTCATCGGGGTGGAGGCCTTGGACGAGGCAGGGCCCACCAAGGATGTCAAGAGGGCGAGGTTCAGCGCGCTCACGAAATACGAGATAGAGCAGGCCTTCGCCGATCTCAAGGAGCTGGACTACAAACTGGCTGCTGCCGCAGAGACCAGGCAACTCATAGACCTCGCATGGGGGGCCGCGCTCACTCGTTTCATCTCTCTTGCGTCAGGCCAGCTCGGAAAGGACTTCCTCTCTGTCGGGAGAGTCCAGAGCCCGACGCTTGCACTCATCGCGGACCGCGAGAAGGATATCAAGGCGTTCGTTCCCACCCCTTACTGGCTAGTAACAGCCGATCTCGAGAAAGGGTTGAAGTTCAAGGCGAACCACAAGGAGGGCAAGTTCGTCGACCGGGAGAAAGCCCACGCCGCCTTCGCGAGGGCGAAGGCTGTCAAGACCGCATCGGTGACGGCTCTCGAGCAGAAAGACAACGACGAGTGGCCGCCGGTCCCGTTCAGCACGACGCTTTTCCTGATGGAAGCGAACAAGCTAGGGCTCACCGCTTCGCAGGCGATGAAGATTGCCGAGGACCTCTACCAGGACGGCTACATCTCCTACCCGCGGACGGACAACACCGTCTATCCGCAGTCCCTTGGCCTGCGTACGATTCTAGAGAAGCTCACGAAGTCCGACCTTGGCAGGGAGGCGGAGGAGATCCTCGCGCAGGAGACCATCAGACCCTCAAGGGGGAAGAGAAGCACCACCGACCATCCGCCGATCTACCCTGTCGAGGCCGCGAAGAAGGGCGAACTAAAGGGGCACATGTGGGACGTCTACGAACTCGTCACCAGAAGGTTCCTCGCGACGCTCGCCCCGTCATGCAAGTCGCAGACGACGACGGTCGATCTGGACATCGGAGGGGAGCCGTTCATCAGCGAGGGGTACAGAATCCTCAGCCCTGGATGGAGGAAGTACTACCCGTACTACCGAGCGACCGAGGTGATGCTGCCTCCTCTGGTCGTAGGAGACTCTCCGAGTGTTCTGACAGTCCAGTCCACAGAGAAGAAGACGACCCCGCCCGACAGGTACTCGCAGGGGACCCTCATCAAGAAGATGGAAGAACTCGGACTCGGCACCAAGAGCACGAGGCACGAGACCATCCAGAAGCTCTACGACCGTGGCTTCGTCAGGGGCAACAAGATGATCGAGCCGACGGAGAGTGGAACCGCTGTGATCAACGCTCTCGAGCAGCACGCGAAGGACATCACGAACGTGAAGATGACCTCGCACCTCGAAAGCGACATGGACATGATCGCGAACGGCGAGCTCGAGCAGGGGGAGGTCGTGGAGGAGAGCCAGGCGATGCTCGACGATATCATGGACGTCCTCGAGAAGCACAAGAAGCAGATCGGGGAAGACATACGTAGGGCCCTCAGGGAGCAGCACACGCTCGGAACCTGTCCGAAGTGCGGCACGGGACAGCTGACCCAGATTCGTCTCAGGAACGGCTCGACATTCGCCGGATGCTCGAACTATCCCGAGTGCAGGAACACATATCCTCTTCCCACGGGCATGCTCATCCAGGGAACAGACTTCAAGTGCGAAGTCTGCGGCGCCCCGAAAGTGAGAATGATCGCGAGGGGACAGTCGCCCATCGTGATATGCATAGATCCGTCGTGCGCCGGCGCTCAGAAGGAGAGGTTCATCGGCAAGTGCCCCTCCTGCGGAGGGGACCTGAGGGTTGTTCAGTCAAAGAAAGGGAAGAGATTCGTCGGATGTTCCAACTATCCGAAGTGCAAGGTGGTCTATCCCCTGCCGCAGACCGGCAGAATAAGTGCTACTGGTCAGACATGCGACGCGTGCGGGACTCCGCTGGTCAGGGTCGGGATGCCGAACAAGGGTCAGTGGACTCTCTGCCTGAACATGGCCTGTCCGAAGAGGCTCGAGAGGGTCAAACGCAAGGAGGAGGCCAAGGCGAAGGGCACTCCCGCCACAGCGGGTTAGACCGGCGGGGGCGGCTCTTCCTCCGGCGCGGGGCCACTGTACGGCGCCTCCTCCGCGACGGTCTCCAGTTCACTGCCTCCGGCTGCCTCTTCTTCTTGAATACCGAGTTTCCGCTCTATGCGCTCTAGCCTTTTCGAGACTTCGCCTATCGTGTGCTTCTGCTCGGAAACGCTGAGGGCGACCGTCAGCGCGGCATCCACGAAAAGCCATGCGACCAGCACCCACAGCAGCCACGTGATCAGGTCCCATGTCCATATGAATGAGATCTGCATGTGCTGCGAAGCGTTGACCTCCAGGTCCTGGACGAACTTGTCCGCGTAGAGAAGGATGACTATCCCGAGGACGGCGAGAAAGCTGGCCTTGATCCAACGGCCAATCATGTAAGGGGTCGTCTTGATTCTCCCACCATCGCAACAATTGGGGAGGTCCGTATATACAGTTTACCCTGCCAGCATCTCAAAACTCATTCGAGGAGCAGGTGTCTCACGAGGGGACCATACTCGAACGTCCGAAGCTCGGTGCATCTCTCGAGCGGGAAGAGGGTTATCTCGGGCTTGTCCTCGAACGCCCCGACCTTGTGGTACCACGCCAATATCCCCTCGAGCTGCTGGGTGTAGTCGGAGTACTTGGCGAGAAGGTAGCTGGTCACGGACTCGTCCGCCTTCGAGAGAGTGAAGAACGACAGATCCACCACGTCCCTCGGTTCGGACTTCATCCGTTTGTCCCAAGGCATCTCCATGTTGAACCTTGGATGAGCCACCGCGCAGATCTCGAAGCCCCACTTGTAGAGCCGCGGTATGCAGACAGGCACGAACAGGCCTTCATCGAGGAGCTTGTTCCTGACCCTTGTTACCGCCTGTCTAGAAAGGCCCACCATCTCTGAGATCTTCCTGTCCGAGGCTAGTGGGTTCTCCACGAGAGCGACGAAGGTCCGCTTCTCTGTTCCCGTCAGGTCCAGGCTCACGACTTCCGAGGATGCTGGAACGACTGATTTCGGGGGCGCACAGTCCAGCTGGAAATGCCGATGGACGATCGACGCGAAATTCGGGACGTACGAGCCTCGGGAGAGGGCGAAAGGAAATATCGTGCTGGAGATCCTCGCTCTCGAGGCACGTCTGCTGCCCGTGAAGTAGCTGTTGTAGCTCTGGCCGAACGCATCGTACTCCGTCGCGTTCTTGAACGCGGTGAACATCAGAATCGACGTCCCACTCATCATGGCGTTGAAGATCTGCGGGTTCCGGTTGCAGAACTCCATGTAATGGCTAATGCGAGTGTCCGTCCGCTCCTGGGGCTCAGCCGCTCCCAGATGGAACCCCATGATCTCGCAACCCAGCTTGCTGAAGGCTGGAACATTCACATACGCTATCGCGCCCGCATCGAGCAGCCTCCTGCGGATCGAGGCGACCGTGCCCTTCTTAAGGTTGAACAGTTGTGCGATCTCTGCATCAGTCCGGGAAGCGTTCTCCGTGAGGCCGAATATCACGAGACGCTCCGAATCTAGGAATTTCCACACGGGTGCGGTATTGGCATATTTCAATTAAAACTATTCCATTCGCACAAATGCTCATAATCGCCCAATGAGAGTTGGCGATTTCCTCACTCAGGGCAGGGCTAAAATGAAAAGGGTTATTATACGCGGAGGCCGTGCCCCGTTTGCCATATTGGCAACACGCTCTTTTGAAGGAAGAGGAGAGGTGTAACCAAAGGGTGATGCCCAACTGCGGTGGAGTCCCCTCCACCCCTTTTTTCTGTTTTAGTCTGCGGCGATGCTGTTTCTTATGGCTGGTGCTCAGGAAAAGACGGTCGGCAACGACGATTAGGCCTTCTTCGTCTCTCTCGTCTTCAGTCTGAGGCCTTTGTAGCCGCACTTCCTGCATCGCGTGGCGCGGACGGCGTTCCTGGCGTTGCAGTTCATGCAGATTTTCTTCACGAGGTTCCTAGCCTCGGCCTCAGGGAATCTTGCCATGACCGATCCTCTTGCGCCTCAATGGACATTCCGTATATAACCCTTGCCGGGCCCACGCTGCGCGTCATCTTGCTTTCCGGCCCTCATGCGCGAAATGCGCCAAGAGGGCCTCAAGCTGTATCCTCTCGCTGGCTCCGGACACCATCCTGAAGTCGGCCTCACCGACCCGATCGATGAGCCGGATCTTCGCCTCCTCGCTGACGGGGAGGTCGAGCACGGCCTTGTGAATCCCGGCCACTATGTCTTCGCCCGAGAAACCGTGCCTCGCAATCAGGTCGTCCAGCTTCGAGCGGGCCGCGGTGAAATTCCCCCCGAGGGCCGTGGTCAGCATTTCCTGTATCTCTGCGGGCCTGATGTTCTCGGTCGACTCATAGACCCCTTCCTGGTCCACTTTCTTGCCAAGCGAAGCAGCCACCTGTAGGATGTTGGTCGCCTTTCGCAGATCGCCGCTCGCGAGACTGCAGATCGCCTCGAGGCCGTCCTCTGCAAGGAGGACTCCTTCGGAGGACGCGATGCGTTTCAGGTAGGCCTTGACGTCGTGCTCCCCCAGAGGCTTGAACCTGAAGACCGCGCACCTCGACTGGATAGGCTCGATGATCTTGGAGGAGTAGTTGCACGACAGTATGAACCTGCATGTCTGAGTATAGCGCTCCATCGTTCTCCGCAACGCGGCCTGGGCCTCGGAAGTCAGGGAGTCCGCCTCGTCCAGGAATATAATCTTGAAATCGGCGGCGCCGATCGAGGCGGCCCTCGCAAAGTCTTTGATCTTGCCGCGGACGATGTCGATGCCTCGCTCATCGGAGGCGTTCAGCTCGATGAAGTTGTCTCGCCACTGCTCTCCGTACAACTCCCGGGCGAGGGCTATGGCGCAGGTCGTCTTGCCGGAGCCCGCCGGCCCTGCAAAGAGCATGTGAGGCATGCTCCGAGTCCTGACATAGGCCTGGAGGCGCTCGACGATGCCTTTCTGACCTATCACCTCGGATAGCTTCTTGGGTCTGTACTTCTCCACCCAGACGTCCTGCATGGCGGCCCTGGCTGCCAAACGGGTGTAATCTTACTAAAAGCTATGCCATGACTGCACGAGAAAGAATCAATAAATATCCGCGCCTGAATCTGGCCAGCGTGACCTCCTGCGACAAGTGCGGCAAAGACTCCGTGATATTGGTCCGCTACAGCGGGGCGCATCTGTGCGCCGTCCACTTCTCCGAATTCGTCGAGAAGAGGGTGAAGCACGAGCTCCGGAACCAGATCGAGCTCAAGGGCGGCGAGAGGATCGCGGTTGCTGTCTCGGGGGGCAAGGACAGCACTGTCGCGCTGAATGTCATGTCCAGCATACTCTCCAACAGACGTGATCTGAAGGTGTGCGCGATCACTGTCGACGAAGGAATCGCCGGCTACAGAGAGTCGAGCATACCCGTCGTCCGCCGCCACTGTAGCCGTTTGGGAATCGAGCACATAGTCGTGTCACTGAAGGAGCTGTACGGGACGACCATGGACCAGATCGCGAAGAGGAATAGAATGCTCTCAACCTGCAGCTACTGCGGCGTCCTGAGGCGCGCCGCGATGAACAGGGCCGCGAGGTCCTGGGAGGCGACGCACCTAGCGACCGGGCTCAATCTCGACGACACCGCGCAGTCAATCCTGATGAATTTCATGCGCGGCGACGTCGCGAGGCTGGCAAGGCTCGGCCCCCACAGAAGGATACAGCCAGACCTCGTTCCCAGGATTCAGCCACTGAGGTCGATCCCCGAGAACGAGACGACCTTGTACGCGATCGTCAACCGCCTCGAGTTCCACGACCTCGAGTGCCCCTATGCTCCCGAGGCAATGAGGAACGTGTACAGGGGCGTCATAGCCCAGCTCGAGGACCGGTATCCAGGGACCAGACACTCGATAGTGAGGAGCTATGATGAGATTCTGCCCTCCCTCGAGGAAACGTTTCCGCAGGCCCGACTCGTCAGGTGCGAATGCGGCGAGCCCACGACCTCTGCGAAGTGCAAGGCATGCGAGCTTCTCGAGAGCTTGAGGATTGGCCGCTCCCAGTAGGAGCCGCGCCTACAGCCATGCACCGCACTGCTTGCACGAACGGCTCCCGGGAACGACCTCGGCGCCGCATACAGGGCATGTGCCTGCGCCCTCTTGGGCATCCAGCGGCGGTCTGGGGGAACTCCCCACGTCGTCGTCACCGGTGACCTGATACGCAACCCGCGACATGGCTCCGAAGGCCGGCGACGCAGGTCTGCGCGTAGCGGGTTTCGTGGGTGGCGGAGGCTTCGGCCCCTCGACGACCAGGTGCTTGTTGTCGGTGTATGTTCTGACCACGAGGAGGCCTCGCAGGGATATCCCGATGAGCATGATGTACACGATCTTGCTCATGTCGAACTTTATGGTGTACTGGTTGTAGACGAACGAGGCGATGCCGCCTCCGAATACAACGAACAGCCAGAGGCACAGGAACGCGAGGCTGCTTATCCCGAAGAACATCCGCTTGAATGTCCCAGGCTTGTTCATGACCTCGAGGGTGCTGGCCGCCACCACCAGACCTCCAAAGAACAGCGCGTACTCAACGATGTGCCCAAGGAAGGCTGTCGACAGCTGAGGCCAGCTAGATCTCACCAGGTCTATGAGCACAAGGGGGACGACGATGAATCTGATCGTCTCAGTGAAGAACGTCCATATCGAGTCGGACAGCCGCGACCGTCCCCTCGCCATCACGGCCACCTCTCGACGAAGGCGTATCCGAGGAACTCGAAGTGCACCACAAATGAAGTCGGAAGCACACTAGGCGCCGTAGGCGTGAAGGTGACGGTTCCTGTGTAGTTCACTCCCAGAAGGACCGACTGGTGTATCGGTGCCAGGAGCAAATTGCCGTTGCCGTCGTACACCGAGATGCTGAGTGGGGGTACGGGATTGAGAGAGGAGAGGAGAGGCGACGTTTGCAAGTAGTAGTCAATTGCGACTGAGCCACCGCTCCATCTAGGCGCCGAGACGCCATATGCGCGAATGAGGGCGTCCCAGGGAACATCCGTCTGGTAGCTCGCCTCGAACTCTATGAGACGCATCGTGTAGCAGCACGTGACATTGATCTCGAAATGCAGCGAGTCATCTCTGAAAACCATCTCCGCCGCGCCCTGCTGATAGAGGCGGGTGAGGTTGAAGGTGAAATCTATCTCGGAAGACGTGACCTTACCCGCAGGGAGGGTCCCGACAAATATCGTCGCCTTGCTCAGGGTGACATGTTCGAAGTTCGTGACGTTGTAGGCTACCGCGAGGTCGTCGACGTCGAATATCCAGCCGTTGTTGACCGAATACCCGGCAGTCACATGGATCTCGCCGGTGGCCACATTGTAAGACCAGACGATATCGCTGGTGCTCGGCAGGTCAACGCTGAACTCCCCGCTCGGGAAGGGCCAGATGCTCGTGAACACGAGCGCGACTATCGCGATGTTGACAATGGCGATTCCGATATGGAGAAACCTTGTGCGAACTGCCATCCCATCTGCAATACATAAGCAGGTTAGCCAGTAATAAAAGTGAGGGCGTGGTTGTCGCTAGAGGTCTCGCTCGTAGACGGGGTAGTCATAGGCCTCCTCGCCCTCGAACCAGCAGTAGTGGACCTTCGTGAAATCCTTCTTGAACTCGATGACGTCCTTCCTCACGGATTCCGGCGGCTCCCCCTTCACGACAACTCTCGCGACGAAATCCGCAATCTCGGCCATGTGGCTCTCCTTCATCCCTATCCGCGTGATTTCCTGGGAGCCCAGCCTTATGCCGCATGGTCGGACCGGATTGGAGTCCCACGGAAGGAGGTTCTTGTTGACGATCATGTTCGCGTCCTCCAGGTCCTTGGCGACCTTGGCGCCTCCCTGGAATTGCTCGACGTCCATGACGAGGGTGTGCGATTCTGTGAACCCGAGGTGCTCGCAGAGAACCTCAAGGCCCCTCTCGTGGAGGGCCTGTCCGAGGGCCTTGGAGTTCCGCACGATCTGGTCCGCATAGGCTTCTCCGAACTCCTTCGTCTCGGCAAGAGTGACGGCGAGCGCCGCTACAGAATGGAGATGGTGGTTGCTTGTGACCCCAGGGAACACACCCCTTCGGAGAGCGCTCTCGAGCCCTTCCTTCGTCAGGTCGGAGGTTATCATCCCGTGCTGCGGGCCTGGGAGCGTCTTGTGGGTGCTGCCCGAGACGACATCAGCGCCCTCGCGCAGGGGGTCCTGGAAGCGCTTCCCCGCAATAAGGCCGAGAACGTGCGCACCGTCATACCATGTGGTGCAGCCTACCTCGTCGAACGCGCTTCGGAGTTCCTTGATTGGCGTCGGAAAGAGGAAGACCGACTGGCCGAACAATGCGACCTTCGGCTTCACCTCTAGAATCAGTTTCCTCGCGCCGTCGACGTCGATGTTCATGTTCTTCTCGTCAAACGGGTAGTTGTAGGCCTTGATCCCCCTGACGCCAGCAGCCCCTATCTTGGCATGGGATATGTGCCCTCCGTCCGAGAGGGCGACCGTTGTCATCTTATCGCGCGTTTTCGTGATGGCCATCATGACGGCGAGGTTTGCGACGGTCCCCGACGTTGACCTCACATCAGCGAACTTGCAGCTGAAGACGTTTTTGGCGAGGTCCTCACAGATCGTTTCGATCTGGTCGACGTAGACATTGCCCTGATAGTACCTCTTGAACGGCAGGCCCTCCGCGTACCTGTTGTTGAGGTCGGAATTAAGGACCTCCCTCGCCAGAGGGCTCATCACGTTCTCGGAAGCGATGAGGGGGACTGACTCCTTGAACCAGTGGTTGTGCTTGCGCGTCAGTTCTTTCACCGACTGCGCTAGCTGCTTGGCTGAAGGCACAATTCTGGGGAAACAATCGTAGACTAAAAAAGTATCCACCGAGTCGATCGTGTCAGCGGCGGGCCTGTCAGCATCCGCGAAGAGATTTGCAGTGGAAATCAAGGTTGGCAATCTCTAGGATACGTATTTATACCGTGTATGACATTTTGTCATACAAGGCACCGCGATTTCAATGACCACGAAGAGCGCACGTCTCAATATCCGATTGCCTCAGAAAGATCTGCAGGAGCTCGAAGCCATCCGAGAGCGCACGGGTCTCCAGAGCGTGTCCGACGTCGTGAGAGAGGCTATCCAGACCTTCGTTCGCGACGAAGCCTCCACATGGAACGCAGACGTCGTCAAGGCGACCGTGCCGGCAGCGATCATGGAGGACGTGGAGATGTTCATATCAAGCGGTGACGCCACCGACATCTCCCAGGCCGTAACGCTCGCGCTCGCAGGATGGGCCGAAGAGAGGAAGAAATACTATCTCGAGGGCAAAGAGCTGGTTCGGCAGAAGATTGCTGAGGCGGTCGAGGAGCGCGACACGAGGAAAGGGATGGCCCGTGCCGCATCCCGAATGAGAGTCCAATGAACAACCACTGTTGGAGGGGACGGTTGCCTTACCCCCGAGGGCGGAATGGGACCCGCTCTCGACAAAAAGGGAAGGAAGGGCTGGCAGTAGCCCGGATGGGATGGAAAACGCAGAGAGGGGGCGAGGGCCCTCTCGATGCATTTTTTTGATTCTAGAAGGACCGTACCTCCTGTGACATAAGGTCCGAAATTCACTTTCCCGAGAGGGCCGCCTTCAGCTCGTCAATCGGGTCGTTGGTCGAAGGGTCTGCGCTACGGAGGATTCCCAGATAGGCGCTGACGAAATCGCCGACCATTGCCAGCGACAACATCTTCGCCATCGGGCTGCTCCCGATTGCGTGCACTTCGCAGACGGGAGCCACGCGGGCAATCATCGCTTTCGTGGCCTCGATCCTCTTCTTCATCTTGGGCCTGGCATCATGATACAGGAAGACCGACGACAGCATCCGCGTCCTCGGATCAAGCATCCATCCCACAATCTCGTTGTGATCGAATTCAGGCAGCGAGGCCGCAAACGCCAGGACCTTTGCGTTCTCGTTGAACTGGTTCGCCCACCTCTTGGCGACCGGAGCGGAAAGGCCGTGGCCAAGCACCAGCGGTATCGTCGGAAAGAGCCTGTGAGCGAGAATCTTCGCCTCATTGTTGGCCGTCGGAACCGACTGCTTGCACGCGCCAGCGACCTGGTTCAGTATCCGGACAGCGTCCTCGACCTGCTTGCCCGCTACGATGAGTCCGGATCTCTCAAGCACGCCCACCATCCCTCCGAACATGTACCCGAGCGAGGCGCGCGGCTGCACGCCTGAAGGGATCTTCACGGTCGGGATTCCTTCGGCCGCCGCCGCCTTCGAGAGCTGGCCCCCTGAGGATACGCATACGATCTTCGCTCTCCGCTTCTTGGCGTCCTCGAACATCGAAATGGTCTCTTCCGTGTTCCCGGAATAGCTCGCAACGATGGCGATCGAATTCTTGTCAACGTGGGAAGGGAGAGAATACGAGCGGCAGATCTCGCATCTGATAGACGATGAAGTCTCGAGCCACTCGCGCAGGAGGTCCCCGCCAATCGCGGAGCCCCCGACGCCACAGACCACAATGCCCGAGGCCGCGAACTTCGGAAAGCCGGAGTTGCGGCCTCTTCGAACGCCATCTGACAGCTGCCTCGGAAAAGCCTCGATCGCGCCCAGCATATCCTTTCGGTCGATGGCTGCAACAGATTTGCGCTGGTCCAACATCGTCAGATGTATTGGCATCGTCCCATATAAGTCAATGCGCTGTCATTCCGGTCGTCCAGCGAGGTCCTGCACGATGCACTAACTGGCGACTCCACATGGGTTAAGAAGAGCTAGATTGATACCTTCGAGCTAGTAGCTACGCCATTCATAATATGGCGAGCGACTTCTTTGCGCTCGATGGCCACGGCCGCCGTGACGCGGGCAATCGACGAATTGAAGCATGGGCACGTCGTCCTCATCTACGATGCTGATGGAAGAGAGGAGGAGACGGACATGGTCATCGCATCGGAGTTCGTCACGCCTGCCGCGATCCGGAGCCTCAGGAAGGACGCGGGAGGCCTGATATGTACCACCGCTGACGTGAGAATCCAGAAGGCCCTCGGGCTGCCGTTCATGACCGAGCTCTACCTCGGGATGGCCGACAGATACCCTGTAATGCAGCGGCTGATCCCGAACGACATACCTTACGATGTCAAATCCGCCTTTGGAATAACAATCAACCACAGGAAGACCTTCACAGGAATCACTGACAACGACAGGGCAATGACCGTCAAGGAGTTCGCAGAACTCTCCCGCAGAGCGCTGACGTCGGAGGACGGCTGGGCGAAGGACGAGTTCGGAAAGAACTTCAGGGCCCCCGGCCACATCCATCTTCTCAACACCACGGAGAGGATCCTAGAGACGAGGTTCGGGCACACTGAGCTCGCCACCGCCCTTGTGATCATGGCAGGACTGGTGCCGAGCGCGACAGTCTGTGAGATGATGGGGGACGACGGCAGGGCAGCCGGAAAGCCCGTCGCAAAGGAATATGCATCCAGGCACGGACTGGTCTTCCTGGACGGCGCGGAGATAATCGAGGCGTGGAGAGAGTCCAGGAACAGGTGAGCCAATGGTCCGAGTCATGGCAACCGGCGTTTTCGACATCATCCACCTAGGCCACCTGCACTACCTGGAGGAGTCCAAGAAGCTCGGAGACGAGCTCGTGGTCGTCGTCGCGACCGACAGCACCGTCAGAAGGAGGAAGCACGAACCGGTCACTCCTGAGAAGATGCGCCGCGAACTGGTTGCATCATTGAAACCAGTGGACCAGGCGGTGCTCGGCAAGGAAGGTGGCGACATTTTCGGGATCGTGGAGCAACTTAGGCCGGATGTTATCACAATCGGCTACGACCAGCCTTTCGACGAAAAGGATCTCGAGAGGGAGCTTGCCAAGAGAGGTCTTAAGGTCAAGGTGGTCAGGCTGCCGCACCTCGACCACGACCTCGACGGGACCAGGAAGATAATCAGGAGGATCATCGAATTCCACGAGGCGAACAAGAAGATCGCGGAGGTCGAGAAGAAATGATGAGGATCGGAGTCGTTGACACGACCTTCGCGAGAGTGGACATGGGAGGCTTCGCCGTCGACGAGCTCAAGAAGACTGGAACGGGCTTCAAGGTTCTGAGGAGGACCGTGCCCGGCATAAAAGACCTTCCAGTCGAGTGCAAGAAGCTTCTGGAGGAGGATTCCTGCGACCTGGTGATGGCTCTCGGAATGCCGGGGAAGGACCAGATCGACAAGGTGTGCGCGCACGAGGCTTCGCAGGGATTGATACAGGTCCAGCTGATGACGAACAGGCACATCGTCGAAGTCTTCGTCCACGCGGACGAGGCAAAGGACGACAAGGAGCTCGCGTGGCTCGCCGAGAGGAGGGCCCGGGAGCATGCGGCGAACGCTTACAACCTCCTGTTCAGGCCCGGCGAGCTTGTAAAGAACGCAGGCAGGGGTTTGAGGCAGGGGTTCGAGGACGCTGGACCGATTAGATGAGGATCATGAAAGGAGGCGAGAAGATGGCAGAGAAGATGAGGATAGGCATCGTGTGCAGTGAGTTCAACTTCGACATCACGCAGATGATGCTGGAGCGGGCAAAGGAACACGCGAAATTCCTGGATGTGGACGTGACCAGGGTTGTCATGACCCCCGGGGTGTACGACATCCCCTTGGCCGTCAAGCGCCTGATCAAGGAGAAGGACATCGACGGCGTCGTCACGATAGGCGCGGTCATCGAGGGCGAGACCGAGCACGACCAGGTCATCATAGGGCAGGCGGCTAGGAAGATCACCGATCTCGCCGTGGAGTATGAGAAGCCTGTCGGGCTAGGAATCTCAGGTCCGGGGATGACACGACTTCAGGCCGAGGACAGGATCGAGCGCGCGAAGGACGCGGTCGAGTCCGTCGTGAAGCAGTGGAAGCGGCTGAAGTAGGAGCATCGAGAGGGTTTAGTAGCTGGCGCGCATCAGGAGTACTGTGGGCGCTATCGTTCTCGGGAAGATACACCTGCGCTGGTGCCTCAGTTGCGGAGTCCCCGTGCTGGAGAGCCCCGTCTGCGGCAAGTGCGGAGGTCCCACGGAAGCTGTGAAGCTGACGCCGCCGGGCGATGCCAGACCCGCCTTCGCGGGCGACATCGAACGGCTCAGAGCCCTCATCGAGATGCAATTCGGCGAGGGCACCGGCCAGGCTGCGATTCCAGAGGGCCGATTGGTGTTGCTCAACAAGGCCCCGGACATCGATAGAACGGACGAGGTGATTCTCGGCGGAGAGGTCATCGGTGCACGCAGGTTCGACATTTCGGGAAGAGACAAGTTCCTCCCGAGGCCTGCCAGCGCCGTCGCGATTGCGTCAATCATCACCAAAGGGTGGGTCAAGATAGACGGCATAGCTGCCACCGCAATCCGGGACAGGAAGGCGAGCACTCTTGCCGTTGGGGTGGAGGACTGCGCGGATGGCATCATGCCGAACGACGAAGTGATAGTGATTGACGAGCAGCGCAGACCCGCCTCCGTCGGGCTCTCTAAAATGACTGCTGCTGAGATGAGGGAGCACAAGCGGGGAACGGCTGTGAAGACCCGCTGGGTCGTTCCCACAGAGCAACCGTCCCCTCCACGGAAAGAGGCAACCTGGGATGACGCAATCGAGGCGAACCTCCCGATTCTGAACCGGCGCGTCGAGGAGGCCAAGAACTTCATCAACAAGATCTCCAGAGAGAGTAAGCTACCCGTGGCGGTCTCCTACAGTGGCGGGAAGGACAGTCTGGCGACGCTCATGCTGGTTCTCGAGGCCGGAATCAGACCATCGCTGCTGTTCGTCGACACAGGTCTGGAATTCAGGCAGACGAAGGAGAACGTGCTGCAGATCGCGGAGAAGCATGGGCTCGACTTGATAACTCAGAGCGCCGGCGAATCCTTCTGGCAGAACCTTCCGAGATTCGGACCTCCGGCCAAGGACTTCCGATGGTGCTGCAAGACCTGCAAGCTGGGCCCGGCCACTCAGCTGATACAGAGGCATTTCCCACGCGGCGTCCTGTCGTTCATAGGCCAGAGAGCGTACGAATCCCAGCAGCGCTCTGAGAAGGGCAGGGTCTGGAAGAACCCTTGGACGCCTAACCAGCTTGCGGCATCGCCCATTCAGAAGTGGACGGCCCTCCATGTTTGGCTCTACCTGATGAAAGTCGGCGCGCTTGTCAACCCGCTCTATCAGAACGGGCTGGAGAGAATCGGCTGCTTCATGTGTCCTGCCAGCGACCTCGCGGAACTCCGGCTAGTCAAGGAGCTGTGCCCTGAGTATGGCAGATGGAAGGCATACCTTGATGGCCTGAGAAACGGGGATGCGAAGAGGGACAGATGGCTCGAGCACGATCTCTGGAGATGGAGGAGAATCCCAAAGTCCGTCCTGGCTGAAATTGGAGAACAGGATGCGGCGTCGTTGAATGCGCCGGGCGAGACCGAGGCACTGGAGTTCCACAGCACGAGTGGGTACAGCCCGTGTGTCGAGGGGCTGAGCATGGAAGGAGTGTTCACCAAGATGCTCGACATGGAACGAGTCATCAACATGATGAACATAATCGGCGAGGTCACCGTCTCTCCGGACGGGGGGATCGCCGAGGCGAGTTCCATCACGGTGTTCAGAGAAGGCCCTGTGATGATTAAGGGCAGGAACGAGCGGGACCTCGCGGCCAAGGGAGCTCATCTGAAGGAGGTCGTGTTCAGAGCGATCGAGTGTGCGGGATGCGGCATATGCGTGGCAAGATGTCAGGCTGGAGCTTTGCGATTGGACGGCCGCGCCGTCATCGACCCGGGCAAGTGCAACCACTGTGGGAAATGCCTCGGGCCATGCCCTGCAGTCAGGTTCACCCAGGATCAGCTCGACATCTGACGGAGGATGGATCGTAGCGCCCGTGCAACCTCTGACGCCCTCGCCCCCCAGGGCACAGCAGCAGTCGTCCCAAGAGGCTCGAAGCCTTCCTTCACCTTGCAGCATTTCAAGAGCAGCGGGCCGCTGACGCCCATCTGGCTGGCCAGGTCGCGGGGGCATATGTTGATCAATCTGGGCTCGACGCCGTACACGGCCTGGAAGATCCTGGCGGAGAGGCTGCATCCGATGAGCGTGACGTCATTGACCTCCTCACGGGACAGCTGAGGGGTTTCGTCCAGGTACAGCACCCTTCTGCCAGTGACGAGGCCCGATGCCCTGCACGGATACATTGTGATCCCCGTCTTCGCCTTCTCCGCGAGTTTGTTGAGGTCGGCCTCAACGACCTTGAACTTGACATACACGTCCTGGAGATCGTTCTCCAGGGCATTCTCAACAAGCCCCACGAGCTTCGACGGCAATGGGGGGACGACATCGAAGATCGTCACTTCATACGGCTTCTCCTCTATGAAGAACGAAACATGCTCGGACCTTCCTTTCACGACGATGCACTTCTTGCCCACAGCCTCACGCATCGCCCCCATCAGGCTGGCCGACAGCACGTCGAGCGTGGGATCATTCACAAAGGCAGTGTCGGCAGGGAGCGAGAGGATATGGACTGAGGCAATCTCCTGCAGGATGTCCCTAGAGGGCTTGTGGACGATCAGAGCGACTGCCCAGTCGTCTCGCGAATTGAACACATAGAACCTCGTCCTGATGTATGCCCTCTTTCCATCGAGGAATTCCTTGATGGATGTCTCAGTGAGCGCGAAATTCACGGACTTCACGCTCACTTCTTTGCAGTGCGACGGGAACGTCTGGTCACCAGTGAGGCGGAGCACATCTCATCCTAATATAACTCTTCGTGGGAGCAACTGTCGGAGAATGGATAAGAAATGGAGGTCACATCCAATACTGAAGACAAGTTTCTTTAACCCCAGCCCAAATACACCAAAGGTCGCTGTGAAGAAGGGTTACGTCGTCCTCGAGGATGGGGCAGTTTTTGAGGGCGAAGTCTTCGGGTCGAAACGAGATGCTCTCGGGGAAGTCGTTTTCGCTACTGGCATGACGGGCTATCAGGAATCTCTAACAGATCCGTCATATTGCGGCCAGATTCTTGTTGCGTCCTATCCGTTGATTGGTAACTACGGGGTCAACAAAGAGGACAACCAGTCCAGTCGCGTGCAGGTCTGGGGCTACGCGGTCCGGGAGAGGTGCACCCATCCCAGCCACCACGACTCCGACCGCGATATCGACTCATGGCTCGATGAGAACGGCGTCCCGGGAATCTGCGGCCTTGACACACGGTCGTTGATCAGGCATATCCGCACCTCTGGAACCATGAAAGGAGGGATCACGTCCGGAGACCCGGAGACTTTCCTCGAAGAAGTCCGCAGAATGAGACATCCCGAGGATTCGAACCTCGTCTCCAAAGTGAGCACCAAGGAGATCCTCAGGTTCGGCGAAGGGAAGCCGAAGACCGTCGCGCTCTTCGATTGCGGCCTGAAAGCCAACATAGTGAACGAGCTGCGGAAACGATTCAACGTCATCCAGCTACCGTTCGACGTGCCCGCCGAAGTCGTGAGGGACCTTGAACCCGACGGCATCTTCATATCGAACGGGCCGGGGAACCCAGCTCATCCAGACATCATGAGGACGACGGTTGCGAACCTGAGAGGACTGAAGGAAGAATATCCGATGATGGGCATCTGCCTCGGCCATCAGCTGCTGTCCCTCATGTTCGGGGCGAAGACCTACAAGCTGAGGTTCGGCCACAGAGGCATCAATCAACCGGTCAAGTTCGAGGACCGGGTCTACATCACCTCACAGAACCATGGATTCGCGGTCGACCAGTCGTCCGCTGAGGATGTCGGACTGGAGATAACGACGGTGAACCTGAATGACGGAACGGTCGAAGGGGTAAGACACCGCGAACTCCCGATCTTCTCGGTCCAATTCCATCCTGAAGCACAACCCGGGCCACAGGACACCGGGTTCCTGTTTGATCGGTTCGCGAAGATGCTGGAGGAGCACCGACATGCCTAAACGGACTGATCTCAAGAAACTCATGGTCATAGGCTCAGGCCCGATTGTGATCGGGCAAGCCGCGGAGTTCGATTTCTCCGGCTCTCAGGCCTGCAGGTCCCTGAGAGAGGAGGGGTACAGGACCGTTCTCGTCAACTCGAACCCCGCGACGATCCAGACCGACACGGAAACCGCCGACACGGTCTATGTTGAACCTCTCAACGTGGAGACAGTGACGAAGATAATCGAGAAGGAGGGAATCCAGGGGATACTCTCGGGAATGGGTGGACAGACCGCGCTCAACCTGTGCTCAGAACTCGCAGAGAACGGCACGCTTGCCCGCCTTCGTGTGGAGCTCCTTGGGAGCCAGCCCAAGGCGATAGCCCTCAGCGAGGACAGAGAGCTCTTCCGGAAGACGATGTTGGACCTGAACGAGCCGATCCCGAGGAGCAAAACAACGTCCTCGATAGAAGGTGCAAAGCAGGCTGTCTCAGCAATAGGCAGCTACCCGGTGTTGGTGAGACCGGCATTCACGCTTGGAGGGACTGGCGGAGGCATCGCGCACGGCGAATCAGAGCTGGTCGACATAGTTGGCCGAGGACTGATTTACTCGAGAATCAGGCAGGTCCTCATCGAAGAGAGCGTCATCGGCTGGAAGGAGTTCGAGTACGAGGTGATGCGGGATTCCAAGGACAACTGCATCATCGTCTGCAACATGGAGAACCTGGATCCCATGGGCATCCACACGGGCGAGAGCATGGTTGTCGCGCCCGCACAGACTCTCAGCGACAGGGACCACCAGGCACTCCGCAGGGCAACGATCAAGATCATAAGAGCTCTTGGAATCGAGGGTGGGGCGAACATCCAGTTCGCCGTGCATCCGAAGACCGGCGAGTACAGGGTAATCGAAGTCAACCCGCGCGTGTCAAGGAGCTCAGCCCTAGCCTCGAAGGCCACGGGTTACCCGATCGCTAGAGTTGCGGCGAAGATCGCGATCGGGAGAACCTTGGACGAGATTCCCAATGCGATAACGGGAAAGACATGCGCGGCGTTCGAGCCCTCCATCGACTATGTGGTCATGAAGATCCCCAGATGGCCCTTCGACAAGTTCAGGACCGTAGACAGGAAGCTTGGCACCCAGATGAAGAGCACCGGCGAAGTGATGGCCATCGGCCGGAGCATCGAGGAGGCTCTTCTCAAGGCCGTGCGCTCACTCGAGATCGACCGGGCGGGGCTGGAAGCGGACAAGTGGCGAGAGGACGAAATCGTGGAAGAGCTGTCTTCGTCCACCGACATGAGACTGTACATGATGGCGGAGGCGCTGAGGCGAGGATTCGCAGTTGAAAGGGTCTGCGAACTCACCCACTGGGATCCGTTCTTCGTCGAGAAGGTCTCGAACATAGTGCGCATGGAAGAGAGGATCAGGGAGGATCTGTCCGAAGAGACTCTAGCCTGGGCCAAGAAGCTCGGTTTCGGCGACGAGTACCTCGCGATGCTGACAGGCAAGGATGAAAGGACAATCCGGACCATGAGGGTGTCAAAGAACATCAGGCCCGTGTACAAGATGGTCGACACGTGCGCGGCGGAGTTCGAGGCGAGAACTCCGTACTACTACTCGACCTACGAGAGGGAATGCGAAGCCAGACCCTCCGCGAGCAGGAAGGTTATAGTCGTCGGGGCGGGACCGATCAGAATCGGACAAGGCATCGAATTCGACTACTGTTGCGTTCATGGCGCCCTCGCTCTCAAGGAACAGGGCATAGACGCGATAATCGTGAACAACAACCCGGAGACGGTCTCCACCGACTTCGACATCTCCACGAGGCTTTACTTCGAGCCGATCACGACCGAGGACATCATGAACGTCATCGAGCAGGAGGACGCTGACGGCATCATCCTCCAGTTCGGAGGACAGACCTCGATCAATCTCGCCCTGCCGCTGGAGCGAGAACTCCGCGGCCGGAAAGCCAAGATCCTCGGCACGTCCCCGTCAGCGATAGACCTCGCGGAGGATAGGAAGAAGTTCTCGAAGCTCATGGACGAACTGGGAATAAAGCAGCCAACGTCCGGGACGGGGTTCTCGTTCGACGATGTGAGGCAGCTGGCCGGAGACCTAGGTTATCCAGTTCTCGTGAGGCCGAGCTACGTCCTCGGGGGACGCGCGATGGAGATAGTCTACAGCGAACCCGAACTCGAGATGTACATGAGGAGCGCGGTCAAGGTATCGAGGAAGCATCCCATCCTCGTGGACAAGTATCTGACCCATGCTATTGAGATTGATGTGGACGCGGTCTCGGACGGAACGGAGGTCTTCATCGGAGGGGTTCTTGAGCACATAGAGGAGGCAGGCGTTCACTCGGGAGATGCGATGATGGTCCTCCCTCCACAGACACTGGATGAGAAGGTCCTCATGGAAGTGAAGTCCATCGTGAGGAAGGTCTCACTGGCGCTGAAGACCGTAGGCTTGATCAACTTCCAGCTGGCGTACAAAGACGGAGGCGTGTACATGCTGGAAGCGAACCCGAGGGCTAGCAGGACTGTACCGATAGTGTCGAAGGCGACGGGAATTCCTCTCGCGAAGATCGCAACGAAGGTCATGCTTGGGAGGAGTCTTGCAGACCTGGGACTGAAGGACGAAGCGAATATCAGACACATTGCGGTGAAAGCGTCCGTCTTCCCTTTCCTGAAACTGCCTGGAGTGGACAGCATCCTCGGCCCGGAGATGAAATCAACAGGCGAGGTGATGGGCATCGACACGAGTTATCCGGCTGCCGTCTACAAAGCGCTTGTCGCATCGGGCCAGAGACTTCCGCGCTCCGGCAATGTCTACGTGAGCGTCGCCGATCCGGACAAGGACGAGGCCGAGAGGCTAGCCAGAAGGCTGTCGGCACTCGGGTTCGGGATCTTTGCGACAAAGGGGACCGCGGAGGTCCTCAGAGGTAAGGGCATCGACCCGACCGTCGTTTATCGCATCTCCGATCATGGAGCCCCGGATGCGCTGTCGCTCATGCGGGCCGGAAAGGTGCAGCTCGTGATAAACACACCGAGCGAGGCGTCGGGGGCGAGAAGAGACGGATACATGATGAGGAGGCTCGCCGTCGAGCTGGAGATCCCGTTCTTCACGACGATGCAGGGCGCTCGCGCCGCGGTCATGGCGATGGAAGGCGCGATGTGGAGGGACATCGAGGTCAACCCGCTGTCCTTCTTCCACGGCGGCACGGACCCTACTCCTTCTTACCCTCCAAGTGCTTGATTGCGACGTCTGCCCCTCGCCTTCCCGAGAGCAACATCGACCCGAATGTCGGGCCCATCCTCGGAAGACCGAAGGTCGTTGACACAGCCATACCGGTGACGATGAGGCCGGGATGGCAGAACCCAGTGTGTTCCACGACGGCGTCCTCGCTCTTCTCGATCCACATGGCGCCGAATCCCGGGGTCTTGATCGCTCCCCGCTCCTCGAGCTTGCGCACCACTGAAGCGTCGTGACCCGTTGAATCTATCACGATCTTCGACTCGATCGCAATGGGGTCCACGAAGCTGAGCGGTTTGGGCAGGAGAGTTACGGGGCTCCAGTTGATGACCACGCCGGCCACGCGGCCCTTCTCCCTCAGCACGACGTCATCGAATGCGGTCATGTTGAGAACATCCGCGCCGGCCTCACACGCAGCTGCGATTAGCTTAGAGCATATCAGAGGGCCCGGCGTCCCGTAGAGGCCCTTCTCGAACTGCTTGTACCGTATCCCGAGCTCGTCGAGGATCTTGTGGGCGGGAGCTCTTATCGTCACGGTGTTCATCAGAAAGCCGCCCACCCAGAAGCCTCCTCCGAGGTAGTTGTTCTTCTCGATGATGAGGACCTTGACTCCGCGCTTCGCGAGGTCGTGGGCGGCCATCAACCCGCTGGGCCCGGCGCCCACAATGATCACATCGGTTTCTGCGTACCGCTCCATGTCCTTCGCGAACTGCGTTATGATTGCTCTCGTAACTGCAGTCTCAGACGATTTCTCAAAGATGGGCATCCATCTCACGGTCGCGCGCGCATACTGGATTCCCGAATATATACGTTGTGATTTCGGTATACAGGAGTCAAGTGGCCAGTTGGAAACCGTAAGGCAAAAGGAATATGGTTTCGACGGTACGATGGGCTTCCGAGGATGAGATCAATGGCAGTCGATCCGGTTTGTAAGATGGATGTCGACGAGAAGAGCGCAAAGTGGAAGAGCGCCTACGGAGGCAAGGAGTACTTCTTCTGCGCTCCAGGATGCAAGAAGGCCTTCGACAAGAATCCTTCAAAGTACGTGTAGCGTCAGTGATGATGCTCCTTTGAAGGTCTGATTGGCCCAGCCTGCTTCTTCAGGCGTTCGTACTTCTCCCTGTATTCCTTCTCGCAGACGGGGCAGCAGAGATAGTGGTACTTCCCGTCCAGCTTGATCTTCACACCCTCGTCCCGCATCATATGTCCGCAATAATAGCAGCGGATGAGCAGTCCGGCCTCATCAGTGAGAGCCGCCCTTGGAGCCTCCTTCGGCACCTTCATGACCATCGAATTGTCCATGCGAGTAATCTCAGGTACTTGGGCTAGGTTCTCGAGGAACCTTTGGTACTTGACCTGGTTGTAGAACGAAAGGAGGCAGAAGACGCGAGAGTCGGATAGCAGGTATATCTGTCGTACGATCTCGTCGTCTCTGAGTCTGTCGACGACCGTCTCCAGATCGACGGGCTTGGCTTCAACCATCAGGACCACTGATATCTGACCCAGCATGTCCGCATCGAGCATGGTTTCGTATCCCTTTATCAGCCCGACATCCACCATCGCCTGGACTCTTGAGCTTACAGTTGGCGTGCTCACCGAAATCCGTGCTGAGATGTCGCGGAATGACGCCCGTCCGTCCTTCTGGAGCTCCCTGAGTATCTTCCTGTCAACATCATCTAGATTCATAGCCATGAGTGTGAGGTCCACCAAGGACCCTCATATGCTTTTCACATGAAAGGTATGGGATGGTTTCGCCGTCACAGATGTTAAGAAAGGCAAGGGGGGAATCTAGATGATGCAGTCACATGGTCGCTCAGAGTGCAAATCAATCCACCCGATGACCAGCATCACCGCTCTGACCCCGGCAAGAACCAGTCGAGCCGGACCGCTTGTTCCGAGGTACCTGGACTCGGTGCTCTTCCTCCCGCCAATCTCGATGCAGAGCAGAATCAGCCCGAGGGCGAGGACAGTATCCCGTGGACTTGGACGAAGGTCATGACGAGGGGGTCATGCCCTTTCCCAGCCAAGGGTCTCTTGACGGACGTCCAACAGACCGCAGACTACTGTTGGCTGCCTGGAAGTCTGTCAGAGCGATTCGACATCCCCCTCCTCAGCACGATGTATAGTCCCACTATCACTAGCGCGCCGCCAAGTATGATCCACGCCCCAGGCACTTCGTGGGGTAGCAAGAAGAAGACGAGGATTGATGCGCCGACTGGTTCCGCGAGAACACTCGTCGAGATCACATGTGCAGGAACCGTCTTGAGGGCGTAGTTGAACATGGTGTGCCCCAATATCGATGGAACGATTGCCATGACGAGGAACAGGAGCAACTCGTGCGTGCTCGCCACAATCACGTCGTTCCCAGCAATGCCGGCACCGATGAACAAGAGGGCGGCCGAGATGAGATAGACCGAGAACACGTAGGGGCCCAGGGCAACCTTCTGGCGCGCGACCCTCCCAGACAGGAAGTATATCCCGGCGCATATTCCGCCAACGAAGGCCAGCATGTCTCCGATGATGTTGTCGGTTCCTTTCCCCAAGTCGCTCAGAGCTATCACGACGATCCCTGAGAACGCAACCGCTATCCCCAAGACCGCCAGACGCTTGACCCTCTCCTTGAGCAGAAAGTGAGAGACCGTGGCGACGAATATCGGATGGGATGTGACCAGGATGGCGGACGTCGGCACGAGGGTCAACGTCAGGGACACAATCCATAGCCCGAAATGAAATGCCAGCGCAATCCCGCTGGTGAGAATCAGCAGAACATCCCGCGAATCGAAACTCCTGATGCCTGAGAATCCTCCGCTGATGACCATGTACGGAAGGAGGAGCAAGCATGTGAACGCTAGTCTGTACGCCCCTATGACAAACGGAGGGCTGTCACTCCACTTGATGAATACCGAAGCCCATGAGACGGACACCATCGCGACGCCTATTGCGAGATAAGCCTTCGACCCCTCGCTGAGCGCCACGAGATGTCACTTCCTGAGGCCGTCTTGCCGCTCCTAGTAAATGGTGACTCCCTTGACGCCCTTTGCCTGCTTTATCAGGGGGATCATCTCGGAGGGGACCTGGCTCTCGGTGACGATGAAGAGCTTCGGCTCCTCAGACGTCATCGGATCATCGACTATCGCCTGGCGGATGCTTATGTTCCCCTTCTCGAGGATGTTTGCTATTGAGGCTATTATTCCTGGCTCGTGAGCGTTCATCGGGACTATCTCGATGGCACTCCATCCCATGGCAGACGCGGCGTTCTTGAGGTGGTTTGTGGGCAGCAGCTGCGAGAAGAACTTCAACAGCGTCGGGTCTCCCTTTATGGTCTGAATCGTGGACTTCACGACACGGCGGTCGACCCCTGCTGCTCGTGCCAGGGCCGAATCCGCGATCTGTACATCTCCGCAAAGGACCTGGTCCCTGTCGATCCTGAGTCCGTACTTGAGCAGATATCTGGCAACCTTCGCCTGGGACGGGTACTTCTCGAAGTAGTTTGCAATCTTGTCCCACATAGCAATCGATGATTAGATGTGTACAGTAATAGATTAATATTGCGACCAGTGTACGCCTTCGCACCGCCGGCCAGCAGCAAATGGCTTATATGTCCAGCGCCGTGGTGACGACAGTGACACAAAGTAGCACGGCGTGACCGTGCCCGGTGATGAGATGATCGGCAAGGAAATCAGACTGAGGCGAATCTTCGACCAGAAGACCGGCAGGACGGTTATCGTTCCGATGGACCACGGGATATCCATGGGTCCGGTCAGAGGCATTGCTGACATCCGCGCCACCGTTGACAAGATTGCTGATGGAGGGGCGTCCGCGATAGTGATTCACAAAGGCCTGGTTCCCTTCGCGGGGCCGGCAGTCGGAAGCAGGCTTGCGCTCATCGTTCACATCTCAGCCAGCACCTCTCTCTCTGTCGACCCTAACCACAAGGTCCTGGTGGCCACCCCCGATGAAGCGGCGCTCCTCGGAGCCGACGGGGTCTCCATCCACTGCAACATCGGCGGGGAGAACGAAGAGAAGATGGTGGCCGACTTCGGGAAGACTGCTGACAGGTGCCGCCAGCTCGGCCTGCCCCTGCTCGCGATGTGCTACCCAAGAGGCAAGAACGTGAAGAGCCAGTTCGACGTGGAGCCGGTGAAACACTGCGCGAGGCTCGCGGCGGAGTTGGGCGCAGACGTGGTCAAGACGAACTACACTGGGACGGTCGACTCCTTCAAGGAGGTCGTGAAGGGAACTCCGATACCCGTCGTTATCGCCGGCGGTCCCAAACTGGACTCGGACAAGGCCCTGCTCCAGATGGTCTACGACGCCATGCAGGCTGGCGCCAAAGGGGTCAGTATAGGCCGGAACGTTTTCCAGCACGAAGATGTCGCTGGCATAACCAAAGCGATAAGCAGATTAGTTTTCGATGGTATGCGCCCTGAGGAAGCATATAGGCGGTGAGCAGTTGAAAGACCGCCAGATCTGGGTTGGCGCCCTTTTCCAGCCCAGCAGTGAGAACAGGAAGAGGATTGTCCTATCCGCCCTTGAGAACGGCTTCGACAGCGTCGTGCTCGAAAAGAGGGACAAGTCGTTCGTCAACCTGGGCAGGTTCAGGGCGCTCCTTCTGGACGGCAACTCGTTCACGGAGGATGGAAACGAGGTCGGTTCCCTCGTCCATCTGAAGAGCAAGTCGGATGAGGTCAAGGCGAAGAAGCTCGCTGGCAGGACTCCCGTAGTCGTCATCTCCGCCGCGGACTGGAAGGTCATCCCTCTCGAGAACCTGATCGCTCATTTCCAGGGCTCCGGGTCTAAGCTGATGATGGTCGCGAGGACCACCGAGGACGCGAAGCTGTTCTTTGAAACCATGGAGATCGGCGCAGATGGGGTGCTCTTCGTTCCGCAGAAGCTGGAGGAGCTGGCAAGGCTTCGCAAGCTTCTCGAGGAGACCTCTCCCATGATTGACCTCGCTGATGCGAAGATCGTCACCCTTCGCCAGCTTGGACTTGGCGACAGGGTGTGCATCGACACCTGTAGCATGCTCTCAGTTGGCGAAGGCATGCTCATCGGGAACCAGTCCTGCTGCCTGTTCCTTATTCACTCGGAGACAATCGAATCAGAGTATGCCGCCACGCGACCGTTCAGGGTGAATGCGGGGCCGGTGCATGCCTATGTTCTCATGCCCGACGGGACGACCAGGTATCTCTCCGAACTGTCAGGGGGCGACGAAGCGCTGATCGTCGACTCGAGCGGTCACACGAGGAAGGTCATAGTGGGCAGGACCAAGGTCGAAAGACGGCCCCTGCTGCTGATCGAGGCAGAGTTCTCTGGGGAGAGACACTCGACAATTGTCCAGAACGCCGAGACCATAAGGGTGTACTCGAACGGAAAGATAGTGTCCGTCTCGAAAATCAAGGTTGGCGATTCAATCAAGATTCATCTGGAACGTGGCGGACGCCACTTCGGAGTGCGCATCAAGGAGACGATCAAGGAGAGGTAGATGACGCTGGTCGTGGCGTCCCTCGTTGAGGGGGACACGGAGGGCATTGCGGCCTCATCGAAGCTCGCCTTCACGCAGGGCGCTGACCTGGTCGAGTGCAGGCTGGACCTGCTCCGTCATCTCTCGCGTAGGTCGGTCCAAGAGGCTAGAAGCGCTGCGCTCGGACCGGCGATATCAACCCTCAGGTCGGTCTCGGAGGACGGACGCTCGGGACTCACGGGGGAGAGAAGGAACTCGCTTCTGCAAGCCCAACTGGACGCGGATTTCGAATACGTGGACTTCGAGCTGAAGACCGACCGCAAGTTCCTCGCCGCCATCCGGCGCGAGCGTTGGTCCTCGAAGACCATAGTCTCCGCCCATTTCAAATCCCCGGTCAACAAGGCGACACTTGAGAAGGCCCTTGCAGAGTGCATGCTTCTGGGCGACCTGGGGAAGATTGCTATGAGATGTGAGAGCGCCACGGATGCTCTCATGCTGGCGGAGCTCGGCATGAAGTGGTCAAGGAGAACCAAACCGTGCGCAGTGATGGGCATGGGACTTCAGGGACAGGTCACCCGCATACTTGCTGACAGGATTGGGTCCGAGCTGGTCTACGCGTGCCTGCAAGGAAAGCCATCAGCTCCGGGACAGCTGGACGTGCCCTCTCAGTGCGCGCTCCGCTCGAAGGAGAAGGCCGTGTTCGGCCTCATAGGACATCCGGTCTCCCATTCGGTTTCGAAACCCATGCAGGAGGAAGCCCTAAGGAACCTCGGCATCGTGGGGGCCTACGTCCCGATGGACTTCCCGACCGGCAAGTTCTCCGCGGCCTCGATCGCTACCATCAGGAGGCTCGGGTTCAAAGGCGTGAACGTCACGATCCCGCACAAGAAGAAGGCCTACACGCTCTGCGAGAAGAGGGGGCCGGCGGCCAAGGCGACCGGAGCAGTTAACACGATCAGGATCCAATCCAGGGCACTTTACGGAGAAAACACCGACGTGAAGGGGTTTGCGGAGCTCGTAGGAACGAAAACGGTAGTCACGAGGGGGACCAAGGCGCTGCTCGTCGGAGCAGGCGGAGCGGCCAGGGCAGCGATGTACGTCCTCAAGGAACGCGGCGCGAGGGTCACGGTCGTGGACATCGAGAAGCGCCGCGCCGACCATCTCGCAAAGATCTTCGGAGCGCACTCGCAGTCATTGCCGCGCCTCTTCAGGTCCGGCAAGTCGTTCGACATCGTTGTCAACTGCTCGCCGGTCGGAATGAAGGGCGTCCCCGGGAATCCGGTCACGAAAGGCCTATTCGGGTCGGGCTCGACCTTCTTCGATGTGGTCTACAACCCGCAGGTCACGAAGGCCATTGAGACCGCGGAGAAGGCTGGGGCCAAGGCATACGGTGGTCTCGAGATGCTGGTCCAGCAGGGCGCAGAATCGTTCCGGCTGTGGACTGGGATGGAGCCGAATGTGGAGGCCATGAGGGAGGCGGCTAGGAGGGCACTGAAATGATTGGAAGGGCCGCGTGTCGCGGGGCTGCCACGATCGTCAATGCCATCGCCACCGGCAAGGGCGCGGCTTTCGGCATATCGCTCGAAGCAGATGCATCTGTCGAGCTCGCCGAAGGGAGCGGGCCAATCAGTCTCATTGAGGCGAACGAAGGCGCGGGCCTCGCAGAGGCCTGTGTTCGGTCGGTCGCGAGAAGAACCCCGGGTCCGCCTGCACAGTACCATGGGAACATCCGTATCAGATCGGAGATTCCGATATCGAGGGGGCTGAAGAGCAGCAGCGCGGTGTCCAACGCCTTGGTCCTCGCCAGCTGCAGAGCGCTGGGTCATGAGATGTCCGACTTGGACTTGATCCTCAGCGGGATTGAGGAGTCCATGAAGGCGGGTGTGACGATTACTGGTGCTTTCGATGATGCGTGTGCCTGCTACTACGGAGGCGCCGTTCTGACGAACAACAGGACCTTCGAAATCCTCAAGCAGTCGCCCATGGACGAAGACCTGGAACTCGTCATTCACGTTCCCACTCGCCGCATTGCCAAGTCGTCAGTGAAGGATTTGGACTTCAGCAAAATCCAGAAGGAAGTCGAGAAGGCTTTCGATCTAGCCCTCAGGGGTCAGTTCCTCAAGGCCATGGAGATGAACTCGCGGGCCTACTCGAAGGTCCTGAACGTCTCCGAAGATATC
>Ga0172366_10000009_pt1 | contig 104405 bp, 84 predicted proteins | sample LakKivSesite69cm_FD_114533 | JGI IMG/M metagenome (GOLD analysis project Ga0172366, IMG submission 114533) | Sediment microbial communities from Lake Kivu, Rwanda - Sediment site 69cm | ecosystem: Environmental > Aquatic > Freshwater > Lake > Sediment | place: Rwanda: Western Province, Lake...
CCGCCTTTCTTGACCAGCATGAAATTTTCCTTGGGGTAGGTTTTAACGGTGTTCAAAAGAAGCTCAGCCAGAGTGGCAATCATGTCTCCCTCCAAATAAAACAAAGAAGTGGGCCGATTTTATTTTTTTGAAGCCCGAATGTCAATAGAGCCGGTTAGCCTTAGGCTCAGCTCTCGCGAACTTTGGCGATGGAGCAGATCCGGTCGCTGGCATCAAGATTGATGATCCGAACGCCCTGAGTGGCCCGGCCCGAGGCACGAACCTGGGTGGTCGGGATACGAATGACCTTACCTCCGACCGTGATGATCAGAAGGTCTTCCTCGTTCAGGCCGACCATGGCCAGAGCATGGCCGATTTTGGGCGTTACACGTAAATTGAGGACTCCCTGCCCGCCGCGATGCTTCAGCGGATACATGTCCGAGGCCGTTTTCTTGCCGTAGCCCCGTTCGCTGGCGGTGAAGATGAATTTATCGTCCGGGCCGACGACGATCATGCCTATGATCCTGTCCCTGGGCTTAAGGCGAATGCCTTTAACTCCCGAGGCCGTGCGCCCCATCGGCCGCACGTCCGACTCCCTGAACCGGAGCGCCCGGCCGAGTCTGGTCCCGATGACGATGTCGTTCTTGCCCATCGATAGTTTAGCCGAGAAAAGCTCTCTCTTCGGACGCAGATTGAGGGCCAGGATGCCGCCTCGCCGCACGTTCCTGAAGTCCGACAGCCGCGTTTTCTTTATTACGCCGTCGGAGGCCAGCATGACCACGAACTGGTTCTCGCTGAACTCCTTGACGGCCAGGACGCTGGCCGGCTTCTCGCCCGGCTGAAATTCGACCAGGTTGGCTATGGACTTGCCGCGCCCGGAAACGCCCACGTCCGGCACCTCCAGGGCCTTAAGCCAGTATAGCCGGCCCTTGTCCGTGAAGACGAGAAGATAACTATGGGTCGAGCAGACGTAGAGATTCTCCACGACGTCCTCGGCCTTCATCTCGATTCCCTTACGGCCCTTGCCGCCGCGGGCCTGGAACCTGTAAGAGGTAAGGGAAGTCCGTTTGATGTAGCCGCTCGACGTATAGACGACGGCCACGTCCTCTTCTTTAACCAGGTCCTCCGGCCGGATTTCTGAAACACCCTCCTCGCGGATTTCGGTCCGGCGTTCGTCGCCGTACTCTTCTTTGATATGTTTCAATTCTTTGACGATTATCTCGAAAACCAGCCGCTCATCATTGAGAATCCGGCGCAGTTCGGTAATCTTTTTCTTGATCTCGGCATATTCTTCCTGGATTTTGTGACGCTCGAGCTGACTCAATCTCTGGAGCTGCAGTTCGAGTACGGCCTGAGCCTGGATCTGGGTCAGACCGAATTTATGCATAAGTCCTTTCCTGGCCTCGTCGACCGTCTTCGAGGAGCGGATGAGTTTGATGACCGCATCGAGATTGTCGAGACAGATGACCAGACCCTCAAGAATGTGAGCTCTTTCCTCGGCCTTACGGAGATCGAACCTGGTTCGCCGCAGGACGACTTCCTTGCGGTGGGCAATGAAATATTTCAGAACATCGAGGAGTCCGAGAACCTTGGGCTGTTTATCAACTATGGCCAGCATGATGATGTTGAAGGAGGACTGAAGCTGGGTGTGTTTGAACAAGTTGTTCAGGACGACTTCGGGCATCTCACCCCGTTTTATTTCGACCACCACCCGCATGCCTTCGCGGTCCGACTCGTCCCTTATATCGGCAATGCCCTCGATCCGTTTTTCGTTGACCAACTCGGCGATCGACTCGAGCAACCTGGCCTTATTGACCTGGAACGGAATTTCCGAAATTATTATTCTATCTCTTTCGCCTTTTCCTCCCCTCTCGATGCTGGTTTTACCCCGGACGTGAACCGCCCCCCGGCCCGTTTTGTAGGCATCGATTATCCCCTGGCGCCCGTAAATCAGGCCTCCCGTCGGGAAGTCGGGTCCCTGGATGAAACGGAACAGGGCCTTCAGGTCGGCCTCAGGACGCTGGATGAGATGGATAACTCCGTCGATGACCTCACCCAGGTTGTGGGGAGGGATATTCGTGGCCATGCCTACGGCAATGCCGTTGCCGCCGTTGACCAGCAGGTTGGGGAACTTGGCCGGAAGCACTTCGGGCATGGTCAGGCTTTCGTCGTAATTGGGTACGAAATTGACCGTTTCTTTCTCGATGTCGGCCATCAACTCCTGGGTCAATTTTTCCAGGCGGACTTCGGTGTAACGCATAGCCGCCGGCGGATCGCCGTCGACCGAACCGAAGTTGCCCTGGCCGTCGATCAGGGGATACCGCATGCTGAAATCCTGGGCCATACGGACCAGGGTATCGTAAACGGCCTGGTCACCGTGGGGATGATATTTACCTATGACATCGCCCACGATCCTGGCTGATTTTTTGTACGGTTTGCCGTGCGTCGTGCCGCTTTCGTACATGGCGTACAAGACCCGGCGGTGGACGGGCTTGAGGCCGTCTTTGATGTCCGGGATGGCCCGGCCGATGATCACGCTCATGGCGTAATCGAGATAGGACTTTCTCATTTCCTCTTCAAGGGAGACCGGCATGTGGCGTTCTTGTTGTTCGCTGTCCATAGCTTCTTTCCTTTCCTGTTACCGGAACCAGCCCGTTTCAGATGTCGAGGTTAACCGCTTCCAAGGCATTCTGCTCGATGAATCTCTTACGTTCATCGACCTCGTCTCCCATCAGGATATTGAAGACCCTGTCGGCTGAGGCGGCGTCGACTATCGAGACTCTCAGGAGCGACCGCTGCCCGGGGTCCATGGTCGTCTCCCACAGCTGCTGCGGAGTCATTTCGCCGAGGCCTTTGTAACGCTGAACGTTTATGCCCTTTTTGCCCTTCTCAAAAAGGTATTCGAGCAGCTTGTTTTCATTGTCCAGAGTCGCCTCCTCCGCCAGCCGGCCGTTGCTCAGAACGGCATAGGGGGCAGTCATGGCCTTCAGTTCACCATATATCTTGACCAGATTCTGATAATCGACGGAGCCGACGAGGTCCATGCCTATCTTGCCCCCGACCGAAAGGCCGTTCAAACGGAATGAGAAATCTATTTCGTAGACTCCGTATTCGTCGTCACGGCTCAGCCCGGCCTCGAAGCCTTTGCCCTGGACGATCTTCAGAATCTTATCCATGTTTTTCTTACCGCTCAGGAACTCCTGGCTGACGACTCCGTTGCTGATCAAAATGTCGATCAGAAAGACCGGGTAACTTTTATGTTCGAAATAGCCGTGGTAACTCTTTTTGGCCATCAGGTTGCGGATGAATCGCCGGAATTTGTCACCTTCGAGGATCTCGCCTTTCTTCCCAACTTTGACCTTGAATTCCTCAGAGATTTTTTTGAGCATGTATTTCTCGAATTCTCGCTCGTCGCGCAGGTACTTGACTTCCCGGCCCCGCATGATTTTGTACAAGGGCGCCTGAGCGATGAACAGGTGACCGCGCTCAATGACCTGTGGCATCTGGCGGTAGAAGAAGGTCATGAGCAACGTCCGGATATGGGAGCCGTCTACGTCGGCATCGGTCATTATTATCACTTTGTGATAACGGAGTTTCTCCAGGGCATCTTCCGTCTGCTCGACGCCCATGCCGAGAGCGGCGAATAACGTGCCGATTTCCTCGTTCTTCAACACTTTGTCGAGCCGGGCTTTTTCCACGTTGAGGATTTTGCCCTTGAGCGGAAGGATGGCCTGAAAACGCCGGTCCCGGCCCTGCTTGGCCGACCCGCCCGCTGAATCGCCCTCGACTATGAATATCTCGGACGTCTCCGGATTCCTATCCTGGCAGTCGGCAAGCTTGCCGGGAAGCGAGCTGGATTCGAGAACGCTCTTACGCCGGGACAATTCCCTTGCCTTGCGGGCTGCTTCCCTGGCCCGGGCGGCATCGAGAATTTTCATGACGATTTTCCTGGCCACCGTCGGGTTTTCTTCGAGATAAGCAGCGAGTTGCTCGTTGACCGCCGACTCGACGATGCCCTTGACCTCGGAATTGCCCAACTTGGTCTTTGTCTGGCCTTCGAACTGAGGGGCGTGAAGTTTGATGCTTAGGACAGCGGTCAGTCCCTCCCGGCAATCATCGCCCGTGATGTTTTCGCTCAGGTCCTTGAGTAAATTATGGGAGGCGGCATAGCTGTTGATGCTCCGGGTCAAAGCGGCCTTGAGCCCGATCAGATGAGTGCCGCCCTCGACTGTGTTGATATTATTCACGAAGCTATAAATAGTTTCGGAATAAGACATGTTGTACTGGAGAGCCAGATCGACCAGAACCCCTTCCCTTTCGCTTTCGAAAACGACCGGCTTGGGATTTATAACTTGCTTGCTCTGGTTCAGGTATTCGACGAATTCTTTTATGCCGCCTCTATACAGAAATTCGTGCGACTTGTCGGTCCGTTCATCGGAAATCGTTATCCTGAGGCCTTTGTTCAAAAAGGCCAGCTCGCGCAGCCGCTGAGCGATGATATCGAAGTTATAATCGACCGCTTCAAAAATTTGATCGTCGGCCCAGAAAGTTACTCTCGTGCCCGTTTTCTTGGTCGTACCGATTCTTTTAAGTTTGGTGACGGGATTGCCCTGCTCATACGTCTGGGCCCAGATGCCGCCGTTTCGCTTGATCTCGAGATCGAGTTTCCTGGAAAGGGCGTTGACGACTGACACTCCAACTCCGTGCAAACCGCCGGATACCTTATAGGATTTTTGGTCGAACTTGCCGCCGGCGTGAAGCATGGTCATGACGACTTCCGCCGCCGGCCTTTTCTCCCTCTTGTGCATCTCGACCGGGATGCCCCGGCCGTTGTCGATGACGGTGACCGAATTGTCAACGTGGATTACGACGTCAACCTGGGTACAATATCCGGCCAGAGCCTCGTCGACGCTGTTGTCGACGACTTCGTAGACGAGATGGTGCAGGCCTTCAACTCCAATGCTTCCGATGTACATGGCCGGCCGCTTGCGGACGGCCTCCAGGCCCTTTAAAACCTTAATGCTGTCGGCTGTGTATTTCTCTCTGCTCATGTCCTTCAACTTTAAAAAAAATCCGGGTCTTCCCGGCCCCTGCCCTGTCAAACCCGGTCCTAATTTCAAGCACGTTTAATTATAACAAAAAAAGACAAAAAAATAAAGAATTTCTTCATTTCTACCTCCTCGCTATTTCATTATTATTCAATTACTTAAGTTAATTAGCGGGCTCGGTTCAAACACTCTCTCGTCCAGCCGTTGGACTGGACGCACAAGGCAGAGGTTTTTTCTCACAGTTAAGGCCCTGAAAATCCTTCCTTACGGTCCGGCCGCCGGCCGTTTCCTTTTGAATCGGGAGGTGTCTTCGGATATAATTTTCTCCGGAGGCAAACCATGCCGGCCAATCTTCCGCCCGAATACCATGAGATCGAAAAGGAGCTGCGGACCGCGAAAACACCGCGGGAAAAGATTGACATTTACGAACGGCTGATCGCCGTCATCCCGCATCACAAAGGCACGGATAAACTCATAGCCATGTACCGGCAGAAGATCGCCAAGGCGAAAGAGGAACTTGAATGGCGGCCGGCGGCCACTCGTCACGCGCAAATCTTCATGGTCGAAAAGCAGGGTGCCGGTCAGATCGTTCTGGTGGGACCGCCGAACTCGGGCAAATCCCTGCTCGTCAAACGCCTTACAGGCGCTTCGCCGGAGGTCGGGGACTATCCTTTCACCACGAAGAAGCCCGCCCCGTATATGATGCCTTTCGAGAATGTTATGGTTCAGCTGGTCGACACACCGCCCGTCTCGCAAGATTTCATGGAGAGCTGGTTTCCCGAGTTGGTCAAAATGGCCGACGCGGTAGCTCTGGTCATTGACCTGTCGGACACCAATGCGGCCGGAACGGCAACCGGGATAATCGAGCGACTGAGGCAAAAAAGAATAGAACTCGTCCGGGGCGGGGCGGAGATCCCCCCGGACCGCTTCAATGTCCTGAAAAGGAGCCTGGCCATCGCCAACAAATTCGACGGACCAGATGCCGGACACCGGCTCGAAGATCTCAAATCGCTGCCCGGATTGCCAGGCGAAATCGTCGCCGTCTCTGCCGCAAACGGTCAAGGGTTGGCGGAACTCCGGCGAACGCTTTTCGAACTTCTTTACGTCGTCCGGGTCTACAGCAAGATACCGGGCAAGAAACCCGACCTGAACTCGCCATTCACCTTGCCGCGGGGAAGCACGGTCATGGATATGGCCAGGGTTGTCCACAAGGACTTCGCCGAGAAACTGGCCTATGCCCGGGTCTGGAATTCGAACGGATTGGACGGCCTTCGCGTCACCCGCGGTTATCTCATTTCCGACTGCGACATCGTCGAGCTTCACATATAGAAAATCTCCCTTAACGTGATTTGCATTTTGTGTTCCGTTTTTGTTAATGTTAAGGAAGTCCCCGTAAGAGACTAAGGAGGTTTCGATAATGAATAGAATGAACCTGATCCTCGTCCTGATCCTGGCTTTTGCGGCCGTTGCCCTCGGCTGGCCAGCCCAGAACTCTAATCCCAAGGTACTGATAAAAACTACTAAAGGCGACATAACCGTCGAGCTTTATCAGGCGAAAGCACCCATCACTGTAAATAATTTTCTGACTTATGTCGCCGACAAATTCTATGAGGGCACCATCTTTCACCGTGTGATTCCGGGTTTCATGATACAGGGAGGCGGGCTGACTGAAGAGATGCACCAGAAAGCGGCCAGGTCGGCGATCAAGAATGAAGCCGGCAACGGTCTCAAGAATCTGCGAGGCACCCTGGCCATGGCCAGGACTGCGGTCGTCAACAGCGCCACCTGTCAGTTCTTCATCAATCTGGTCGACAATCCCGATCTCAACCATTCAGACAATACGGATGAAGGTTTCGGTTACTGCGTTTTCGGCAAAGTGATCGACGGAATGGCTGTGGTCGACGCTATAGCTCAGGTGCCAACCGGGACCAGAGGCGGCCATCGTGACGTCCCCCGAGAGCCCGTGGTCATCTTATCCGCAGAACTGTTGAAGTAGATCCAGTGCCGGCATCTTCATGGCCAGGAATAAGCCATCGAGTTACGTCTTCGCTTTCATTCACCTCGGTCTTGTCCTGGGCTTTTTGTCATACGGCATATATTTAGTCGTCTCCGGCAGCATATCGAAAGGAATCATAATCCTGTTGCTTCTCGCCGTTTACTATTTTTTCGCGCTCCATGAGGCCGTTAAAAAAGAGATAGGGAGAAGAAAGGCCGCGAAAAAACTCCCTCAGTAAGAAACGGCACGGCCATAGAAGATATGCTCTCTCCGGCCGGGAAAAGGGTGATGGGAGTTTTACTTTTTCTGCCGATGGGGTTATCATTTATCATGTGCTTGGCCCGTCGAACGAACAAGAGTTAGGCAGACGGTGTTCGAAGATGAAATCAACCACGGCAGGATATACCGCTCCCCAACATAGATGCTGATATAATGATCAACGGGCTTCGAGCGGCTTGCCCGCCGGCCAGTCGGCGGGCGGAAAGGAATTGAGCCAATGAAAGTGTCCAAGGAAGTTTGGAAACTTGCGGTGCCCTCACTCCTATTCTGCATTGCGTTTATCTGGCTGGGTTGGCTGCCTCTGGCGATCCTTTTCTTGCTCTTGGCCGCAGCCTTCTTCTTTTTCTTCCGCGATCCCGAGCGACGGCCGCCCGAAGGCGAACATCTGGTCGTTTCCCCTGCCGACGGATTAGTTTTGAGTGTGGACAAACTTGATTCCTACCCTGATCTCGCCGGACCGGTAAACCGAGTGGCTGTTTTCCTTTCCTTGCTTGACGTTCACATCGTCCGCTCACCCCTCGCGTCGGCTCTTGCCCGGATCGATTACCGCCCCGGAGCTTTCTTGCCGGCCTACCGGCCCGAAGCTGGAGAAAAAAATGAATCAAGCACCCTGGTCATGAAAGAGGGCAAAACCGATCTGGTCTTGAAGCTGATAGTCGGGATCGCCGCCCGGCGCATAAAAACGTTCGCCGGCGCCGGCGACCGGGTGGCCCGAGGCCAAAGGATAGGAATCATTTACTTCGGATCCAGGACCGAACTTTTCCTGCCGGCAGAGGTTGAGATCAAAGTCAAACCGGGGGACAAAGTCAAAGGCGGCGAAACCATCGTGGCCGAGGTGAAACCATGAAGAAGATAAGATTGAAATCCTCGGCTAAGCCGGCCTTCTTCCTGCCCAGCCTGTTCACGTTAGCCAATCTGTTTTTTGGTTTTCTGGCCATCATTCTCACCTTCCATGGCAGATACAGAATGGCCGCCTTCTGGATAATCATGGCCGCGGTGCTGGACGGCATGGACGGAGTCGTGGCCCGGGCCACGAGATCTTCATCCGATTTCGGCATCGAACTGGATTCCCTGGCCGACGCCGTTTCTTTCGGCCTGGCGACTTCGGTCCTGTTGTATTTCTGGGGGTTTAAGACCGCGGGCCCGGCCGGCCTGCTCTCCAGCTTCCTTTTCCTCACGGCCGCTCTCCTGAGGCTGGCCAGGTACAACGTGGGGACAAAAGTGCAGCTGGACCGGAGACATTACCAAGGGTTGACCGTGCCTTCGGCTGCGGTTTTTATCTCGGCCGTGGTCAATTTTCATCCATCCCCTCTTGATGGCCTCAAAGAAGCTTTACCAACTGGAGGTCTGGCCATCCTCGTCGCTTTCTTCATGATCAGCGCGATCCCTTATAAGAATTTCATCAAGTATCTTTCAACCAGAAAGTTAGACCTGAAGTCGGTTATCTTTCTGGCCGTGACCCTGGCCGGAGTGCTTTTTTATACCAAGATGGCCATCCTGGTCATTTTCGGGATCAACGTAATTTCCGGCCCGGCCGAGGCCGCGGTCAGATTATTCCGGAGACCCACAGCGAAAAAATGGCAGGCAAAGGTCAAACCGTCTTGATTTCAGGACCGGCATTTGAAAGTCGCCCTTAGTGAATTAAACCAATGCTGAGAGCCCCAGCCCGAAAGCCAAAAGCTGGAAGGATAATCGGACCGGGCTGTAAATCCAAAAAGAAAAAACTGCTCATCCTGCCGTGTCTGGTCGGTGCGGCCGGCCTGCTCATCGTCGCCTACGGGCTCATCCATGACGCCCTGCTGCCCGAACAATCAGCCGACAGCCAGGCGGCTCCGGATCTTCAAATTCCGGTCATCGAGTCTCCCTGTCTGGAAGAAAAAAGCCTGAACATTAGGCCCGGTTCGAGCTTCGCGACCATACTCGAAGCCGAAGGCTTTTCGCCGCGCGACATTTACGATTTGAGTAGTTCGGTCAAACCCGTGTACGATATGGCCAGAATCAAGGCCGGCCAGGTCATGCGCATATTCCGCCTACCTGGACGCTCCTGGCAGACAATCGAGTATGACATCGACGAACTTCACTGTCTCACAATCGATAACTGCCAAAACGGAATAGAAGCAGCAATTAAAACTCACCCTCATGAAATCAGGACGGCCGTCCTGAACGGGATCGTGAACGATAGTCTGATTGCCGCCGTGGCCGAGGCCGGCGAAAGAGATTCGCTGGCCCTCGATCTGGTTGAAAGCTGTTTTGCCTGGGACATCGACTTCTACTCCGACCTGAGACAGGGTGATACGTTCACGATCTACTTCGAAAAAAAATTCATCAAAGGTGTTTTCGCCGGTTACGGAAATATCCTGGCCGCCGAGTTCATCAACAACGGCCGGACATACCGGGCTTTCCGTTTCACCCGTCCTGATACGCAAGTCGCGGACTATTTCGACGAGAACGGCGATTCCAAGCGCAAGCAATTCCTGCGTTCACCCTTCAAATTCACGCCCAGGATAACCTCGCATTTTAGCCTGCGAAGGCTCCACCCTATAAGAAAAGTGTACCGTCCCCACTACGGAGTGGATTATGCGGCCCCGATCGGAACACCGGTTCAGGCCACGGCCGACGGCCAGGTCATTCTCGCTGCCTGGAACGGAGCAGCCGGCAGAATAGTCAAGTTACAGCACAAAAACCGCTACCAGACAGCTTACCTCCATCTGAGCCGTTTCGGGCCCGGCATAAAAAAGGGGTCTTCGGTCAAAACGGGCGATATCGTCGGCTATGTCGGCTCATCCGGCGAATCCACCGGACCCCATCTCGACTACAGGATTTATTATCGAGGCATGCCTGTCAATCCCCTTAGTCATAAGTTCAAGCCGGCCGAACCTCTGGACCGCAAATTCCTCGATGAATACAAAATGGAAACCAAACGCCTGACGTTCAGCCTCGAGCTGCGGCAGTTCGCGGCTCGACCGTTTCACTTTTTTCTGATGCCCTAAAGCTGTCCGGATCAGGTAACTCCCGGCCTGGCTATTTTTTCGTCCTCTCTCCAGAGGAACTGGACGACTTGGAAGAAGTTCTGCTCACGGAAGAACTCGACCTTGTTGAGGCATTGGCGGATGAAACGGTGGAAGAAGAGCTCTGGCCGCTTTCGCTAACAAAACCTGAATAGCTGACTCCCCGGGAAGTCAGAGTTTGAGTGAACCCTCCCCTGTTCCGGTCCGCAGAAGAAATGTTGAATTCCGGGCAGCGGATTTGGTTCCGGCGGCTTGAATATTCTATGGTCACTCCCAGCCGCCGCGCAACCTTGATATCGGGATTCCAGTCTAACCGATGTTCTCCGTGTTTCAAACCGGACTCGATTCTGGCGCCAGGCACGGCCTTCCCTGGATAATGCCGGGGGGCGCTCTCTCTAACCGAAGCCGGGTTATCCCCTACCGCCTGACGGAGCCGACTGAGACCTTCGTTCATCCTGAAGACTCTGTCGGCTTCCCTGGCGGCTTCGGTTCCTGCCGGCAGCCGCAGGATTGTGCCGGGTGCCGCCGCAGGCAGTTTGGAGACATTTTTTAATTTTTCAAAAGAAGTGCCGAATTCCTGGATTCTGGGCATATTGAGATTCTTCCTGTCAACCATGACCAACTGGCCGGGCGCCTTCCGGGCCGATTCGAGGAGCCTCGCGTCCCCGCGAGCCAAACCTTGAATTACCCTGGAAAGGACATTTTTCATCTCTTTGGGAACGGCCGGAACGGAATCCGGGCTCTTTTTCAGTTGATTTTTACGGACGATTAAATTGGGTTTCCAAACCCCTTCAGGCTGACCCGGTTGGTAATAAGGCCAGTTATAATACCAGTAATCGCCGTAGTAATAAAAACCGTTCAAACCGGCGTAGCCGGAAGTCCAGTCGAAGATACTCCAAGGACGCCAGCCGGAATAGCCGAAGAAAAACTCCCAATCAACCCAGGCCGGAGCGAAAAGAGAGCCGGGTATCCAGACCCAGCCGAGTTTCTTGTCCCACTGCCATATACCCAAATGATAAGGTACCCAGCCCCAGGGCTCTTCCGGCACCCAGTACAATTGGCCTCCCACCGATGTCCAGCGCCCAAAATAATACGGCTGCCAGCCTCCCCACGGATATCTTCCGTCGTTCAAATAAGGACGCCAGACGTAACCGAAATAATCGTCCCAGAGCCATTGGCCATGCTGATTCCCGAATTCCTGGGCGAAATAATGAACCGCGAGTGGAAGGTTCACCACAGGCTTGGGCAGGACCGTCACGCCTTTGTGAACATCTACATAAGCTGAGTTCACGGCTGCGTTCCATTCTTCAAAACCGGTCTTGCCGGTGAAGGCTTCCTGCTTCTTCTGGCCGTCCGGTAAAATGCGAAGGGATTCGCCGCTTTTCACTCTGGCTTTGGCGGAGGCTTTTTTAACGTCCTGGAACATGACATCGGCTTTTCCATAACTGACCCGGGTCAGGGTCCCGCCCGCTTCGCCGATTTCGATCGAAGCGGCGCTCCGGTGGCCGAGCTTGACGGCCGACGACTGAGTCAGGACCTGGAGCATTTCCCTCCGGTCGTACTGCTTATACATCACATATATTCTTCCTCGGTTAAGGACGACATTCGATATATCTTTAGCTGTACTCAGACTCGAGGCCAGGATTGTCTGGACATTCAGTTCGGAGCCTGAATCGAGCCGGATTACGGTTCCGGTGTCGAAAAGCAACTCGCATCTCGACTCCTCAGGCGTGACCAGGGTGTCACCGGGCAGGACCGGCAGGTTGAGAACTGCTTCTTCTCTCCGCCCATTCTCCCTGATGATGAATGGCGTTTGTTGCCCGGCCTCGACGAGAGTGATGTGACCGTAATAAAAGCGCTTCGGGCCGTTTACAACCTGGTAATTGTCCGCCGCTGAAGCCAAAGAAGGCAGTCCGAAAATCAACCATACGGCCATTATTCCGATTAACCTTTTGATGTTTTTCATTTTCAAACCTTCCTCGACCATTTTTCCCCCATATAATAGTAGCAATATTCATGCCAAGAAATGACAGACGAGCCTGTTCCCCGCCCTGATTTATTATGTCACACTCCGGGGACAGGTGTCCAGAATCGGCCGGCTCTGATTGACAGGTTAAAGCCGGGACGATAATGTATAATGCAGCCGATCAAAATGAGAAAGCTCACCCGGATGCCGTTTCGGAACCCCGTTCCGACGGTCGATATCATAATAGAAATAACTAGAGACAACGGGCCAAAAAAGGGCATAGTCCTCGTTAAACGTAAGAACCCGCCTGCCGGCTGGGCCTTGCCCGGGGGATTCGTGGATTACGGAGAAAGCCTGGAAACAGCCGCCGTCAGGGAAGCCCGGGAAGAGACGTCGCTTGAGGTCGAGCTCCTCGGTCAATTGCACACATATTCTGACCCGGAGCGCGATCCCCGGTTTCACACGGTCTCGACGGTCTTCCTGGCCAGCGCCAGCGGAATTCCCCACGGAGGCGACGATGCCCGCGAGGCGGTTATTTTCAATCCTGAAAAAATCGGCGTTCCGCTGGCTTTTGATCACCGTCAAATAATTGAGGATTACATCGCCTTCAAGAGAGGGAAGTTGCCATGGACGAAGAAAAAAAAGAAGAGAATCCGGAGCGCGACGCGGATCTCGAAGAAATAAAGCGTGTCTGGGGTCCTGTCGAGGCTGATCTGATCAAGAGTTTTCTGGAAAGCCAGGGAATAACCTGCCTTGTCCGGGGCCACATAGTCGGTTTCGTATACCCTCTCACCGTCGACGGCCTGGGCGAATTCAAAATTCTGGTCCGGAAGCAAGACGCCAGGAAGGCGATCGAACTACTGAACACGCCGCCGGCGGACGACGAATCTTCGACTTAATCCGCAGGTCTCATTTTCCACCCTTTATTGGTGTCTATTTCCCGCTTGTTTGTCTCCTGAAGAAACTTGGAGATTTTACTTGACATTTGGGAAATTGTCTCCTATATTTGGGAAGAAACGGGACAGATCGGGAAGGCACAGATGCAGGATGTATTGCTCGGCAGTTACTCGGCTCGCGTAGATAACAGCGGTAGAGTGAAAATCCCTGAAAAATTCCGGGAAATAATAGAGAGAAAATACGGCAAGGAGCTTTTTGTCACTTCTCTGTACGACGAATCCGTCCAAATCTACCCCTTAACGGTTTGGCTCGGGATGACTGGATTGACCTCCGAAGGAGCGGTTCACCTTCGCCCTGACGTAAGAAAGTTTCTGCTCAGGGTGAACCGTAACGGTTCTCAAATCGAGATCGATTCGAAAGGCAGAATACTCATCGGGCAAGCCCTTCGGGAGAAAGCCGGACTTCAGGAGAGTGTCGAAGTCGTCGGCCTTTCGAACCATCTCGAAGTCTGGAACAAGGAAATCCTCGATGGCAAAATCGAGACCACCCCTCTCTCGGAGGCAGATTTTGAGAATATCGCCCGAATCCAGCCCCGGGGTCAATCGGAATGACGGAGAAAGAACATTACCCTGTCCTCTTGGAGGAAGTCCTTGAACTGCTGGATGCAGGTCGGGAAGGAATATACGTCGATTGTACGCTCGGGCCGGCCGGACACGCCGTCGCCATCCTGGAGAGGAATCCCCGTTCCTTTTTGATAGGCCTGGATCGCGACGAATTATCTCTCCGGACGGCCCGTAAGAATCTTGAACCCTACGGAGATCGGGTCAAGATATTTCACGCCGATTTCAGGAAGCTCGCGGAGATCGGCGTAGATTTCGGCCTGGTTCGGGGAGTTCTCCTCGACCTCGGCCTTTCTTCTCTACAGCTTGACGATCCTGCCAGAGGCTTCAGCTACAACCGCGAAGGACCGCTGGACATGCGCATGGACCTCAGAAGCAAGATAACGGCCCGGAAAATACTGCACGAATATTCAGAATGGAAATTGGCCGAGCTCTTCGCCCGTTATGGTGAACTCAACCGCACCAGACTCCTCGCCAGGGAGATAGTCAGCCTCCGTAAACTTGGCCTGATCGAAACGACGAGCCAGCTCCGCCAACTGATAGAAAAGATATACAACTGGCGGCCTCAAAAAGGGAAAATACATCCCGCAGCCAAAGTCTTCCAGGCCTTGAGGATAGAAGTCAACCAGGAACTCGAAGGTTTGGGCCAATTCCTGGCCTCGGCCGCTTCAATGTTTCACCCCGGAACTCGGTTAGCCGTGGTCTCCTTCCATTCCCTCGAAGACAGAATCGTTAAACGGACGTTCGCGGACCTCTCGGGACGGGGAGAGAGAGAACGGGTCTTGAACATTTTGACCAAGAAACCCGTGACTCCCTCGCAGGCCGAGATCGAAGCCAATTCCAGAGCCCGCTCGGCCAAGCTCCGGGCGGCGGTGAGGGCCTGAATGGTCAGAAGCAGGTGGCAGACGCGCGAGATCCTGCTCGGCATCGGGGTAGTCGCGGCCCTGGTTTTCATCCTGACATTTTATATCTGGTATCAGACCGAAGCCGTCAGACTCGGCTTGCAAATAAGGGATTGTAAGGATCAAATACAGACTTTCAAGGAAGAAATACAAAAACTGGAAATCAATAAATCCGGACTTCTCGCTCCCCAAAGAGTCGAAAAAATAGCCAAGGAATCTCTGGGACTCATCGAACCGGACGACCATGACGTGATCTACGAAAACCGGGGCAATAGCCGTTGATGGCGGAAACAGATGAAGACTTTTTACGAAAGCGGCATCAGGAAAAGAGTCCTGTTCATCTCTTTTTTGTCAGCAGCCTGGGCCATCATCATCTTCGGCAGATTGATCGACTTGCAAGTGCTCAAGCACGAATCGTGTGAGAACCAGGTTTACAGGCAAAACCAGGATCTGAAAAAAGCCGAACCCGAAAGAGGGAATATCTACGACCGTAACGGCCAGATCCTGGCTTGCAGCCTGCCGGCCCCGAACGTTTATATATGTCCGATAGAAAAGGAGAAGCCGGCCGAAACCGCCGCCAAGCTGAAAAAACTCGGGTCAATTCTCGGACTTCCCGGCCGTGAAATCTCCAGGATTCAATCACGCCTGCAAAAAGGATACACGTTCACTTACGTCAAAAAAAGAGTGTCCAGGGACGAAGCGAACGCAGTCAAGGACCTTAAACTCGACGGAGTCGGCTTCGAACCGGCCACCAAAAGGTATTACCCGCTCGGACCCTTCGCCTCTCATGTTCTCGGCGGCGTCAACGGCCAGGAACAAGGCGTGGCCGGGGCCGAATACAGGTACGATTCTATTCTGCGCGGAGAAGAAGGCGAACAGCTGGTTTTCGTCGACAGCCAGCACCGCGAGTATCAAGCCCAGGTGGTCAAGCCCGCACTCCGGGGAAGTGACCTTTACCTGACGATAGACGTTACCGTCCAGCACATAGCCGAAAGCGAACTCGAAAAGGCCGTGCGCGAACAGGGCGCCTCATGGGGAACGGTGATAATCATGAAGCCCTCGAACGGCGAGATACTGGCCCTGGCCAATTATCCCGATTATGATCCCAACAAATTCCCGGCTGATCCACGGCTCCAGATCAACCGGGCCATCATGCATAATTATGCGCCGGGCTCCACGTTCAAGATAGTCACGGCCGCGGCGGCTGTCGAAAACAAGGTTGTCTCTTTTTCTGACGCCTTCGACTGCAGGCCGGGCTACGTAATGGCCGGCCCCCTGACTATCAGAGACCATCTCCGCCTGGGAATCCTGAGTTTTCCGGAAGTATTGATAGAATCTTCAAACGTCGGGACGGTACTTTTCGCCCGGAGGCTCAACCCATTCGACTTATACGAAACGATCCGGACCTTCGGCTTCGGGACAAGGACAGGTATTGACCTGCCGGCCGAGGAGCCCGGCTTGGTCAGGCCGGTCGAAAAATGGAACAAGAAAATTTCACTTTCTTACATAGCCATCGGCTATGAACTCATGGTTACCCCAATTCAGATTCTGAACGCCATGAACGTCTATGCCACGGGCGGTTTCCTGGTCAGGCCGCACGTCGCCCTTAAGAGCTCCACGGAGAACGAGTTGAACAATTCCGCCAACCCACTCCCCGAAAAGGTCATTCAGGAAAAAACCGCCCGGGATCTCGTCGAGCTGGTCTACGAGAAAGTGGTCGAGAGGGGCACGGGTAAACTCGGCAGCCTTGAAGGTTATCAAATCGCCGGGAAAACGGGCACGGCCCAGAAGATCGACCAGGCCACGGGCTCTTATACGACGAGAATGCACATAGCTTCTTTCGTCGGCTTCGCCCCTGCCGGAAGGCCGGTTCTATCCATGGTTGTCGTCCTCGATGAGCCAAAAGAGAAATTCTATTACGGCGGGCAGGTCTGCGCCCCGGTTTTCAGAGACATCGCCCGCAAGGTTCTGCGCTATATGAGGGTCCCCCCGGACAGGCCATTCAGTGACAGGTTGGTGACGGTTGACAACAGAGAAGCAGGAGTTAAAACGGGCCAATGAAACTCGCCGAAGTCCTCAAAGGCATCAACGTGGCCAGCTCCACTGCAACCGGCCGGGAAGAGATTACCGGCATAACTTACAATTCGAAAAGAGTTGGGCCCGGATTTCTATTTTCCGCTCTCCGGGGTGTCAACAGCGACGGCCTCGATTTCGCTGGCGAAGCCGCGACTCGAGGGGCCTCGGCCGTGCTTTCGGACAGGCCCAACGTGAACGCCGTCACCGGACCGGTCTGGATCCAGGTCACCGATTCAAGGGAAGCCCTAGCTCTGGCCTCGGCCAATTTCTATGAGCATCCTTCGACCCGCTTCAAGGTTGTAGGCGTGACCGGGACAAAGGGGAAAACGACGGTCACTTACATTCTAGAAGAAATCCTCAAGACCTGCGGAGCCTCGGTCGGCGTGATAGGAACGATCGAATACAGGTTCGCAGGGATCAGGAGGCCGGCCGGTCGGACGACTCCTGAAGCGCCTGACCTACAGTCGACAATGAAAGAAATGGCCGATTCGGGGGTCAGCCACTGCCTCATAGAAGTCTCCTCCCACGCTCTCGATCAAAAGCGAGTCTGGGGAACAGGTTTCGACGTAGCCGTCTTCACCAACCTCAGCGGCGAACATCTCGACTACCACCCGACGATGGAAGATTATTTCGAGGCCAAAAAAAAGCTGTTTTTCCTCGACCATAAAAGGAACGCTTCCGTAGTCAATATGGACGACCAGTGGGGACGGAAGCTCATAAGCGAACTGCCGATGAAGACCGTAACTTTCGGTTTCGAACCGGCCGCCATCGTCCGGGCCCTGAAATTCAACATGTCGGAAAAGGGCATGGAATTACAGGTCCAGTATCCGGGCGGAGTCATGAACATCGAAACCAGTCTGCTCGGACGGCATAACGTCTATAACATCCTGGCCGCCGCTTCGGCCGCACTGTCCCTGAACGTACCGGCAGGGGAGATAATCAAAGGATTGAGCTCTCTTCGCGGAGTTCCCGGCCGTTTCGAAAAAGTCGAAAATGACCGGGGGCTTCTTCTCGTCGTCGACTACGCTCATACAGACAACGCTCTGGAAAATCTGTTGATCACGGCGCGCGAGTTCAAGCCGCGCCGCATAATCCTGGTCTTCGGAGCGGGCGGCGGCCGCGACAAGTTCAAGCGGGAAAGAATGGGCCGGGTCGCCTCGCGCCTGGCCGACTGGACTATTCTGACCTCGGATAATCCCAGAAACGAAGACCCGCTCGAGATAATAACCGGCATAGAAACCGGCTTTAAAAAAGAAGCGAGCGGAGCCTACGAAAAGATACCCGACAGGCGCGAAGCCATCGCCCGGGCCATCGAAATAGCCGGGCCAGGCGATGCCGTCCTCGTCGCCGGCAAAGGCCACGAAGACTATCAAATTTTCAAGGATAAAACGATCCATTTCAGCGATGCCGAAGTGATTCGTGAACTTCTCGGGGAAGTCCATAAAGGATGACCATGGCCGAACTGACGTTGGAACAGATCGCCGCCCTGATGGAGGGGAATATCCTCAGCGGACGGCATGGGCTGCGCTTCTCCGCTTATGGACTGGACTCCAGATTGATCACCAAGGGCAGCCTTTTCTTCGCCATAAAAAGCACACGGGACGGACACGACTTCGTCGCCGACGCCGCCCGGAAAGGGGCGTCGGGAGCGATCGTTTCCCGCCCCGTCGAAGGAGTTCCTTCGAGTTTCGGGATGGTTCTCGTCGAAGACACGGTCACGGCTCTCGAAAAACTGGCTGGCGCCGTCCTCTCTGGAAGACGAGCCGGAGTCAAAGTCATCGGCATTACCGGAAGCGTGGGCAAGACGACCGTCAAGGAATTCACGGCCGGGCTGATCGGCCGGCGGCTCCGGGTGCTGAAATCAAGGCAAAATTACAATAACAACCTCGGACTGTCGCTTTCCATCCTCGAACTCGAGCCGGAACATGAAGCGGCCGTCCTGGAGATGGGTATGAGCGCCCCCGGAGAGATCATAAAACTGACCCGTATCGCCCGACCGGATGTCGCGGTTATAACCAACGTCAATCCCGTGCACCTGAGCTTCTTCCGAGACCTGAAAGAAATCGCCCTGGCCAAAAAAGAAATTCTGGACGGTGCAGCCCAAGGCGCCGTGGCCGTTCTCAACGGGCAAGATCACCTGCTCATGGAAGTAACCTCGGCCTGGCCGGGCCGCAAGATCCTGTTCGGCAAGGGCCAGGGATTCGAAGTCAGGGGCGAGAACATCAAGTACCGACAAGACGGAACTCTCGAATTCACCCTGGGCTTCGGCCTTGACTCGGACCGGATTCATCTGGAATTCCTGAATGAAGCCATCATAGAGAACCTTCTGGCCGCCGCCGGAGCGGCCATGGCTCTCGGTCTCAGGCTAAATGATATCATGCCGGTCATATCTGATCTCAGGCCGTCGGCCAGGCGAGGAGAAATCCACCGGCTGCGCGGCGGCACCATACTTTATGACGATTCTTACAATTCCAATCCGAAAGCCATCGAATATGCCCTTTTTAATCTGGCCCGCGTTCCGGCGGGACGAAGAGTGGCCGTGCTGGCGGATATGCTCGAGCTGGGCGAACAAGAAAAAGACTTTCACAAAGAAGCCGGAAGAAATCTGGCGGAAAGCGGCTGGGACATCCTGGTCGCCGTCGGGCCTCTGGCCGCCTTCATCGCCGAGGGAGCCCTTGAAAGCGGCCTGAAAAGGGAAAACGTGTACTTTTTCCCGGATTCGGAAAGCGCCGCCGCCGACATGGACGGCATCGTTCTGCCCGGCGACCTGGTGCTGGTCAAGGGCTCGCGCGGGATGAAAACCGAAATCATCGCGGACACCCTGATCCGCGACCTGGGAGAAAAGGAGTAAGCTGTGCTTTACTGGCTGCTGGTACCGCTCAGGGAAAACTACTTCTTCTTCAATGTCTTCCGTTACATAACCGTACGCACGGCCCTGGCCGGGATAACCGCCCTTTTCCTGACTTTCGTCCTGGCCCCGAAGATGATAAGACTCCTCAAGAAACATCAAATAGGCCAGGAAATCAGGGACGAAGGTCCGAAAAGCCATTATGGGAAAAAGGGCACTCCCTCGATGGGCGGCCTCATAATAATACTATTCACCCTGCTGGCGACTTTGCTCTGGGGAAATTTCAACAACCTTTACGTCTGGGTCGGGCTAGGTTCGATGATCCTTTTCGGGGCCGTCGGTTTGATCGACGATTACCTGAAAGTCCGTCGCAAAAGCTCGCATGGTCTCAAACCGATGCAGAAAATGGCCTTACAGGTTTTGCTGGCTTCGGCCGTCGGCCTGTTCCTCGTTCTCATGGGCAGCCGCGGCCAGTTCAGCCTCAATCTGGCCTTTCCTTTCATCAAGGAATGGATACCTTATCTCGGCTGGTTCTATCTTCCCTGGATCATCTTCATACTCGTCGGCTCATCGAACGCCGTGAATCTGGCCGACGGCCTGGACGGACTGGCCATCGGATTGACCATGATAAGTTTCTCGGCCCTCACGGCCCTCTCTTATGTAGCCGGACACGCTCTCTGGTCTCAGTATCTGAACATCCCCCGTGTGCCGGCTGCGGCCGAACTTACGGTCTTCGTAGGCGCCCTGGCCGGCTCTTGTTTGGGCTTCCTCTGGTTCAATTGTCACCCGGCCGAAGTTTTCATGGGCGACGTCGGCGCTCTTTCTCTCGGAGGCACGATGGGCGTCGTCGCTATTTTAATAAAACAGGAGTTCCTGCTTTTCGCCGTCGCCGGAGTTTTCATCCTGGAGGCTCTTTCCGTTCTCATCCAGGTCTCGTACTTCAAGATATCCGGCGGAAAAAGGGTTTTCCGGATGGCCCCGCTTCATCACCATTTCGAGCTTTCCGGTTGGCCGGAGGAAAAGGTCGTCATCAGGTTCTGGATTCTCGGCATCATCTTCGCCCTCCTAAGTTTATCGACCCTGAAACTGAGATAAAAATGGAATACAAAGGTAAGAAAATCCTGGTCGTAGGGTTCGAAAGAACGGGCCAGGCCGTCTGCGATTTCATGCATGCCAGAGGCGCAGAGATTCGGGTCAGCGAAAAAAAGCCGGAATCCGCTCTAGGGGCGAAAATCAGCGACTGGAAGGCCAAGGGCGTCCTTTTCGAAACCGGAGGCCACACCCCGGACTGGTTCCTGTCAGCCGATATGATCGTTCCCAGTCCAGGAGTCCCTCCCCTGCCCGTGATCAGCCAGGCCGCTGCCAAAGGGATACCTGTCGTTTCGGAGATAGAACTCGCCTTCAGGCACATAAAGGGAAAAATAATAGGCATCACGGGCTCCAACGGCAAATCGACTACGACCGTTCTGACTTGGAAGATCCTCAAGGAAGCCGGCCTGAGAGCCCGTCTGGCCGGCAATATCGGCACTCCTCTCATAACGCACGTGGACGACAGCCGGGACGGCGACATATTCGTGACGGAGATATCGAGCTTTCAGCTTGAGTATGTCGATTCTTTCCGGCCGGCCGTGGCTGCGTTTCTCAATCTCTCACCCAATCACATCGACTGGCACGAAACTTACAACGGGTATGTCAAAGCTAAAAAAAAGCTGTTCCGCAGGCTCGGCCCCGGAGACAGCGCGATTTTGAACCGGGATGACCGACTGGTCTGGTCCTTTGCTCCGGAAATCTCCGCCCGTCTATATGCTTTCAGCCGGAAAACCAGGCCAAGGCGAGGGGCTTTTCTGGAAAAGGGACGGCTGATCATCCGGGACGGTAAGAGCCGGGATTCAATACCCACTTCGTCGATTCGCTTGCCCGGCGCTCATAACCTGGAAAACGTGATGGCTGCGGCCGTCATGGCCCGGCTGTCAGGGGTAAACGGCGAGTCGATCAAACGCTCGATCATGGCCTTCCCGGGCTTAGAACACCGGCTGGAAAAAGTAACCACTTTCGGCCGCGTCCTGTTCGTAAACGATTCCAAAGCGACGACGATCGATGCGACCTTAAAAGCCCTGGCCAGTTTCAACCGGCCCGCCGTGCTCATACTCGGCGGCCGGGACAAAGGAGCCGATTTCGGCTTGCTCCGTAAGCACATGAAGAACAAAGTCAGAGCAACGGTCATTCTGGGAGAAGCAGCCGGCAAGATAGAAGCAGCTTTAAAAGGCGCCGTTCCGATCCACAAGGTAAACGACTACCGCCAAGCGGTAAGAACATCCTTCGACCTGGCCCGGCCCGGCGACGTCGTCCTGCTGGCTCCGGCCTGTACGAGCTGGGACATGTTCAGAAACTTCGAGGAACGCGGCCGGACGTTCAAGCGCGAAGTCAGGTTGCTGGCCAGGCTGAAGACCACGAAGGGAAAGCGATAATGTTGATCGGGCGCCGCAGATTCAGCTTCGACATGCCGCTCATGTTGATCGCCCTGGCTCTGACCGCGATCGGGATTGTCATGATCTTCAGTTCGTCCGGCTATATCGCCGGCGACAAGTACGGCCAACCGTTTCATTTCATGATCCAGCAGCTCATAGGAGCCGGGGCTGGATTGGCCGCCATCATCGTCCTGGTCAGTATAAAGAAGTCCTTTTTCCTCGAGCCAGTCTTCATTTACGGGCTGCTCGGCCTGACCGTATTCATGCTGATGCTCTGCTTCCTGATGCCGACCGTGGCCAAAACCAACCGCTGGTTAATACTGCCCGGATTTCGCTTCCAGCCTTCCGAGCTGGCCAAGATCAGTCTGATCCTTTTCCTGGCGGCTTACTGCGAAAAGAAAAAAGAGCGGATAAACGAATGGAAGGTGCTGGCCGTTCCGGCGGCCGTCCTGGGAATAATCGTCATCCTCATCCTTATGGAACCGGACTTCGGAACGGCCGTTCTGGTTTTCGCTCTCGGGGCCATGATGCTTTTCATGGCCAGGCTTAAACTTCGCTATTTCCTGGCCATCGGGCTCGTCGCCGTTCTGGTTTTCGCCTTCACCCTTTTCAGATCGGACTACAGGGTCGAACGGGTCCAGAGCTTCCTTTCAGTCGAAAAAGACGTCCTCGACAGAGGCTATCAGGTAAACCAATCGAAACTGGCCCTCGGGTCCGGCGGAGTGATCGGAGTCGGACTCGGCCAGAGCACCCAGAAGCTGTATTTCCTTCCCTACGCCCATACGGATTTCATATATTCGATTCTCGGCGAAGAACTCGGCCTCATCGGGACGACCGGGGGCCTGCTTCTGTTCATGCTCCTGCTCTGGCGCGGCTTGAAGATCGGCTTTGCCGCCCCAGGTCCGAAATACAAAATGATCGCGGCCGGATTGACTCTGGCCATTGTCATCCAGGCTTTGCTCAACATGACCGTCGTCCTCGGCCTCGGCCCGGCCAAGGGCATCCCTCTGCCTTTCGTTTCCTACGGCAGATCGTCGCTGCTCTGCACCCTGGCAGCAGTCGGAATCATCCTTCACATCAGCCAGAGAAAAACGGGGACGGTGAGGTAAGTAGATGGACGGCAAGCGAGTCATAATCTGCGCGGGAGGAACGGGCGGGCATCTCTATCCGGCCCTGGCCGTCGGCGCCGGACTCCGCTCACTCGAGCCGGACATCCGGATTCTTTATGTCGGGAGCCACCGGAAAGTCGAAAAGAAAATAATGGAACAGCATGGGGTCGACTTCGTGCCCATCAAAGTCGAAGGGCTCAAAAGAAGAGGCCTGCGCAAGTTTCCCGCTCTTTTCATGCTCATCGGTGCTTTCCGCCGTTCGCACCAGCTTCTTCTGGAATTCAAGCCGCATCTGGTCATCGGGGCCGGCGGTTACAGTTCGGGCCCGCTTGTCCTTCTTGCCTCCCGGCGCAAAATCCCGACCGTCATCCTCGAACAGAACGCCGTCCCGGGATTTACCAACAGGCTGTTGGCCCGCCGGGTGGACCGGGCCGTGGTTGCTTTCCCGGCCACGGCAGCGGCTTTCGGGGACAAAGCCGTATATCTCGGAAATCCGGTCAGGCAGGAATTCGAAAACCTGCCGGCCAAAGCCGAAAAAGAAGGTCTCGATCTCCTGATTCTCGGGGGCAGCCAGGGTTCGAGATTCCTGAACGAACGAGTGACGGCCTGCCTGCCTCTTATTTCCTCGGAGCGGGCCGGGCTGCGCATCGTCCACCAGACCGGAGACAAGGACTACGATTGGGTCAAAAAAAGATATCAGGAAGAGGGATTCGCAGCCGATGACGTGCTGCCTTACTTAAACGATATGCCGGCCCGTTTCGCCGCCGCCGATCTCATCATCTCGCGGGCCGGAGCCATGACTTGCGCTGAGATAATAGCCGCCGGGAAAGCGGCTGTCCTCGTGCCCTTCGCCGGTGCCGTCGACGACCACCAGACGAAAAACGCTCTCCAATTGCAGAATGTCAGCGGAGCAGAACTGATTCCCGAAGCCGAAGCCAGCGCCGAACGTCTGGCCGCCAGGATCAGTCATTTTCTCAAGAATAAAAGCGAACTGAGCAGTATGGCAAATAACCTGAACGTGCTCAGGACGGAAAAAGCCGCCGAAAAAATCGCCAAACTTAGCCTGTCGTTGATCCCGGAAGATAAGGAGCAGGAAAAGCCATGACCGCCAAAGTGCCCCGAAAACTCAACCACATACACATGGTCGGAATCGGCGGAACGGGCATGAACGGAATCGCGGAAGTTCTGCTCAACCTCGGCTATACCGTATCGGGCTCCGACATCCAGGAAAACGAAGCCACGGCCCGCCTGGCCCGTCTCGGCGCCCGGATCGCCGTCGGACACAGCCCCGACAACCTGACCGATGCCGATGTGGTCGTCATATCCTCGGCGGTCAGCCAGGACAACGTCGAAGTGGTCAAGGCCCGGTCTCTTTTAATACCGGTCATACCCAGGGCCGAGATGCTGGCCGAGTTGATGAGGATGAAATACGGTGTCGCGGTGGCCGGTTCCCACGGCAAAACGACCACGACTTCGATGACGGCCATGGTTCTCGAAGCCGGCGGCTTCGATCCCACCGTCATAGTCGGAGGCCGCCTGAACACGATTGGCGCCAACGCCAGGCTCGGCACGGGCGAGTTCATAGTCGCCGAAGCCGACGAAAGCGACCGTTCTTTCCTGTATCTTACCCCGTTCATGGCCGTCCTGACCAACATCGACGAAGAACACCTGGACCAATACAAGAGCCTGGATGATCTGAAAAAAACCTTCGTCAGCTTCGCCAACAAGGTTCCGTTCTACTGTCCGGTCGTCCTTTGCGTGGACGATGCCAACCTGCAAAGCATCATCCCGGACATCGAACGGCGCACTATCACCTATGGTTTTTCGGCGGAGGCCGATATAAGCGCTAAAAGCCTGAAGTTTGAAGGACCCAATTCATCGGCTTCACTTTTCCTTAAAGGTAAAAAAATCGGCTGCCTCAAGCTCCACGTTCCCGGAAAGCATAACATCCTGAACTCCCTGGCGGCGTGCGCCGTCGGCCTCGAACTGGACATACCTCTTCCGGCTATTCTCGAGGCCCTGGGCAAATATGCGGGGACCGGGCGAAGATTCGAACTCCGCGAAGTCGTCAGGGACATAATGATCGTCGAGGATTACGCCCATCACCCGGCCGAGATCCAAGCCACGCTCGAGGCGGCCAGACAAGGCTGGGGGCGGCGGATAGTCGCCGTTTTCCAGCCTCACAGATACACGAGGCTGGCCAGGCTCATGAGCCGTTTTGCGACCTCTTTCAAAGACGCCGACGTTCTTATCCTGACCGAGATCTACCCGGCAGGTGAAAGTCCGATCTCCGGAGCTTCGGGACAGGCTCTTTTCCAAGAAATCAAACGAACCGGAAAAAGATCAGTCATTTTCGAGCCCGACATGAAAAACATCCCGGCCGCCGTACGAAAGGCTGCCAAGCCCGGCGACATCGTGCTCGTCCTCGGAGCCGGGAACATAAATAGAATCATCCCCGAAATAATAAGGGAACTGAAGGCGGATGTCTGAAATGGCTACTTACATTCACAGGCTCTACTCGACGGTCGCCGCTCAGACGGAAAGTCAAACCGGCTCCTTCTCCAGACGCCACAGGGCCGTGCCAATTCAAAAAAACCGCGCCAGACGCCGGCTCAGGGCCGGGCATGTCATTATGCTTCTCGGGCTCCAGGCCGTCTTCTTTCTGGGCCTCAGGGAGGCTTATCTTTTCACAATCACCTGGAACGAATTGAATATCCGGAAAGTCGAGATCGAGTGCGGACTAGAACCGCTCAAGTCCTCCCTGGAAGAATATTTCACAAGAGTTTCGCTCGGCAACATCCTGCTCGCCGATCTCGACGCCGTCCGCAACCGTCTCAAGGAATTGGGTTGGATCAAGGATGTCCGAGTCCAAAAAGTATTTCCGTCGACTCTCAGGCTAGAAATCATCGAGAGAAAACCGTTCGCTCTTCTCGTTCTCGGAGGCCTCAGGCTGGTCGACGAAAACGGCGTAATCATGGAAAAAGTTTTTTCTCCTGACGAACGCCCTCTTCCCCTGGTTTCCGACGAAGGCCGTTTCCTCGATGACTTCCCGGAAAAATGGCGCCGGATACGGGATTGCCTGGAAGATCTGCCCGCGGCCGAAAGGGAACGTCTGGCCGAGATACGCTACTCGGATTACGGTTCATTGGAACTTTATTTCAAGGACGATCCGACGCGGATCTTCGTAGGCGTTTCGAATCCAGCCGGCAACCTGGCTTATTACAGGGAGCGCGAACAGGAATGGAAACGTGATTTCGGTCCCCTGGAGTACGCCGATGTCAGTATCGAAAACCGCGCTTTTTTGAAGGTCGCGGCCGCGACCGGAGAACGAACCCTCGACCAAGGAGACTGAATGATGCCCAAGACGACCTACATAGTCGGTTTCGACATAGGAACCAAGAAAGTCGTGGGACTCATTGGTGAGCTTACTGAAGAGAAAAAGATCGAGATCATCGGCATCGGGGCCGCCGAATCCCATGGACTGAGGAAGGGGGTCGTCGTCGACCTCGAAGAAACAACGACAGCGATAAAAAAGGCCCAGGAAGAAGCCGAACTCATGGCCGGAGTGGAAATCAGCTCGGCTTTCTACGGCATTTCCGGAGCCCATATCAAGAGTTTCAACAGCCGCGGAGTGATAGCCGTTTCCGGCAAAAACCGGACCATAACTCGCGAAGACGTGAGAAGGGTCATCGACCAGTCCAAGGCCATCCCCATACCCCCCGACAGGGAAGTTCTCCACGTCATACCGCAGGAGTTTATCGTCGATGACCAGGACGGTATAAAGGACCCGGTCGGCATGAGCGGCATAAAGCTCGAGGTCAACGTTCACATCATCACGGCCGCTCTGACTTCTCTCCAGAACTTGAAGAACTGCATAGAGAGGGCCGGCATCGGCATCGAAGAGATCGTTCTGAATCAGATCGCTGCTTCCCACGCCGTGCTAACGGTCGACGAAAAAGAGCTCGGCGTCGGCCTGGTCGATATCGGAGCCGGGACGACCGAAGTAGCCATCTTCGAGCGCGGCAGCCTCTGGTACACGTCGACCATCCCGCTCGGCGGCGACAACTTCACCAACGACATAGCCGTCGGACTCAGGACGCCCATACCGGAAGCCGAGAGGATCAAGAAAAAGTACGGCTGCGTGGCCGGCCCCCTCACGGAGGAGCAGGAAACCGTCGAAGTTCCCTCGGTGGGCAAGGGTCGCAAGCCGCGCATTCTTTCCCGTCAGCTCCTGGCTGAGATCATCGAGCCGCGGGCCGAGGAGATTTTCCGGCTGGTCGAGTCCGATATCAAGAGAATCGGATACGATAAATCGCTCAACTCGGGCATGGTCCTGACGGGCGGAACCGCCCTGCTCGAAGGAATCGAAGAAGTGGCCGAAGGGATATTCGACCTCCCCGTCCGCCGGGGCGATCCATCGGGCGTCGGCGGACTCGTCGACCGCGTCTCAACGCCCGACTTCGCGACTTCGGTCGGGCTCATACTTTACGGATACGACATCTGGCAGGAAAAAGGACTGGCCAGAGAAAGAAAAAAAGGTGCCTGGGCCAGAATCAAAGACTGGTTCGGAGAAGGATAAGAAAAGGAGGTATCATGAATAGAGAACCGAGCAGGCTAAAATTCGATCTGGTGGAGGATGCCTCGGGGGGAGCCAAGATAAAAATCATCGGTCTCGGGGGTGGCGGCGGTAACGCCGTAAACAGAATGATCGAAAGCCGGATCTTCGGTGTCGACTTCATCGCCGTAAACACTGATCTCCAGGCATTGAACAGTAACATGGCCCCGGCCAAGATCCAAATAGGCAATGAGCTCACAAAAGGGCTCGGCTCGGGCGGCCGGCCCGATATCGGCCGCCAGGCGGCCATGGAGGACACGGAGCATTTGATCGAAATCCTCCAGGGCGCGGATATGGTTTTCCTGACGGCCGGATTGGGCGGCGGAACCGGCACGGGGGCCACCCCGATAATTGCCAATCTGGCCACGGAACTCGATATCCTGGTCATCGCCATCGTCACCTTGCCGTTCGACTTCGAAGGCAAAATCAGAGCCCGGCAAGCCGATGAAGGATTGAAAGAACTCAAAAACTCGGTCGACACGGTCATTGCCATACCCAACGAACGTTTGTTGCAGACCGTAAATATCAATACCTCAATGGAAGACGCTTTCCGGCTGGCCGACGACGTTCTCCGCCAGGCGGCCCAGGGCATATCCGACCTGATAACAAAACACGGGGTCATAAACCTTGATTTCGCCGACGTGAAGTCGGTGATGAAGGGAATGGGTATGGCTTTCATGGGAACCGGCTTGGCCTCGGGCGAAAACCGGGCCATCGAAGCCGCTCAGAAGGCGATTTCCAGTCCGCTTCTCGTCGATACCTCCATCGAGGGCGCGACAGGAGTGCTCATCAACATAACCGGAGGCAAGGATATGACTCTTCACGAGATATCCTGCGCTTCGCAGATGATCCACAACCTCGCCGATCAAGACGCCAATATCATATTCGGAACGGTCATAGACGAGTCGATGAAGGGCTCCGTTAAGGTGACGGTGATCGCAACCGGTTTCGACCGGAAGGAAAAAAGGCCGGTGGTGATGAAACCGGGGCCCCAGCACCAGCCGGCCAAAGTGACACCCCAGCCTTTCCCGATCCAAACCGGTACTCCTCCTTACGTATTTGAATCAAAAGGGATAAGAAATCCTGCAGTCAGTGAACCGGCCCTGACCGAGCGGGAGTGGGATTCTCTCGAGACGCCGGCCTTCATCCGGAAGACCAAGCACCCCTCGATTCGGAAATCGCAATATGATATCGGCTGATTTTGTGTTGGCCGGGGCCAGGCAGATCGCGACCTGCCGGGGGCCGGCGCCGAAGCGGCGGGAGGCGCTTCAAGACGTCGGTCCGATCAACGACGGTTGGATCGCTGCCAAGGATGGCCGGATAGTCTTCGTAGGAACGGAAAAGGAGTTCAAAAACTCGGTCCGGCCCGCTTCCGAGGCAAGAACCTTCGATGCCAGCGGCCTGACGGTGCTGCCGGGCTTGGTCGATTGCCACACTCACTTACCCTTCGCCGGCAACCGGGCCGGCGAATTCAAATTGCGGCTCGAGGGATGGACCTACCAGCGCTTGGCCGAAGCCGGCATGGGCATACAGACCACGGTCAAGGCCACCCGGTCGGCTTCCAAAGAAGAGCTCGTCGGCCTGTGCCTCAAACGTCTGGACCGGATGTTGATGGCCGGCACGACGACCGTCGAAGCCAAGAGCGGTTACGGGCTCAACCTGGAGGATGAGATCAAGCAACTCGAGGCACTGCGCGAAGTCACCGGGCTCCATCCGGTGAGTATAATCCCCACTTTTATGGGCGCCCACGAAGTGCCCCCGGAATACAAGGACAGGCGAGCCGATTACATCGACCTGCTCATCAACGTAATCATTCCCGAGGTCGGCCGCCGGAAACTGGCCGTATTCTTCGACGTCTTCTGCGAAGCCGGCTATTTTTCCGTTCCGGAAACGAGGACATTAGCCGAAGCAGCCAGGCGGGCTGGCCTCAAGATAAAAATACACGCCGACGAGTTCTCGAGCATCGGAGCAGCCGAACTGGCGGCCGAAATCCGGGCGACCTCGGCCGAACACCTGATAAACGTCAGCGATCAGGGCATCGCCGCCCTGGCTTCGAGCGACACAGCCGCCGTTCTACTTCCCGGGGTGTCGTTCTTCCTGATGATGGGGAAATCGGCGCCGGCCAGGGATCTCATCGAAGCCGGAGCCGCCGTCGCTCTGGCCACCGATTTCAATCCCGGAAGCTCCATGATTGACTCGATGCTCTTCATAATGCAGCTCGGCGTCTACCAACTGGGCCTCAGCATTGAGGAAGCGCTGAACGCCTGCACCATCAACGCCGCGTACGCCGCCGGGGTGGCCGCTGAGGCCGGCTCGATCGAGCCGGGGAAAAAAATGGATGCCGTTCTCTATGACGCAGATAGCTACGTTTCTCTGTTATACGAGCTCGGCACGAGCCGGGTCAGGCACGTGATTAAAGAAGGCAAAATCGTAGTCCGCGAACGCGTCAGGGTTCCGGGCGAAGCCTGATCAACGAATCAGGCGGCCGGGTTGCCGGCCGCTTTGGCCGACTTCCTTCTCCAGTACAGATAAGCGGGAATTCCAAGGCAAATGATCAGCAGTCCGCCCATGGCGTTCCAGAAAGCGCTGAGCAGGGAAGCAACGGCGACATAAAGAGCGGCCAGGACGAAGAGCAGCGGCGTCACCGGATAACCCCAAGTCTTGTAAGGCCTGTTGAGATCGGGCCGTTTTTTCCTCAAAACCATCACGGCGGCCACGGTCAGGCCGAAGAAAATCCATTCTCCGAAAATGACGTAGGTGAAGAGCTGTTTGAAAGTTCCGGTCAGGGTTAGCAGGAGACTCCACGCGCTGATGGCGATGATCGACACATAAGGGGTCAGGAATTTAGGGTGACATTCGGCGATCTTTCTGAAGAAAAGGCCGTCGCGGGCCATGGCGAAATAAACGCGCGGCGAAGTCAGCATATTCTGGTTAGCCGCGCCGAGAATGGAAAAGAGGATTAGAAAAGTGATGAGCGAAGCCCCGAACGGACCGGTCACTATTTCCATGACGTCGAGGGCCACGCGGCCTTCCGAAGCGGCGATTTTGCCCACCGGAAGGACGTAGAGATAGGCCAGATTGGCAATCATGTAAATGACAACGACCGAAAACGTCCCTATCAGAAGGCCCAGGGGCACGTTGCGGCGGGGATTTTTGACTTCGCCGGCACTGTAGGTGGCCGCTTCCCAGCCTTTATAGGCCCAGAGCGAGGCGACCAGAGCGATGCCGAAGGCGCCGAAAAGGCCGAAATCGGTCGAACCGGGAGAAGGCTCGATGAAGTTCGAGGGATTGCCCCGGCCTTTGGCGAAGAAAAAGACGGCCACAACGATGATGCCTATCGCTCCGGTTTTTATGTAAGTCAGAAGATTCTGAAGCCTTGATCCCCACCTTACGCCCACATAGTTGACGGCACCCAGGAAAGCAACGAAGGCGGCCGCGACCAATTTCCCGGCGACCGGAGTCATGTCGAAGAATCGGGGCAGGATGTTCTGTGAGAAGGCGACGGCCAGGGTGGCGATAGCCCCCGAGTCTATGACCAGGAAAAGAGTCCAGCCGAAAAGGAAAGACACGAGCGGACCATAGGCTTCCCTCAGATAAATGTAGATCCCGCCGGCCTCGGGCATAGCCGAGCCGAGCTCGGCGAAGGCCACGGCGCCGAAGAAGCTGAGCAGGCCGCCGACGACCCAAACCGCCAGCATGAGCAAGGGATAAGGCACGGCGATGGCGATCTCCGACGGCGACAGGAATATTCCCGAGCCTATGACGCCGCCGATGATGATCATGACCACGTCCCAAAGGGTCAAAACCCGTGGTAGAGGGATCTTGGTCTTATCCAGGATAACACCAGCGGCATCGCTTTTTTCTGGTTCCATCCGATCTCTCCTCTAACTGGGCGATCAGTCCCGGTCCGGGGAATCAACACAGGGAGACGACCGGTTCCAACCGGTCAGCGGATTCCTCGCTTCCGGAGGATTTTAGCAATGGTCGACCGATTATGCAATCTAATATTTCGGGCCCCAGCCTGATCTGTACTGGACGGCCTCGGAAACGTGGACGGCGTTGATTTCCTCGGTCCCTTCAAGATCGGCGATGGTCCGGGCTACTTTGAGAATCCGGTGATAGGCCCGGGCGCTCAAGCCCATTTTGTTCATGGCCGTTTCGAGAAGCCGGTCGGCTTCCGGACCCGGTCGGCAGAAACGTTTTATCTCACGGGGCCCCATTCGGGAATTCGAAAATATCTTCTTGCCCGCGAAACGCTGCCTCTGCCTTTCTCTCGCCCGGCTGACTCTGGCCTTTATGCCGGCAGATGCTTCCGTTCGGGCGGTTGAAACGATTTCCCTGTACCTGACCTCCGGCACCGAGATCTGGATGTCGATACGGTCAAGAAGAGGCCCGGATATCTTTGCATAGTACCTCTGCCTCTCCGTATCCGTGCAGTCGCTTTCCTTTCCCTCCAGCCCGCGAAATACGTCCTCACACGGATTCATGGCCGCGACGAGCATGAATGAGGCCGGGAAAACCGCGCTCGCCCCCGATCTGACTATGGTGATCCGGCCGTCCTCGATCGGCTGCCGAAGATCCTCGAGAACTTTACGCTTGAACTCCGGAAGCTCGTCCAGGAACAGGACCCCGTTGTGAGCCAGACTGACCTCGCCCGGTTTCGGGATCAGGCCTCCGCCGCACAATCCGGCATCGGAAACCGTATGATGAGGAGCCCGGAACGGCCGGCTTTTTATTACCTTACCGTCGGCGACCAAGCCGGCCGCACTGTATATTTGGGTGGCCTCGAGAATCTCTTCGTAAGTCATGTCGGGAAGTATGGTCGGCAAGCACCGGGCCAGCATGGTTTTGCCGGCACCCGGCGGACCAATCATTATGACGTTATGCCCACCGGCCGCGGCCACTTCGAGAGCCCTCTTGGCATGCTGTTGTCCTTTGACTTCCTCGAAATCGACCGCATCTGGATCGGCCGGTCCGAACATGCTGGCCAGATCGAAGCGGCGGGGTTCGAAGGAAGCCGGCGAATTCAGGAACTCTATGACCTTGATTATGCTTCCGAAGCCGTAAACGTCGAAATTTTTGACCAGGGCCGCTTCGGCGGCATTGCCTTCGGGCAACACGATGCCCTTGAATTTTTCTTTTTCAGCCAGGAGGGCCATGGGCAGAGCTCCTTTGACCGGTTTGAGGCGGCCGTCAAGAGCCATCTCCCCGGCGAAAATCAGGCCGTCGAAGGAGGCGGCCGGGATCACTTCCAGGCTGGCCAGAAAACCCAGCGCTATCGGCAGATCGTAGGCTGAGCCCTCCTTCTTCCTGTCCGCTGGGGCCAGGTTGATGATGATCCTTTTGGCCTCGATATCGAAGCCGCAATTCTTCAGAGCCGCTCTGACCCGTTCCTTGCTTTCCCGGACGGCCGCGTCGGGCAGTCCAACGGTAACGAAATTAGGGAAGCCGAAGCGAATGTCGACTTCGACTTCGACAGGATACGCATCGATGCCCAGAAGTGAGGCGCTCTGGATATGGAACAGCATTTGGAACCCGCCTGGAATAGACGGCGAGCCGGCCGGGTTTATGTCACAAGAAGGCTATTTTTCTTTTTCAGCGAACTCACGGGACAGTCTTTCGAGTTCCTCTTCTATGTCTTTATTGGACTTCAGCTTGATTTTGGCCGTGTCGGACATGGCCGTGGTATCAGCCTCCGGAGAGGCAGAAGGCGTTTCACTTTCTTTCAGCCGACTCATGTCTCCGGTCGTTATTTCTTCCCGGCCGGTCACGGCTTTCCTCGGTTCGCCCAGAATCTTTTCTCTGATCACGGGTACGGTCAGTTTGGCGATTTCCCTGAGTGTCTCGAACACTCCCGTCCCTCTGATGGCGATGGCTTCCACGTAAGAACGGCCGCGCGGGTTGATAAGGTTGTTGAACGTTTCGACCGGAAGGATATATTGCAGATCCCTCTTGTTGTACTGGAATACGAGCGGAATTTCGTCCAGGTCGATGCTCTGTTCAAGGCAGTTGCGCCGCAGACCGTCGAAATTCTCGAGGTTGGCGTCGAGAAGGGGAATCTGGGAATCAGCGACGAAGACTATCCCGTCGGCACCTTTGAGGACGCTTTTTCTCGAAGCTTCGTAAAAGACCTGGCCCGGCACCGTCAGGAGTTGAAAATGGACCTTGAATTCCCCGATCATCCCGGCCCGGATCGGCAGCATGTCGAAAAAATAGGTCCTCTCAGTATCGGTTTCGAGACAAACCAGCTCACCGCGGTTGGACGGGTCGAGCTTGAAATATATATAGCGCAGGTTTGTTGTTTTGCCGCTCAGCCCCGGGCCGTAATATACGATCTTTACGGCGATATTCTTGCTTGCGTAGTTTACAAAAGCCATCTCACTCCCGGTGCGGCTCCAGAAAAAATCATTAGCACACGGCCGTCACCAAATCAAATTAGCCAAACCATTCCGGCGCTGCGGGTCTCAGAATCCTTACCGGCTCCCTCACGGCAATCATCCACTCACCGGCCTATGATACATTTATATATATCAAAAACCGCTGAAAGGCAATAAACCATGCAAGAGATAAGAAACAGAAAAAGGATAGCCGTCATCGGAGGCAGCAAACCCGACAAAGATTCTTACCGGATGGCCGCCGAGGTCGGACGGCTCATCGCGGCTTCTAACGCGGTCCTGATATGCGGCGGACTGAACGGAGTTATGGAGGCCGCGGCCCGCGGCGCGCGCCAGGCGGGCGGGCTGACGGTTGCCATACTCCCCGGCCAGGATCCGGCTGCGGCTAACCCCTACATTGACCTGCCGATCGCGACCGGGCTGGGCTACACCCGGAATTCGCTGGTGGTCATGAACGCCGAGGTGGTGATAGCCATCGACGGCCAGTACGGTACTCTGTCCGAAATAGCCTTCAGTTTGATCCAGGCCAAAAAGATCGTCGGGCTCGGGACGTGGGACATACCGGGAGTAATCCGGGCCACCTCACCGGAGGAAGCCGTCAAGCTTGCCCTCTCGTGACCGGAACGATGATGAAAAACTACAAACTGATCCTGGCCTACGAAGGAACTTCTTTCAAGGGCTGGCAGCGCCAATCCGTCGCCAGAAGCGTTCAGGGGACGATTGAAGAAGCCCTGGCCAAAATAAGTGGAAGGAAAATAGCCGTCCATGGCGCCGGACGGACCGATGCCGGGGTCCATGCCCTGGCCCAGGTCGCCTCCTTCCGCGCTTCCATAAAACTCGATGAGAAAACCCTGATGCGAGCCATGAACGCCGTTCTGCCCGCCGATGTCAGAATCGAATCGGCCGAAGAGGCTCCGCCGGAGTTTCACGCCAGGAAGTCGGCGATATCAAAGATCTACGAGTACCGCATCATCAACCGGCCGGTGATCAGCCCTTTTGACAGGCGATATGCCCTGCACTGGCCTTACCGGCTGAAACTGAAGGAAATGAAACGGGCGGACGGCCTGTTCGTCCGCCGGGCCGACTTCACGGCTTTCTCCTCCAACCGGGACAGATCGCCGGTCAGGACCGTCGTCCGGTCTGAAATCAGAGCTCATGGCGGCCTGATAATTTACACCATCGAGGCCGATGGCTTTCTGCGTTACATGGTCCGGGCCATAGTCGGAACCCTTCTCGAGATCGGAAGGGGCAAAATCCCGGCTGAAGACCTGGAAAAAATATTCGCCTCGAAGGACCGCTCACTGGCCGGGCCGACCGTTCCGCCACAAGGATTGTTCCTGTCGGAAGTACGCTACCGGGCCGTCATTTCATAGTCAGAGCCATGATGTAGGCGTCCTCGTCCGGATTCGTGTAATACCCGGTTCTTTTCCCGATGACCTCGAAACCGAATTTCCTGTACAAGGAAATCGCCGGCGTATTGGAGCATCTGACTTCGAGGCTGATGAACGTGACTTCTTCCTTCTTCAGATTCTTAATCAGGGAACGGAGCATGGCCTCGCCGAACCCCCGGCCTCTATAATCCGGATGGACGGCTATGTTATTAATCTGGACGTCGTCGTGTATTCTCCAATATACGAGGTAACCGACCAGCCTGCTTTCAGGCTTTTCAATGAGCACGAGAGGAAAAGAAATGATATCGTTTTGAATTTCGCCGACGAACGTCTCCCGGCTCCAGGGATTGGTAAAACTAAGTCTTTCTATCTCCAGAACGGACGGAATATCTTCCGTTTTCATCCGGCGGAAAAAAAGTCGGGGTTCTTCTTTGTTCAGGGCCGACATTTTTCCTCAGCCTGAGATTTTCGAAGGTAAATTGGCTCGAGTCCGGCCGAGGCATCAGCCCGGCCGGCAAGAATCTTGCGGTAAGCCAGCCGGCCGACTTCCGGAGCTATAAAAAAACTCCGGACCGGAAAGCGGGCTTTGTCACGCACATAGGCAAAAATCTTTTTCCGAAAAACCTCCGCTCCGTTGCCGACGAAATCTATTACCCGGCGGGCCGGCAAACGGGCCAGAAAAGCATCCGGGACGTAGGCTCCGGCCGGAATGATCTCGATCAAATCAGCCGCGGTTTTCCGGTAAAGAGCTGCGTACATTTCATCCCTTTTGGCGTCGATCAAGGCACAAACAAGCCGGCCGGCCTCGACCGGGGCTTTCGCCGCCAGGGCCTCAAGAGTAGAAACGCCGACCGCCGGCCGCCCCGAAGCAAAGGCCAGAGCCTTGACCGAACCGATCCCAATCCTGATCCCCGTGAAAGAACCTGGACCGGCCGCTACGGCATAAATCTCGACGTCTCTTATGTTCAATCCGGCCGCCTCAAGGATGAAATCGATCGACTTCATTAACCTTGCGGAATGAGTACCAGGGCTTTCCTGGCCGAACTCGGCAATCAGTCGCCCGTCGTCGAGCAGGGCGACCGACCCTGCCGGCGTCGTGCTGTCGACGGCTAAAATCAGCATATTTCCCCCGCTAACTTACGGCGTGTCAAAAGGCTACCTTTTCCGCGACCGCTCGCCCCATGTCCAGTGTCGAAGAAACGCCACCCATGTCATATGTCCTGACCTTGCCTTCTTTGACCACCTCAGCCACGGCCTCATCCACGGCTCGAGCTTTTTCAGTTTCTCCCAGCCAGTCCAGCATCATTCTGGCGGCCAGAATCGTAGCCAGCGGGTTGACCTTGTACATGCCCGTGTACTTGGGGGCCGAACCGTGGGTGGGTTCGAAAACGGCGTAGGCGTCTCCAATGTTGCCGGCGCAGGCGAAACCCAGACCTCCGACGAGCTGGGCGGCCAGGTCGGAAATGATGTCCCCGAACATGTTTTCGGCCATAAGGACGTCGTAGTCGAAAGGATTCTTCAAGAGCCACATGCACATGGCGTCGATGTTGGCATCTTTGAATTTTATGTCTGGATAGTCTCTGGCCACTTCCCTGGCGGTCTCGAGGAACAGTCCGCCGGTTTCCCGGAGAACATTGGGTTTTTCGACCAGGGTGACCGATTTACGTCCATATTGCCGCGCGTAATCGAAGGCCGCCTTGGCGATTCTGACGCAAGCCGTCTTGGTCATGATCCGGGTCGAAACGGCGATTTCATCGGCCGGCACGTCCTTGAACTTCTTCATTTTCGGATGGAAAAGCAGGGCCTGGCGAACGGAATGGGGCAAAGGCCTGAATTCGACCCCGGAGTATAACCCTTCCGTATTCTCTCTGAATATGACAAGATCGATGCCCTCTTTATAGTTTAACGGATTCAAGGGATAAGCTTTGCAAGGCCTTATGTTCTGATAGAGATCGAACTCCTGGCGAAGACGGACTATGGGGCTGAAGTAGCTCAAGCCTTTGCCTTTTAACTCCGGGCTGAGCTCGCGGTCGGCGTCTTCCCTCGGCTTGGAAGTAATGGCCCCGAAAAGGGAAGCATCGGTCCCTTTGAGCATCTTGATGGTCCGGTCAGGAAGCGCATTTCCCTCTTTCATCCAGAATTCCCAGCCGATGTCTCCGTATACGAACTCAGCATCCAGCTTGACTCTTTCCAGAACGAGCATGGCCGCTTCTATGACGTCCTTGCCGACTCCGTCTCCAGGAAGAACGGCTATCCTGTACTTTGCCATATGCTTCTCCTTATTCCTTACCGGATCAACCGCCGGTTCCGAGGTTCCTTTTCGTATATTCAATTAGCCCGCCGGCCTCGATCAATTCCCTGACGGACTCAGGCATCGGTATGAAGCGGAAAATTCCTTTCGATGACCGGACCTCGCCTGCGGCCAGGTCGACTTCGGCCTGATCCCCGGTCTCCAGGGCATCGACCGCCCCGGGGCACTCGACAACGGCCAGACCGAGGTTGATGGCATTTCTGAAATATATCCTGGCGAAAGACCGGGCTATGACCGATGCTACGCCGGCGGCTTTGAGGCAGGCCACGGCCTGTTCCCTGGAACTACCGCAACCGAAATTCCTGCCGGCGACGATGATGTCGCCCGGTTTTACGGCCGCTGCGAATCCGGGATCGAGATCCTCGAGAGCGTGCCTGGCCATCTCCTCCGGCGTCATTATCTGATACGTATATTTTCCGGGGAAGATGACGTCGGTGTTGACGTCATCGCCGTATTTCCAGACTTTTCCCATGCTCATATGTATCCCCTCGGATCGGTTATCTCTGCGGTCAAGGCCGATGCGGCCGCCGTAGCCGGCGAGACCAGGTAGATCTCGGAATCGCGGTGGCCCATCCGGCCCCGGAAATTCCGGTTGGTCGTGCTCAAGCATACTTCGCCGGCGGCCAGGACGCCCTCGTGGGCTCCGAGGCAGGGACCGCAGCCGGAGTTCAGAATCACACATCCGGCTTCGGCCAGATCGGACATGGCGCCAGTCCGAAGAGCCTGGCGATAGACCTCCCAGGAAGCGGGGACGATCAGGACGCGGACTTTGGCATGGACTTTTTTCCCGCGGAGTATTGAAGCCGCGACCTCCAGATCCTCAAGCCGGCCGTTGGTACAGGTTCCGATCAGAATCTGATGGATCCTTCGGCCGGCAACGGCCGAAACCGGTTTGACGTTGTCGACGGTATGCGGACAGGCCACCTGAGGTTCAAGTGCCGAAAGATTATATGACAACAAGCTTGAGTAACTCGCGTCCGGATCGGAGGTCAGAGGCTCGAAAGTCCCTCTGGCCCGGCCGGCCAGCCAAGCCAGGGCTTTTTCATCGGGATTGAAGTATCCGTTCTTGGCCCCCATCTCGGCCGACAGGTTGCAGAGAGTCAAGCGGCTACCTATGCTCAAGTCCGGAGCCGAGGGCCCGGCATACTCCACTGCCTTGTAATTGGCCATGTCTGCACCGTTGTCGCCGATGATTTTAAGGGCCAGGTCCTTGGCATACACGGCCGGACCGAACCGCCCGTGCAGCTCTATTTTAACGGTCTCCGGCACCCTCAACCAGGTCTCGCCGGTGGCCCAAATACAGGCCGTCTCGGTGCGGCCGATGCCGGCGGCCAGGACGCCGAAAGCCCCGTAGCTCGGAGTGTGCGAGTCGCTGCCGAGTATGAGCCTTCCGGGCAACGCGAAACCTTGCTCGGGCAGGACCTGATGGCAAATCCCGAAATTTATGTCAAAGAAAGCGGCAATGCCCTGCTCCTCGACGAACTCGCGGATACTCTTGTGGTTCTGAGCGTATCTCTCGTCGGCGGCCGGCACTATATGGTCAAGGATGATGACTATTCTTTCCGGATGACGGACGCGGGCCAGACCGAGCTTACGGAATTCCTGGATGATGGCCGCCGAATTGTCGTGCGACAGGACTATATCGGGATCGGCGGTCACGACTTCGCCGGCCTTGACGTCCCTACCCGCCTTACGGCCCAGAATCTTCTCCGTAAGCGTTTTTCCCAAGATAGCCTCCCGTCGCATCGATGGGTTGAAATTAGATTTTAGAGAATGCGTGGCGGTTTTGTCAATCGAAGGGTACGAACCGGAATACAGGGCGGCGGCTGTGGCCGGGCGAAGGTTTTGCCTGGGCCGGAGAATTCAGTGCCTTGGCTGGGATAAATAAAATGGCCGAAACGGCCAAAAATGAAAAGGGAGAAGGCGGGCCGCTGCCTTCTCCCCCGGCGCTCCCCGGCGTCTGCGCTATTCCAGCCAGACTTTGATCAGCTCGTCGTCCTCCATGACTTCGATAAGGGCCATGGGCCCGGCTTTCTTGATCTCCTGAAGCAAGGTTCTGAAGTCTATATCGCAGTCGGAATCTCCCATACGAAAATCCTTCTCGCCGCAGCACTTGACCATGGCCTCGATCAAGGCGATGGGCAGAGTAACCCGGATCCTCTCTTTATTAGTCCGGGTGTCCACGACCAGGACCTTGAACCATTTGACTTCCTTGCCCGGCTCGTAAGACGGATTCTGCTTGACGGCTTTCTGAATGGCCTGGAAATCATCCGTCTCATGCCTGCCGGCGAAAACCGGCCCGGCCAGAAAGATGCTCAAGACGAGCGCCGAAACGATCAGTTTCTTATTCATGTTGCCTCCTCGTGTTTCTCAATTTTTATCTCTATCAACGAATCTTCCTCTTCGATCCTCAATAAGCTCTCTTTGGACTTGGCCAGTTCATCGAGAATTCTGTCCAGGTCATAGCCTTTCCTGCGGATGACCTCCTTTTCGTCTTCGGGCATGGCTCTGAGAGCCAGGTCGGCCAGAGCCCAGGGAATGTTTATGGAAACGGAAGGATCTTTTTCACCTTTCTTCCAGATACGGATCGTGAGTATCAAACCTTCGTTCCTGGAGGTCTGCCTTCGCTCCACATCTTTCAGGCTCTCAGGTGAAACCCTTAACAGGGCGATTCTTGCCCTGTCGAGGAGTTCGGGGTCAGTCTCGGTTTCAAGTATTCTTTCGAGCACCGGAACCGATTTGGCCGCCGTTTTCCTGTCACCGATCATGCTCAACTTGTAAGCCGCGTAATACCGGACGGCTTTATTGCCGGAGGCGAGCCTGGTCTCGATCTCTTCGATGGTTTTCTTATCGCCTTTCCCGTACAGATCGAAAGATAAGTCGATCACCGCGGCCTCTGCCGATTCGACGAGGCTGGGAACGGCTGCCGGCGACTTGATATATTGCTTATAGGCGGCCAAGGCTTCCCGCTCCCTTCCTTTCATATTGGCCAGGCATTCGCCTTTGTAAAAGAGCGCCTGCCGGGCTTGCTGACTTCCGGGGTAACCGTCGATGATCTCCTGAATGAGTCCGAGGGCCCTGTCCCATTTCTTGTCGAAGATCAGGAGCTTTACTTCCTGAAAAATCTTCTCCGGCTTTTCAACCTGGGCGGCGTTCAGGGCCAGGCAGGCGGCCGCCAGCAGGATGACGCCGAAGGTCATGACTTTATTTTTTGCCGTATTGATTCCCATATCAGACCTCGCTTCCGATTTCTTGGCTGACGATGTTTATTTTAAGGAAAAGGTTTTTTTCTTCGATCACCCGACGAAGCCGTTCGAGTTCGAGCCGGGACAGGCTTTCATCCACCTGGACGAGTTCCCGGAAAAGAGATTCGATCTGGTCGCATATGGCTTTGGCCTTGGCCATGCGGTGCTTTTCGAGCTGGGGGTTCAAGTAGTGCTTCATGGCCAGCAGTTCCCGAACCGCTTCCCTGTCCCCCGCCAGATCCAGGCCCTCGGCCGGTTCGCCGGCCGCATATATGTCGCGCAGGATGAACCGGCTTTTTTCAAGGTAATCGACTACGCCCCTCCTGGCCGCTTCGGCTTCCAGGCGTTCGATGAAGACTTCAGAAGCATAATAATTTCCGTCCGCGGCTCGCGGCGACCGGCCCTTAAGAATCAGCAACATGGCCAGGGAGCCGATGACCAGGCCCATGATCAGCCCGGCCGTGACCGGCTTCAACCAAGGCTGGAAGACGGGCCTCCGGACGGAAACAGTCCGACGGTCAACACCGGAGCTTTCCCGGGCGCCGAGAAATACCCGATCAGTGACTTCTTCGGCGAATTTTTCCCAGTCCGTTCTCGCCAGGTCAACCTTAAAGCCGGCGGCGTCCATCTCGGCCGCCTTCAGAGTCTTCTCGATCAAGGCGACTTCCCTCTGGCAAAAGGCGCAGCTGCGGATATGATCCGAGAGCTCGGCCGGCAGGGTGCTTTCCGGATAACTCTCAATGAAAGCTTTTATTGCCCTTCGGCATACTTTCGATTTTTTCATGATGTCTCCCCCAGAAAAGGCACGAGTCCCTTTTTCAGATTCCGGACTGCCTTAAAATGGAGCGATTTGGCCGTTCCCTCCGATATGTTCAGCAACCGGGAGATCTCGTTGAACTGCAGTTCCTCGTAATGCCTCATGATGAACACCTTTTTCTGGCGGGCAGCCAGGCGGTCGAGCAAATGGGATAAAATCCTCTGTATGTCGCGGCCGGGGGAATCGGGCCCATCTTCTCCTGCTTTGAGCGGTAAGTCATCAATGCTCTGGCCGGTTTCCCATTCTTCTTTTCTCTTGCGGTGCCGGCGGTAATAATCGATGCAGACGTTCCGGGCCACCTTCGCCAGCCAGGCGCCGAAATCGTTTCCGGGCTTGAAAAGGCCGCTCCGCTCGTAAACCCTGAGAAAAGTTTCCTGGACGGCATCGAGGGCGTCATCCCTGTTGCCGAGCATGGAATACGCCAAGGCGAAGATCTTCTGCTGATAAGTCCGGACGATGACCTTGAATGCTTCCCGGTCTCCGTTCCGGGCCTTGTCCAGGCTGGCAATGATTTCCCGTTCATCGTTGTCTCCGTCCCGGCGATCTTTCCCGCCGATCCCGGCGGCCGGCTCCGTCTTAATTTCAGCCATGTGAAAACCGAGCTCTCCCTAATATTTCGCAAATATTTTATGTCTCTTCATCCGGGTCTCACAAGCGACTACGGCGAAAAAGGAGAAAAGGTTCACCGCCGGCTCGAAAATCTCTTTTTTATCTAACGGGGTGAAGGGTAAAACCGGCCAAAGAAACTTGAAAAGAGGATTAAACTCCCCCCTTTGCGGGATCACCCGGAACGCGCTTCCGGGCACCTGTGTTCTAACGAAAGGTCGGGAAGATTTATATGATCAGTACCTGGAAAATCCTTTTTTCTCGAAGCCGCCCGGATGTCTCTCCGTCCTCGGTCTGTCCGTCTTGGGACGGGCTTCGTTGACGATGATCTTGCGGCCTTCCAATTCGGTCCCGTTCAGCTTTCCCTTGGCTTCCTCAGCCGACTCGGAGCTGGCCATTTCAACGAACCCGAAACCGCGGCCCTGGATGATGTTGATGGATGTAACCTCTCCGAACTGGGCAAACAACTCTTTCAATCTTTCTTCTGTCGTCCTGTAATTGAGGTTACCGACATAAAGCTTTTGAACAGACATAAAAAGAACCTCCTTTCCTCTTACACCGTCGACGACTCCCCGACCGGAAACCGCGCAGGAAGAGGAGACCATATTCTCCTCGAATTTTCCGGCCGAATCAAGCCTCAATTTACAATTTTTTCGGTCCCGTTTTTATGGTATAAAATCTAATGAGAGGCAGAAATGAAGAAAAAGACCTTGATCTGGCTGATCATCATGTTTTTCGCCCTGGTCGCGGTTGCGGCTTTCGGAGCCCTTTTCTTCTTCGAAATGTTTCAGCCTCCGGTCCGGCTGGCCGGAGAAAACCTGCTGGTCATTAACCTCAGCGGACCGGTCGAAGAAAATCCTCCGGCTGATTTCTTCTACGCTTACCTGTTCGGAACCAAGCAGATGACCATGCACGATTTCTGGTCCAACCTTCGAAAGGCCGCCGTCGATAGAAAAATTCGAGCAGTCCTCCTGCGTCTGAATCTTCTCGAATGCGACTGGGCCAAGATCGAAGAGATGCGCCGGGCGGTTCTGGACTTCAGAGCCTCGGGCAAGAAAGTCTTCGCTTACATTGAGGAAGGCCCGGACTTCGACAAAGAATACTACCTGGCCACGGCTTGCGACCGGATCGTGCTTCACCCGCTCGGCTGGCTGGGCATCAACGGTCTCGGCGGATACGTCACTTTTTTCAAGACCACCCTTGACAAGCTGGGGATCAAAGCCGAGTTCGAACACATCGAAGAATACAAAACTGCTTACAATATTTTCACCGAAAAAGGTTTCACCCCGGCCCACAAGGAAGAGACGGAATCGATACTGTCCGACATTTTCAACGGTTATGTGGCAACCTCGGCCAAAGCCCGGAATCTTGCCGAATCGGAATTCCGCAGTCTGATAGACAAGGCCTTTTTTCACGGCCAGGAGGCGATCGAAGCCGGGCTGGTCGACGAATGCCTTTATGAAGATGAACTCGAGCTCCTGATATCCGGTAGGGGCCATCCCCTGCCAAAGGTCGGATTCCACGATTACACCAGGATAAAACCTCGTTCTCTTGGTCTCGAAACGGGCTCCAAAATCGCTCTTATATATGCGACCGGCACCATCATGCCCGGCGAAGGCTTCTACCAGGTTCTCGGCAGCGCCAGCCTGTCCCGGCGGCTTCGCCAGGCTCGCCTCGATCGGTCGGTCAAGGCGGTCGTCATGAGGATCGACAGCCCCGGCGGCTCATCCGTGGCCTCGGATATCATCTGGCGAGAGGTCGAACTCACCAGGCGCGAGAAACCGGTCATCGTTTCCATGTCGGATTTGGCCGGATCGGGAGGCTACTGGATTGCGATGCCGGCCAGTAAGATAGTCGCCGAGCCCCAGACACTGACCGGATCGATAGGCGTCCTGGCCGGCAAGTTCTCCGTGGCCGGATTGATGGACAAAATCGGGATCACTACGGAAAGAGTCACCTTCGGCTCCAAGGCGGATATATTCTCTCCCTACCGTTCTCTCACAACTGAAGAAAGAAAAATCATCAGAGCCGAGATCGAATGGATATACGACGCCTTCCTGGATAAAGTGGCCCAGGGCAGAAAAATGACCAGGGAAGAAGTGAACGAGGTCGGGAAGGGCCGTGTTTGGACCGGTCGGCAGGCCAAGGAAATCGGGTTGGTCGACGAACTGGGCGGCCTGACCGAAGCCATCGAACTGGCCAAAAAAGAAGCCGGCATTCCCGGTGACGAAAACGTCAGATTCGATGTGTGGCCCAGGAAGCAGACTTTCTGGCAAAAATTAGTCAAGGCCGGTGATCTCGGAACAAAAATTCCGGTCAAAGACAAACTCGAAAAATCGATCGACATCATCCGGTTCATGAGTACGGCCAGGGCCTGGGCTCTTATGCCTCTCGGCTTCGAGATCAGCCGAGGCCCGATTCAATAGGCATAAGAGGACGCACAAATCGTCTTGAAATCACAGTAGTTGCAGCTATGCCAGTCCGGACGGGCCTCGAAAGACTGGTTCCTGATCCCCTCGGCGACCTCCAGGATTACGGCTTGGGCTCTTTCGAGTTCAGCCCGGGTTTTGACCGCCCTGCCGATGATCCCCGGCTCAAGGAAGTAAAGGCGGACTTCGGCTGGAAGAGTACCCTGAGTTTTAAAAAAGGAAAGAGCATAGATATCCAGTTGAAGGCTTCTAGCAGCCAGCCTGTCGGCTTCCGCTTCGGTGGCGGCGCCGTCGGTTTTATAATCGGTTATGACCGCTCCCGAGGGGCCGAAATCGACCCGGTCCAGCCGGCCCGAGATCCTTGTGCCTTTTTCCTGCCACTTGAACGGCTTTTCCAGAAAAACCGGGGCGGCGCCGGAGGCTTCTTCGCGGGCGAAAAAATCGAGTAAGGTTTTGCGTCCCGCTTTTTTCCTGATCTCCTCGTGTTCGCGGCTCAGGTAGCCTTCATTCAACCAATTCCTCTCATATTCAGCCATCAAGTCCTCTTCGGTAAAAGGAGCTCCTTTCATTCTGTGCTTCAGGTAATTATGAATGGTCGAATGCAGAACACGGCCGAAGACCGCCGAATGATGGGGAAGAACCGGGACGTTCATTATGTGCCTGAATTTGTATTTGAGGGGGCAAACCAGATAATCCTCAATCCGGGAATGGCTCAGGGCCGGAACTGTGACCGAGCCGGATCTGATGTGCGGCGTCTTTTCCTCGCCCGCTCCAGTGTAACGCTTGATCTCTTCAAGGATCCCTGCCCTTCTTATGTCATCCGGAAGCCTAGCTATGTCCAGCGCCTCCAGAACGAACGGGCTGATCCTTTTCAATCTCTTAACGCCATAGTCCCTGGCCCAGCTCATATAGAGTTCGTGCCGGGCTCTGGTCATCCCAACATAAAAAAGGCGCCTTTCCTCTTCCCTGTAATTATCTTTGCCGGGCAATTCCTCTTTCAGAAGCTCATCGGGAATCGATATCCTTTCTCTCGGTTCGAACCCGGGAAAACGGTCCTCGACCAGGCCGACCATGAAAACAGTGTCGAATTCGAGGCCTTTTGCCTTGTGGACGGTCAAGACGTTGACCGCGTCCTCATCGAGTTCGGCTTCCGATGTGGCCGGGTTATCACCGACTTCGTACAGCAGGTCGAGGTATCTGGAAAAAGACTGAATCGAGTCGTCCCCGGCCAGCCCGGAAAAGCCCCTCACCTTGTCAAAAAAAAGCCGGATGTTTTTGATCCTTATTTCCGACTCGAGAGTTATTTTTTCTGCCAGTGACTTCAGAAAGCCGCTTTCCTCCAGGAAGGAGTAAATCAGCGCGCCCGCATTGCGAGTAGCGGATTCCCTGATGAACTTCTCGAGGTCGTCATGGATCTTCCTGACCGTTTCGGTGGTTTTTGAAGACAGCTTCCCGGTCAAGCCTTCTATTTCCGTTCCTCCGGCGACCGCCCTGAAAAGGTCGCGAAGAGGCAGGTTCTTTTTACCGGCGTAACCGGCCAGCCTGGCCAGGTCATTGGGATCTGCTTTATAAATTTCCGAGACAGCAAGATGATACAACTCGCGGCCGGCCTCGAAATCTGTAAGGGCCTTGATGAACGAAACGAGAATCCTGATCTCCTCCTGCTGATAAAGTCCCCGGCTGCCGGTGAAACGATGAGGAATGGCCTTGGCGTTGAAAGCCCGCAGATAGGGATCGGCATCGGCGTTGCGCCGGACGAGAACGGCCACATCGCGCCAATTCCTACCCTGCCCTCGTTTTTCCAGAATCAGGCCGGCCAGCTCGTCGGCTTCATGAGAAACCGTGTCGAACGACAGCAGATAAATGCTCTTCTGACGGCTGCGGGAAACGGCCTTAAGCCGTTTGTCGATGTTTTCGGTTACAGCCAGACGGTTCGGATCATTATGACGAATCAACTGATAGGAAGAGTCGAGGATGGCTTGTGTCGACCGGTAATTCCTGGTTAGAACGACGTGCCGGCTGCGGGGAAAAAACTTCTTGAAATTGAGTATGTTACTGAGGGAAGCCCCCCTGAATCTGAAAATACTCTGATCGTCGTCGCCGACGACGGTAAGGTTCCGGTGCCGGCCGGCCAGTAACTTCAAAAGCTCGAATTGAACGTAGTTTGTGTCCTGGAATTCGTCGACCAGAATATACTTGTATTTCCGCCTGACTTCGTCAAGAACCGTCGGCCTGGACCGGAGGAGTTCCAGAACGAGCGACACCTGATCCTCGAAATCAATCAGACCGTTTTCCTTGAGCAGCCGCTGATACCCGTCGAACACCCTGGCTACTTCGAGGTGTTTGGCGGCCGCCTCCCTGTCCCGGCCGGTAGAAGCTTGGCGGCCGGCATCGGCGGCGAACCGGAGATACTCTTCCGGCTTTACGTCTTCCTGTTTCAGCCTTCTAATCGCTTCCAGAATCTCCTGAATATGTCTGGTCGGATACCCGGACGGACGGTAATAATCGAGGGGGAAGCGAAATATGTTCTCTCTGAAGAAGACGGCCTGCTCGACATCGTCCAGTAAACGAAAATCAGGCGGATAACCGAAATCCAGAGCGTAAGTCCGAAGGATTTTCTCCCCGAAGGAATTAAAAGTGCCGATTTCGACAAAGGAATAAGTATAAGGCAGGAGGAGATCGACTCTTTCTTCCATTTCATTGGCGGCTTTTTCGGTAAATGTCAGGGCCAGGATTTCCTCCGGGCGGGCTTGCTTGGAAACGACCAGGTAAGCGACGCGGTGAGTTATAACCTTGGTTTTGCCCGTCCCGGCACCGGCTATGATGAGGAGCGGCCCTTCCCCGTGAACGACGGCCCGCCGCTGAGCGGCGTTGAGTCCTTCAAGCAGATGGCTGGCTTCTTCAGGAATGCGTTTTGACCGCGGTTTCTTTAGTGGCATCTTGCCGATTCGGTGATGACTACTTGACCGGCTGGCTGGGAATAATTATCACCTTTTCGCCGGGTGCCACGAGGCCCAGTTTCTCCCTGGCCTGCTTTTCCACAGCCCTCGGATCCTTCTCCAGCCGCTCGATCTCCTTCATCAGACGGTTCTTCTCCGATTGCAGCCTGCTCAGCTCGGCTTCCAGTCCGGCCAGTTCCTTTTTCGCCTGATGAATGTCCATGACGCCCTTTTTGCCGAAAATAACCGTGAAAATGGTAATCAGGAAAAGGCAGACGATCCCTATCGTCACGACTTTCTTTCTTAAGGGCCGGCTCTGAGCGGATCTGGCATTCCTCATTCGATCGCCTCCAGCCCTTTTTCAAGCAAAATTTTCAAGTCCTTCCTGTTACTGGCTTCGGCGTAGCAACGGATTAGAGGTTCGGTTCCTGATTGCCTGAGCAGGATCCAATCGTCTTCCTTGAAATCGAGTTTTAGGCCCTCGATGGTTTCCACCTCATAAACCGGACGGTTGGCAAAACGGGCCGGAGGATTCGCGATTAGAGCTTTTAGTTTTTTGACCCGTTCCGGCGTCTGAGGAACATTCAGCTGGCCGCAAACCATGGGCCCATACTCAGCGAACAACCTCTTCCGGAGCTCGCTCAGGCTCAAGCCCGTTACGGCCAACATCTCGGCTACCAGGATCCCGGCCATGATTCCGTCCTTCTCGGGTATGTGATTCTCAAGGGCGATACAGGCGCTTTCCTCCCCGCCGAAGAAAATCTCGCCGCCCAACAGGAGTTCGGCCATGTATTTGAATCCGACTTTGGTTTTATGGACGGGCAAATCGAACTTGCGACAGATGCGATCGATGAGATGTGTCGTGGCTATCGACCGGGCCACACCCCCTCGCCTTCCCTTGAATCTGACCAGATAGTCGAGAAGCATGGCCAGGATGAAGTTGGGATGGACGAAGTTGCCTTTCTCATCTATGATTCCGAACCTGTCACCGTCGGCATCCGTGGCTATACCGAGGTGACAATGCCGGGAGGTGACCAGTGTCTTGAGCTCCGACAGGTTCTCTTCACTGCATGAAGGTACGACACCTCCGAAATAGGGATCGACGTAGCCATGAATTTCTTCAACATCGATTTCGTTCTCTTCCAGAATCTCGTCGAGATATTCGCGGCTCGTCCCATACAGAAGGTCGGCCGCGATCCGAAGCCGGGCCTCTTTGATGATCTTGAAATCAATCTTGTCCCTGACGAAATTCAGGTAATCCGTCTGGACGTTTATCCGTGGAATCTGATCCCGGGAAAAATAACCCGGGACATGGGAAAATGTCGGCATGATCCTCCGGACCTCATCCTCCACCGCATCTGTGACCTCCGGAAGGGCCGGAGAACCGGCCTCAACGTTGAGCTTGAGCCCGTTGTAACGAGGAGGATTGAAAGAAGCCGTAAAATTTATGCCCGCCTGGCAGCCTCGTTTGATTATCTGATAAGCCAGGGCCTGGGAAGGGGCATCCCGATCGGACACGAAAACTTTTATCCTGTTTCTGGCCAGGACCTTGGCCGCTTCGAAAGCATATCTTTCCGAAAGAAAACGGGTGTCATAACCGACTATGACCGAAACTGGTTCGCTGGGATCTTCCCTGAGAAGATAGTTGGCCACAGCCTGAACGACGACTCTGACGTTGTGAAAAGTGAAATCCTCACCCATCACTCCCCGCCAGCCCGAAGTTCCGAACTTAATCCTCATCGTTGAAAAAATTACCACATAGCAGGGTGAAAAGCAATTTTCCTCTTCTCCGCTTCTCCCGTCATCGGAACGAAACGGACGTCTATGCTTCTTTTGACGACCTGTTTGCCGTGTTCCTTGACGATTAGCGTCAAAGTCTGAAAGTAAGCCGGCTCACCGAGCGGCAAAATCAAGCGACCTCCCTCCGAGAGTTGTTCGAACAGAGGAGAAGGAATCATGCCGACGGCGCAGGTGACGATGATTGCGTCGAACGGCGCCTCGTCGGGATAACCGAAAAAGCCGTCGCCGCACTTTACGGAAACGTTGTCGATACCCAGGTCTTTGAGAGTCCGGGCAGCCGAATCGGCCAGTCTCGGATTGATTTCGATGCTGAACACCCGGGCCGCTATCCGGGCCAGCACGGCCGCCTGATAGCCGGAGCCGGTTCCTATCTCGAGCACCTTATCGTCGGCCTCGAGCTCGAGATGCTGGGTCATGAGGGCGACTATGTATGGCTGCGATATCGTCTGTCCTTCCCCGATAGGAAGAGGATAATCCTCGTATGCCTGGGAACGCAGATGCTCGGGCACGAATTCGTGCCGCGGAATCCCGGCCATGGCTTCGAGAACCCGCTTGTCCCTAATGCCCCGGGAACGGAGTTGTCCGGTGACCATCCGCTTCCTTTTCATACTGTAGGCGTCATCCAACCGGTCAAGGGCACCGGCTCCGCTGATCAGCAGGAAAAGCACAGCCAAACCGGCGGGCATTAATTTTTTCCCGAATCGTCCGGCCATTGAGTCTTCTCCTCACCCTCCATATTATCTCATGATCCCCCGGAGGTTAAAAAGGCCCTTTTTTCAATAATTTTCATTGACAAACCCATCCGTTTTTGATATTTGGAACTTAATATATATGAGGAACTAAAAAGAATAAGCCGAAAATGGTCAGCAAAGTAATATATCCCGGCTCGTTCGATCCCATAACCAACGGCCATGTCGACATCATAAAGAGAGGCCTCAAATTCTTCGACAAAATTGTCGTCGCCATACTGGAAAATCCCAAGAAAGCGACCCTTTTCACGACTAAAGAACGTGTAGGCATGGTCAAGGAGATTTTCATGGGAGATGAGCGTGTCGAGGTGCTCTCGTTTGACGGCCTTCTGGTCGAGTTCGCCAAGGCCCAGAACAGCGGTGTGGTCATCCGCGGCTTACGAGCCATATCTGATTTCGAATACGAATTCCAGATGGCCCTGATGAACCGAAGCCTGGCGCCGGAAGTCGAAACGTTTTTCATGATGCCTAACGTGAAATACTCGTTTCTGAGTTCCAATCTCGTCCGTGAGGTGGCCATGCTCGGAGGCCCAATCGAGGATTTCGTGCCCGGGCTGGTCGCCAAGAAGCTTAAATCAAAGCTATCCGAAGGCGGAGATAAAACAAACAAAATCAACTGAAGGCGGGGTAACATGTTCGGTATTTCTAGCGAAAAATGTCTGGTCGGGCTGGACGTCGGATCATATGCCGTCAAGGCCGTCGAATTCCGGGCAAAGAAAAAAGGCGGCCAGGCGAGCTATGAGATCCTTAAGATCGGTTACGAGGTCCTGCCTCATGATGCCATCGTCGAAGGGACCATCATCGATTCGGCGGCCGTCGCCGAAACCATCAGGTTGCTTTTCGACGAAAACAAGATCGCCAACAAGAATGTCACCATATCGATCTCGGGAAACTCGGTAATAATCAAGAAGATTTCGCTGCCCGTGATGGAAAAACAGGAGTTGGCCGAGTCCATCATCTGGGAAGCCAAACACAACATCCCGTATCCATACGAGGAAACGAACGTTGATTACGCGATAATACGTCCGGCCGGCGGTGACGAAAAAAGCCTCGATATTCTGCTCGTGGCCGCCAAGAAGGACAAAATCGCCAGCTACAGCGGCGCCATCAACCAGGCCCGTAAGGAACTTCAATCCATAGAGGTCGACGCCTTCTCCATCCAGAACGCGTTCGAGATGAACTATCCTGAACTGTTCCTGGAGAAGACTGTGGCCCTGATCAACCTTGGGGCCAACGTGACCACGGTCGTCATCAGCGAAAAGGGCACTCCACAGCTCTTCCGGGATCTTTCCCTGGGCGGCCTGTTCTTCACCGAAAATATCCGGAAAGAGCTTAACATCAGCTTCGAGGAGGCTGAGAAACTTCTCAAGGGGATCCCGGGCAGGGCTGTCACGACCGACCAGTTTTCGACAGTACTGGCCATGAACGTTCGGGATTTGCTCGACGAAATCGAGAAGACTTTTTCGTTTTACGAAGCCTCGGAAAAAAGTGAACGCCGGATCGAGCAAATCATTCTCTGCGGTGGTCTGGCCAACGTAGCTACCATGGTCGCTTCCTTCGAAAGGAAATTCCATATCAAAACTGAAATCATGAATCCGTTTCGTAACGTAACCTACGACGAGAGAAAATTCGACCCGATATACTTTAATGAGATGGCTCCAATTTTTGGCGTCGCCGTCGGCCTGGCGACCCGAAAGGCAGAGAAGAAAAAATGATAAGGATCAACCTTCTCAAACCGGAAACAAAGGAAATCCGGGAAACGGCTATTCCCGGTGCTCCTGAATTCAAGCCTGAAAAGAAAGCGCCGAAAATAGGTAACCTTATCTTCCTCCTGCTAATTCTGGCGCTAATCGCTTTTTTCTGGTTCCAGAAAAGAGCCATGGACAATGAAAACAGGCTTCTCGAGAATGCCAGGGTGGAAAAGCAACAGCTGGCCTATGTGACGGCCAAGCTCGAGGAATTGAACCAACAAAAAGCTTCTCTCGAGCAGAAGATCAACCTGATCAATTCGCTGAAAGCCGAACAAGACCGGGCCGTCAGGATCATGGACGCCGTAAGCCGGAACCTGCCGGAGTGGGTCTGGCTGACCGAAGCCGGCTACGACGCAAGAGGGCTTCAGATCAAAGGCAAGGCTTTGTCGAATAATTTAATAGCCGATTATATCTCGAATCTGGAAGCCAGCGATATTTTCATGAAAGTCAACCTGAGTTCGTCCACCCTGAGAAAGGTTCAGAAGAACGAATTTCTTGAATTCGCCTTGAACATGTCCATTGAGAAAGCGGAAGAGGAAACCGCCGCCCCACCGGCTCAGGCCAAGCCGGCAGCCAAGAAAGGTGGTGCGTGATGAGAAATACGCCCTGGTACGGACATCTCATAATAGCCCTGGCGATATTCCTGGCCGCCTTCCTGTTCTATTTCAGGCCTCAGAACAAGAAAATCGCCGAGATACGGGCCGAAAGGATCAAAACCGAAGCCGAGGTAATGAAACTCCGGGAGCAGAAAAAAGAGCTGGACAAGATCGAGGCCGAAATAGCCAACATGAACGCTCAATTAAAACAACTGGAGTCGATCATTCCCCAGCGCAAGGAAATAGCCAACATCCTGAGGCAGATACAACAGTTCGCTTACGACTCCAGGCTCGACATAATCAAGTTCGCACCTCAAGCGGAAGTAAACAAAGAATTTTATTCGGAATGGCCAATTCCCATTCAAGTGACCGGAAATTACCACAATCTGGGACTTTTCTTCGACAAGCTGAGCAAGTTTCCCAGGATCTTTACCATCGACAAATTCACTCTAAAAAGCTTGACCCGTCAATCAGACATGGCCACGATATCGGCGGACTGGACGGTCAAAACCTATTTCTTCGGCGAGGAATCCGGTTCCGGGACCGCCCCTAGACAGCAAGCGAGGCCGAAATGATGAAAAAAATACCCGGATTACTAATTCTCGTTTTTCTGCTGGCAACGGGGCTCTGCTTCGCCCAGGAAACGGCCGTGACCGAACAATCCGAAGAACCGCCTACGATCAAGGTCGAGAGCAGTTTTGTTTACAATCCGGAAGGACGCCGTGATCCGTTCAGGGATTTGCTCGGCGGACGCGAAATCAAAGACGTTTCAGCCTCCGGCGAACCCCAGATCTCGATCGAAGATCTAATTTTGATCGGCATAGTCAAGAACCCGAAGGGCTACTCGGCCATCCTAAGCACTGGCCAGGGGTTCCCGTTTTTCGTCCGCGTCGGCGACAGATTTTCGGACGGATTCGTTATTTCGATAAACCAGAGTCAAGCCGTGTTTCGAAAAACTCATGACAGAGGAATACCCCTGATAAGACCGAGAGACATCGTTAAAGAAATAAACCCGGAGGAGCGATAACATGAAAAAAAGAATCCTGCCGCTTGTTTTATCCGGCGCTTGTCTGCTTCTTCTATTCCTCCAGGCGCCTGCGGGCAAGCCTGTTGTGAATATCAGCAAAATCCAGATCCAGACCGGGCTCCTCACTGCTAAACTGGTCATGGAAGCAGACGGCCCTCTGTCGGTGGAAAACGTTTTCTATTCACCCGACGCCAAGAAAACCCTGATAATGGACGTTATGGGCGCTCAGGCCCTGCAGGCCCCGATCATACCGACAGCCGAAGCCGGTTTCATCCGCGATATCCAGATCCAGAAATCGGGTGAAACCGACGTCAGATTTTTCATTGAACTCAGCGAGCGCGTACCTTGCCGTTTGGTCTCGGATGCCGGCCGCACAATCCTCGAATTCGCCAAGATACCGAAAATAGAAGGCGCTTACCCGATGGACGCCGAAACCCAATCCCGGCTCGAAAGCAGCCCCCGTTCTCAGATCGTCCTGCAAAAACTAGATTATAACCAAACCGCTGAAGCTGTCTCCTTCAAGGCTGATCTGACCGGTCAGGCCGTAACCCAGGTGTTCGCTCTTGAGAATCCGCCTCGGTTGGTCGTCGATCTTTTCGATACCTTGCTGTCCGCTAGAGCCGATGTCCGGCCCGCCTTGAACGCTTCTTCACCGGTCCAGAGGCTGAGGGTAGCCCAGTTCCAGAATGAGGATCCGGCGATTACCAGGCTCGTTTTTGATCTCAAGGAATCCGGGCTCTACAGTCTAGATTCACAGGGCGACGGTCTGGTTGTTTCCTTTTTCACACCGAACACCGCCTCCAAGACCGAAAAGGCCGAACCGGAAGTCAATGCGACAAAAATAGAGCCTCCCCCACCCATGCCGGCCGTAAAAACCCCCGAACCGGAACTCAAGTCGGAATCCAAATCGGTTGAGATTTCGAATCCGCCTTCCATAACCGAAGTCAAGGCCGACCCTGCCCCTAAAGTGGTGGAATCCTCACCTCAGGAAAAAAGAGCGGCACTCATTCCCGAGAAGAAAACTATCGCCGGGGAGGAAGCCGGTTACTCGGGTGAGATTCTAAGTATACGGGTCAAAGATGCCGACCTCCGCGACGTGGTCCTTTATCTGGCCGACTTCGCCGGTTTGAACGTGACCTTCGACCCCGAAGTCCGCGGCATCGTAACGCTCAATCTGCAGGATGTGCCCTGGGATCAGATCCTGGACGTAGTCCTCCGCCAAAACAAGATGGGCAAGACAATCGAAGGCAATATCCTGCGGATTGCCCCGATCAACGTGCTCATCAGGGAAGAAGAAGATCAGCGCAAGCTCCGTGAGAGCCGCGAGCTCGCCGGGCCGGTCCTGGTCAAAACGTTCACTCTCTCCTACTCCAAGGCAAAAGACGTGATGACGCTTCTGCGTTCCAAACTTTCCACTCAGGGAGAGATGATCGTCGACGAAAGGACCAACACGTTACTCATCACCGAAGTCAAAGACAAGCTCGACCTGATCGAGAAGCTGATCGCGGTCGTCGATACCCCCACACCTCAGGTTTCGATCGAGGCCAGGATTGTGGAAGCCACGGCCACATTCATCCGGAATCTGGGCATTCAGTGGGGATTCAAGGGCATATCGGACCCCTTCTACGGCAATGCCACCTCGGTCAGTTTTCCCAATAAGGTCCTCATCGACGGGGCCCAAATTCCGACGGGAATAGTAACCAAAGGCATCGGCGGGCCGCTCGGCGGATATGCCATCAACCTGCCGGCTCCTGCGTTCAATACCGCGGTAGGTTTCTCTTTTGCCAACGTGCTCGATACTTTCCGCCTCGACGTAGCCCTGTCCGCCCTGGAAACGGCTGGAGAAGGGAAAATCATATCGCTGCCCAAGGTTACCACCCAGAACAACCAGCAGGCCGAGATAATCCAGGGTCGTCAGATTCCGGTCCAGACCGTAGCCAATTTCACAGTGACCACCCGGTACGTTAACGCCGCCCTCGAGTTGAGAGCCACCCCGCAAATAACGGCCGAAGGAACGATCATCATGACCGTCGAGATTCAAAACAATGCCGCCGACTTCGCCAATCTGGTCAACGGCATTCCGCCCATTACCACCCAGAGCGCCAAAACCACGGTCATGGTTCCGGACGGCGGGACCACGGTCATAGGCGGAATTTACAGGACTGAAGATTCCGTAACGAGGGAACGGGTTCCGTTCCTGCATCAAATACCCATCCTGGGCAACATGTTCAAGAATTTTGCCAGGACCAAGCAACAACGCGAACTTCTGATCTTCATCACCCCCAGGATCGTAAGATAACCAGGGAGGAGGAGTAATGAAAATGACAGCCAAGATATTCAAACTGACTCTGATTTTCGTCTCGATTGCGATCCTGGCCGCGTGCAATCCGCTCGAGGACGATTCGGACTCCGCCAGCCTCCTGATCATCGAAGAGATCCTCGGCACGACGGCCGAAGGGACCGAAGCGCTTTTCCTGCAGTCCGATGTTCAGTTCATAGACCAACAAACCATGGCGACTTCCGTACGTTCCGACCTGGCCAAAGTGACGTTGAGAGCTTCTCTTCTCGACCCAGCCTCCATCACCGGACCTTCTCAGTACAACAACATAACCCTGACCGGCTATAATGTAACCTACACGCTTCCTGACGGGACGGGCGTAGCGGGAACTGACGTTCCCATGCCGATTGAGAATTCCCTGTCTACCGTGATGATCGAGGTCGGAAAGAGCACGACTTTGTCGGTGCCGGTCGTACTCGACACAGCCAAGCTGCTGGCTCCTCTGGCCGCCCTGGCCGGGACCTCGAATGTTCTCCAGGTTATCGCCGTCATCGAGTTCACGGGTGAAGATATGATCAAAAAACCCGTGACCGCCGTCGGCAATTTGACCATTTATTTCGCCGACTACATCGATAGCGGAACCTGAGGCGCGGCTCGAACCGGCCGGTATTTCATTTTATCTTCCGAAAAGACAAAAGCCTTCCCGAGGGAAGGCTTTTTTTGAATCAGCCTGATCCGAGAAGCGAATGGGAAAAGACGACCGTCGCTTTCGCCTTTAATGAAGGCAGGCTCCGGCTCAGAAGGCCGGTAATCGTCTTTCTGACCGGCGCTTTTAGTATGAATTGGACTCCGGCTGGACCCGGATTAGCTCTGCCCGTCACAAGCACCGGACCCAAGACTTCAAGGCCATCAGAGACGGCTTTGACCGATTTTGAGAATTCCCGCGATTTGGCCCCCAGAACCCTGACGTCCCGGCCGTGAATCACGACCTCGGCCAAGTTGATAAAAGGCGGATAATTCATCAATCGCCTGTATTCCGTTTCCAAGCGGTAGAATGAATCGTAATCGTCTTCGGCGGCCGTCAGGATGCTGAAGTGGGCGGGAGTCGAAGTCTGGACGGCTATCTTAACTTCCGGTAAACCGCGAAACGGCTTCAGCATAAAAAACAGGGTTTGAAAAGCATTCCAATCCGACCTGTAATCGGCTGCCTCCAGGATACGTTCCGGGCGGACGACCGCAACCAAGCCCAGATTTTCGACCGGGACACGGCCGGCGAGCAACCTCGTACCGATAAGTATCCTGGTTTTGCCGCGGAGGAATGCGCCGAGAATTTTCCGCTTCATAGCTGGAGATGAGGCCGAGTCGGCGTCGAACCTGGCTACCCCCTGCCGCGGAAAGAGGGCCTGCAGTTCTTCTTCAAGTGCCTGGATGCCCGGTCCCCTGCCGGTTTCGAGCCGGCCGCCGCAGACCGGGCAGATTGCTGGCGGCCTTTCCGACAGATTGCAGTAATGGCAGACAAGCCTGGGGCGCGCTCTATTCAGGTGAAGGACGAGAGGGATGCCGCACTTCGGACACCGGGCGACAAAACCGCAGGCCGGACAGGAAAGGGAAGAAGCATAACCCCTGCGGTTAAAAAAAAGGACGACTTTCCGGTCCCGCCCGAGCTCTTTATTCACCATTTCAACCAGCGCCGGCGAGAGCAAGGTACCGGTCTTTGCCGGCTGGCTGAAGATTTGAACGTCATTCCCGGCGGCCCTTTTCCCATCCAGATTTATCACAACTCCGGCCTGGCCCAGTTCATGAAAAGCTTCGACCGTCGGACAGGAAGAGCCGAAAACAACCGGGATTCCTTCTTCACGGGCCCTGAGCAAAGCCGCCCGCCGGGCATCGTAAGAAGGGCTCTCAGCCTGAAAATGAGCATCGTCATCTTCTGAGTCGACCATGATCAATCTCAGCCCTTCCAGAGGCAGAAAAACCGCTGATCTGGTTCCGACTACTATTCCAGCCGGCCCGGAAACCAGAGATCGCCAGGCTTCCTCTTTTCCCCTCGGACTCATCCGGCCGTGGAAAAACAATGCCTTCCGATCGGGGCGACCACCGAACCTTCGGGCCAATTCTTCAGCCCTCTCCGCCTCAGGCGTCAGAACCAGAACACGCCCGCCAGCGGTCAAGGCCCGGTCCGCAAGTCTTAAGTAAGCTCTTTCCAGGGAATTTTCGGCGCCGAAAAGATAGTTGACGGCGAAACCGCCTCCGGCTATCCGGCGTTCAATCCCGGACAACCCGTCCGGAGATATGGAATCGCCGAAAGACAATTCCAATTGGCGGGTTCCTGCCCGTTCCAGCTTCCCGGGCCGAAGTCCGGACGCCGCAACCTTTTCCACAACTTCCACGAGTCCCTTTTCAAGCATACGGCCAAGCAATGCCGAAACATCCTTTTTCCCCAGCCTGCGGCTCATGTACCTGGCTGTATAACCTTTTTTCGAACCGGAGAGCAGATCGCTGACTTTTTTTTCCAAAGGCCTCAAGTCCGAACCGGAACCGGCAGTTTCGGCACCTTTTTCCGTCAGCCTGAACAGAATCTTTTTCCGGCTTTTCAGGACCGGCGGCAGGGAATTCATGAGCATCTCCCCGGCCGGAGAAAAGAAATCGTCGGCTACACTCGATACGAATCTCAGGAAAGGAGCGGGCCATACCGGTTCTTGATCGAGTATGTCTTCGATTTCTTTCAGCTCGAGGCCCGGTTCTGGAGAATCGTCGCCTACCGCGACTATGAAACCGGTTTCCCGCCTGCGGCCGAACGAGGCCACGACGCGGCTGCCCGGGGCGGCCCTGGATTCTAACGTTTCCGGAACCCTGTAAGAAAACGAACCGTGCAGAGGAATGGCAAAAACGACCCGGACGATCACGCTTACTTCCGACCCAGGAATTCCATGACCTTCTGCATATCCTGCCACACTTGCTTCTTAAGCTCCCGGTTCCACTCGTTACGAACGAGGTAAGAGGGATGAAACGTCGGAACGACTTTTATTCCCTTATAATCAAAAAACCTGCCTCTGACCGCTCCCATACTGCGGGCTTCTCCGGGAATAAAGTAGTCGGTCGGAGTCTTGCCGAGGGTAACGATCACTTTGGGACGAACGAATCCGATTTGGCTTTCCAGAAAAGGCGAACAAGCCCGTATCTCTTCCCTGTTCGGGACTCTGTTTTCAGGCGGACGGCATTTGACGACATTGGTGATGAAAACCTCTTCCTGCCCGAATTTCATGGCCGCTATTATTTTCCTCAGGAGCTGCCCGGCCCGGCCGACGAAAGGACGGCCGCTCAGGTCTTCGTCCCTTCCGGGCGCCTCGCCGACGAACATTAGCTCGGCCTTCGGATCACCTTCCCCCGGAACCGCTTTGTTTCGCAGGGAGGAGAGTGGACACTTGGTACACTCCAGAATCATCTTGTTCAATTCTTCCAGGCTGGCCGCCTGTTGGGCCGGGAATAGATCGAACTCCCCGGCTTCCGGCGCCTTTTTGACCTGATCATCCCTGAAAACGAATCCGGCCCCCAGTTCGTCCAGAAATTTGAGCTGGTCGCTAAGATCCTGTTTCAGGCTTTTTGCTTCTTTCTTTCTTTCCAAGAGCCTCTCCGACACAGTCGAGAACGATACGGCTTATTTCCCTTTTGCTCGTCCGCGGAATCCTCCTCGCCCGGCCCCGGCCCGTGACGATCGTCACTTCGTTGTCGTCGGTGCCGAATCCCAATCCGGCTCCGACCCGGTTACCGACCATGATGTCCGCGCCTTTTTCGGCCATCTTCTTCCGGGCGTTTACCAAGACATCGCCCGTCTCGGCCGCGAACCCGACAAGCAGCTGGCCTTTCCTCTTCATCTTCCCGGCCAGGGCCAGGATGTCGGGAATCATCTCGATCTCGAGCTTCCCGGGGACCTCGGCCTTGGCTATCTTATTCTTATGAGCGATCCTGAAGCGGAAATCCGAAACGGCCGCGGCCATGATCAAGACGTCGCTGGCCGGAAAACGTTTCAGCACGGCTTTTTCCATTTCCCGGGCGCTTTCCACCCGGATCGTTTCGACCCCCGGCGTCGGCTCGAAAGCGGAAGGACCGGAAATCATGACTACCCTTGCTCCCCGGCTCAAAGCTTCCCTGGCAAGTTCGTAGCCCATTTTCCCCGAGGAAGGATTGGAAATGAACCTGACCGGATCAAGGTATTCCCGGGTCGGGCCGGCCGTGACCAGAATTTTCAACCCCTCTAACTCCTTGCCAGCGGCAATCGCAGCCAAAGAATCCCGGACTATTATCTCCGGCTGGGCGAGCCTGCCCGTTCCTTCGGTTCCGCAAGCCAGATATCCTTTCCCGGGTTCGACGAGGATGACTCCGAGCCCTTTTAGTTTTTTGATATTGGCCTGCGTCTGGGGATGAACATACATGGTTTCGTTCATGGCCGGGGCGATGACGACGGGCGACCGTACGGACAGGAAAAAAGTCGAAAGAAAATCGTCGGCGATGCCGCCAGCGAACTTGCCAATTATATCGGCCGTGGCCGGCGCGACGCAAAGCAGCGATATTTCCGAAGCCAATTTGACGTGGGTGATCGACCTGGCCTCGGGCTCGTCCCATAGGTCCACTATCGTGCGCAAGCCCGACAGGCTAGAAAAAAGGAGCGGCGAGACGAGCCGGGTCGCGTTCCGGGTCATGATGACCTGGACCGTATAACCTTTCTCTTGGAATCCGCGCAGCACTTCACACGCCTTATAAATACTGACCGAGGAAGAAACGCCGAGAGCTATCTTAGCTGCCATGTTTCCCTCCCCCGCTCTTGAAGCTTTCGACGACCAGGCGGGCCTGATGTCTTTGGTTGTCCATTCGACACCGGCAGGCGACGATTAACGACTTGAGCTCGGACGCCGCCAGTTTCAGATCGTCGTTGAATATCACGAAATCGAACTTGTCGTACTCCCTGACTTCGGCAGCGGAATCTTTTAAACGACGGTCGATTACGGCCGGTCTATCCTGTCCCCGGCGGACGAGCCTTTTCCTCAGCTCCGAAGCCGCCGGCGGCATTATGAAAACGAAAATCGCGCTCTTTATCTTCCGCCTGGCCTGCCGGGCTCCCTGAACGTCGATGTCAAGAATGAGATCAGCGCCTTTCCCGGACCTTTTGATTTCGGCCTTCGACGTACCGTAGTAATTTCCGTGGACAACCGCCCACTCCAGAAAACGGCCGGCCTTTATCATTTTCCGGAAGGAGGGCCCGGAAACGAAGCGATACTGAATTCCATTCTCTTCACCCGGCCTGGGCGGCCGGCTCGTGTGCGACACCGAAAAAACCAGTCCGGGCAGTTCGGTCATGACCATGTTGATCAGAGTCGACTTACCGCAGCCCGATGGACCGCTTATTACGAAGATCATCTTGCTTACACCTCCGAAACCGTCCTACTCGAGGTTCTGGGCCTGTTCCCTTATGCTCTCGATTCCGGACTTTATGGCCAAACACTCCCTGGTTATGCTTATGTCCTGAGACTTGGAGTTTATGGTATTGGCTTCGCGGTGCATCTCCTGAGCCAGAAAATCGATCTGCTTGCCGATCGGCCCGCCGGATCTTCCGGAAAGCAATTTGCCGCAGTCGGCAACGTGCATTTTCAGGCGGCTTATTTCTTCAGCCAGGTCATGACGCTGAATGAGAAGATTTACCTCCTCGGCTAACCTGTTCTCCGGCAAGGCTGACCCTCCGCCGTTAAAATCCCTGATTCTTTTTTCGAACTTACGCTTGAGCATGGCCGGCTGTTTCCGGAACAGCCGCTCGATCCGGCCGACCGAATTCTTTACCTTTATGAGGTGAAGACTGATCTGTCTGGCCGTTTCCTGCCCTTCCTTACGCCTCATTTTCAGCACGTCGTCGAGCGTCCTACGGAAAGATTTTTCCAGAAAATCGAGCTCGGCTTGAGTCAAATTTCTCCGCCTTGCCTCATAAATCTGAGGCAGGCACAAAAGCCCGTCTAAAGAAACCGGTAATGATCTGCCTGTTTTCTGGGAAATCAGGTCGACGGCAGAAAAGATCTTCTCCAGAAGACCGGAATTGAACTCGAATTCCCAGCTTTCCCGGCCAAGCAGAGCCACTTCCAGGCCGGCTTCCACCCGGCCGCGGCTGATCCTGGCCTGGCAGGCGGATCGAAGACGGCTTTCGGCTCCGCCGACCGTCATGCCCCTGAAAGACCAATCGAAAAAACGGTGATTGAGCGTTTTGATGGTAATCCTCAAGCGGACGGAACCGGAACTGAAAGTCCTCTCGGCGAAACCCGTCATGCCGCTGATCATGATCTCCTCCAGTGACCCGGGTAAGTTCAGGGCAAACCGAACATGGCCCGGGCTATACCATAAGCGTTGATGGCTGAGCCCAGAGTCAGGTTGTCGGCCACGGCCCAGATCCAGAATGCGCGGGGAATGGAAACTTCCTTTTTTATCAGACCGATAAATATCTTGTCACGGCCGGCCACCGAGACAGAAGAGATAGTTTGTTTCGGCCCGCCGGCCGAGGCATCGACGAATGGATCGGCATCCAGGCAATCTTTCAAAGCGGCCAGCCCGGCTTTGGTCTCGGTTTCGACGTACGTCATGATCGAATAACCATGAAAAACCGGAGCGAGAATGATGGACAAAGAAAAAGGGAAAGCCGAATTTCCCAGGACTCTTTTTATCTCGGACAGGATTCGTTTCTCCCGGCCCGAATAGCCGTTCTTATCGAGACGCCCCACGTGGGATAGAAGGTTGAAGGCTACCTGGCCCCGGAAAACCTTTTTGGGCATGGCCGAACTGCCAAGGAGGGCCATGCTCTGGTCGGCCAGCTCCTGGATACCTTTTTCCTCGTAAACAGAAACCGGCTCCATGACCACCGAAAAAGCCCCTTTGATCCGGAACGATTGATGGATCGAATAAAGCAGATGGCTCATTATGATGGTTACCGGACTGGGGTTGGCCGTCAAATGGGCTTTTGAACGGCTCAATATCCGGTCGTTCAGCCCGGCCACGACCAGCGGGACGCCGGGATCATCATTGAACGTTTCGGAAAGGTCTATGGCCCGAAAACCCAGCGTCCCGGCCAGGCGGCCGTATTCGAGATTAGTCCGCTGGTCAGAGGCCAGGAAAACCAGATCCAGGCCATGAAGCATAGCCGGCGCGAGGTGATGGACAACTTTAGCTTCCTCTTCGAATCGGCACAGCTTGCTGTATTCTTCCTCGACATCCGGGTCATAAAATTCGATGGTCTTGAGGGGAAATTTCCTGGCACTCAAAATTTCCTGGATCTCCCGTCCCCTGAGAGTATCCGAGCCGATGACGGCGACCCGGTATGACCCTTCCCCGCTCATATACCCCGTCCGGACTTCTCAGCATACTCGGACATCAAACGATACATGCGGTCCTTAAGGGTTAGCTTCTTTTTCTTGAGTTCTTTCTCCGTTAAAAAATCCCGCTCGGTCAGGGAGCTTTTCTGCCTGAGCACCTCGAGCTCGTTTTCACAAGCCTGGTGCTCTTCAAACGCCTTTTTGAATTCATCGTTTTCCTTAATAAGCTTGGCCTTTAGAAATTCCTCGTCGATCAATTCGATTTCTCCCTTTTTCAGGATAACACAAGCCGGGTGCCAATTCAATCAGGCTCCGGCCCATCACCTGCCTGGCCGTTGCCTGGCGACGGCTTTGTACCGGATTACGCCTTATCAGCCGCGATTTTACCTCATATTTTTCGGTGCAGGGACATCCTTATGACCGTCGCGGTCGGGATGCCGTCAGGTAGAGTCGATACGGGAAAAAACAAGAAGGCGAACTTCTAAGCGCTAAATGGCCCAGCGGTAGGAGATCTTAATAAGAAAAATATTGTCGCCGGGAGCTCGAAAAAGATCGCCGAGATCGCGGCCCAGGCTGAGGGTTCCCGGGTTCGAGAAATCAGCCCGGTTCTGAGTCCAGACCAGGTAAATCAGGGATCCAGGCCGGTATTCCCAGCGAAGAACGACTGTGCCCCGTAAGGACTTATAGTTGAAATCAGGATCGGGAAACGAAAAAGTTTCCGCCGACCCGGTTCCGTCAGGATCAACGGCATAAGTCCCGCCGCTCAATTCGATGCTCGACGATCCCTCCCCGTAGAGGTTATATTCGAAAGCTGCCGGCCTGGCCAATTCCTTGAACTGGTCGTAATGGCCGACGGCGATGAACGGTTGCAGATACGCCTGTAACGTAAGCCTCGGGGTAAAAGTCCAGTCGAGCCGGATCTCGCTTCCCAGAACCTTCTGGTCGATGTGCCCGAAAACATAACGGTTTCCGTACGTTTCGGTCATAACCGGGTCCGTGACCCGCCTCACCCATTGTATGTCGTTCTGGTAAAACTCGAAGGTCGGGCCCAGGGAAAGGCTGAAATTGGAGCCCGGTTTCCAGCGCAGGGAGAGCTGTCCCGAGAATTCCGTAGTGGCCCGCGGCCTTTGATACGTGGAGCCGGAAGCCTCGACCACGACGCTTTTCCGGCTGTCGCTCGAGACCATAAGATCTATCTGATATCCCCCAGGGACCAGGGCCCGCGGCCCGCCGCGGGTCAGGGTGATGCTCATGGTTTCCGGATTCACGGCCAGCATTGTGTTGAACTCCCAGAAATTCCTCAATTTACCCTGGAAACTGAGCAGGGCTCCGTCCCATATCTTGTTGCCGCCGAAATCATAATTGCGGAAAACGCCGGCGAAAACGAGAGCGTAAAGGAAAACCTTGCCCGGTTTGGTCCACTGGTAAGCGGGAAGTATCTGGAACTGTATCACATCAGAACTTCCGTACTGGAAACCGGCATCGTTCGGATCGAAGCCCGGTGAAAGCGCTCCGGCGGAGAGAAGGAAAAGGAAATTTCCGTTTTGTTTGGCCAGGTTAAGCCTTCCGCCCCAGCCGGAAAGCGAGGTTCGTTCCGGGTCGAGTTCGACGTGCCCGGCATCGGGCCTCTGGAAATAATGAATCGACGATTGCTGAAGCCGCAAAATAGCCCCGGCCGAGCCGGACACCGAAGTACCTCCCAACCAGCCGCCGACAACCCATCGCCTCTCACTGTCCAGAAAAACCCAGCCGTCGGCAGCCAGGCTGAACGCTCTTTCGTTCAATATGCCGGTCAGCGGCTCGGAATCCACGTCCCTCATCACACCTGTCGCCAATAGCCCGACACCGCTCTTGCCACCCTTGATCTCCTTCTGGGCCCGAAAAACCCCATAATAGGAAAAAGGTTCGACTTCCTGTTTCAATCTGAACCCTGACTGGTCGATTCCGGCGAACTCGCGGGCGGTCAGGGCACTTATGAAGCCCAGATTCCAGCTTTGGCCGAGTTTGCCGGTAAGTTTGGCCGCTCCCAGAATGGAAGTCCGGTCGGGGATCTGATAATATCCTGCCTCCGTGACATAGCCCTGGGGTTCGCGGCCGATGCGGCGGCTGTAGAAAAACGAAGGGCTCGGCCAATTTATATTGGCATCCATATACACGCCGCCCCGGCCGAAGCCGTCGAATATCGAAGCCCCTTCGATGAAAAAAGGCCTTTTTTCCTGGTAGTAGGTTTCATATGCGGACAGGTTGATGACGGCGGGATCGACCTCGACCTGGCCGAAATCCGGATTGACCGTGGTATCGAGAGTCAGGTTGCTCTTGAGACCGAGCTTCAGGTCGAAGCCGGCATTGACCAGACCGCTCCGGCCGGGCTGGAACGGATTGCCTTCCTCAGCCGGTTGAAACCGGCCCTGGCCGACGGCATATGGATAGAACTCCAGGTGGCGGCCGGGTTTTATACCTCTGACGCCTTCGAGCCGGGCGAACCTGGAACAAAAGGCGGCTTCTTTTCTGGGCACGAAGGCGAAGGTGGACGTCTCGTTTTTCCTTTTGATGATCCGGCGGAAATTTACGCCCCAGACGTACTCGTCCCTCGCCGGGAATCTGAGTTGGTTGAAGGGAATCTTCATTTCCACGGACCAACCGTCTTTCCCCACGGCGGCCCGGTAATCCCAGACGCCGTCCCATGTATCGTCCTCATTGACGTCGTTGGACAGGACGGCGTCGTAAATAGAGCCGGCCGGATTGACGCCGAACATATAGCCCGATCTGCGGTCGAAGTAGGGGTCGACGGCAAAGAAGAACCAGTCGGAATCGACTTGGCTGTCCCGCCTGCCCAGCCGGCTGAGAATTTTTTCCGGTTCCAGGTCGAGACATTTGGCTGCGACATAAAGATTCTTGTCGTCGAAAGCCACCCAGACCTTCGTTTCCTCGGTCGAAGGCGAGCCTTCTTCCGGCTCGTCCTGAATGAAACCCGAGGCATATGGCCCCTGCCAGGATTCTTCGTCGAGCCGGCCGTCGAGAACGATGCCGCCCGTAATCCGCACAGCCGTAAGGATTTTGCCTGCCTGGTTGCCCGGCGTCTTTCCGGATGCCTGATCGTAACCTAAAACGGTCAAAACAAGAAAGATGATGATTACCGTCAGGATCAAAATTATCTTTTTCATCGTGTCAGCCAATCTTCCAAACGCGTTCCTCTGGATTCCTATAAAAAACAACCTGTAGTACTAAATACGTCTGATGAGCCGGATTGGTTCCCGGCCCGGTGAATTTTATGACTCACCGGTCGAAACAGCCCATATAATTATTTGACAAGGCTGGTGCCTCTGGATAAAATTATGCCCGAAGCCGAAAAAGCGACGTAAACTTGGCGAGGTAGCTCAGTCGGTAGAGCGAGGGACTGAAAATCCCTGCGTCGACGGTTCGATTCCGCCCCTCGCCACTTTTCTTTTTTCCCTTCACGTCTTCTTGAATATGAAACCGCCGCGTCCGTCCGTATCGACGCTAACCGAATCTCCATCTCGGAAATCACCGGACAGGATTTTCATGGCCAGAGGATTTTCTATTTCCTTCTGAATGACCCTCTTGAGCGGCCTGGCTCCGTAGACCGGATCGTAACCTTCGTCGGCCAGAGCCTGCCTGGCTTGGTCGGTTGTCGTGAGCCCGATTTTTTTGTCGGCCAGCCGCTTCCGGAGCAAAGCCAACTGCAGCTCGACGATCTTCTCCAGCACCTTTCTGGTCAGCGGCCGGAATATTATTATCTCGTCTATCCGGTTAAGGAACTCGGGCCTGAAGTTGACTTCCAGGACTTTCCTGACCTCCTTCTCCATCATTTCATAGTCCTGACTCAGCTCCTTTATGGCCTGACCGGCCAGGTTGGAAGTCATGATTATCACGCAGTTCTTGAAATCGACCGTCCGGCCCTTGCCGTCGGTCAGCCGGCCGTCGTCGAGAATCTGGAGCAGGATGTTGAAAACGTCGGCGTGTGCTTTTTCTATCTCATCGAACAGAACGATCGAATAGGGCCTGCGCTTGACGGCTTCGGTAAGCTGGCCGCCTTCTTCGTAGCCGACGTAGCCGGGGGGAGCGCCGATAAGACGCGATACGGTATGCTTTTCCATGTACTCGGACATGTCGAGGCGGACCATGGCCCGCTCGTCTCTGAAAAGAAACTCGGCCAGGGCCCGGGCCAGCTCCGTCTTGCCGACGCCGGTCGGACCGAGGAAAATAAATGAGCCGATGGGCCTCGTCGCTTCCTGGATTCCGGCCCGCGACCGGCGGATGGTGGCCGCGACGGCCTCGATGGCCTGTTCCTGGCCGACGACCCGTCCACCGAGGATGTCTTCCATTTTAATCAAACGGTCGACCTCGCCTTCGAGCATTCTGGTCACCGGGATACCGGTCCATCTGGAGACGACCTCGGCCACGTCCTCTTCGTCCACCTCCTCTTTGAGCATCTTGTCTTTTTCCTGAAGACGGGAAAGTTCCTCCTGGGCTTTATCGATTCTTTTCTGAGTCTCGATCAACTTTCCGTACTTGATCTCCGCTGCCTTTTCGAGATCTCCCCTTCTCTCGGCGCCCTGCTCCTCGATTTTGAGAACGTCCGTTTCTTCTTTCAGACGGCCCAGGCCTTCGATCAGCTCTTTTTCCTTCTGCCAGCGCATCTTCAAAGCATTGACTTTCTCATTCAGACCGGCTAATTCCTTTTCCAGTTTGGCCAGCCGGTCCTTTGACTCGGCGTCCTTTTCCTTGCGCAGGGCTTGCCGTTCGATCTCGAGCTGGAGGACCCGGCGGTCGAGTTCGTCTATTTCCTCGGGCAAGCTGTCGATCTGAACGCGAATTCTGGAGGCGGCCTCATCGATCAGGTCGATGGCTTTGTCGGGCAGAAACCTGTTGGTAATGTATCTGTCACTGAGACCGGCCGCGGCCACCAGGGCCGCATCCTTTATCTTGACCCTGTGATGGACCTCGTATTTCTCCTTCAAGCCGCGAAGTATGGAAATCGTTTCCTCGACCGTCGGCTGATCGATGAAAACCGGCTGGAAACGGCGCTCGAGGGCGGCGTCTTTTTCGATGTATTTCTGGTATTCATTCAGAGTCGTGGCTCCTATGCCGCGAAGCTCGCCCCGGGCCAGGGCGGGCTTGAGCATGTTGGAGGCGTCGACCGCCCCTTCGGCCGCTCCGGCCCCGATTATGGTATGCAGTTCGTCCATGAAAAGAATGATGTTTCCTTCGGCTTCCTTGATCTCCTTCAGGATGGCCTTGAGCCGCTCCTCGAACTCGCCTCTGAATTTCGTGCCGGCCACCAACGCCCCTATGTCCAGAGCCATGAGCCTTTTGTTCTTGAGAGACTGGGGGACGTCGCCGTTGGCTATTCTCTGAGCCAGGCCTTCGACGACGGCCGTTTTACCCACTCCGGCCTCGCCGATCAGGACAGGGTTGTTCTTGGTCCGGCGCGACAAGACCTGTATGACCCGCCGGATCTCCTCATCCCGGCCGATGACCGGATCGATTTTTCCCTGCCGGGCCAGAGCCGTCAGGTCGCGAGTGTATTTTTCGAGTACCTGATATTTAGACTCGGGCTCCGCGTCCGTGACCCTTTGCGAACCGCGGACCGAGGCCAGGGCTTTGAGAACCGCATCCTCGGTCACACCATTAGAGGCGAGTATCCGGCCGGCTTCGCCTGACTCCGGCCCCAGCATGGCCAGCAGGAGATGTTCTGTGGAGATGAATTCATCCTTGAGTTTCCCGGCCTGTTTTTCGGCCTCGTTCATGACGTTGCGGAGAGGCGGGGAAAGATAGATTTCCCCTCCCTTGACCCTGGGAACGGCCGTCAGAGCCTTTTCGAGCTCCGAACGGATCTTTTCCGGACTTACTCCTATTTTGGCCAGGACCGGGTTGACTATGTTTTCTTCTTGCTCCAGAAAGCTCCAGAGCAAATGCTCCGGCCGCAATTCCTGATTGCCAAGTTCCTCTGCCTTGGACTGGGCCTTCTGGAAGGCGTCCTGGGACATGACCGTATATCTATCCCATCTCATCGGTTTCTCCTTCTCTATCTATTTAAGCAGGGATACGTTTTCTGTCAAGAATCGACCGGCCGCCAAGGTGAAAACAGGAAAAGCGTTTATACCCGATTTTCTCTGTCGAACGGTTTAAATAAACCAGCCGGCTATGTATAATCTTTGCTCTTGACATTTCGCGAGAATCAATTATTTTCATTCGTAGATGAGGAAAAAGAGCATGGAAGAAATCGAGATCACCAGTTGGACCACGCTCGACGCAGTCAAGAAGTCCAAAACCACCGAAATCATCGAAAGTGTCGGCAATCTCCAAACAGGACACTTCATGTCCGTATTCTGTATTCTCGAAGAGGATCACCTCGAACTTTGCTACAGCGATTCGGCCGCCAACTATCTGCGGCGCTACGAGGACAGGAAAGAATTCGATGAAGCCATTGAGGAACGCAAGGAAGAAGTAGGTGAAACGCCTTACGATGAGGACGAGGAGTACGACTACAATGAGGACTTCGAGGAAGAGGAAGAAGAGGATGCAGAGGTTGATGATGATTCCGAGAATTACTGAATTAGACTGGACTTAAGCCTTTGCTGTAGCCTGCTCAGGAATTCAAGCGCTTCTTCTGGGGGAAGGCCAGCGAGATCAGCAGACAACAGGTCAGCGGCTGCCTCACGAAGCACGGCCGCTTCTCTGTCTTCGGGAAAAAGAAGCAGCTGATCCTTGCCTCCCTCTCTGCGCGCTCTGTAGGCGAACCGGGGAGGCCCGGATTCGGTTAATTCTAGCTTTTCCAGATTGACAAGTATCTCCCTGGCTCTGGCGATTACTTCTTTGGGCAGCCCGGCCAGCTTGGCCACGTGGATGCCGTAACTTCTATCCGAAGGGCCAGGCACTATTTTGCGCAGAAATACCACGTCCTCTTTCCATTCCCTGACGGCCACATGATAGTTCTTTATCCTGGGCATGGTTCCGGCGAGCTCGGTCAGCTCATGGTAGTGAGTCGCGAAAAGTGTCCGGGGACGGGCGCCAGTCCGTTCATGCAGGTATTCGGCCACGGCCCAGGCGATTGACAGGCCGTCGAAAGTGCTCGTGCCACGGCCCACCTCATCCAGAAGAATCAGGCTCCTCGGCGTCGAATTATGAAGGATATTGGCCGTCTCAAGCATCTCGACCATGAAAGTCGATTGACCGGCGCTTAGAAAATCCATGGCTCCGACCCTGGTGAAAATTCTGTCCACCAGCCCGATGGCTGCGGACTTGGCCGGAACGAAAGAGCCCATCTGGGCCATCAACGCGATCAGGGCTGTTTGCCTGAGGTAAGTCGACTTACCTCCCATGTTCGGCCCGGTGACGATGAGTATCTGATTGGCTTCGGTATCGAGATCGGTATCGTTAGGAATGAAAGGCTGAGCCTCGAGGCTGACCTCGATCACCGGATGCCGGCCGCCTTCTATGTGAATCGAATCTCCTTCGTGGACGAAGGGTTTGATATAATTCCGCCGGGCGGCCAGCTCGGCCAGGGAAAGGAGGACATCGAGTTCGGCCACTGCGGCCGAGATTTTCTGAAGGCGCCTGGTTTCGGCGGCGACCGTTTCCCGTACCTTGAGAAAGAGATTGTTTTCGAGCTTGCCTATCCGTTCCTCGGCATCCAGCACTTTTTCTTCGTAATCCTTCAGTTCGGGCGTCAGAAAGCGTTCTGAATTAACGAGAGTCTGCTTACGCAAGTATTCGGCTGGGACTTGAGGAAGATTGGGTTTGGTGACTTCGATATAATAACCCATTACTTTGTTGTACCGGACCTTGAGCGACGAAATCCCCGTCTTTTCCCTCTCTTTTTTTTCCAGGGCTGCGATGAAGGTCTTGCCCGAACGGCTGATGTCTCTCAGCCCGTCAAGTTCGGCGTCGAACCCGTCTTTGATTATTCCCCCTTCCGTCAGAATGAAAGCCGGTTCGTCCATTACGGACTTTTCGATGAAAGAGGCAACGCCGGAAGCGTTGTCCCAATTGCCGAGCATCTCCAGAAACAACGGAGCCCTCAGGGTCCCGAGAAGCTTTTCTATAGCCGGAAAAGGCTCGAGTGACTTTTTCAGGCTGACCAGATCGCGGGGGTGAGCAACTCCCAGAGAGACCTTGCCGACCAGCCTTTCCAGGTCACGGATATCTTTCAGGCCTTCTCTTATCTCAGCCCTGGCTACGGTCAGGGCCAATGCGTCTTCGACTGCTTCGAGTCGCTTTTCGATCGACTTCACTTCGCACAGGGGGTCAAGGATCCAGGCCCGGAGCAGGCGGCCGCCCATGGCCGTCACCGTGAAGTCCATGATGTCCAAAAGAGAATCTTTGACTTTTCCGTCGCGAATGTTGCGGACGAGCTCGAGGTTTCTGACCGCTGCCGAATCGAGACCGAGATTGGCTCCCGTGTGCATATATGTCAATCCGCTCAAAATATCGAGCGAGCCGCCCCGGACCTCTTTCAGATACGAGACGAGTGCTCCAGAAGCGCCCACTGCGAACCGTTTGCCTTCCAGGCCGAATCCGGACAAGGACGTGACCGCGAAATGCTGTTTTAGAACGTCGGCCGCATGAGCGTAGTCGAACAGCCAGATTTCAAGCGGAGACCGGGGCACAAAAGAGAAACCGTCGGCCTGGACAACTCTCGAAAACAGGTCTTCCTCCCCCTTCGAATAGACGATTTCCCGGGGCGAGGTTTTGTAGAGCTCGTCGGTCAGTATCTTTACGTCGGGCCAGGCGCCTTCGACCGTCCGAATGACTCCCGCAGCCAGATCGAGGACAGCCAGTCCCCAACCTTCGGCGGTCAGCATGAGAGAGGCAATGAAATTATTCTCTTTCAGCTCTTCCGACTCGATCTCCACGGCCGTGCCCGGCGTTAGGACCTTGATGACTTCCCTTTTCACCACCCCTTTGGCCGTGGCCGGATCCTCGACCTGTTCGCAGATAGCCACTTTATAACCCAAACGAAGGAGACGGGGCAGGTAGGAATTGACCGCATGGTAAGGGACACCGCACATGGGCACTTTTTGCCGTGAAGTAAGGGCGATTTCGAGTATGGGAGAAGCGATTTTGGCATCCTCATAGAACATTTCGTAAAAATCCCCCAGGCGAAAAAAAAGGATGGCATCCCTGTGTTGCTCCTTGATCCGCAGGTATTGTTCCATAACTGGAGTGAGGACCGATTCGTTGGCCATTTTCGGTATCAACACTATACAAGGCGAACTTTTGATTTTCAAGATGGACAAGGCTGCCCGTTCCGTCAATGGCCGGCGAACCGGATGTCCCTGCTTTGAATTGACAAAAAATAACCTATATAGTAAAGTCGAAAAGTGAATTTCCCGAACGTTCTCACCCTGACCCGTATATTCTGCATCCCGGCGCTGGTCGCCATCCTGTTAACCAATTTCCCCGGCCGAGACATTATCGGTCTGGCCGTTTTCGTCATCGCTTCTTTGACCGATTGGCTCGACGGCTACTGGGCCCGGAAAAAAAAGATGGTAACAGTGATCGGTCAGCTTCTGGACCCCATGGCCGACAAACTTCTCATCGCCTCGGCCCTTATTTGCCTGGTCTGGCTGGACCGGGCGTGGGCCTGGGCGGCCATAATCATCATAGGCCGGGAAATGGCGGTGACGGGTTTCAGGTCCATAGCTTCCTCCAAAGGGGTGACCATTCCCGCCTCAGTTCTGGGTAAAGTCAAAATGGGTGTCGAGTCCTGGGTGGTCGGGGCTCTCATACTCGGCCCTCAATACGTCGGCAAGTACTTTCCGGCGGCCAAGGCCAGTCTATGGCTGGTGATAATCCTGGCCCTTATTTCGGCCATGGAATATTACGTCCGCTTCGGGCCCAAGGTTCTAGCCAGTCAACGTTGACAGGCTTGCGGCCGCTCTCTTCAGATCGTCCATATTTTCGACGTTCAAAAGCGCCGGTTGCTTCGGCCAGCCCCGCATTATTTTTTTCATGAGGCCCAGGAGGACTTTGCTCGGGCCCAGTTCGACGCATACTCCCATGTCCATGGTCTTCAGCTTATCCATCGACGTTTTCCAGAGAACGGCATGGCTGATCTGAAGCTTGAGGGCCTTTTTTATCTCTTCGGCGGTCCGGGCCAGCCTGGCATCCACATTGGTGATGATCGGAAAATCAGGATCGTTGAAAGCGACCGCCTCCATGTCTGCAGCCAGTTTTTCCTCGGTAGGCTTCATCAAAATAGAATGAAACGGCGCACTGACCGGCAGCATGACGAACCGGGGAGGCTTGATTTTCTCCAGGGCTTCCTCCACGGCTTCTTTCTCGCCGGAAATTACCAGCTGGTCATCGCTGTTCCAGTTGGCGATCTCGACCAGACCCCGACTGACTGACGAAAGCGATCTGGCTATTTCTTCTCCGGACACGCCGATGACGGCGGCCATGGCCCCTTTCCCGACGGGTACCGCTTCCTGCATGTAGCGGCCGCGCTTGTGAACAATGACAAGGGCGTCTTCGAATTTGATCGTACCTGCGGCCGTAACGGCCGAATACTCGCCGAGGCTGTGCCCGGCGGCCAGGACGGGTTTCACGCCGAGCAGAGTGAACGCGGCGAAACTGACCGTAAGTATGGCCGGTTGGGTATTCTGGGTCAGCTTGAGTTCTTCCTCAGGGCCTTCGAACATCAGGCTGGAAAGTTTGTAGCCCAGAACCTCGTCAGCCGTGTCGAAAATTCTTTTCGCTTCCTCCGATCTTTCATAAAAATCCCGGCCCATCCCGACGTATTGAGATCCCTGGCCGGGGAAAAGGAAAGCTGCTTTCTCCGAGTTCATCCGTCCGACCTCCGCTGGCCTGCTTTATTTAAGGCAATCTGAATTCAACCTTATCCCCGCCCGTTCCCTCAACTCACGCAACCAGCCGGCTACTTGCTCATCCCTTGCCTTACGCTGCAGTCGATCGATTATTTCCTCTTCGACCGCATCCAGTGAACTTGGTTCAATCCCCGCTTGCCTTTTTTCCGGGGCATAAACCTTGTGATAGTAATCTTCGACATCCCTTCTGCCGACGAGCGGCGGCCGGCTGAATCTGGCTGCGAGAAGCTTATCGAAAGAAATTTTTTCTTCGAGATAAGATAGCAAATCGCTTTCCTCAAGCCCGTAAGTTGCCAGGCCAGTTTCAAAACGCTGAGAGCCCATTTCCTTCTTTAGTCCAAGCAAAGAATTCTCGACTTCCTTTTTTTCAACGGTTTGAAAGCCCACTGAGGCCCTGAGAGCCAGCCGCCGGTCGATGATAGTCCGGGCAGCAATTTCTCTGATTTCCCTCTGGCCAGCCGCCGGCTGAAATTCACACAACCGGAATTCGACGACCACCAGGACATCGACCAGGGTCACCGGCCGGCCGTCGACGGTGGCCACTATGCAGTTGATTACCTCCGCCCGAAGCGGAAGTCCGACCAAGATCACGAAGACCAAAAAAATGAGGCAGGCTTTTTTCATGTTAAAACACGTTTCCTATCGTGATAAAAAACAAAGGCTTGGCCCTGCGGACGGGATCCCATAGCTTCCAGGCGATTTCCAAACGGACCGGCCCGAGCGGTGTCCGGTAACGCAGGCCCGATCCCACCGCGGCGTCCATTTCGCTTACATCAAAACCCGATGGTTCCGTAAAGACATTGCCGATATCAAGAAAAACAACGCCGCTCAGATCTCTAATGGCCGGAATCAATGGGAATTTGAACTCGGCGTTGGTGACGAAGACGGCTTTCCCGCCGACCGGCTTATCGCTGACCGGGTCCCTGGGACCCAGATGATCGAAACCTTCCCCCCTGAACGAGCCGCTGCCACCGGCGAAGAACCTTTCCGGTATGGATATGTCGCCCCAGCCTAAACCCAGCCTGGAGGTAATACTCAGATTCACTCTCGGCCAGAGCGGTTTGAACCATTGAAGTTTGAAAAAAGTCTTCACGTAGTCCGACTCTGTTCCGAACAAAGGCGAGGCTACTTCTCCGACGATACTGAAGAAAATGCCTCGTTCCGGGTTGAAAATATCATCCCTGTTGTCCCAGATGAAACTCAAAGAACCCAGGGCGGTGGAATACGGAAGTAATTCACGATCTATCTCGGATTCCTCTATCTCCAGCTTCGTCAGTCTGGTTCTCGTCCAGCGCAAGGTCGTAATCAGCGAGAAATTCCTGCGGATAGGCATGATTGTGTTGAGGCTGACACCCGAGCGCTCAAAAGCGAAACTGATGCGGTCTTCGGTTTCGTACCAGCCAAGGAGGGTGGGGCCAAGCGCCAGCCCCAAAAGGTAGGGCTGGCTCCAGGAAGTCACGAACCTTTTTTCGAACTGGCTGTATTGCCCGAGGACACTGAATTGAGCGGCCAGCCCGAAAACGTTCGATCTCATATACTCAGCCGTGCCCCGGGGCCTGAATGTGTTGGTCCAGAGAGCAAGTGAACGGACTTCTTCCCGGGATTGGAAACCGATTCCGATTGAGGCGCTGTTCTGTTCGCCTTCCCGGATTTTGACCATCAACATCTCTCCGGATTCCGAAACGGGAATTTCTTCAATTCTCACTTCGGAAAAGACTCCCAGCCGGTCGAGTCTCCTCTCGGAATCCTGAATAAGGGAAAAATCGGCCCTGTCCCCCGGTTCGAGCCTCAATTCTCTTTTTATGACGCTTAACCTGGTAACATTGTTCCCGGTTATGTAAATATTATTGACGACATAAGGCTGTCCTTCCTGTATCTCGAATACGACCGATAGCTTGCCTTTCTCGGTTTCCTCGGCCCGGGTAAAAACTCTCGTTCCCCTGAAACCGAGATCGAGATAGTGACCTTCGATTATCTGCGCCTCCCTCTGGACAAAAGGCGGGAAAAAAGGATCTCCTTCTTTAAGTTGCAGCCCTTTACGGATCTCCTCGGCTGAGACCGACGAGGCTCCTCTAATGCTGATTTCATCTATCTTTTCCTGAATTCCCTCCTCGATCATCAGGCGAGCGACTACGTTATTACCGTCTCTCACCAGTTCCAGGCTCACTGACACTTCCGGGAATCCGTTTTCCCGGTAAAAAGACTCGACGTCCACAGGCAGGGCAAACAAACGGTCGTAACTTATGAGCGAAAAAAACAGGGATCTTTCGACGACGGCCAGCTCGGATTTTATCTTTTCAGCCGGAAAAGACACGGCTCCTTCGATCAACACGTTCTCAACGGAGTATTTTCTGCCCGGTTCGATATCGTAAATTACGCCGAGCTCGTTCCCGTCCTTCTCGAGCCGGCTTTTAACCTCGGCGAACAGGTAACCTTTTTTTCGCAAATAATTGATGAGCCTGGCTTCGCCTTCGGCCAGACCCCATTCTTCAAAGATTCTTTCCTCCCAGATGGGAGCGATCAGACCGGCCGGCACCTTGGCCCCGTTTATGGCTATGCTGATCCTCTCGTTCGGAATGATTCTAAGGGATAAGGCCACGGTTCCCGAGGTTTCATCGATCCTTTCGTCGGCTATCTGGACGTCGGTTCTCCTGAAACCCCGGCCGGCGTAAAATTCCGTGAGTTTTCTGACATCCCTTTCAAGCACTACGGGAACATATGCCTTTCCCTCTCTGGTTTTCATTCTTTTTCTGATTTCCGGCGGAGGGAAAACGAGATCGCCCTGGAATTCGATAGAAACCACTTCATGTCTTTTCCAGCCCGATGAGCCGAAAATCACTTCGGCACCGTTTTCACCGACCCGGACGACGTTGGCCTCAACGGCGGCCCCGAAGAACCCGCGCCGCCTGAGTTCTTCTTCGATCTCAGTTTCAGCCTCTCTCAAACCGCTCTCGATCAGGACTTCACCCTCCCGCAGGCTGGACAGGGCTTCTAGCAGCAATCTCCTCCTGACCGGGAAACCTTTAAAGCGGAGGTCAAGGACGATGAGGTTTCTCGTCAGCTCAAAGGTCAGGATGATTTCTTTTTCTCCGGTCCGCGAAACTTTTACGTCGCCGAAAATCCCCGTTTGAAAAAGGCTTTTTACCGCCAAGTTGACGCTGGCCAGGGAAAAAACGTCGCCGATCTTGACGGGAACCATAGCCGTTATTTCTTCGGGAGCCGGCAGGCCGTCGACGAGGACAATCACTTGACCTACGATGGGTTCCTGAGCGGCGACGGTCCGGGCCCAAGACGCTCCGGCTGACAAAAAAACCGTCAAGGCCGCAACCGCGACCGCCGCTTTAGAACCTTTTCCTGATTTTGAGGTCAAATCCAATCCTTTCCTGCTCATCCCTGACAGCCACGAGAGTGAAATCACGGCCCAGGTTCCATTCTATCCTGTATATTTCCTTGCGCTGCGTAGCCAGGTTGGTCGAATACATAAACAAGAAATTTTTAGAAAGCTTTTTCCCCAAGGTAAGCCTGGCCGTCATTTCCGACGAAGACTCGGATATCAAAGGATCAATACGGAAACGATCCAGGCTCAGGACGCCACTGGTGCTTTTCTTGGCCCGCCCGGCCAACTGATATGAAAGCAAGGAGGCCGTACTCTGGGTCACTGTCCGCTCGGTTGAATAGGTCTTCTCGAATGACTCTCCCATGGCCAGCAAAGCCAGAACTTCCTCGGACTTGAGCGGCGGGGAAGAACTGAACTCCGGCCGCATCCGGCTGGTTAACCCGGACAGATTCATGGTGATTCTGTAGTCCTTGACGAATGTTTCGCCGCGCAACTCGAGGTATGGCTCAAGCGAACCAGGATTGAGAAAACTGACCCGGCCTCCGAGGATTCTGAACTCATGATCCTGAAAAACGACATTGCCTTTTTCAATCTCCAGGTCGCCCAGGACAACCGGCACATCCATACTCCCGGTCACCGTCAAGTCAAAGCGCGCGGTCAGGCGGCCCAGGGAATTATCCATAAGCGCTCCGCCGCGGGATCTCAATCTTATATTTAGAGTCAGTCCTTCGAATAAGGACGGGCCACTCTGGCCGCTGGATCCCGTACTGGTCATGAACTCGAATTTCTCGTATAGCTCCCGCCGCCAGTTGACGTTTTCCAGCATTAAATCACCCTCGAGGACGAATTGACGGTCGTCCTTGATCAGCCTGGCCGTGCCGTCGACCAAAGCCCTTGTTCTTTCGACCGGAGAAAGCAGCATGTCTGACCCTTCCAGTCTCAGGTCGATACCGGTTATCCCGCTGTCACCGCTGGTGAACTCGCCGGCCGCCGTTATCTCCCCGCCTCCGAGCGTACCCATGAAGTCACTTATGATTATCCTGCCGCCGCCGATTTCCATTTCCCCCGCATAGTTCTCGATAGCATGAGCGAAACCGGGAAGAGGAAGAATGCTTCCATTGAACTCGATCGAACTGGTTGAAACGATGGCTTCCTTGGGCCCGGAGATCCTGACGGAAAAGTCAGCCCGGCCTTTGGCTCCTTTCCAAGGCGCGACGAGATCGAGATTGGTGAAGTAACCGCTGATTAAACCTTTGACGGGCGCCTCTCCGGCCGGTATTTCGATCGAAGCTGTTATTTTGTTGTCACCGGGAACAACATCGGCACTGACGTCGAGCAGGAAACGGCCGTCTATGTAATCGACCAGCAATTCTCCGTAAGCCGGCGTTCTCTGGATGGGCGAATAAACGAGATCCTCGATCCTGAAACTCACAGGCAGCTTCTTCTCGCCGAATCTGCCTTTACCTGAAGCTTCGAATGACAGCATTCCGGAGCTGTCATCTTCAAGGAGAGAAAGATCAAGCCGTTGGCCCTTGAGATCAACGTCATAAACGCCGCCTACGGCATCCCAAGAAAATCCGCCTTCGACCCGGCCGCCGAAAGCACCGAAGTTCAACTCTGGGAAAAACAGGGTCGAGTCTTTCCACTCGAACCTGCCTCCTACTTCTTTGAGTTCGATACCGACCAACTTCAGGCCGGGGCTGGTGAAGACTCCCTGGGCTTCCTCGCCCGTATCCTTTATCACAACCTCGAAATCGCCGGCCACGGGACCGCTGATCGGAAGCTCGATTCCCAGAGCGTGGAAAACTCTCTGGAGCTCGCCTTCCCCCTTGGAGATATTGACTACCGTGCCTTCATCACCGGCCTCGACGGCCAGGTCTCCGTTGAGGCTCGGATCATCGATTCGGAAATGGCCCGTAAAACCTTTAGAGGAAATCGTGCCCTCCGCCGCGACGAAAGAAGCGTCGAAAAGGTCGAAGCCTCCCGGGGACAAGGCCCCCTTGAAATTTACGTCCGGTGCTTCCTGTTTTCCAGTGACACTGATGTCCGCATAACCAGAACCGCGGATTTCCGGCAATTCGAGTTCTTCCCCGAGCATAATGGAAACGAATTCCCGGCCTCTTTTCAGGTCGCTCAAAGTTCCCCGGATTTCGGCCGAAATCTCACCCGCCGGGGACCAGTGGGAAGCAGCCTCGAACCTTCCGAAAGAAGACCGGATGTCCCGAGAAGATATTTTTATTTCCCCACTGTTAAAATCAACGTCGACGTTGGCCTTGCCCGCCAGAGGAAACCGGCCGCCCGAGTCCTCAAAAAGGTCATCGCGAAGCTCGGCTTCGACTGCCAGTTTTTTATTCCCGTATTCGAACCTCCCCCAGGCCGGGGATTTTACCGGCCAGGGAACGCCTACCTCCTTCATCACCGGATCAAGCAAAAAGCTTTCCACCTGGCCCGTTACTTTTCCCTCCGAGATGTCAAGGGCCAGTTTCTGGGGAAGTCCAGAAGGATGGCGGAATTCAAGGTCGACCGAACTATCGCCTGAGAAATTAAGATCCAGGTTGCCGACCAGTTGGCCCAGAATCATTCCTTCGGCGGTGATCCCGGCTCCGGAAATATCACTGCTGAAGGAAACCCTGTCTTTTTTTCTCTCCAGCCGGCCCTGCCCGCCTGCCCGGCCTCGAAGATCAAACGGGAGAGCCAGATAAGAGGATATGGCTGCAGTTTCGATGTCCATCTCAGTCGAGAGCTCGAATTCGGGATCAAGCAGGTTTCGCACCCGGCCCGTGGCCCTGAAGTCGATCATAGGACCCTTGATATCTAAATTTCTGACCCGGGCTTCTTCACGCCCGCCGGCGACCAGAATGTTGATCGTTCCGCCTATTTCCAGGCCATCAGGAAAGACCGTATACGAGCCGCTGTCCGCCGACGTTTTCAATTCAAACTCGCTGCCGCTCGTAGTCAGAAGCAAATCCAGCCCCCTGATTTCGGCGACTCCGTCTTCATCGAGGAAAACGAGCCTGCCTCTTAAAACCTCGACTTTTTTCAGGATCAGCGGAAAGGAAAAAGAAGGGGTCGATCTGGGTTTCTTCTGCGGCCCGGCTTTTTTCGGCTCAAAGCGGATCTCGGGCTCGATGACGGTCACGATTATCGATTTTTCGTGTTTGAACAGTGAAAGATATGGCATCTTCACGACTGCTCTTCTAACCCTTACCAGGGGAGCATCGCCGAGGGTACGAAGGCCGGTAATGGTCAGTTTCGGCGGAAAATACGAGATTTTCGCCGACTCGAATCCAAACGACTTTTCAAGGCTCCCGATCAGCCTGCTGACGAGAAGGTTTTTTACCACGATTACGCTTCCGAAAAGCACGACAAACACTGCCAGCGCCACCGTAAGCCTTCTCAACCTGAGGTACAGTCTCCGGACGCGGGCCGAGATCCGGAAGACCGAAAGAATGTTCATTTTTTCACTTTCCGCCAGTCATCCAGGAAGCGCTTGATTCCGACGTCGGTCAGCGGGTGATTGATGAGCTTCTCCAGCACGGCGAAAGGTATCGTGGCAACGTCGGCCCCGAGCAGGGCAGCCTGCACGAAGTGACGGGGATGGCGGACGCTGGCTACGATTACTTCGGTCTGGAACCTGTAATTCCTCAGAACGGTTATTATGTCTTCGGCCAGGGCCATTCCGTTTTCGGAAATGTCGTCGAGCCGGCCGACGAACGGGCTGACGAATCGGGCCCCTGCTTTGGCTGCCAGAAGCGCCTGGCTGGCAGAAAACACCAGAGTCGTGTTGACAGCTACTCCCTGGCCGGCAAGAACTTTGGTCGCCTTCAGGCCTTCGACCGAGATGGGTATTTTCACGGCCACATTGGGGGCAAGCGCCGCCAGTTTTTTGCCTTCTTCGATGATGTCCTCGGCCCCGCTCGACACGCACTCGGCGGAAACCGGCCCCGTGACAATCGAGCAGATTTCTTTGATAAGGTCTTCGAACTTGACGTTTTCCCGGGAGCACAGACTAGGGTTAGTCGTAACGCCGTCCAGAACTCCCCAGCTGGCTGCTTCCCTTATGTCTTTCAAATTGGCTGTGTCAAGAAATATCTTCATTACGCCTCCTTTTCTTTTTTATACCCGTCTTTTTTAGACCCGAATATATTCGACAGAACGCCGATGCCATCTATCTGCACGTCGACTCTATCACCAGGCGAAAGCCGCCCGATCCCGGCCGGCGTTCCGGTCGCTATTATATCGCCGGGACACAAAGTCATTATCCTCGAAACGAACCTGACCAGGAACGGCACGGAAAAAATTAAGTTGGCCGTATTGCCTGACTGAACGAGCTTGCCGTTAAGAAAAGTCTTGAGATGGACGGAAGAAACATCCAGGTCGGTGGCGATGCAGGGGCCTACGGGGGCAAAGGTATCGAATGATTTAGCTCTCGTGAACTGGACATCTTTTTCCTGCAAATCCCTGGCGGTCACGTCGTTGAAACACGAATAGCCGAGAATGTACCCGGAAACGTCTTCGCCGTCAGGGAGCCGCGAAGCCTTCCTGCCGATGATCACGGCCAGCTCACCCTCATAATCGATCCTGGCAGACGAGCCGGGATCTTTTATCACGCTGAAAGGATCCGCTACGGCCGACGGCGGCTTCAGGAACAGAAGCGGCTGCTCGGGCACCGGCTTTCCCATTTCGACGGCATGATCCCTGTAATTCGTGCCGACACCCACTATTTTCGTGGGTACCACCGGAGCAAGAATTCTAACATCGGATAAAGGGATCGGATCCTCATCTATCCGGAAATCTCTGAAGACCGAGCCCTTGATAGGAAACAAATACTCCTCTTTGAGAACTCCGGTCAGAAGCCGGCGGCGGAAACGGACCCTGTATATTTTCATGATTATTTCCTCCCGGCTTCAACCGGCTTGGTCTCGATCAGACGGCTCTCGTTCCCGTTCACATCACAGGCGCTTACTGCATATATATAGGTCGTGCCCGGAACCGCGGTCTTGTCCAGAAAGACAGTCTCCCGGACAGGATCTTTACCGAGAAGACGGAAATCCCCGGCCGGCAATTCTTTTCGACTTATCCGGTAGCCGGCGACGTCCGATGCCGATGAGGCTTCCCATATTATTGATACCCCGCCGGGACCGGACACGGCCGTTACCGACCGGGGAGGCGCTGGAGGAAAAACATCTCTGGTTTCTATCTCGCATAAACTCGAGTCCGAACTCTCAACGGCTCGTCCCTCCCGGCGCGAAAAAGCCCTGATCAAATAAACATAACGCCGGCCGAAGGCAAAATCACGATCTTCAAAGGAAGTTTGACCGCTTCCAACCGCCGCCCTCAGCTCGAATGAACCGCTTTCATTTCTCCGGTATATATTATAACCGTCGACGACGGACGAGGCCGGATCCTGGATGCTGCCTGCGGAGGCAGACCAAACGAGCTCTATCAAATCCTGGAAAACCCGGCCTCTGACATCGGCCGGCGGAACAGGGCAATCGGCGATAATGACAGAAACCGGAGACGAAAAATCAGAAAACCTGCCCTTTCGATCCCTGGCCCGCAAATAAAAATCACAGCGGATCCCGGCCTCAACTCTGGACGGGGAAAAAACAAAAACCATGACTTGGGGGCCGGCGCCGGTTTTTTTTAAGTGCTCCCTGAATTCCACAGCCGGAATTCTGGCCACGAGCAAGGCATCTCCGGTCACGTTAACCGGGCCTTTCCGTTCAGTCGCTTTCCCGGCCGCCTGCTCAATGGCCCAGACTTCCACGCTTTCGAGCTCACCGGCCGGCCGGCCGTCAAGGTATCTCATCGGGTTGACCCACTCCACCATTATTTCCCGGCCGCGCTGGACAGCCGAGGGATTTTCCACAGGGGCCAGCACTGGCGCCGACGGCAACTCCAGCGGGCCCTTCCTGCCGCAGAAAGCCAGGACGAGCACCAGACTGACAAGAGCGGCCAGCCGTTTCATCAGAGAATGAATCGCCGCAGGTCCTCGTTCAGGAGGACCTCCTTGACCTGATCCATAACATAATCCCGGCCGATTATTATTTTTTCACCGGCCATGTCGGAGGCCCCGAAAGAAATTTCCTCCATTACTTTTTCCATGATCGTGTGCAAACGCCGGGCGCCGATGTTCTCGGCGTCGGAGTTGACTTTTTCAGCGATAACGGCGATTTCATCGACGGCCTCGGGCGTGAATTCGACTGTTATCCCTTCGGTAGCCATCAACGCCTCGTACTGCTTGATCAGGGCATTCTCCGGCTCAGTCAGGATGCGCACGAAATCATCTTTATTCAAAGAGCCGAGTTCGACTCTGATCGGGAAGCGGCCCTGAAGTTCGGGAATCAAATCAGAAGGTTTGGCCACGTGGAAAGCACCGGCGCCTATGAACAGGATGTGATCCGTCCGAACCAGCCCGTAGCGGGTATTGACAGTAGTCCCTTCAATGATGGGCAGGAGATCGCGCTGAACTCCCTCCCGGCTCACGTCCGGACCCCGTCCCGATTCCCGGCCGGCTATCTTGTCTATCTCATCCAGGAAAATGATCCCCGATTGTTCCACCCTCTCCACGGCCAGCTTGGCCGCCTGGTCCATGTCGACCAACCGCTTTTCTTCTTCCTCACGGAAAATATCGCGGGCTTCAGTGACCTTGACCTTTTTCCTCTTGGTTTTACCTCCCATTATGCCCGGGATCATTTCCTGTATCTGGAAGCCGATTTCCTCCATCCCGGACGCCGAAAGAATTTCGAAAGGAACCGGTGATTTTTCATGGACGTCGACCTCGACGAACCTCTCGTCGAAAAGGCCGTCGCGAAGCTGGCGGCGGAGCTTTTCGCGTGTTTCGCGGAATCGCGTATCTTCCTCGCCTCCGGTCGCCGTTCCCCGGAGCGGCGGCAGAAGCAGGTCGAGCAACCTCTCCTCTACGTTGTGGAGGGCTTTCTCCTCTATCTCGGCGATCTTCTCCTGCTTGACCATATCCAGCGAGATCCGGACCAGGTCTCTGATCATGGATTCGACGTCGCGGCCCACGTAACCGACTTCCGTGAACTTGCTGGCTTCTATTTTCAGAAAAGGAGAAGACGTCAACTTGGCCAGACGCCGGGAGATCTCGGTCTTGCCCACCCCGGTTGGCCCAATCATCAGGATATTTTTGGGAGCTATTTCATCGGCCAGTTCGGGAGGAAGCTTACGGCGGCGGAACCTGTTCCTGAGGGCGATAGCCACGGCCTTCTTGGCTGCTTTCTGACCGATGATATATTTGTCGAGCTCGGCCACGATTTCCTGGGGAGTTAGTTCGTCGTCTTTGTCCTTGAGAGCCCGTTTGAAGGTTTCAGGAAGCGGATTGGCCATTTACAACTCCTCGACAGTTATTTCTTCGTTTGTGTAAATGCAGATCTCGGCGCTGGCCTTTATGGCTTCCAGGGCTATTTCCCGGGCCGTGAGCCCAGTATGCCTGATGAGCATCCGGGCGGCGGCCAGGGCATAGGGACCGCCGGAGCCGATGGTGATGATCCCGTCATCCGGCTCGACGACGTCACCCGTGCCGGAGATAAGAAACGAATGCTCCTTATCGGCGACTATTAGATGGGCATCCAGTTGACGGAGGGACTTATCCGTCCTCCAGTCCTTGGCCAATTCTATGGCCGCCCGCGGCAGGTTGCCATGGTATTCCTCGAGTTTGGTCTCGAAACGGGCGAAAAGCGCGAAAGCATCGGACGTAGCTCCGGCGAAGCCGGCCAGCACCCGGTCCCTGGCTATTCTCCTGACTTTCTGGGCCTTCTTTTTGAGCACGGTCTGTCCCAGGGTAACCTGGCCGTCGCCGGCCATGGCCACGCTGCCCTTGTGCCGAACGCAAATGACGGTCGTTGACTTAACCATCGGTCCTTCCTCGAAACTAAGAATTCATAGGCTTTTTAGCGGCATATAAATGATATAAGAGACTCTCTGGCAAGTAAAGTAGACCAAGTCCCGGTTTGACCCCGAGCCGGCCATGTTTTAATATGTACGGTAACCAGCCGTGGAGAAAAAAATGAAAAATTTGACCGTCGTAGTCATGGCCGCCGGGATAGGCAGCCGGTATGGAGGACTCAAGCAGGTTGAACCTGCCGGCCCAAACGGAGAAGCCCTCGTTCATTATTCCATATACGACGCCTGGAAGTCCGGCTTTGACCGGACGGTCTTCATAATTCGTAAGGACATCGAGGCCGATTTCAGGGATAAAATCGGCAGGCGAATCGAAAAGCAAATCGATACCAGCTACGTTTTTCAGTCAGTGGCCGACGTCCCTCCAGATTTCGCCTTGCCCGCCGGCAGAGTCAAACCCTGGGGAACTGGTCAGGCCATACTCGCCTGCCGGGAGACCGTTCAAGATCCTTTCCTGGTCATTAATGCCGACGATTTCTACGGCCGTAGCTCCTTTTTGGCCATGGCCGAATTCCTGAAGAAGATCCGCCAGGATAAAATCCACGACTTTGCTCTGGCCGGCTTCCGGCTGGCCAATACCCTTTCCGAATACGGCCACGTCACCAGGGCCGTATGCCGCATCTCGGATGACGGTTATCTCGAGGACATCAAGGAAATATTCAAAATAAGAAAATCCTCCGGCCGAATCGAGCATTCGCCCGACGGCAACGAATGGATTCCTCTCCCGCCGGACAACCCGGTGTCCATGAATTTCTGGGGATTCACACCCGGACTTTTCGAGGAGCTGGCGAGGATGTTTCCGGAATTCCTCAGGGAGAACGCGAAAAACCTGGACAAGGCAGAGTTTCTAATTCCCGAAATCATCGGTACGTTGATCAGGATAGGCCGGGCCCGGGTCAAAGTGATTCCCACCCCGGAAAAATGGTTCGGAGTCACTTACCCTCAGGACATGACGGAGGTCCGCAAATCTATTCTCGAGCTTATCGGCCAGGGCGTCTACCCGGCCCCGCTCTGGGCCTGACGGCGGCTCTCAGGAGGGAAAAATGAACAAAAAAATGACCTTCATCCCGGCCCTGGTTTTTCTCTGCGGTAGTCTGGCGGCTCAGCCGTCGGTCAACGTCCATGATTGGGAAAATCCGGGTGCTCTCGGCGCCAATAAACTGCGGCCCCATGCCCACTTCATATCCTACCAGGACCCGGCTTCGGCCCTGAGCCGGACCGGTGAAATGTCATCCTGGTATCTGACATTGAACGGAACCTGGAAATTCCACTGGTCGGTGAATCCGTCATCCCGTCCTCTCGATTTCTGGAAAGCCGGTTTCGCGGCTTCATCCTGGAAAGATATCGCAGTGCCTTCGGACTGGATGTTCCAGGGCTACGACTATCCGATTTACGTCAACAGCGCCTATGAATACGCCCGCAATCCCCGGCCGCCTTTCGTTCCCCACGACTACAATCCGGTCGGTTCCTACCTTCGGAAGTTCACCATCCCCGACGCCTGGAAAGGCATGGACGTTTTCGTTCATTTTGCCGGCGTAAAGTCATTCTTTTACGTTTGGATCAACGGGACCCGGGTGGGTTTCAGCAAGGACTCTAAAACTCCGGCCGAGTGGAATATCACTCCTTTCCTCAGTGAAGGAGAAAACACTCTCGCGGTCGAAGTTTACCGCTGGTCCGACGGCTCATATCTCGAATGCCAGGACTTTTGGCGGCTGGCCGGGATTGAAAGAGACGTGTTCATCTTCGCCGCGCCGCGGATCCGCATCAGCGATATATTCATCCGGGCTTCACTCGACGAAAGCTACAAAGACGGGTTACTCGATCTCGAAGCCGAAGTGGACCGGCCGGCCGGCAGCCAGCCGCAAGGCTGGACTTTATCGGCCAGCCTCTTCGATTCTAAGCGTAAAAAAGTCGTTTCCTTATCTGAACCCGTCTCCTTCCCGGCCGAAGGTCCGGCCCTGGTCAAGGCCAGCCGGAAAGTGCCTGCCCCGAAAAAGTGGAGCGCCGAGACACCGAATTTGTACCTCCTGCTTCTCGAGCTCAAGCAAAGCGACGGCTCAACGGTCCAGGCCGTTCCGGTCCGGATCGGCTTCAGGACGTCGGAGATCAAGAACGGTCTGTTCCTGGTCAACGGCGCGCCGGTGCTGCTCAAGGGCGTCAACCGCCACGAACACGATCCTCGAACCGGACACACCGTTTCCCGGGAATCCATGCGCCGGGACGCCGAACTCATGAAACTCTACAATATCAATGCCGTCCGAACCTGCCATTATCCGGACGATCCTTACTGGTACGACCTCTGCGACGAATACGGCCTTTACGTGGTCGACGAAGCCAACATAGAATCCCACGGCATGGGTTATGGAGAACGGAGCCTGGCCAAGGATTCAGCCTGGGGGCCGGCTCATCTGGACCGCATAAGACGCATGGTAGAAAGGGATAAGAATCACCCCTCGGTAGTCATCTGGTCGATGGGCAACGAGGCCGGCGACGGCGTCAACTTCGAACAGGCCTACCGTTGGCTGAAACAGCGGGACCCTTCGCGTCCCGTTCAGTACGAAAGAGCCGGCTTGAGGCCGCACACCGACATCTACTGCCCGATGTATGCGGCCATCGAAGAAATAAAAGATTATGCGCAAAAAAGACAGGCCAGGCCTCTCATCATGTGCGAATATGCCCATTCCATGGGCAATTCGACCGGCAATCTTCAGGATTACTGGGATGTCATCGAAAGTCATGAACAGCTCCAGGGAGGATTCATATGGGACTGGGTCGACCAGGGATTCGAAGCCCGGAGCGAAAAAGGTGAATTTTATTGGGCCTTTGGCGGAGATTACGGGCCCCACGACGTGCCGAGCGATCAGAATTTCTGCTGTAACGGCCTGGTCACGCCCGACAGAACGCCGCATCCGGCCCTGCACGAAGTCAAGAAAGTATACCAACCGGTCAAGTTCGCAGCGGCTGGAGCCGGTTCCGGTAAAATCGAAATCAGCAACCGTCACGCCTTCCTCGGACTCGACGGCTTCGCCCTCAAATGGGAAATAACGGCTGACGGAAAGATAGTGACTTCAAAAACCGCCGCCGCCCCCGGGCTCGGGCCGGGCAGAACGGCAACGAGGAGCTTCCCTCTGGACGGCGTGGTTCGGAACGACGGTCGCGAATACTTTCTGAACGTCTATCTCGTTACGGGCAAGTCTTTTCCGGGCATCCCGAAAGGTCACGTCGTCGCCTGCGATCAATTCGCCATCTCAAACCGTCCGGAAGAAAAAGGCCCCTCCTCGCCGGTCGAACTCCCGGCAGCGGAGGGCGATCTTTTCCTGGAGAACGGATCGCGCTCGATTTCGGTGAAGGGGCCTGATTTCGCGATCATCTTCGACCGGCTGACCGGATTATTGACTTCTTTACAATACAAAGGGCTCGAGCTCATCGCTTCCGGGCCGGAGCCGAACTTCTGGCGGGCACCGACCGACAATGATTTCGGCAACCGCATGCCGCATCGTCTGGCCGCCTGGCGAACGGCTTCCCTGGTCAGGATAATCAAATCGATGACGGCCGAAAAGACCGCCCCCGGCCGGGCCGTCATCAACGTCGAATTTTTTATTCCTTATGTCAATTCGACCTGGTCGGCGGTTTACATCATCACACCCGAGCCCCTCGTCATGATGGAGCATAAATTCACTCCAGACCAACCGGCAAAACTGCCCGAATTGCCAAGGATAGGGATTAAAATGGCTATGCCCGCATCTTTCGACCGGATTACGTGGTTCGGCCGCGGCCCGTGGGAGAATTACCGCGACCGCAAGACAGCCGCATTCGTCGGTCTCTACGAAATGACCGTCGCTGAAAACGCTTTGGCCTACGTAGCTCCCCAGGAATTCGGCAACAGGACCGACAGCCGCCGGCTTTCCGTCTGCGATGCCGGCGGATCGGGGTTGGTTGTGGCCAGTTTGAAACCCTTCGAGTTTTCAGCGACCAATTACCTGCCCGAAGACCTGACTCAGGCCAGCAGGGGTGACAAACACCCATACGAAATCGAAAAAAGTCAGAAAACCTGCCTGACCGTCGACCTGGCCCAGATGGGGGTCGGCGGGGACGATTCATGGGGAGCTCCGGTCCATCGTGAATACACGGTGCCGCCCGGGCCATATTCCTTCACTTTATTGATCAAGCCGGTCAGCGCCTCCTCCGATCCGGCAGCGGCCGCCGCTGATTTGAGCCGGCGGTTGGCCCAGCGGAAACTTGAGCCGCCGGCCTCGTGAGACAACCCGGCTCGGGCTAAATATGTATTAAGTTACGGATTTGAAATACGAACATATAATTGTTATTCTCATAAACGGATAAAAGAGCAAGGCGATGATATGCCCGAAGTGCGGCAAAGAGAATGCCGAGGACTCGCGTTTTTGCTCGGCCTGCGGGACCGATTTACGGTCAGACCAGGCCGCCCGGTTTTCGGAAACGAAGACCATGCAGACACCGGCCATCCGGCTCGCCAGAGGCACCGTTCTGGCCGGGCGCTACGAGATCATCGAAGAAATAGGCCGTGGAGGAATGGGAGCGGTTTACAAGGCTCATGATAGCAAGATCGATGAAATCCTGGCCTTGAAAATATTGAAACCTGAAATAGCCTCGTCACCCGAGATAATCGAAAGATTCCGCAGCGAGATCAGGCTGGCCCGCAAGGTCGCCCATCGCCACGTCTGCCGGACATACGACATCGGGGAGGACGGCTTGACTGCCTATATAAGTATGGAATACGTTCCGGGCGAAAACCTGAAAAGTTTCATCCGGCGCTCAGGGATCATCAACGAAGCCAAGACCCTCGACCTGGCCAGACAGATCACTCAAGGCCTTACCGAAGCCCACCGTCTGGGCGTCGTCCACCGTGACCTGAAGTCCCAGAATATAATGATCGACCGTGACGGCAACGCCAAAATCATGGATTTCGGGATCGCCCGTTCCCTCCACGACAAGAGCCGGACAGGCACAGGCGTCATTATCGGAACGCCCGAATACATGGCTCCCGAACAGCTCGACGGCCCCGACGTCGATCAAAGGGCCGATATATACGCCTTAGGGGTCATATTTTTCGAGATGGCCACCGGACGCCTACCCTTCCAGGGCGAGACGCCTTTGAGCGTTGCTCTAAAACACAAGAATGAACTCCCGGCTGATCCGGCACAGATCAACGAGAAACTATCGCCTGGAATCAGCCGGATCATACTCAAGTGCCTGGAAAAGGACAGAAACAACCGTTACCGGGACGCAAGCGAGCTGATGGAAGACCTGAATCTGGCGGTTTCCGACACTTCCGTCAGGTCTCCTGCTCCTGCAGGAAAAACCACACCACTCTCCGGAAAGACGGCTGTCAAGGCCGGCTCGAAAAAAGCTATTGCTTGGATCTCATTAGCCTTAGTGGCGGCCGTCTTGTTTCTGGTCATAAAGTCCATGTATAAGCCGGCCGCTCAGGTCGTCAAGCAAATTCCCCGGATTCAGGAAATGGATGGCCCGGCGGCAAAATCATTGCCGGCCGATATGAGCCGGGCCGGAATATCCAATCTGGTTTCTCTTTTCAGTGATCACGCCCTTTCCCCCAAGGAAGTCGAAGAAGTAGATGAAGTCATGTCTGCGATCCGGAAGGTTTATCCAGAGTTAGCCGGCTTTACTGACAGCATACAGGATAGAATCGAGGAAATAACGAAGCTCAGGGCCGCCGGCGACCTGCAGGGATCAAGAAAGGCCATGGGCAAGGGCGAGTCGGAAATGAAAAGGCTCCTGGTTCAGGTCAACCAACGGGACAAGGCCGAGCTGGCGCTCAAATCCCTGAACGAAACAAAAAAGAAAGCGGCTAGGGCTCTGGCCGGCAGGCCGTCGAATCTTCTGACCTGGATTGCCCGGGAAAAAGAAAAGGACGCAACCGACGCCTTTGGAAAAGGCGATTTCTCGGGAGCCAGGATTCTCTACGAGATACTGGAAAGAATTCACGAAATGAGTACCTCCGGAGGCAATGAGGAGGATTGTCTGGCAGCCCTCGGGGAATTCGCTACGAAAAGCAGGGACGAGGCCTTTAAGTCAGGCGCCCCCCAAAAAGAAGGCTGGCTTTTCGAACGGGCCCGGGAAGAAGAAGCCGAAGCTGGCCGCCTTTCGAAGGAAAATCATTATTCGCTGGCCGCCGAAAAATTTATATTGGCCGTATTCCTTTACCGGAAGGCGACCGAAGTCGCCCTCGAAAGCACGCAGGTTCCCCAATGAGCCGCGCCCCGACCAAACCCAGAATAATCTTCGTCTGCTATGCGAATATCTGCCGAAGCCCCATGGCTCAGGCTCTGGCTTCAGCCCGGCTCGGCGGCCGGGCCGAAATTAAAAGCGCGGGGCTGGCCGCCCAGGGCGGCCCGGCCTGCGACGAAGCCGTCCTGGTCATGAAGCTGCTCTATAACCTGGACATCTCCGAGCACATAGCGACCCCGGTCGGTGCCGTACGCCTGTCTCAGTTTGATCACATCGTCGCCCTCGACTATCAGATCTATCGGCAGCTCAGAGAAACATGGGGGGTGCCTGAAGACAAACTCCAGGCCTGGGATATTGAAGATCCCATAGGATTGGATTACGAAGCTTTCAAGGAAACGGCAAAAAAGATAGAACGGAGACTGGGACAATTCATTGCCGGGCTCGAGCTGGATTCCTGAACCCGACGCCTATTTACCCATCATTTTTTCTATCGGCACCAGGCCCGGCACGTTGGCCAGGACGATCTTGACCATAGCCAGAAAAGGAACGGCCAGGATCATTCCCGGGATTCCCCAGAGCCAGGCGCCGAAAAACAGGGCGAAAAGGACAAGGAGGGGGCTGAGTTCTATCACGTCCCCCATGAGCTTTCTCCTTAGAAGCCTGTCGATCAGGAAAGAGACAACCGTCAAAATGAGCAATATGAGGAGCGGTCGGCCGACCGAGCCGAACATGAAGGCCGCAAAAAGGGCAGTGGCGGCGACTCCGAGCAAAGTGCCCAGAGTCGGGATGTAATTGACGAGAAAGGTCAAAATGCCGAAAAGGACGGCGAAGGGAAGCCCGAACAAGGCCATGACTACGGCTGTAACCAATCCCAGAACCAGGTTGGTCAGAGTTTTCACGGCCAGATATTTCTGGATGTCGCGGTCGATCCGGCTCAACGCTCCCCCTATGGCCGCTGCCCGGCCGGGAGCGAAGGCCCGTTCGATTTTGCCGGCCAGGCGGCCGCGCCCGGCCAGAATGAATATCATGAAGATAATGACCAGAAACAGTTCGGAAACAAAGGAAACGAAAGGTCCCAGAGCCGAGAGCAGTACTTTACCGGCTCTTTCTATATTGAAGGCGGTAAAGAAATTAATCATGTCGGTCTTGATTCTTTCGCTGTGGAACAATTCGTCTACGCTTTCTATGAAAGAGTCGACCACTTCATTGTAAGCAGGCAGCTGCAAGGCGAACGATTTTCCGCTGCTGTAAAAGACGCTGCCCACCAGGTACAAAACGACGAAGGTCAGGATGAGGATTACGGTCAGGGCCAGAGATTTGGGCACCTTCTTTTTCACCAGGTGATCCAAAACGGGTGAAACCGCATAGGCCAGGAGAAGGGCCATGGCAAACGGCACCAGCACCGCTCTGGCCAGCTTAAAAGCCACGCCAACGGCGAACAAGGCTATCAAGCCGATTTCGATTCCGATAATTTTATCCCGGCACATGATCCTGTCTACCGCCCAAATGATAACCGAAAATTAAGGGAAAGGGAAGAAAACGGCCGGGAGCAGGCTTCAGGGCCAGATTCAGTCGGCTCCATTTGGCATTTCCCCCGAAATTCAGCTATACTATCTATTCATTTTCAACCGGTTATACAAGAGATGGGTTCATAAAGCAGGAGGAGAACGAATGGACAATACGTTCATCGACGACATCAGGAATAAAGCTTCAAAGAGATTCTTGAAGATCGCTTTCCCCGACGCCGCAGACGTCAGGACTCTCAAGGCCGCCGACGGTTTGAGAGACATGAAAATCGCTCAACCGCTTCTCATCGGCAACAAACAGGCGATCAAAAGTTTGGCGGACGAGACCGGCATATCACTCCAAGGTATTCCTGTTATCGACCCCTTGAATTCCGAATGGAAAAGCGAGTTCACCGGCACCCTCTTCGAGAAAAGGAAAGCCAAAGGCTGGACCATGGAACAAACCGCCGAAGCAGTCAGCAGCCCTCTTTATTTTGCCGGCCTTATGCTGGCCGCGGACAAGGTTTCGGCTGTCGTCGGCGGCAACATTTCCCCGACCGGCGACATAATTCGAGCCGCAATTCATACCGTGGGCACGGCCCCGGGCATATCGACCGTATCGAGCTATTTCATCATGGTCTTGCCTGACAGACTCCTGGGCTTTGCCGATTGCGCGGTCGTACCCAATCCGACCGACGTTCAACTGGCCGATATAGCCGTGACTTCTGCCAGGAATTTCCAGGCCGTTACCGGCCAGGAACCGCGATTGGCCATGCTCTCCTTCTCCACCAAGGGCTCGGCAACCCACGCCGACGTTGACAAAGTCGTGAGCGCGGTGAGGATCGCCAGGGAAAAAGCTCCCGATCTGCTTCTGGACGGTGAAATGCAGGCTGACGCAGCCCTGGTGCCTTCGGTCGGCGAGAGAAAATGCCAGGGCAGTCCCGTGGCCGGCAAAGCCAACGTTCTGATTTTCCCGGACCTCGACGCCGGCAACATCGGTTATAAACTGACCGAACGCCTGGCTGGGGCCGTGGCCGTGGGACCGATCGTTCAGGGGCTCAACAAGCCTTATTGCGACCTCAGCCGCGGCTGCTCCGTCGATGACATGATCAATGTCGCCGCGATTTGCAGCCTCATGGCCTGAGAAGACGGCCGGGCCAAAAATTGGCAGTGACTTTACGATCTTCGAGAACCAGAATGCCGGGGGGCGCAATTCGAGTTGATTTTGCCGCTTCCATAGGCTATAAAACCTTCTTGAAGTAAATTGTATTGAAAGGCGATTGCCAAATGTCAGAATCGCGTTCCGACGGCAGGCCCAAAACACTGGACCGGATCCTCCGGCCACGGTCAATAGCCGTGATCGGCGCCTCCTCTTCTCCGAGCAAGATCGGCCATAACATAGTCGATAACATCATCAAGGGCGGCTACACCGGCCGGCTGTTTCCGATAAATCCCAAGGAAAAGAAAATATTGAATCTCGAAGTTTTTCCTTCCGTACTCGACGTCCCGGAGGAAATAGACGTAGCGATTCTGACCATACCGGCCAGGTCGTGCGCCCAGGTCGCCGAGGAATGCGGCCGGAAAGGCATCAAAGGGCTGATCGTAATAGCTTCAGGCTTCAGTGAGATGGGCAGGAAAGATCTCGAGGACGAACTTCTCTATATAGCTCGCCGGCACGGAATGCGCATCCTCGGTCCGAATATCGTCGGGATAATGTCCAATTCCGACAAACTAAACGCCTCTTTCGCTCCCTTCCTTCCGTTCCCGGGCAAGCCTTCCCTGGTCTCTCAGAGCGGCGCCTTGATCCTGGCCATCGCCGTCGCTACGTATACGCGTAAGGTCGGTTTCGACAAAATGATCTCGGTCGGAAACATGTCCGACATAGATTTCGCCGATTGCATCGAATGGCTCGACAACGATCCGGAGACGACATGCATTTCCCTTTACGTAGAAGGATTACGCAACGGACGACGTTTCATAGACGCCGCCCGCAGGTCGCGCACTCCGGTCATAGCCATCAAGGCCGGGGTTTCTACCCATGGGGCGGCCGCCGCCGCTTCCCATACGGGTTCGCTGGCCGGCGCGGCCAAGGTATATGAAGTAGCCTTCAAACAAGCCGGAATCGTCAACGCCTCCGATCTCAACAGCCTTTTCGAGCGAAGTCTGGCCTTGTCTCTCCAACCTCCGATGAGGGGGGACAACCTGCTCGTTTTGACCAACGGCGGAGGGGTCGGCGTCCTGGCCGCAGACGCGGCCGAAAAGTTCGGCCTGCCCCTGTCTTATGCTCCGGCCGACCTCCAACAGGAATTGCGCAAGTACATGCCCGAATACGGTTCGTCCCAGAACCCGGTCGACCTGACCGGGATGGCCGGCAATGAATGGTATTACGAGTCGGTAAAAGCCTCTCTCGTTCATCCCTGGCTGGACGGCTTGATCGTTTTGTATTGCGAGACGACCCTCACCGATCCCCTTGAAATAGCCCGATCGATACACCGGGCGGTCACCGATTCAGGAGTCAACGACAAACCGGTCGCCGTCACCTTCGTCGGCGGCGAGCTTTCTGCCGAAGCCATGCATTGGTTGATGAGTATGGGCATGCCCGCTTATGAGGTCCCGGACAAAGCCGTGAACGCCATGGCCGCTCTCCGCGAATACGCCAATCTCCGGTTGATGCTGACCGAGATCCACCCGATGCCGGCCGAGACTCATCCCGTCGCCGCCAGGGAGATCATCGCCGGGGCCCGCGGCGAAAACAGAACGCTTCTGACGGAGATCGAGGCCAAGGAGATCTTCGCTGCTTATGGCCTTCCCGTGGCTCGCAGTATCATGGCCGCAAACGAAGAGGCGTGCGTCCGGGCCGCGAGGGAGATCGGCTATCCGGTGGTCATGAAAATTGTCTCTCCCGATATAATCCACAAATCGGAAGCCGGCGGGGTAAAAATCAACCTTAAAGATGAAGACAGCGTCCGCCGGGCTTTCAAATCGATGATGAGGACGGCCAAAGCCTATAAGCCGGAAGCCGCCATCCAGGGAGTCGTAATGCAGGAAATGTCCCCTCCCGGCACCGAAATCATTCTGGGCTCGGTCAACGATCCGAGTTTCGGGCCAACGCTTATGTTCGGCCTGGGTGGGATATTTGTCGAAGTTCTGAAGGACGTCACCTTCCGCGTCGCCCCCGTGACCTCGATTCAGGCCGAAAGGATGCTGGACGAAATAGAGGCCGCTCCGATACTGCGAGGCATCCGGGGCGAAAAGCCGCGTGACCGTGATTCCCTGATTCAGACCATAATGGCTTATTCGAGGATGGTGATTGACCTCGAAGACGAGATCGCTGAATCCGACGCCAACCCGATTTTCGTCTACGAAGAGGGCCATGGCGTGAAAGCCGTCGATGCCCGCATCATATTGAAGAAACCGGCATCTTGAAGACCGCGGTGGTCGAGAGACATAAACGACGGTTGACACGGCTTCCCGTCTTTCCTTATAGTGACATCAATTCATACCAGGAGGTTCCGAATGTGTCCGGTTTCCCTCAATAAAGGCCTTGGATATCCCGGTCTGCTTTCCCTGGCCATGGTTTTCCTTCTGACCTCTTTTACCGGGGCTGCCGGCCAGGCCAGAAAATCGTCTCCCCTGCGGTCCACAGACCCCGGACTCAGGCTTGAAGGCTACAACCGCATGATAGAAATGCAGGCCCGTTCACCTTTCAAGGACCTTAAATGGCATTTCCTGGGTCCGGTCAACGTCAGCGGGCGGATGACCGATATAGCAGTCGTCACCCCTAAAGGCCGGAATTACACGATCTATGCCGCCACGGCCTCCGGCGGAGTCTGGAAAACCGTGAACGAGGGCACGACCTGGTCGCCTGTCTTCGAAAGGGCCGTATCGACATCCATCGGCGACATAGCTCTTTCCCCTGCCAATCCCCAAACCTTATGGATAGGCACGGGAGAGGCTAACATCTACCGCAGCTCACAAGCCGGATGCGGAGTCTATAAATCGACCGACGGCGGCCAAACCTGGCTTCATGCCGGGTTGGCCGATACCAATACCATCGCCCGCATTATCGTCCATCCCGCAGACGGCAATACGGTTTTCGTGGCCGCTTCCGGACACGAGTGGACGCCCAATCCGGAACGCGGAGTTTTCAAAACGACCGACGGCGGCCAAACCTGGTCCAGGATACTGTACGTAAACGACCGGACCGGGGCCATCGATCTGGTCATGGATCCGAAGAACAATGACATCCTTTACGCCGCTCTATGGGAAAGGACGCGGCTGAAATGGAACGATCCGCGCAACGCGCCGACCTCGAAGGCAAGCGGCATATATAAAACGACCGACGGGGGCGCAACCTGGAAACAGGTCAATGACGGCCTGCCCGAAGCCCGCTACCGCGGCCGGATCGGCGTAGACATCTGCCTCGAGCATCCGGAAACGCTCTATGCTTTGGTCGATAATTACGAGAAATCGCGCGAACCTACTCCCGAAGAGCTGGCCGATCCCTACGGCATTCCCTCGTCCGGTTTCATAAAAGGGGCGACACTCTTCCGCTCGGATGACGGCGGCGACAACTGGAGGCAGGTAAGCGGCCTAACTCCGGAACAAAAAACTTACATGGAAAGACATTCCGGAACTTACGGCTGGGTTTTCGGACAGGTCCGGGCTCACCCGAAAGATCCCGACACGGTTTTCACATTGGGATTGATGCTCAACGTCTCCCGGGACGGCGGGAAAACGGTCAATCGTGTCCCCGGCCCGGGCGTTGACCACCACGCTCTATGGATAGATCCCGAAACTCCAGACTACATGATCAAAGGTTTCGATCAGGGTCTAGCCGTGACCTACGACGGCGGCCGGAACTGGCGTTATTTTCAGAATGAAATTCCGGCCTGTCAGTTTTTCAACGTCGCCTACGACATGGCCTCTCCCTTCCGGGTTTACGGCTCCATGCAGGACCACGGCAGCTTTAGGGGCGCAGTCGACCTGAGCCGGGGCCGGGACCGGATACCCGCTCAGAACTTCGAGAGCGCGCCCGGAGGCGAAGGTTCGACCCATGCCATTGATCCCTCCAACCCGGACATCGTCTATTCATCGGGCTTTTACGGCACTCTGAGCAGAACCGACCTGGCCAAACGGGGCAGGGAGGGCAGGAAATTGATAGTTCCCAGGACTTACGAGGACGAGCCGGCTTTGCGCGGCCAGTGGCTGGCGCCGACCATTCTGTCTCCTCACAATCCCGACATAATTTACCACGGAATGCAATATCTTTTCCGTTCTCTGGACCGTGGCAACACTTGGGAACGAATCAGTCCCGATCTGACGACCGACAATCCGGCCGAACGCGGCGACATACGTTTCCAGACGATCTTCTCAATCTCCGAATCGCCAATCATGCCCGGCCTGATTTATGCCGGCAGCGACGACGGCCGGGTCTGGCTGACCCGGAACGGGGGCAAGACCTGGAAGGAAATCACTGCCGGTGCGGCCCCAGGCAAGTGGGTTTCGCGGATCGTTGCTTCGGCCTTCCGGCTCGGCACGGTATATTTGACGCAGAACGGAAAACGCGATGACGATTTCACTCCCTATGTCATGAAATCCAGCGATTACGGCCGGACATGGATCGATATATCGAAGACCATCCCGGTCGGACCGGTCAACGTCATCAGGGAGGACCCGGCGAATCCGGATATTCTCTATCTTGGCACCGATATGGGAGTTTATGTCTCTACGGACGGCGGCCGGAGCTGGCAAGTACTCGGCAGCGAACTGCCGTCGTGTTACGTCCATGACCTCATCGTCCATCCCCGGGACAATGTCATAGTCATCGCCACGCACGGCCGGGGGATGTGGGCCCTCAATGCCGACCCGGTCAACAAGAAGAATCAATTGCCGCGATCCCAATACGACGATTATTGACAGCTTTAAAATAAATTAAAGGAGAGAGTCAGAATGCTTATTAAAAAGGCTTCTTATACTGCAGCCTGGTCAAAAGTAATAATTACTCTTTTCGCCCTTATTTTATTCGCAGGAACGGCCTCCCCGGCGCCGGTGTCCGAAATGAAGCGAGTGGATAAAGCCGATTACGGCCTCGCTTCTCAATGGACGGCAAGCAAGGTGGCCAAGTTGGTCTTCGACACTTCGGTAACACCTCACTGGTTTAAATCGGGCGACCGTTTCTGGTATGCATACGAAACTCCCGAAGGAAAACGGTGGTACCTCGTCGATCCGGCTTCACGGACCAAAAAAGCGCTGTTCGATCCGGCCCGTATGGCGGCCATGCTGACCACTATTCTCCTCACTCCGTACGACGCCCGGCACCTGCCGATAAGAATCATCCGCTTCGTGAAGAACGACACGGCCTTCCGCTTCGAAGTCGAAGTCCCCAAAGACAACGAGGTCTCGGTAGAAGGAGGCTTCATCAAAGCCGGGGATCTGGACAAGCGTTTCGAGGACAAGGAGAAGGAAAAGGAGAAAGAGCAGGATACCGAAAAGAACAAGGAAATCGAAGCCGGAAAGCCCAAGGAACCCGAAGCCAAAACCAAGACGCTCGGCTTCGAGTACGAGCTGGCCACCGGCAAGTTGACTCTAATCAAGGATTATGAGCCGAAGCCGAAGCGGCCCCGCTGGGTCCAGATTTCGCCGGACGGAGAGACCGTAATTTTCGCCCGCGGCCATAATCTGTTCATGATGGACTCGGCAAGTTACGCTCTGGCCCTTAAAAAAGCCGACGACAAGAACATCAAGGAGGCCCAACTGACGACCGACGGTGAGGAACACTACAGTTACGCCCGCGACCTCCGTGACGAAGAAAAGAAAGAGCTCGAGAAGCTCGAAAAGGACCGCAAGGACTACAGGGTGCCGGCGATCCGTCTGGTCTGGTCACGGGACTCGAAAAAGTTCGCCTGCATCCGCCAGGACGAGCGCCAGGTCGGAGACCTCTGGGTTATAAACAGTCTGGCTTCCCCCCGGCCGAGCCTGGAATCTTACAAGTACGGCATGCCCGGCGAGGAAAACCAGCCCCAGCCGGAAATTCTCGTCTTTGATCTGCCCACCAAAAACAAAATCAAAATAAAAGCCGAAAAATTCAAAGATCCGACCTACAACATCTTCATGGCCCCGCGAAAGGCCGTGGATATGGAAGAGGAATACCCGCCACCGGCCCAGTGGCTGTCCGAAACCCCGGATAAGCTTTATTTCGGCCGCCAGACCCGCGACCTCCATGGTTACGAGGTCGCCGTGGCCGATACGGCCACCGGCGAAATCACCGTCCTCATCGAGGAGCGGTTGAATACTTATGTCGAATACCAATCCCTGAGACTCCTCGGCAACGGCCGGGAACTGGTCTGGTGGTCCGAGCGGGACGGTTGGGGACACTATTATCTTTACGATGGAACGGGCAAGCTTAAAGGCCGGATTACCTCAGGCGAATTCAACTGCCAGGGGGTAGTCAGCGTCGACGAAAAAACCCGAGTGTTGTACTTCCTGGCCTGCGGCCGGGAATCCGGCGAAGATCCTTATTATATCCACCTCTACCGGGCCGCGCTCGACGGAAGCGGCCTGAAACTGCTCTCCCCCGGCAATTCCTCCCATTCCGTGTCCATGGCCGACTCGGCCCGCTTTTTCGTGAATAACTTCTCGCGGGTCGACGCCGCCCCTAAATCGGAATTACGCGATTCGGCCGGAAACCTTCTATTAGAGTTGGAAACGACCGACGTTTCCGGTTTGGTCAACGCGGGCTTCAAATTTCCGGAATGCTTCACGGTCAAGGCCGACGACGGACTGACCGATCTTTTCGGCGTCATGTACAAGCCCTTCAATTTCAATCCCGAATTCAAGTATCCGGTCATTGCTTACGTCTATCCCGGTCCACAGACCGAAAGCGTCTCCAAAACCTTCTCGCCGCGGAACCAGAATATCGCCCTGGCCCAAATCGGTTTCATAGTCATCGAGGTCGGCAACCGCGGCGGCAGCCCCATGAGATCCAAATGGTATCATAATTATGGCTACGGCAATCTCCGTGATTACGGCCTGGCCGACAAGAAAAGGGCCATAGAACAATTGGCCATGATCCATCCCTTTATCGACATTGACCGAGTCGGAATATATGGCCATTCCGGCGGAGGTTTCATGACGGCCGCCGCTCTCCTGGTCTATCCTGATTTCTTCAAGGTCGGTGTTTCTTCATCCGGTAATCACGAGAACAACGTCTACAACCGCTGGTGGAGCGAGAAACATCACGGCGTCAAAGAAACGGTCGATAAGGATGGCAAGGCCAAGTTCGAATACTCTATAGAAAAGAATTCGGAACTGGCCGCAAACCTCAAGGGCCACCTCCTGCTCACCACGGGCGACATCGACAATAACGTCCACCCGGCCAACACGCTGCGCCTGGCGGCAGCTCTGATCAAAGCCGGCAAGAGGTTCGACTTCTTCGTTTTCCCGGGCCAGCGCCATGGCTATGGCGATATGAACGATTACTGGTTCTGGATCCGGGCCGATTATTTCGCCAGGCATCTCCTGGGCGATTTCTCTCAGACGGTCGATCTTATCGAACTCCAGCGGGAGAAAGAAAAAACGGGCGGCAGAGGAAACAGGTGAACTGGCCGTCCGGACAATGATGACAGGAGGCTGATCCTTCTGCGGACGGATCAGGCCGGAGGATAATGATGAATAGTATGGCCGAGCCTGTCAGGACGGGGCGAAATCCGTATATCGCGGCTTTCATTTTCCTGATTTTTTTCGTCATCTCGCTTCTGACCAACATCATCGGACCCCTGGTCCCGGACATCATAAAGAGCTTTAATCTTAATCTGACTATGGTGGCCGTGCTGCCGTTTTCCTTCTTCATCGCCTATGGGGTAATGTCCATCCCGGCCGGAATGCTCATCGAACGATATAAAGAGAAAAAAATAATGATGGCCGCTTTTATTTCCGCCTTCGGGGGCGCCATCATTTTTTCCCTGGTTCCCCGTTACCTGACGGCCGTTCTGTCTCTTTTTCTCATCGGGGCCGGCATGGCCGCCCTCCAGGTGGCGATCAATCCCCTGCTCCGCGCCGCGGGCGGCGAGGAGAACTTCGCCTTCAATTCGGTCCTGGCTCAGCTTTTCTTCGGCGGAGCTTCCTTTCTGAGTCCCCGCATTTATTCTCATTTCGTCCGCAATCTGGGATCGGCCGGAGCGGAAAGTCCCATCCATATCAAACTCATGTCCCGGATAGTGCCGAACGACCTGCCCTGGGTTTCCGTTTACTGGCTTTTCGCGTTTATCGTCTTAATAATGATAGTCGCCCTGGCCGCAGTTCGTTTTCCCGGCGTCGAAAGGAAACCCGAAGAAAAAGCAGGCGCGTGGTCCACTCACCGTCACTTGCTCGGCAAGAGCACGGTCATCTTGTTTTTCTTCGGCATATTTGCCTACGTTGGAACAGAGCAGGGCGTGGCCAACTGGATCTCGCAATTCCTGTATTCATACCACGGTTTGGATCCGCAGACTGCAGGAGCCAGAACCGTGTCCTGGTTCTGGGGGCTCATGACCATCGGCTGTCTCTTAGGTCTGGTACTTCTCAAGCTCTTCGACAGCCGGAAGATACTGGTCGGCTTCAGCCTGGCGGCCATGGCCTTCCTGACGCTGGCTTTATTCGGACCGGGGCCGACGGCGCTCGTCGCTTTCCCCCTGATCGGATTCTCGGCCTCGGTAATGTGGTCGATAATTTTTTCCCTGGCTCTTAATTCCGTAGACAGCCATCACGGTTCGTTTTCGGGTATTCTCTGCACCGGGATCATAGGCGGAGCCTTTCTGCCTTTGGTCATCGGCCGTTTGGGCGACCGTTTCGGCCTGCGGGCGGGAATGACGGTTCTGTACTTGACTCTGGCTTATATCCTGATCATCGGCTTCCTGGCCCGGCCGCTAATCACCAATAAAACCTTACAGCCTCTGAAAAAGAAAACGGCCGGAACCGGGTCGGCCGTTTGACAGTCCTGGCGCCGGCGGGTATTTTGTAACCTCAGTGTCTATAGGCCGATTCAAGGAGAAAGGCTAATGAACAAGCTGCTCGGTGCCGGTCAACGTCATGTCCGGCGTTCCCGGTCATCATTTGGTTCCCTAATCCCGGCTGTGTTTCTGGTCTTCACGCTCGCGGTAACCGGAGCCTGGGCCCAGGACAGGCCGCCAGCTGAAAAATGGAAGATTTCGGCTGAGCTGAGCTATGTCCTTACCGGTGGAAATACCTCGATCTCGACTTTCAGCCTGGGAACCGATTTTTCCAAAAAGTGGGACAAAAATGCGCTGACTTTCAAAACCTTCGCTCTGCGAAGCAATAACACGGTCAAAACCAGGACCGCAGTGGGAACCGAGACCGATTTCGATGTCATCGAAGAAAAGGTCGGGCAACTGGTCGCCGAGAACTATCTCCTCAGCGGGCAATATGAGCGCCGGCTGGTCAAGAAACTCCTGGGACAGGCTGGTTTCAGCTGGGATCGGAACAGGTTCGCCGGCATAGCCAGCCGTTTCATGCTTACCGCCGGTGTCGGCTGCCCCTGGGTCGAGACGAAAAAGACGATTTTGAAAACAGAAGCTGCCCTGACTTATACCCTGCGGCGTTTTATGAGAGACGAAACCCGCTCCTTCGCCGGTTTCAGGCTACTGGCCTTTTTCGAAAGGAAATTCAACGAAAAGGCTTCCTTCTCCAGCCAGATAGTGTTCGACGACAACCTGAGAAGAACCGTCGACTGGCGCCTGGACTGGACGAATTCCTTATCGGCACCCATCTCGAAACGCCTGTCTTTGAAGACGAGTCTGCGGGCTCTCTATTCCAACTATCCGGCCCTGCAGTCGATCCCGCTCTACGACCCGGCCGGCATACCAGCCGGCCTGAACGTGCTTGTACCCCTCAAGAAACTGGATGTTTTCTTCACCAACTCGATCGTCATAAATTTCTAAAGAGGCCCTCAGTGGATCGCCTGACTCTTCCATCGCCGTAACGCCCGGAAAAAAGCCGCAGTCCACTCTTCTGACTTGAGAGGAAAACGCAATTCGGCTATAATACAAAAAGCCTGTCGCGTAAAAGATAA
>Ga0172366_10000010_pt1 | contig 98658 bp, 100 predicted proteins | sample LakKivSesite69cm_FD_114533 | JGI IMG/M metagenome (GOLD analysis project Ga0172366, IMG submission 114533) | Sediment microbial communities from Lake Kivu, Rwanda - Sediment site 69cm | ecosystem: Environmental > Aquatic > Freshwater > Lake > Sediment | place: Rwanda: Western Province, Lake...
CCATCAAGGCGCGCATCGATATGCTGGCCACGGGTATCCGTACTCCCGTGGGGATCAAGATCATGGGGCCGAAACTCGAGGAAATAGAGAAGATAGGCCTCCAGCTTGAGCATCACTTGAAGGATGTCCCCGGCACCCGAAGCGTCTATGCCGAGAGGGTCACCACCGGGTATTTTCTTGATTTCAACATCAACCGCCAGGAGGCAGCCCGTTACGGACTGAGTATCGATGACGTTCAGGAGGTCATCCAGTCCGCCGTCGGCGGCATGAATCTGACCACCACGATCGAAGGCAGGGGGCGGTATCCTGTCAACGTCCGGTACCCACGGGAGATGCGAAACGACGTGGAGACCATCAAGCGGGTCCTGGTTCCCGTCATGTTACAACCATCCCAGGCATCTTCATCGCCGATGTCGACCGTGAAGCCGATGATGCAGGTCCCGTTGTGACAGCTTGCCGATATCCAATTTGTCAAGGGGCCTACGGCGATCAAGAGCGAGGAGGGCCTTCTGGTTTCATATGTCTATATCGACTTTTCAGGCCGCGACGTGGGGGGCTATGTTGACGAAGCCAAATCGAAAGTGGCTTCCCTGAAGATTCCGGAGGGATATCGCCTCCAGTGGAGCGGCGAATACGAATATCTCATCATCACCCACGAAAGGCTGAAGATCGTCATCCCACTTACGCTCCTCATTATCTTCATTCTCATCTATTTCAACACAAAGTCGACAACCAAGACACTGATAGTACTTCTGGCTGTGCCCTTTTCCCTCGTGGGGTCCTTCTGGTTCCTCTATCTCCTGAACTACAACATGAGCATTGCCGTCTGGGTGGGAATCATCGCCCTGGCGGGTCTCGATGCCGAGACGGGAGTGATCATGCTCCTTTATCTGGAGCTCGCCTACGAGCAGTGGAAAAAGGAAGGGCGGCTTCGCACCCTGACAGACCTCGAAGACAGCATCATGCACGGCGCCGTTAAGAGGATCCGGCCCAAGATCATGACGGTGAGCGTCATCCTGGCGGGGCTTATCCCCATCATGCTCAGCACCGGCACGGGTGCCGATATCATGAAACGTATCGCTGCCCCCATGATCGGCGGTGTAATTACCTCGGCGCTTCTGGAGCTCGTCATCTATCCGGTTATATACATGATCTGGAGGGGAAGGGAGTTTCGTGGCGGTGAATAGATTTGAGGAAGACCCGAAAGGGCCTTCCGATGAGGGTCATGCCTTTTTGTTACTTTCCAGGAGCTTTTCGAGTTCGTCGATAAAACCCGTCTGTCCCCGGATGATCTTTTCCCTGGCTTTTTCAGTAAAAAACCACCCCGCGCGGTCCGCCTCTGGAAAATCTTGCCTCATACCCGAACCGGGCGGCCACTCCATGGGAAAGGTGTTGCTCCTGATTGCGGCCGGGTCATAATCCCCTTCAAAGATCCAGACGTGGATGAGTTTGCCGCTCGGCTGTCTGATCGGGGCTAGCGCCGTGTAAGGACCGTTGGTTTGAAACCCCGTTTCCTCGGTAAATTCCCGCTTCGCCGCTTCCAGTGGTTCCTCCGTGGTGAATCCACCTTTCGGGATGGACCAGGCACCGTCGTCCTTTCTGGCCCAGTAAGGACCCCCGGGGTGTATCAGAAAGACCTCCACATGGCCGGCCCGGCGCCGGTAGGCGAGAAGGCCTGAGCTCTTTTTTGACATCCGGCGAAAGCCCCCTTACTCCACCACGATCTTGGCCTTCGGTTCCTTCACGACTTCGCCCACGATGGCCGCATCGGTGATCCCGTCATCACGCATCTGTTTCACAAGCCCCTTTGCTTCTTTCGCTCCAACGGAAATTAAAAGCCCGCCTGAGGTCTGCGGGTCGAAGAGGAGGTCCAGCAGCCAGTCCGGAACATTCTTCTGGGCCTCGATCATGGGCATGCGAAAGTTCTTGTTGCGATAAAGACCACCGGGAAGGAAACCCTCATCGATCAGGTCGCGGACGCCCTCGAAGACGGGAACGGTGGATGAAAAGATCCGCATTCCCGTTTTGCTTTCCTCGATCATCTCGCAGGCGTGCCCGAGGAAGCCGAAGCCGGTGATGTCCGTGCAGGCGTGAACATTGGGTGTCGCCACCATGAGTTCGGCGGCCTGCCGGTTGAGCGTCGTCATAGTCGCGATGGACCGACGGAGAAGTTTCTCCGGCGCTTCACCGCCCTTAAGGGCTGTGCTCACAATGCCCGTGCCGATGGCCTTCGTCAGGATGAGTTTATCTCCCGGCCAGGCGCCTTTATTGCGCAGCACTTTCTTCGGATGGATGACACCGGTGACGGAAAGACCGTACTTGGGCTCGTCATCCTCCACGCTGTGGCCCCCGACGAGAGTGACACCCGCCTCGTGAATCTTCTCGAGCCCGCCGAGAAGAATGTCGTGGAGGACGGACATGTCGAGCTTCTTGGTGGGGAAGCAGACGATGTTCATAGCCGTCATCGGTTTTCCGCCCATGGCGTAGACATCCGAAAGGGCGTTCACCGCGGCGATCTGTCCAAAGAGGTGAGGGTCGTCCACAATGGGGGTAAAAAAATCCACCGTCAGGATGAGAGCGAGATCATCGGAGAGTTTATACACCCCTGCGTCTTCGAAGCCCTCCAGTCCCGCGATCAGATTGGGGTCGCTTCGCACGGGAAGTCCTTTCAGCGCTCGGCTCAGGTCCTCCGGACCGATCTTGCAAGCTCAACCAGACCCGTGGACCATCTCTGTGAGACGAAACTTCTTTTTACCACTCATTTAAAATTTCTCCTTCAGGAAGATTTATCGGTTTTTTTCCACCCCTCCAGGTGCTCGTCGAACACCCGGGGGAGTGCCTCGATGATTTCTCTAATCCGGGTCGCGGGTGTCGCGCCGGCGTATTGTCCGGCCATCCGGTTTGCCCGGAAAGTCCACTGGGCGGCGTCGAGTGGCCTGAAGCCGCCGTGGATGAAAGCGCCCGCCATGCCGCTGATAGTGTCGCCGGTACCGCCGATGGCCTCCAGGGTGGGAACATCCGGCTCCGAGATAGTTCCAACGATCTTCCCGTCCGCCGCGATGTAGTCCGTCGACCCCTTGACCATGAGCATCTTCGCCGCGTTTTTGTGACGGTAGGCCGCGGCGACGAGCTCCGGGATCTTCGACGCGTCGGACTCGAAGAGATGCCTGCTCACGTAGGCAGGGTGCATGGCATCGGGGTCGGCAAGAAAGGCCATCTCCGAAAGGTCAGGGGTGAAGAGGTCGAAGGAGGCGGAAAGGCCTGCCGCCTTGGCGGCATACATGGCCGCGGCGTCGGCGATCATGAAGGGCCTCTTTTTAGCCTTCGATACGGATTCGCAGACCTTTTTCATCAGGCCCATGACCGGGAGCATGTAATGGAGGAGAAGAACACCCGGCGACAGTGCGGAAATATTCTTGATCAAATAATCGTAAAGGACGCGGCTTCCCTTTCCTGTTCCATCGTCCCCCACGAGAAGGGCCCTCGGCGGTGAGAGGCGGAAATGACCGGTCGTCACGCAGGCCGCGCTAATGAGGGCCGCCGTCCCCTGCGTGCAGGGGATCTCAACACCGTCCAGCGATATCACAGGTCCCAGAAACTGAACCTCGCCGAGGGTTAGAGGCAAATCCTTTTTCGGGACAGTCCCGCAGATAAGATACATGGGGTTACTTTCGCCCGTTCGACCAGATGTCAAGGGATTCGACAAAAGCCCGGTCGAGCATGAGGGAACACAGGGTGTAGCCTACGTCCCTGGGTCTCGGAGCCTCGGCAAGCCTCTTGTCGAGCATTTCAGCGTGCAGGAAAGGGATGTCGGGACAACCGCCGCCCGAGACATTCAGGATGACACTGCTGCTACTGTCGAAGGTGAGCTTCATGTTTCCGGCCTTGACCATGATGGCGCTGCCGAAATCGGTCACCTGGACGACCTGAAGGAGTTCGCTGCCGCTTTTCACGGGAAGGATTTCCAAAAAGGACAGGTTCTTTGCGCGAAGCATACGCTCCACGCCCGTTTTTTCGATCAGGTTGATCTCAAGGGCGAGGTCGCAGCCCTTTCTCAGTTTAGGTGGAGGGGCAACGAGCTTCGTCTCGTACTCTGCTGCCTTCAGGATTTTCTCTGCAGCGATGGCCTCTTCGACGCTGGTGAAAAGGACGAGACCACCCCCCTCAAAGTTGTTTTTTTTCGTAAACCCAAAAACCATAAGAACCCGCAATGCAGCACGAAGTGCGATACCAGCTCAGGATTCGCTTCATTTACTTCGACATCTGGATGACGATATCCTGATTCTCTTCCCTCACGTCCGCGCGCATATTATATTTTTTTGCCAGACGAAGCAAATTCTCTTTTGACACTTCATTGTCGACAACAATCTCCAGGGCATCAGCCCCTTCACGGATCGCCTGGCTGGTCAGCACAACGGGTTGAGGACAGGAAAGTCCCCTTGCGTCTATTTTCTTGGCTGTCATTTGCGTCTCCTCTTTTAAGATATTTTTTACAGGCTCAGGATTTCACTCTCTCCCTCATGGCAAAACCGATGACGAGGCAGAAGATAAGCCCCGCGATAACCCCGGTGGGCCCGAAGGCCGCCACACCCTTCGGCGAGCTTGCCATGGCGAAGTTGTGGGAGAAGGCTGCGCCGAAGATCATGCCGAGAGCGAAAACGCCGGCATCCAGGTCCCCCTCGCCGGAGAGGAAGAGCTGCCGGCCCGGGCATCCGCCGGCCAGCACGAAAGCCAGTCCCGCGAGGGACATGCCGAGGAAATTCCACACATGATCCGTGTGGGCGATGGGTTGACCCTCAAACCCCAATTTGAATTGGCCCAGCAAGAGGTTCATCGCGAAGGCGGCGATGAGAAGCGCCGCCACCCCGCTGATCAGGTGGAAGTCCCGTATGAGCATCACGTCCCGGAAAGCACCCATGGTGCAGAAACGGCTTCGCTGGGCGATGACGCCCACGATGAGTCCCGCGGCAATGCTGATCCAGAGGGGCGCGTGCATGGAGCCAGGGCCGCTTGCGCTGAAAAAGATCGGTCCTCCCTCCGAAAAGGAGACGCTGAACAGGAGGAGCAGGAAAAGTCCGAGCATGAAAGCCGGGAAAACGTAGCCGCTCCAGGGTTTCTGTGGCTGGGAGCGCCCGAGGCTGTAGCCATTTTTGAGAAAAAGAACACCACCAAATATCCCCATCGCAAGACCCGCGAGACCCACGATGGCGTTTAAATCGCCGCCGGCAATCCTGAGCAGTGTACGCCAGGGACAGCCCAGAAATACAAGTGCCCCGATCATGGCGAAGGTGCCGAGAAAGAATCGAATCAGTGGCGAGGAGCCCCCGCGCGGTCGGTGTTCACCCACGAAAAGGGAGATGATGAAGGCGCCAAGGACAAAACCGATGATCTCGGGGCGGATGTATTGAACGATTGCGGCCCGGTGAAGGCCGAGTGCCCCCGCGATGTCCCGCTCAAAACATGCGACACAGATTCCCATGTTCGGGGGGTTACCGAGGTACTGCAGAAGCGTTGCCATGATGCCGATGGAGCCGCCGACGATGATGATACCTGTTCTCGTTGCGCAAAAATTACCCATGTGGACACCTCCAGGATGAGGACTGCGGTCGGATGAAAACAGAGATGGAAAAACCGGTCCGCCTGCCCGATTTCGAGAAACCTTTACCTCAATTTATTGAATACTTCAAATTCATAAAAGTTATAGTATTTGATTGATTATAAAGAAATAAAATGCTACCTTTCTCTTATGAAAAATGAAGCGTTCAGGGGGATCACCCTCCAGCAGATGGAGGCGCTCATCTGTATTATCGAGGAGCGTACCTTCAGCGGCGCTGCACGGAAGATGTCACTGACCCAGCCTTCGCTCACGAAGCACATCAAGAACGTGGAAGATCTTCTGGGGGCAAGGATCCTCAACCGGCGAAGCCGCGGCATCACCCTCACGCCGGAGGGGAAGATTCTCTATGATTACGCGAAGCGGATCCTGAAACTCCGGGAAGAGGCGAAGGAGAAGATCCAGAGGGTCGGGGAGAACGAGACGGGCAATATCTTCATCTGCGCAAGCACCATCCCCGCCACCTACATCCTGCCCCGCGTCCTGAGCGATTTCAGGAAGGCCCATCCGGACATCCGTTTCTTTATGCAGAACGCCGACAGTGACGAGGTCATCGAGATGATCACGGGGAGCCGGGGCGAGGTCGGATTCGTCGGGAAAGACCCACGGAGTTCAAGGCTCCACGCCGAAGCTCTCTGGAAAGATCGGCTGGTCCTCGCCGTGCCCGCGGGACACCCCTTTGCGAAGAAAGGGTCTGTCACGTTGAGCGAGCTTTCACAGGAACCCTTTATCGTTCGGGAAAGGGGATCGGCCACACGCGAAGTCTTCGAGGAATATCTCAGGGATCAGAAGAAGCTGACGCTGGCTCGCTTCAACATCATTTCGGAAGTGGGAAGTTCCGAGGCCGTCAAGGAGTCGGTGCTGGCCGGCCTCGGGGTATCTGTCATTTCCATCCATGCGATTGCCCGGGAGATCGACGGCGGTTTGATTGTGGAGGTGCCGCTCAAAGGCTGCGGGATTGAACGATATTTTTATTTGATTTATCGGCGGCAATTCGCTTTAATGCATCACCACAAATTATTTCTCGATTTCATCAAGAACTATCGGCTTGAAAAAGCCCTGCCGGCCTGAGAAATTGCCGGTTTTGTTTATTAAAGGAAAATCTGGTTCAGCCATGCCTATCCGATACTACAGCACGAATCGCAACCTCGACGGTGTCGAGGGCATCGTTCCTTTCAAGGGATCGGTGACGTTCGGGGAAGCCCTCCTTCAGGGGCAGGCGCCCGATGAGGGGCTCTTCATGCCTGACGCGGTCCCTTTTCTTCCTCCCGATGAGATCATGATGCTCAAGGGGGTTCCTTACGTCGAGAGCGCGATGCTCGTGGCCGAAGCTTTCCTGAGGGAAGAAATTTCCCGGGACGTTCTTCGCCGTATCGTCGAGGACTCCTACGATTTCCCCGTTCCCCTGGAGCAGGTCATCGACCGCAAGTACCTCATGCGGCTTGACCGCGGCCCCACGGCCTCCTTCAAGGACTTCGCGGCGCGGATGATGGCGCGGCTTATGAGCTACTTCCGGGGCGAGGGGAAGCTGAATGTGCTCGTGGCCACCTCCGGTGACACGGGGAGCGCCGTCGGCGAGGCCTTCAAGGCCGTGCCCGGCCTCGGCGTCTACATTCTCTACCCGCGAAACGAAGTGAGCGGGATGCAGAAGAAGCAGCTCGACACCATCGGGGACAACGTCCGGGCCCTGTCCATCGACGGGAAATTCGACGACTGTCAAAACCTGGTGAAGCAGGCCTTCGCGGATCCATCCCTCGTGACGCTGAATCTCACCTCGGCGAACTCGATCAACTTCGGCCGCATCCTCCCGCAGATGGTTTACTATGTTTACGCCTACGCCCAGCTTGCCTGGCACGGCGATGAGGAGGTCGTCTTCTCCGTCCCCTCGGGGAATTTCGGGAACGCCCTGGGTTGCGAGTACGCCCGGCGCATGGGGATTCCGGTGAGGAAACTGGTCATGCCGGTGAACGAAAACGACGAATTCCCCCGGTTCCTGGAGAGCGGTGTTTATCAGAAGGTATCGCCCTCGAGGGCCTGCCTCTCCAACGCCATGAATGTCGGAAACCCGAGCAACCTGGCCCGCTTCTTTGAGCTCTACGGCGGGACGGTGGACCGCCAGGGGAAGGTGTACGTGAAGCCGGACCTGCCTGAGATGAGAAAGCAGATCTTCTCGGAGAGTGTTTCCGACACCGTGACGAAGGAGACCATCAAAGAGGCCTACGAAAAATACGGTGTTCTCCTGGAGCCCCACGGTGCCGTGGGCTGGAAGGGGCTCGAGGTCTATCTGAAGAAAACAGGCGGCTCCCCGCTGTGCGTCTCACTCGAGACGGCCCACCCGGCCAAGTTCCCCGACGAGATCATCGAGCTCCTCGGTATCACCCCCGAGCTTCCGCCCGCCATGAGAGGTATCGACAAGCGGAAGGGAGAACCGGAGAATCTCACCTGTAATTACGGCCGGTTCAGGACCTACCTGCAGGACACCCTCAAGGCCAAGGACTGATTATTCTTCACTGGGAAATAAATCGTAAAGATATAACGGTTTGAGCAAAAAAAGGGGACAGGCTACTTTTTCTTTTGAAATCTAACCACAAAAAGCGCGTTTTATTTCAATGGTTTTAAAAAAGTAGCCTGTCCCCTTTTTTAATAAGGTTGGAAGGAGGGGACATGAAGGTAAAGGAAATCAAGGCGAAGAATCTGAAACCGAAGAAATTCGTCGACGAGCAGGTAAGCAAGATACGGAAAACCGTGGGAACGGGGATCGCCATCAGCGCGCTTTCCGGCGGCGTGGACTCCTCGGTTGTGACGGCCCTGGCCCACCGGGCCCTCGGAAGAAAGCTCAAGACCTATTTCATTGACAACGGCATCATGCGGAAGGACGAGCCGAAGGAAGTGGCCGCCCTCTTTAAAAAAATGGGCATACCTGTCACGATCATCAGCGCCAGGAAACAGTTTTTCGATGCCATGAAGGGGATCACCGACCCGGAGAAAAAAAGGGAGGCCATCACCCAGACCTTTTACAAGAAGGTCTTCCGGGATCTCATTCTTAAGAGCAAGGCAACGTTCCTGCTCCAGGGGACCATTCTTACGGATGTCGAGGAGACCGCGGCCGGGATCAAGCGCCAGCACAACGTCTTTGAGCAAATCGGTATCGCTCCGAAAAAGGCCTTCGGTTACAGGATCATCGAGCCTCTCGTTCAGCTCCGCAAGGACGGTGTGAGAAAAGTCGGTATGGCCCTGGGTCTTCCCAGGTCCCTCTTCGACCGGATTCCCTTCCCGGGACCGGCCCTTGCTGCGCGTGTCATCGGCGAGGCCACACCCAGGAGAATCGAACTCGTCCGTCAGGCCACGTCCATCGTGGAAAAGGAACTCAAGGGACTGAAGGCTTTTCAGTACATGGCCATCCTGCACGAGGACCGGGTGACGGGGATGCGCAAGGGCAGGCGTGATTTCGGAATGCAAATGGAGATCCGCTGCTGGGACAGCATCGACGCGAGGAAAGCCACACCCACAAAGCTCCCCTATGGAAAACTGGAGAAAATCGCCTCGCGGATCCTGAACGAGGTCCCGGGTATTGTGAGTGTTACTTACAATATAGCGACGAAACCGCCATCAACCATTGAAGCGGTGTAGGGCCTTCGGCCCGATCTTTTTCGTCTCTTCGGTCTGTCCGGTCTAGCCGGTCGGATAAAGTAAAAAATCCCCTCTCTTGACGGGAGGCGTTGGGGGAGGGTTGGGAGGTATTCCATGAAAAACCTGGCAAAGAATATGTCTCTCGTTTTCGCGGCGGGCTGCCTCGGTGGCCTTGTCAACAGTGTGGCCATCTGGTTCTTTGCCGAGTTGGGAATCATGTCGGCCTTCGGTGTCAAAATCGGCGCGCCCATGACACCCACCTGGCTTTACCCGCGAATCGTCTGGGGCGGTATCTGGGGTTTCCTCTTTCTGATGCCCCTGACAAAGCAAAATACTTTCTTGAGGGGACTCATCTTCAGCCTCGGGCCGACGCTGGTTCAGCTCTTCGTCGTTTTCCCCTATAGGCTGAACAAGGGGATGATGGGAATCGATCTCGGGATATGGACGCCTCTTTTCGTCGTTTTCTTCAATGCCATCTGGGGGTGGACGACGGCGCTCTGGCTTAAGTGGACGGGGAAGTAATAGGGACAGTGGTGAGTGCAGGGTGGTGAGTGGTCAGAAACACAAGGTCTAAAAAGATGAAAAGCACAAAATAGACTTATAAAAAAAGTGGTGCGTAAAGAGGGCTGCCATGAAGGCGGCCCTCTTTACTTGATTTTCCCTATTCAAGAGCCGGGATGTCGACCTGCTCCCAGTCGATGACCCACCGGCTCTGGGGATACCCCTCCAGTTTCACCCTCACGAGGCAGGGTAGAGTTTTATCGATTTCCTCGATGAGCATCTCCTGTTTCCGGTCCGTTGCCGACATTCGCCCTGCATCTAGGAGAGATTTCGTGACCTTCAGGATATGCTTCCGGTCTCCCGTCATGAGGGTGTCAAAAAAAAGCCGGGCATCCACGGAAGACAAAAAAAGAAGGGACTTCTCCGCGAGATAGTAGTAGGTGCGAGCCTGCGCGGGAGGCGAGGCATAAAGGGTCAAAAGCATCGTCAGGGCGATGATGGTCCCGGTTCGTTTCATCATGAGCGGTTTCTCTCCCGAAGGTGCTGGGGTCTCCATAATCCATACATCGAACTGCCGGCCTTAAACTTGAGTGCATTCTGACAGGGGGCCTCGTTCCTCAGGGTAGGTTAAAAAGAGGGAAGATAGGGGGTGGGGGTAAAAAGGGGACAGGCTACTTTTTTGTTCTTGTTTTTCGGTTCGAAATTGAATGAATATTCAATGATTTAGAAAAAGTAGCCTGTCCCCTTTTTTGGTTGGGCTATCTCGTCATCACGAGTCGCTGCTCCTCTTGCGGGACATACCACTTGATGAAATTATAGCTGATGCCGAGCGGGGCTGGTTCGATGCCGCGGAAACGGCTGCTGATCATCGGAAGGGCATCGGGCACGTAGAGGAAGGTATATGGCTGGTCTTCGGCGAGGATCTCCTGGATCCGGTCGTAACAGCGCTTTCTTTCCTTGATGTTGAAAGTCCCCCGGCCCTTTTCCACGAGCTCGTCGACCTCCCTGTTCCTGTAAGAGATGAAATTCAGCTCGCCGGGCTTCGTTTTGCTGGAATGCCAGACGTCGTAGATGTCGGGGTCCATGGGGATCGTCCAGCCGAGGATCGTTGCGTCAAAGCGCCCCTTGTTTATGAATTCGTTGACAAAAGCGGCCCATTCGAGGGTCCGGATCTTGACGTGCATTCCGACTTCGGCAAGCTGCTTCTGGATGATCTCCGCCGTTTTCGCCCTGATTTCATTCCCCTGGTTTGTGATGATCTCAAAGGTAAAGGGCTGGCCGCTCCGGTCCAGGATGCCGTCGCCGTCCGTGTCCCTCCAGCCGCTCTCGGCGAGAAGCACCCGGGCCTTTTGCGGATCGTAGGGGTACTTTTTGACGTTGGGATTATGTGCCCAGGTCCCGGGTTTATAGGGCCCCGTGGCCGGTTTTCCATAACCGAGGAGGATGCCTTCAATGATGGCATCCTTGTTGATCGCGTAGGAGATGGCCTGACGGATCCTCCTGTCCGCGAAAAGAGGGTTTCTCAGGTTGTAACCGAGATAGGTATAAGCGAAGGAGAGATACCGGTACTTGTTGAAGTTTTTTCTGAAGAAGGGATTTTCCGTCTGCCGGGTGTACTGAAGCGGTGTGAGGTTCATCATGTCGATGCCCTTGGCGCGGAGTTCCAGGAACATGGTGGCCATGTCGGGGATGATTCGAAGAATGAAGCCATCAATATAGGGCCTTCCCTCGAAATATTCGGGGTTCGATATAAGGACGATCTTCTGTCCTGTGAGCCACTCCCTGAAGATGTACGGGCCCGTGCCGACAGGGCGGCGAGCCAGGGGGCTTTTGGTGATGTCTTTCCCCTCGAGGAGATGCTTCGGCATGACGGCGGCGCCCCAGCTCATGAGGGCCGGGGCAAAGGGTTTGTTGTAGGTGACCCGGAAGGTGTGGGGATCAAGGACCTCGGCCTTCTTGACTTTCAGGAAATCGCCGGAATAGGCCGTTGGCGTTTTCGGGTCGATGGTGACTTGATATGTGAACAGGACATCATCGGCCGTGAAGGGGTGGCCGTCGTGCCACTTCACACCTTTCCGGAGATGGAAGGTAATGATCAACCCGTCGGGAGAAACGTCCCAGGATTCAGCCAAATCACCGATAATCTGGATGTCCTTGTCGTACTTCACGAGCCCGTTGTAACAGAGGGCGCCAATGCTGTGCGAGGTGCTGTCCGTGGAGAGCATCGGGATGAGATTGCTCGCATCCCCGATGGAACCCTCGACCATGATGTCGCCATAGGCAGGCCGGGTTGAGGCGGGCGATTCTTGACCGGCGGGGCCGCTTTCTTTTTCGGTGCAACCCCACAGGAGGATGAGCGCAAAGACCGCAGCGATAATGGCTAATTCAGATATTCTTTTCATTGCGAGTGGTCTGATGGGTATCGTGCTTGTGATCGTGCGCGGCTGGAGGGGGGAGACAGCCGAAATCCCGCTCGTTTCTCAAAAAGACACGCAAGATCTTTCGCAGTCTTGAAAGGAAGTCCCGCAAGATCATGGCAGGTCTGATTACCGGATTCACGATAGAAGGGGGGGGATTTTTTATATTTCCCGATACCCTGTCCTCTAATCGAGCATTTTCCCTATCCTGCTCCACCGGGGGCTGAAGTCATCACTGTCCCAGGACCAGTAGATGATAAAGGCCTTGCCGATCACATCCTGGAGCCTCACAAATCCCCAGAAGCGGCTGTCGTAGCTCTGATCCCTGTTGTCGCCCATGGCGAAGATCGTTCCCTCCGGGACTTTAACCGGTCCAAAGTTGTCGCGTGGCTGGATGGATTTCGGGAAGATGACCTCTTCATTGTGAACGGCGTAAGGATCGCTAATGGCGGTGCCATTCACAAAGACATTCTTGTTTCTGATTTCAACGATGTCGCCGCCCACGCCGATGACCCTTTTGATGAAGTCCTTGGACTGGTCCACGGGATATATGAAGACGGCGATGTCGCCCCGCTTCGGTTCCCCCGTGGGAATCAGCGTTTTTCTGAGATAAGGGATTTTGATGCCATAGGAGAGTTTATTGACCAGGATGTGATCCCCGATCTCCAGCGTGGGTTTCATCGATCCCGAGGGGATCTTGAAGGCCTGGACGATGAAAGTGCGGATGAAGACGGCGATGAGAATGGCGATGACGATCGCCTCAGCGTATTCTTTGATTTTCGATGGTTTTTTAATCGTGTCCATAATCCTCAGGAATAGATTTTCATTAAAGCAATTACAATCATCGTAACGGCGCAGAACCCCTTGGCGACGACGCCGGCAAGCCTTCCCAGGAGCGCGCCGTAACTTGCCCGTGCAGCCGGTTTGAGCCTCCGTTGCGCCGCGTACTCGGCGACGAAAGCACCGGCGAAGGCCCCAATAAATGAGCCGACAATAATGCCCAGTCCCAGCAGGAATGGCGTCATGATCGCGGCCCCGATGATTCCGCCTATGACGGAAGCGATGATCCCCCTTCTGGAGGCCCCCAGCCTCTGCGCGCCGGCCATGCCCAGGAAGAACTCGAGCGACTCTGCCACGAGGGTGATCAAAATGAGAATGAGAACTGTTCCGAAGCCAATCTTGGAAAAACCCGTGGCAAGGGCGTAAATAATCACCGCGATGAGTATAATCACGGTCCCCGGCAAACCAAAAATGATGAGAAAGAGTCCCGCAAAAAGCGTGAGGATGAATAACGTCAGACCGATGGCTTCGATAGGTGACAACTACTTCTTCCTCTTCTTGGCGGGCTTGAAACGCTCCCAGGCCAGCACGATTGGGCTAGCGATGAAGACGGATGAATAGGTTCCCACGACAACGCCGATGAGAAGCGCGAGGGAAAAATCGAAAATCACGGCACCGCCGAAGAAGAGAAGGGCGATAAGAACGAGGGCCACGGTGAAGGAGGTCAGGATCGTCCGGCTCAGGGTCTGGTTGATACTCGCATTGATGATGCCATCCAGGGCCTGCTTCGGGCTCTTCCGGACATTTTCCCTGATCCGGTCATAAACGACGATCGTGTCGTTGATCGAATAACCGATGATGGTGAGAAGCGCCGCGACGATCACCAGCGTGAATTCCTTGTTCAGGATGGAAAAAACGCCAACGGTGATTGTGACGTCGTGCACGAGGGCCAGGATGGCCCCCACGGCGTAACGGAATTCGAATCTCCAGCTGATGTAGATGAGCATGGCAATCCAGGCAAAAACCATGGCAAGGATGCCCTTCTCCGTCAATTCCCTCCCCACCTTCGGGCCGACGATCTCAACCCGCCGGACTTCAAAAGAGCCTTTTCCGAATCCGGCGGCAAGCGACTCCTCGATCCGGTCGGAGAGCCCCTTGAGATCCTCGCTCGATTCCGCCGTGCGGATAAGGTATTCGTTGTTCTCCTTAGCACCAAACTGCTGGAGGACGCTGTCTCCCATCCCGATGGCTGTCATGGCGCCCCGGATTTTATCGGCATCGGTCTCTTTCTGGAATTTGACCTGAACGAGCGTCCCGCCGGCGAAGTCGATACCGTAGTTCGGACCCCCGTGAATGATCAGGGAGAGGATGCTGATGAGAATTGCCGCGATCGAAACTGAATATGCAATTTTTATCTTTCCGACGAAGTCGACATTAATATTCTGCTTGATCCATTCCATTTTTTGCTCCGCAAAAGGCTTATGGCAAAAAGAAAAAATGTTTTCCCCGGCCTTGAGCCTTAAGCCCCGGGCCTTACGCCGTTGTGTTTATATACTGATTGTCTTGATCTTCCTGTTCCAGGCGAAATAGTCGAAGATAATCCTGGTCACAAATATGGCCGTGAACATGCTTGCGATGATGCCGACGGAGAGCGTGACGGCGAAGCCCTTGACGGGTCCCGTGCCGAACTGGAAGAGAAACATCGCCGCAAGGAGCGTCGTCACATTGGAGTCCAGAATGGTCAGGAAGGCCTTGCCGTATCCCGCCTCAATGGCGGCCCTCGGTGTTTTCCCCGTACGAAGCTCCTCCCGGGTCCTTTCGAAGATGAGGACATTGGCGTCAACGGCCATGCCGATGACGAGTATGATACCTGCAATGCCGGGGAGGGTCAGCGTGGCCTGGAAAGCGGCCATGGTTCCCAGGATGAGGATGATGTTCAGTATGACGGCCACATTGGCCACGAGTCCCGACAGTTTGTAGTAGAAGACCATGAAGATAACAACGAGCATCAGTCCGATGATGGTGGCCATGATGCCCTTGTCGATGGAGTCCTGTCCGAGCGAGGGTCCCACCGTTCTCTGCTCCAGGATCTTGACGGGGGCCGGTAGGGCGCCCGCCCTGAGCACAATCGCGAGATCGCGGGCTTCATCCGGTGTGAAGGATCCCGTGATCTGGGCATCGCCCCCCGAGATTCGTTCCTTGATGACCGGTGCGGAATGGACAATTCCGTCCAAAACGATGGCCAGGCGCTTCCCGACATTCTCCGACGTGATACGGTCAAAATCCTTGGCCCCCTGGGAATCAAATTTGATGCCGACGTAGGGTTCACCGAAACGATCGCTGATCTTGACCTGCGCGTACTCGAGGTTCTGTCCGGTCAGGAGCGTTTTATCCTTGAGAAGGTAGTAGAGCTCCGTGCGCTGGCCTGTCCGCTCGTCGGTCCGGACGCCGCGGACAAGGACGTCCCCCGGGGGAACATTTCCCTTGATGGCTTGTTCCAGGCTGTTTTCTTCATCGAGAAGCTTGAATTCCAGGAGAGCGGTTTTCCCGATGAGGTTGATGGCCCTCTTGGGATCCTTCACACCGGGAAGCTGGATCAGGATCCGGTCGTCGCCCTGCGGGACGATTTCCGGCTCGGTTACGCCGAACTGGTCCACGCGGTTGCGGATGGTCTCGACGCTCTGTTCAAGCGCGGCCCGCCTCATGTCGGCAACCCGCTTTTCCTTGGTCTGGAGGATAACCCTCTCCCTTCCCTCGACGATCTCGGAAGACTTCACTTCCAGATCAGGGTACTGGTCCGTCAGGATCTTTTCAAATTCCGATCTGGCTTCGGTCGTGGAGAGATCCAGGGAGATCAATGTGCCGCTCGTTCGTTCCACGTTCCTGAATTTGATCTTCCTGGCCATCAGGCTCTCCTTGAGATTGTTGGCGAACCTCTCCATGGTACTTTCCATCGCCTTCTGGGTGTCCACTTCCATGATGAGATGCATGCCGCCCTGGAGGTCGAGACCCAGCTGGATCTTTCTCTTCATAAACAGGTTCTTCATGGAGTCCGGAAGATTCGGCACGATAGTCGGGATCAGGAAGTAGAGCCCCACGAGACAGACGACCAGAGCGATCAGGGTCCTGAGTCTGATATCCTGAAACATTCACTGCCCCTTTCCGTTTATTCTTTTGGTGCCTTCTGTAGGACATTGCCGATGTGGCTTCTTGAAACCTTTACCCTGACCTTCTCGGCAATTTCGAGGGTCACCACCGTGTCGGTGAGAGCGACGACTTTTCCGTGAATACCCCCGGATGTTTCGACAGCATCGCCATGCCCGAGAGCGGCGACCATCTCCTTCAATTCCTTCTGTTTCTTCTGGGCGGGCCTGATGAGAAGAAAGTAAAAGATGAGGAAAATGCTCGTCATCATGATGATAAAGCCGATGTCTCCTCCGGGGGATCCCCCCCCCGTACCGCCCATTGCATAAGCCAGACTGTTCAATGTTGTTCCTCCCGTGCTGTCATTTTTTGTACATACCAAATCCCGCTCACCGGTTCGATCCGGAAGCGGGAATGTCAAAGAAATCCTTTATTCTGTTTCGCCGGCCGCGGGCCTCACGCAGGTATCTTCTTCCGGTTCCGGCTCCCGAACACATCGGTGCAGAAATTCCCTGCGGAATTCCACAAACCGCTCCTCCTGAATAGCCGTCCTGACCCTTTCCATCAGGTTCATGTAGAACCGGACGTTGTGGATCGTGTTCAATACCATCGCGAGGATCTCTTTCGCGACAAAAAGGTGCCTCAGGTAAGCCCGGGAATAGTTTTTACAGGTATAGCAGTCGCAGGATTCATCCAATGGTGATGCGTCATCCCGGTAACGGGCGTTTTTTATAACAACCTTTCCGCTATTTGTAAACAAGAATCCGTTCCTCGCTCCCCGGGTCGGCAAGACGCAGTCGAACATGTCGATGCCGTGAAAAACGGCCTCGAGGATATCTTCCGGCGTACCCACCCCCATGAGATACCTTGCCTTGTCTGCCGGCAGGAGCGGTGCGGTCTCCTCGGTAACCCGCCACATCAACTCTTTGGGCTCTCCCACACTGAGACCCCCGAGGGCGTAGCCATCAAACCCGATCCGGGTGATCATCGCTACGGACTCTTGGCGAAGATCCGGGTAAACACCCCCCTGGATGATGCCGAAAAGGGCCTGGCCGTTTTCTTTCTGCGCCTTCTTGCAGCGCTCTGCCCATCGGACGGTGAGGTCCAGGGATTCTTTTGCGTACTTTTGATCGGCAGGGTAGGGGGTGCATTCGTCGAAGCACATCATGATGTCTGCCCCCAGGGCCTCCTGGATCTCGATGGCCGACTCGGGGCTGATGAAGTGCCTGGAGCCGTCGATGTGCGATTGAAAGACGACACCCTCTTCTTTGATCTGACGGAGGGCACCCAGGCTGAAGATCTGGTATCCGCCGCTGTCTGTGAGGATCGGTCCCGGCCAGTTCATGAAACGGTGCAGTCCCCCGAAACCACGGACGAGCTCGTGCCCCGGTCTCAAATAGAGGTGGTACATATTTCCCAGGATCACCTCGACACCGAGCGTCTTCAGGGTTTCCGGCAGAAGGGCCTTCACTGTCCCCTGCGTCCCCACGGGCATAAAGACCGGCGTTTTCACCTCGCCATGATCCGTGGTGATTCGCCCCAGCCTCGCCCGGCAATTCGGATCTGTTTTTAGAAGCTCGAAATGATATGGCATAATCACGATGGAATGTTGGAATGATGGAATGCTGGGTCGAAGAAAGAAAAACCCCATCATTCCATTACTCCATGACTCCAATATTCCCCTTTTCAGGTGATCAGCATGCAATCCCCGTAGCTGTAAAAACGGTACTTCTCCTCGATTGCCCTGCTGTAAGCCCCCTGGACAAAGTCCATTCCCGCGAAAGCGCAAACCAGAAGATAGAGTGATGATTTTGGAAGATGAAAATTCGTTATCAGGGTATCGACCCTGCGGAAATGGTAGCCGGGGTAGATAAACAGTCCTGTGCAGCCTGATGTGGCTGCTACTTTTCCCGAGTCATCGGCGGCCGATTCAATCACGCGTACGGCCGTCGTCCCAACAGCAACGACTCTCAGGGCGCTGTTGATCATCGAGGCGGCCTCTTCGGTCATTTCAAAAAACTCTTCTTCCATGAGGTGGTCTTCCACGTTGCGAACTTCGATCGGCAGAAAGGTGCCATAGCCGACGTGAAGGGTGACCGCCGCGATGGGAATGCCCTTGAGCCTGATCTTCTCAAGGACGGCCTCTGAAAAGTGCAGGCCGGCCGTGGGCGCGGCCACCGACCCGGGGGCGCGGGCGTAGACCGTCTGGTATCGCTCGAGATCCCGTCGGGATTTCCCCGTCAACCGGTCCCTTTTGATGTAGGGCGGAAGCGGCGCTCTCCCACATTCCGCAAGAAAGTCCCCGAAAGGGCCCGGCGTCTCGAATCGAACGACCCACTTCTTGTCCGAGAGCCGTTCGATGATCTCGGCTTTGGCCGGGGCATCAAAAAATATTTTCGTCCCGGCCTCTACTCTCTTGGCAGGTCTCAAGAGAACTTCCCAAGCAACGGGGGATTCTGCAGATCCGCCGGTTCTTTCTCTCAGGAGGAGCATTTCAATAAGACCTCCCGATGCCTTCCTGCCCACGAGCATGGCCGGGATGACCCGCGAATCGTTGATAACGAGGATATCCCCCTCTGTCAGAAATTCCGGTATCTCAAAAAAGCGGCTGTCTTTTGTCGAACCATCGCTACGGTTGAGAACCATCATGCGGGATTGATCCCTTACGGGAGCCGGTTCCTGAGCGATGAACTCCTCCGGGAGGTTGTAGTCAAAATCTGAAATCTTCATAAAAAAATATGGAATATTGGAAAGATAGATGGAACATCAGGTTGTTCAACATAAAACGGTTTCACTTCAGGGTTTAAAACCCCGTCATCCACTATTCCAGCATTCCAATACTCCAGTATTCCATTTATCCCGGGGCGGTGATAACTGCAAAGAGGGGTAAAGTCAACAGGATAATTCAAGTTCTGCCGAGGAAAACGAGGAGAAGCCCGACGACCATCGCCAGCAGCCCGAAAATCCTCAGCGTGGAATCCGGCACGGTGTGGATCTTCAGGAAATAGGTCTTGAGCTTTTCAGGAAAGGCAAAGTAGGGGAGTCCTTCAATGATCAAAACCATGCCTATGACGCTGAGAAAGAATCTCATCGTTTACCGGTCCTTTTTATGAATTTGTTTGATTTCTTCCAGAGATCCTCCATCTCCTCGAAAGGGACCTCCCCGGGAGTCTTGCCGAGTTCCTGAAGCTTTTTTTCGATGCCGGCCAAGCGATCCGTGAATCTCCCCGTGGTGGATCTCAGGGCCTCTTCGGCGTCCATCCGGCAAAGACGGCTCAAGTCTGCAATGGAAAATAGAAGGTCTCCTATCCTATCGGTCATCTTCCTTCGATCGCCGGCACCCCATGCCTTCTTGAACGCCGCGAACTCATTCTCAACTTTTTTCAGGAGGTCCTTTGTCTCCCTCCGGTCGAAACCCACACGGGAGGCCTCCGCGGTGATTCTCTGCGCCCTCGCAAGCGCGGGTAGGGAACGGGGAACACGGGTGCCCAAGACAAGATCGGTCTTCTCTTTCTTCTCCACGTTTTTCTTGATTTCGTCCCACCGGGCCTTGACTTCCTGCGCGTCTTTGACCTTGGCGTCTCCGAAGACGTGGGGGTGCCGCCGGGTCATCTTCCGGGCAATCTCCTCCAGAACACCGTTCATGTCGAAATATCCCTTTTCCTGAGACAGGCGGGCGAGAAATACGATTTGGAAGAGGAGGTCTCCAAGTTCCTCCCTGAGGTCGTCGGGAGTGCCGCTTTCGATGGCATCGAGGACTTCATAAGCCTCTTCGAGAAGGTATTTCCCGATCGCTCTCTCGTTCTGACGAAGGTCCCAGGGGCATCCCCCCTCAGGGGACCTCAGTCGGGCCATGATTTCAAGGAGCCTGTCGAATCCTCCGTTTCTGATGTGACGTTTTTTTGACGGTGGATTTATTTTCATAACTGCCTGTTTTTTTAGTGAAATAAAGCGATTGACATTCTTATCACGATTTGGATGAAGTGTCAAAGCGACAGGGGCGATATTTCTTCCCTGCCGTTGCTGATTTTCTCTTGATTTTTTATCTCCAGGATGATAATTCGAAGCGGTTTTCGATGCCGGTTATCTTTAATTAGCACGCAGCATTTCCCACAACGAAAAACGGGGTCCTTTAAACCCATTTCTCAAGACTGTAAAACCCGTCTTTCGTGCCACTGAATAACAAGTCATCAATAATAGAGGAGGATTATTATGGCGGAAGAGAAAAAACTGACAAGAGCGGAAAGGCTTGCCAAAGAGAAAGAGGCAAACCTGAAGCACTGGGAAGAGCAGGATGCCATCCTGTTCAAACATCGTGAAGAGGCTTACAACATAGGCGGTCCGGAGCAGCTCGCGCGTCTGGCGAAACAGAACAAGAAACCCATGCGCGCCATGATCGATATGCTGGTCGATCCCGGCACGGAGTTTTACGAAGTCGGCCTGGACGCCGGCTACAACATCGGAAAGGTCAAACTCTACGGCGGGGAGATCTACGAGTCGGAGAAGAGGGGTCACATTCCCGGTGCGGGGCTTGTAACCGGTGTCGGCGTGGTCCATGGCAAAGACTGCATGATCTTCGCAAACGAAAACCGCTACGCCGCGGGAACCTACTTCCCCATCACACTGAAGAAGCACATGAGGGCCCAGGCCATCGCCGAACGCCTGAGACTGCCCTGCATCTACATCGCGGATTCCGGCGGAATCAACCTGCCCCTGCAGCTGGGGTGCTTTGCCGATGACGGCCATTTCGGAAGCATGTTCTTCAACATGTGCCGCATGTCCGCCATGGGGATCAAGCAGTACACCCTCTCCACCGGCGGCAACACCGCAGGCGGCGCCTATATCGTTTACCTGGCTTCCGAGTCCATCATGATCGAGAAGCTGGCCTTTGCGTTCCTGGCCGGCCCCCCCATGGTGAAGTCAGCCATCGGCGAGACTGTTTCCCCAGAAGACCTGGGCGGCGCTTACGTTCACACCCAGCACTCCGGTGGTTGCGATCACATTGTGAAGAGCCAGGAAGAGGGGATCCAGAAGCTTCGCGACATCATCGAGTTTGAGCCCGGGCAGGCTCTTTATGCCGAGCGCAAGAAATCAGTCGAGCCCAAGTTCGATTTCAAAGAGATGATGCGCAACAATCCCATCAACACCTACCAGGGGATCAATATCAAGGAATCGCTCAAGTGCCTGGCCGACGACAGCTTCTTCCATGAGTACAAGCCGACCTACGGTCTCAACCGCGGTGAGTCAATCGTTGCTGGCAAGATGTGGCTGAAAGGTCTCCCGGTCGGTGTCATTGCCTCCAGCTCAAACGGCGTTATATACATCGAGGCGGCAAGGAAAGCCACGGAGTGGATGATCCGCTGCGGGAACTCCAATCTGCCCGTTCTCTTCATGCAGGGTTCGCCGGGGTACATGGTCGGCAAGTCCGAGGAATGGGGCGGCATCGGAAAGTACGGTTCCGACATGGTCCGCACTTGCGCCGTTCTGAACGTCCCGAAGATCCAGTACGTCATCGGTCCCGACCACGGTGCCGCCAACTACGGCATGTGCGGAAGGGCCTTCAAGCCGGTTTTCTGCTTTACCAACATGAGGGGCCGCACGACCGTTATGTCCGGTGAGACCGCAGGCTTCATCGTCGAGTCGGTCCGCAGGAAGAACATTGTCGACAAAGGCCAGCAGGTGAACGAGGAAGAAATGGCCAAGTTCCGACAGATGATGAGAGACCGCTATGACGCGGAGGGCCACCCCTTCCTGACCGGGTCGCTCCTGTTCCACGACGGCGTCATCGCTTTCAGCGAGGCCCGCAACAAACTGGGCAGGGCCCTGGAGCTCTGCTACAGGGTGCCCATTGCGAGGACCGATTGGGGCGATCTGAAGGTGTAATCCGCAACCTGCAGCAAGAAGGAGGAGAAGCGTATGTCCGACATACTGTTACAGCAAAGAACGGATGATGGAATCCTGATCCTGACGCTCAATCGTCCGGAGGCCATGAACTGTTTCAATTTTGACCTGCTGGCGCAGCTGGCCGACGTGATCCGCGAGGCCAACTTCGACATGAACCTGCGCTGCATCATCATCACCGGCTCCAAGGCCGGTGACGACCCCAAGAAATGGTCCTTCTCCACGGGCGCCGACCTGAAGGAGAGAAGGACGCTCTCCCAGGACCAGGTTCGCCGGTTCATCTTCACGATTCGCAACGCCTTCACAGCTGTCGAGCAGGTAAGGGTGCCCGTGATTGCGGCCATCAACGGTTTTGCCTTCGGCGGCGGCACGGAACTGGCGCTCGCCTGCGATATTCGCGTGGCGTCTTCGAACGTGCTGATGGGTCTCACGGAGACCAGCCTTGCCATTATCCCCGGCGCCGGTGGAACCCAGAGGCTCCCCAGGATCGTCGGTGTGGCCAAGGCGAAGGAGCTTATTTTCACGGCAAGGAGATTCGATGCCAAGACGGCCCTGGAGATCGGTCTGGTCAGCAGGGTCGTGGAGCCCGACAAGCTGATCGACGCGGCACTGGAGATCGCCAGGGAGATCGCGAAGAACGGGCCTATCGGCGTGGCCCAGGCCAAGTTCGCCATCAACTTCGGAAGCGAGGCGAGCCTCGGCGTGGCCCTGCCGCTCGAGTCGAAGGCATACGAAGTGACCATCCCGACGAAGGACCGTCTGGAAGCGCTTGCGGCCTTTGTCGAGAAGCGGAAACCCGTCTTCAAGGGCGAGTAGGAAGAGATCAAATTTTCCCTCCTCTCGCTGCCGCCGGGGGAGGGAAAATTATGACCGAGAGCTGATAAACGAAATAAATTTAATGTTAGGAGGATTGCTTGTTATGGCGACAGAGTATGATCTCTGGAAAATTTTCCCAAGAATGCCGAAGAAAGTAACCATCGGGGACATCACCATCCGCGACGGTTTTCAACACGAGGAAAAGACCATCTCCACGGCGGCCAAGATATTCTACGGCCAGGAGATGATCCTTGCGGGCTGCAAGGAACTCGAGGCCACCAACCTGGGCAACCCCGCGGGGATCCCCCAGTTCAGGGACGCCGAGCAGGTTATGACGGCGCTGCGGAGCGACGGTTTCAAGAAGCGCTGCGAGCGTGCCGGGATCAACCTGGACAAGGACGTCTGCCTGACCGCTGTGACGATCCGTGAGCCGGCCGTTGACTGGGCTATCGAGATGAGGAAGAAGGGGATCGGCCCCGACCGCATCCTCATGATGGTCTCTACGGACCCCGAGCATCACTTCGCCAATTCCGGTACGACCCTGACCCAGTATTGGAAGGAAGCTGAACGGTGCATCAAGAAGGCCCGCGATGCCGGTATGAAGATGGTCGGCACGGTGAGTACCATCTGGGGGAGCCCCATCAGCGGAGCCACCAAGCTCGAGGACGCTGTAGAGTTCACCAAACGCTGGTTCCAGATCGGAGCCTATGACATCGAGCATGCCGACCATGACGGTTCCGCCTCGGCGGACCAGGTCTACCGTTATTTCTCTATGATTCTCGATGCCATGCCGCAGCCCGAGGCGCATCTCTGCCACCTCCACGAGACAAAGCGCATTGCCGCGGCCTCAATCCTGGCAGCGCTGCAGGCGGGTATCTGCCGCTTCGAGGGGACCCTGGGCGGTCTGGGTGGACAGCCCGCCAACTTCCTCGACGACGTTCCCATTCGGGGAACGGGAGAGTATTATTATAAAGATCACCGGTTCGTAGGGCTAATCACGCTTGAAGACCTGCTTGTCCAGATCGATGAGATGGGGATCGAGCATGGTTACGATATAGACCGTGTGTTGTGGCTCGGCAGCAAGATGGAAAAGACCGTCGGCCGCAGGCTCCGATCCGAGGCGATATACAATGGCCGAACGGCTAAGGCCGGAAATCCGCAATTTGGCCGTCCCGGTCTTGCCAAGTTAATCACAAAAGTAGGCGAGAAGCCCGGCCAGAGAGTCCCGCCTGACTGGACTGAGAAAGCCGTTCTCCCCCAGGTTTGGGGACCAGCTGCGTGGAAGAAGTAATCAGCAGGGATTCAAACAGGGGAAGGGTTTTACATTCCCCTGTGTCCATGCTCCATCAACGAAACCGGCAGGTTTCATGAGATGATCAGAACGTATTCATTAGGATAAGATAAAGAGAGGAGGATGTTCAAATGGCTGATGTGATAGCCCCCATGCCCGGAACGATCACGGAAATCCTGGTAAGTGTCGGGGACAGCGTGAAGGCTGACGATGAGCTCGTCATCCTTGAGGCGATGAAGATGGAAAACCCGATTGTCGCTCCGTCGGCGGGGAAGGTGAAGGAGATCAAAGTCGCCGAGCAGGACAAGGTGAACACCAACCAGGTTCTCGTCGTTTTGGAATAGGAAGAAAAATTCCTTTATTGATTGGAGATGCCGGGCCGCAAAATCGGTAGCAGTCCGGCATTCATTTCATCCCTACGATAGACATCGAAACTATGTCCGGGAGGAGGTCTTCCGCCGAGGACTTTCGCAAGGCTTGGGTCTTGAACTGTACCCGGACACCATATATCATGTCCTCAAGAGAGCGTCGTGCGTTCAGCGCCGTTTTCTATTCATGCGGATGTTGAATCCATGAAAAGCCCTTTGCCTGACAAAGCCGTCCTTCATGAAGTCGTCCTGAGGGACGGTATCCAGAACGAAAAAAACATTGTCTCTACCGAAGAAAAACTCCGTCTCATCGACCGCCTGGTGGCTTCGGGGATGCGGCGAATCGAGGTCTCATCCTTTGTGAATCCCAAACTGGTCCCACAGATGGCCGACGCCGAGGAACTCTGGAAGAGGATCGATCGTAAGAAAGGTGTGGTTTATTCCGCCCTCATCCTTAGCGAGCGGGGACTGGACCGGGCGACGGCGTGCGAAGTGCCCCATGTCGGCATCTTCGTGTCGGCGAGCGAGACCCACAGCCGGAAAAACAGCAACAAGTCCATCGCCGAGGCCCTGAAGGAAGTGCTCACTTTGATACGGAAGGCGAGTTCCTCGGGCATCAAGGTCAGGACCGGTGTCATGAACGCCTTCGGCTGTGCTTACGAAGGGAAAATTCTCCCCCGTCAGGTCTTGAAATTGGTCGGAAGTCTTTTCGACGAAGGGCCGGAAGAGATATGCCTTGCAGACACATCGGGATTGGGGAACCCCCGGCAGATGAAAGATATGATAAGCCGCGTGAGGGAACTCACGGGCAAGACATCGATTTCACTTCACCTGCACAACACGAGGGGGCAGGGTATGGCGAATCTCTGGGCCGCGCTGGAAGAGGGGGTGACGATTTTCGATACATCCCTGGGGGGCCTTGGCGGTTGCCCTTTCATTGCGGGGGCCCGGGGGAATATCGCAACAGAAGACACCGTCAGCATGCTGCACGATGCGGGCGTGCGGACGGGGATTGATCTCAAAAAATTGATCGAGGTGAGCCGGGGCTTTGAAAAACACATGGGCCTCACTTTCCCTGCGGCCGTTTCCCACCTGACGGGCGCCTTCTGCCGCTGAATTGTCCATCCAGGAAGAGGTATCATGGCAAATCCGGATTCGAGCATCCTCAAAAAGTCTGCCATGACTCTTGTCCTCGTCGCGCTTTCCCTCTCAAGCGTTTCCTGCGCGTCTCTCTACTTTCAGACACTTCAGCCCCCCGTGGACAGGGTCAAGTTTTCCAGCCTCCGTGATCTCCCCTACCGCGAGCAGTGGGCGGGCTTTGTGTTCAACGGCGAAAAGATTGGATTTACTTACTTGAAGATACAGCCGCTCGAGAATCTGGAGCTTTTTCTCATCACCTCCGAGGCCCACATGCATCTTAAGTTTCTCGGTGTTGACAAGAAAATTTTTCTTCGCAGTGAGGATCAGGTTTGGACCGATCTGCAGCTTGTGGCCTTCCGCTACGATATGAATATGGACGGAAAAATTCTGCTTCTGGAAGGCGAAATCAAGGACGGAAGGTTGCACGCGATCCAGCAGTCGGGTGGAGAGAAGAAGACGCTCGTTAAGGAATTGAACCGCCCTGTTTTCCCTGCTGGCGCCGTCAATTTCTATCCGCTCATAACGGGGATGAGCGTCGGATCGAAGTATCGTTACGACGTTTTCGACCCCCAGACGCAGACGATTACAGAAGTCGCACAGTCTGTCGAGGCCTTTGAGAAAAGCCCGAAGCTTCTCATCGAGCCCTCTTTCAGGGTGGAGACCACCATGCTCGGCCAGGCCGTCACGAGCTGGATTAACCCAGCAGGTGAAACGATTTTCGAGCTTGCCATGGGTGGTGTTCTCATCACCTACAAGGAGGACGAGGGCCGGGCGAAACAGTTCCTCTCCGAGGCCAGCATGAACAAAAAGGATCTCATCCTCGATTTCAGCCTCGTGAAGACGGATCGTGCACTTCCCTGTCCGCGGCAGGCCAGTTACCTGAAGATTGCTCTTGAGGGCATTGCCGGGGGGCTTCCGCTTCTTGAAGGGCCCGGTCAATCCGTCCAGGAGACCATCGAATCGGGGAAGACGGTCGCTCTTTACACGCTCGAGAAAAGTTCCGGTCCCGATCCCATAAAGATCAAAGGGTCTTTGAACGCGGCTGAACGCTACATCTATCTCACCGCCACGGATCATATTGAAAGCGATCATCCAGAGATTGTCAAAAAAGCGAATGAAATCATTTTCGGTGCCCCGTCAGATCTCGACAAAATCCGGCGTCTCACAAAGTGGGTCTCCGAAGAGATCAGGGACGAGATCGTGGACAGCGTTTCGGCTCTCGAGGTCCTTCACACAAAGAAGGGGGAATGCCAGGCCCACACGCTTCTGTACGCGGCACTGGCCCGCGCATCGGGGATCCCGACGCGCCTGGCCGGAGGCCTCGTGTACCTCGAGGAGACGGGATTTCTCTATCACGCATGGGCGGAGAGCTATGCCGATGGCTGGATTGCCGTGGACCCGACCTTCGGCCAGGCAGGAATCGATGCCACCCACGTCAAGCTCACCGAAGGACCCTCGTGGATTTCGATGATGAGTATCGGAAAAGTGGTGGGCCAGGTCAGGGCTCGAGTCCTGGATTACAGAGCCATGTGTCATGAGTCAACAAACTCCCGCCTGAGGCGGGAGCCATTTCTGTCAGAGAAGGAGGCGTTATGACGAAGCGGGGGATGAAGGTCTTTATTCTGATCATGGTCGGACTGTTCATTGCGGCCTGTTCCATCAGCAAAGAGCCGGCTGAAAAGGCCATTAAATCTGCCGAGAGTGTCTTTAATGCCATCAAGGAAGAGGCCTTGAAGTATGCGACGGTGGAGACCCGGGAGGTGGAAAAAGCGATCCTGGCAGCGAAAGACAAATATGACCGAAACGAGTACGATGCGGCCTTCAAGCTGGCCACGGGGCTACCCGACAAGGTCAACCAGCTTGCCACACTCTCCGCGAACCGAAAAATCGAATGGATGAAAAACTGGGAGTCCGCCAGCAAAGAATTGCCTCCCATGCTGGATGCCATTCAGGCAAGAATTGAAGAGCTCGCCAAGCGCAAGAAACTTCCCCCCGGTATGGACAAGGCAAAACTCGAAGAAGCCCGTGCGGCTCATGCAGCGATCACGCAGGCCTGGACCGAGGCAAAAGACACCCACGCAGCCGGCAACCTGATAGATGCGGTTACCAAGGCAAAGACGGCGAGGGAAAAGGCGGCGGAGACCATGACCGCTGTGGGCATGCAGGTTGAGGAAGTGAGTATCGATTAAAGGACTGGATTTCTCGGGTCCGCATCTATAACCAAGCGGAGCGCCACGCCGATGACTGGATTCTTGGCAGAGGTGCACTAGCTGTTTCATTCAAGGAGATGCTGTCCAAACAATCAGTAGGGAGGTGAAATCCGTGTTTAAAAAAATCGTCATTTTTTCAGCATTCATTGCGGGGATATTAGTGATGGTATTCGTAAACTTTTCGGAATGCCCGGCCCAGGGAATCGGGGGCCCATACGATACCCAGGCAGGGAAACTGGTGGGCAGGAACGTCAATGGCGTGGATGTCATCGAGTTAAACGGCAATAAGATACTCGAGGGAAAAATCAGAAAAGTCTTCAAGCTCACCGGCGCCGACGTCGCTGTCGTGTCCGTGCCCGGCAATGTGAATTGTCCGGCAGGTTTTAATTTTGTCACGCTCAGGAAATCCGATCAACCCCGGGTGTCGGACTGGATCCCTGCCTGCTACGATGCCGAGGGTGAAATCCGGCAGGAAGGGCAGGATATTGTTCTTAAATTGAGGGAGAGTGTTGGTACGTACTCGCTCTACAGGTACAGCGGCGGAAATATCACGAAAACCCTGGAGGTGAAGGAAATCAGGCTGACAGGGGATCAGTGCCGGAAGGTCTATGAGGTGTACACGGGAAAATGCAAGGGGCTCTCCACCGCCCTCGTCATCGATCGCCATCTTTACTTTTACAAGGATGCCGTGGATGTCGATCAATTTTTCAAACTCTGCCATCTGGCGGGTGACGATAACTGGACGCCCGTCTCTTACGATGAGTTCAGGAAGGGTGTCTGCAAAATGCAGGATTGAGTGCGAAAAAATAATATTCTGTCAAAAGAAAGGGGTCTTCAAAGACCCCTTCTTCTTTTTTAACTAACCACTCTCCGCTATCCGCTCGCCACTATTTCATTGGCCGCCCTCTGTATTTTTCTGAAAATTCCACTTGATTTTCGAGATCAACTTGTCTATGGGGAAAAAGGGCCTCCTTAGAGCCGCAAAGTTCTTCGGCGTCTCCGATCATCGGTTGATGCTCTGACGGGCCCTACGAGATGAACAACTCTGTGAAGAAGGCATTTTATTTCGGATTGCGTTTTCGAATTCACTGAACCGGTTTGAAGCTTATCGGCGTAAAAAAAGGAGGGCATCATGTTCAATCAGAGAAGAATCCGGGGGGGATGGACAGCTTTTATCGTCGTTGCTGTTCTTCTGATGATTAATTGCGGTGGCGGCGGTGGTGGAGGCGGCGGTGATAATGGAACTCCCGTCACCTATTCGATATCAGGCGCGGTGACCTCTAATGGTGTCGCACTCCCAGGCGTGACCGTCTCGCTCACGGGTGCCGCATCCATGTCAACGACGACGGATGGAAGCGGCAATTATCAGTTCACAAGACTTTCAAGCGGCAACTACACGGTTACACCTTCAATAGCCGGCTATGGTTTCACGCCGACAAACTTGCAGGAGACCATAAGCGCCTCAGACATCACAGGTGTGAGTTTCGACGCCACCCCGAATACGGCCTGGGCATGGGGTCAGGGGACGATCGGTCAACTTGGGGACGGCCAGGGTATGGATAGCCCTCTTCCTGTTCAGGTCAGTGATTTAAGTCATGTGATTGCAATCGCAGCCGGGAATTATTATTCACTGGCCTTACGCTCTGACGGAACAGTGTGGGGCTGGGGACAGGGGACAAGCGGTCAGCTCGGGAATGGAGGCACAACGAACAGCAACACCCCCGTCCAGGTTCCCGGCTTGAACAACATAAACAAAATAGCAGCCGGACAATCTCACACGGTTGCCGTCAAATCGCCCTGAGAGAGTCTTTGATCGTGTGTTCAAAGTGAACATGCCCATGAAAAAAGGAAGGGGTCATTTTAGACCCCTTCCTTTTTTCTAACTCAGCACTCTTCACTCGCCACGCATCACTTTTTCAACGGCCACTCCCCGCGCTCTTTGAGGACCTCGCGGTACACCTCCATGGCCTCGTTAACGGCCGGCATCCCGGCGTAGGTGGATACCTGGAAAATGATCTCCGTGATCTTCCGGGGATCGCACCCCACGTTCAGTGCCGCGTTGACATGGAGTTTGAATTCCTCCGTGGCGCGCAGGGCCGCGAGCATCGCGCAGGCGGCATACTGCCGTTCCTGAATCGTCAGTACCGTTCGCGAGTAAAGGTTACCGGTGATGTGCCGGGAGAGGTCATTGGCCAGATCCTTGTCAAACTGCCTCCAGGTGAGATAGGGGGGATCCATCTTGATCCCTTTCCCGAAGAGCTTTGCCGCTGTCTCCTGTGTTTTCTTGTTGATGTCGTCTGCCACCGCCTTGGTCCTCCTTTCACATATTCGTTATGGATGTCCCTGAGTTTTTGCCGCCCGATCAGCGAGTTATCAGGTTGCCCCTTTTATTTTAAAACGGGACGCCCTGTCAAGGGCGAAAAAACGCAATTCCAAGGTTTACTTCACGATGTAGATATCCCGATCGCGGTCCTGAAAGTAAAGATGGTTCATCCGGTGCTTCGCCTTGTCGATGGAGTCGAAGATCTTCTCCCCTTCTTCCCTGCAGGCCGGGCAAGCGGTGCTCGGTATGATGATCGCGAAGATGTGATTCCCCGTGCTGGCGGCAGAATCAAGGGTGACAAGGCCCCCGCAGTCGTCACAGACCCTCACGATTTCCTGCTGCTGCTCACGGATGCGGTCGGTATCGTAGTGGATATCCCTCTCGCGCTTGGTATATCTGGCATCACCCAGGAGCTCCGCTTTGAGAGAGCCTCTCTTTTTCCATAACATGTAAATGTCCGACGTGACCTCCTCGATGTATTTCGTTATTTCTTTCGACTGTTTCATCGCCACCGGGTCGTAATCCGGCTCCCTCACCGCGCTGTAGTCCAATCCAGCCATGGCAAGGATGATACCCACATTCACATAGGGCAGTGCCCCCTCGATGGAGTAACCACCTTCGAGGACGGCGATGTCCGGCTTGAGCCGGTCATTGAGGGTGGCGTAGCCCCGGGCGGAAAAGCGCATGTTGGTGATGGGGTCGGAGTAATGGTTGTCCTGCCCTGCCGAGTTGATGACGAGGTCGGGCTTGAACTCTTCCAGGACGGGTGAAATGAGATGGTCAAGGACATAGAGAAACCCTTCGTCCGATGTGTTCGGCGGAAGCGGAACATTGATCGTCGTTCCCAGGGCGTTCGGTCCGCCGAATTCCTCTGGAAAGCCGGAGCCCGGATAGAGCGTCCTTCCGTCCTGGTGAATGGATATGTAAAGCGTGTTCGGGTCGTGCCAGTAGATATCCTGGGTGCCGTCGCCGTGGTGACAGTCGGTGTCCACGACGGCGACGCGTTTGTGGCCGTATTTTTTCCGCAGGCTTTCGATCATGATGGCCTCGATGTTGATGTTGCAGAAGCCCCGCGCGCCATGAACAACCCGCATGGCGTGGTGGCCCGGCGGGCGGACCAGGGCAAAGGCATTATCCACCTCCCCCATGAGGACCTTATCCGCCGCGGTGATGGCGCCGCCCGCGGAGATGAGATGCGATTCCGTGATGACGCTCTTCGCGTCGGGAACGCAGATGTGAACCCGGTTGATGTCCTCCAGGGTGGCCACTGCCGGCTTGAACTCGATGATGTTCTCCAGGTCCAGGAGCCCTTCCTCAAAGACCTGGTCCTGGGTATAGAGAAGCCGCTCTTCTCTTTCGGGGTGAGTCGGCGAAATGGCCCAGTCAAAGGCCGGGAAGAATATGAGGCCGGTCTTTTTCCTTTTCTTTCTCATATTTTTTCCTTCCCGCGGAAACCGGCAATGAGCCCGGGCTTGACCTGGGCCTTGATCCGGATGTTTTTCCCCGTCCTGGAATAACCTCGCACCATGTTGAACTCCAGGTCCTCGACGATCTCCATCTCAATGTCTTCGCCGACGGCGCCGATCTGCAATGCCCTCTGTCTGAGTTTTTCACGGCAGACTTCGATGGCATCCTCTCGCGAGAATTCTGCGGGAATGCTTGCCTGGAGGCCTTCCTCGGCGATGGTCATGATCCTTCTTTCCGTGTCGGCAAGAAGCGTGACCTCCGTCGTGTTTCGCGAAAGCGCCGCCCCGATGGCATTGGCGACCTCGGCGTGGGGTGGAATAACGGCGTTGCAGCCGAGGAGCTCACCCAGCCTGGCGGCCATGGGCCCCGCGGGCCCCCCCACAATATAAAGCATTTCAGGCCTTATGTTCTTTCCCTCCAGCATCTCGTGGATGGTGTAGACGGGCTTGTTATTGATCTCGCCGAGCATGTCACTGGCGGCAGACGCAATCCGTTGGCAGGTTCCCTGGAAAATTCCGTCCGCCGTCTCCCGAAGGGGGATTTTCATCGACTTGGCGAGATGGCCGACAGCCTCGGCGGCCCTGTGGGGATCGCCGATATCCGTGAGACCGAGGACGATCATGGCATCAGTCGGTGTGGGTTGGTGGCCGCCGAAGGCGGCGGCCGGCCCGTCCCGTTCAGGGCCGATGGTGAGTTCGCCGTTTTTGTACCGCACCCTGCTGTCCCCTCCCGCGCCGATGGAGCGTGTCTTGAGTCCACGGATGAGGGTCCTGTGTCCTTCGATGGTGACCCCCAGGGGCTCCAGAAGGGGCACACCGTTGCTAAAGACGGCGATATCCGTCGTGGTCCCGCCCACATCGATGGCAATAGCATCACCCGTGCATTGCGTGAGGCTCAGGATGCCCATGATGCTTGCCGCAGGGCCGGAGAGGAGCGTGTAAACGGGAAATTCGGCGGAATGTCCGATCTCGAAGGTGCCGCCGTCCGCCTTCAGGATGTATATGGGTGTTTCGAGCCCCATCTGCCTCTTGAATTTCAAAATTTCCCGCACGAAGTTGTTGTAGGTCTCCCATAAGGCCGCATTCAGAAAGGTGGTGGCGATGCGTCTGGGGAAATTGAGATTGCCCGACATTTGATGGCCCAGGGAGATGTGCCTGAAATCACCGTTCAACAGATCCCGGATCTGGATTTCCTGCATGGGGTTTCTCGTTGAGAATTTACCGACAACACCCAGGTGATGGATCCCCTCTTTCTTGAAACGCTCCCCGATCCGGCCGATCTCACCGGCATCGATGGATGCCACTTCAGCGCCACGGTGGTTGATGTATCCCGAAACAAAATGGGTGTCATCGCTGATCCTGAGAAGCGACGATGGCAGGCCGGGGCCGCAGGCGATGGCAAGACCCACACGGTCGATCTTGCCCTGCACGATGGCGTTCGTGGAAATGGTTGTGCTGAAAACAATCCTGTTCAGCGCCTTCAAGTTTTCGCCTTGAAGTATTTCGCCCGTCACACCGAGGAGGGACTCGATGAGATTGTCCTGTTTTGTGAGGACCTTGGTTTTTTTCCTGACCTGCAGATTTTCGAAAAGTACAGCGTCGGTGTGCGTACCGCCGACATCGATACCGAGTATCATGGTGAACCCTTTTTTGGCTGAAGGCTTGAGACGAAAGGCGAGGGATACTTGACGAAGAGAAAAGGCCAGCGCCCTGTGCCCTTAAACTTTTTATCACACCGGTTCTGTGCCGTCAAATTTTCCTTGATATTGCTTTTCCAGGGGGGGTAGATAAGCCTCGGGTGTCCGGGAAATTAAATACGCCATGAAAAAAGAATATATCTCCTGCCTCAAGCTCCTTGAGGAATACCATGGCAGGCTCTACGTGGCCGGGGGGCCTGTGCGGGACCTTCTTCTCGACAGAGAAACACCGGACATCGATATCGTTGTGCCTCACAACCTCGGGGGTCTCCCGGCTGATTTTGCCAGGGGTGTCAAAGGCAGGTATGTCCTCCTTCATGACAAGCAGGACCAGGTCACGGAACGGGTTATCATCCAGGGGCAGGCGCCCCTCGTCTTTGACTTCACAAGAATGCAAGGGGCATCCATTGAAGAAGATCTCTCGAATCGGGATTTCACGTTCAATGCCATGGCCCTGCCGTTGGGAGACTTCATCGGGGGAAGGCGGGACAGGATCATGGATCCCCGTGGCGGGCGAAAAGCCCTCCGGGAGCAGAGGATATCCGCTGTCTCCGAGAGGTCTTTTCTTGAGGACCCCCTGAGGCTGCTGCGGGCCTTTCGTTTCGCGGCGGAACTTCATTTTCGGATTGACCCCGAGACCCTGCGGTGGATCAGGACTCACCGGCGCCTCCTCGAAGGCGTCTCCAGCGAGCGCATCCGGGATGAGCTCTGCCGGATCCTCTCGTGCCTTCCCTCCCGCCCCATCGTCGTTGAAATGGACCGTGTGGGAATCCTTGAGGTCCTCTTCCCGGAGATTTCAGCCATGAAGGAAGAGGGGAGGACCAAGATCTGCGGCGTCGATCCGTGGAAGCACGCCCTCGCGGCTCTTCATGCCCTCGAGACGGTGATGGAAAAGCCGGGAGATTATTTTAAGGGTCATGCCAGTGAGTTCAGGGCTTATATAGTCAACGAAATAGCACCCGGCCGGGGAAAAGCGGCGCTCATCAAGCTGGTAGCGCTGCTCGGCGTTGAAGATTCGCCCGGCGAATCGGGGGCGGAGGCATGGGATAATCTGATCCTCAGGTTGAGGCTGTCAAGAAAGGAAGGGGTTTTCCTCCGAAGAATTTCCCGACGCGCTCGTGAACTCAGCGTCCTCATGAGCTCCGATGAAATCTCCCGCAAGGGGGCAGCCCTTTTTTTCTCGAGGAATAAAGATGACTACTTTGGCCTTTTTCTTGTGTACCTGGGAAGCTTCGTGGCTTCCAAAAAATCCGGCCTCCAGGATGCGAAAAAGAAAACTCTGGATTTGCTTTTTCGGTACGAAAAAGAGATCAAGCCCATACTGCAAAGCCCCCCATTGATAGATGGAGCGGATCTTATGGACTCTTTTTATCTCAAGCCCGGGCCGGTCATCGGAAAGATCCTCACGTCTGTCCGGACGGCACAGCTCGAGGGAGTCATCGGGAACCGGAGCCAGGCGCTTGCCCTTGTCGGCAAAGTATTGAAAAAATAGAACGCAGGGGATCTCCGGGCCTCATTTTTTATTTTACATAAGCACCATTTTTTATTAAAAAGCCATTTGGAATCAAGATATTAGAGAGGTATCAATCCTGTGGGCAGGGTGACATTCGGCAAAAAAGGAAAGCGGGTGACCGTCAAAAAAGAGCAGGCGAAGCCGGAGGCAACAAAGTCCCCGGAAGAGGTCGTTCGGGATATCAGATCAGGCCAGCAGATACAGCCGGGGGAAGATTACCGGGAGAGGTCCCTTGCCATCCACGGGCTTATCTGCGCGCGCTGCGCCCGTGAATTTGATGAATCAAATCGAAATCTTTTGACTGTTCACCACAAAGACGGCAATCACTTCAACAACCCTCCCGATGGCAGCAACTGGGAAAATCTCTGCGTTTATTGTCACGAAGATGTCCACAGTCGCGGGCTTCTGGGGGAATACCTGCAGGGGTCATCAGGGGACCGTCAGGCCGAGACGATATACCGCTCGGACACGGGTGATACTGAAGAAAAATCGGGCCTTGGAAGCCTGAGGGAAAAGTTCAGAAAGGCCCTGGAAAAAAAGAAGAAAAGTTAAACCCCATCCATGCCCCTTCGAGAGCCAAAATTCCTTTTAAAGTTGCCTGTTTTTCGCTTGATTCGTCCTATCGATTGTGCTATTTAGCGAACGTTTTATCAGATTACTGCAACACAATACCTATTCGGAAAATTTTCCGGTCCCGGGAGCGCCCCAAGGCTCCGAAAGCGTTATTCAAAACGAAAAGACAAAGGTCTTAACATTCAAAGAAGGAGGTATGGTACCGTGGAAGTTCTTGATCAGGGAGTAGGAAGGCTTTTTACAGATCCCGATGCCGATAAAGCACGGGCGTTTTTCCGGAAGAAGAGTCGCGCACTCGTACCTAAAGTTATGTCGGTGAAGGAAGCTGTCGAAAAGTTTGTCCACGACGGCGAGTATCTCTGCATCGGCGGATTTGGTGCCAACCGCGTACCCATGGCCGTCGTCCACGAGATCGTCAGGCAGGGCAGGAAGAAAATGGGTTTTGCCGGTCATACCTCGACCCATGATTTCCAGGTCCTTGCGGCAGGGAAAGTCTTTAACCGGTGTGACGTCGCCTACATTGTAGGCCTCGAGGCGAGGGGACTCTCACCCAATGCAAGGAAATACATGGAAAGCGGCGAAGTTGAGGTCAGCGAGTGGACGAACTACAGCCTGGCCGTGCGGTTCAAGGCGGGCGCGGCCGGTGTTTCCTTTTACCCGGCAAGAGACGTGATGGGGACGGACACCTTCAAATATAGCGGCGGAAAGATTATACAGTGCCCCTTCACCGGTACGAGGTATGTCGCCCTTCCCGCCATCTTCCCCGATGTGTCGGCCATCCACGTCCATGAGGCGGACATTTACGGCAACTGCCGTGCGAGGGGGATCACCGTGTCGGACTTTGACGTAGCCAGGGCGAGCAAAAGGCTGATTATCACTGCCGAGAGAATCATTCCGAATGACGAAATACGCAGGGATCCCAGTTACACCGTTATTCCTTACTGGTGCGTGGACGCCGTTTGTGAAGTGCCCTACGGCAGCTATCCCGGAAACATGTACCAGGAATACTTCTCCGACGAGGATCACCTGAGAGAATGGCTCAAGGTGGAGGAGAATCCCGAGGAATTCAAGAAGTTCCTGGACAAGAACATTTACAGCTGCAAGGATCACTTCGAATACATCGAGAAAAACGGCGGTATGCACAAGATACTTGCCTTGAGAGAAAAGGAATGGCTGTTCAAGAAAGCCAGAGATTAGAAAGGAGGAGATAATAAGCTATGGCTGACTATAATGTGATGGAACTCATGATATGCACGGCGGCAAGGGAGCTGGAGGATGGTGCTTCTATTGTCGTTGGCACCGGTGCACCGAATGCGGCAGCGATGCTTGCACAAAAAACCGGGTCCCCCAATTTGGTTATTTTGTTTGAGGCAGGCGGGGCGGCCCCGTTGATTCCCGAAATGCCCATCTCCGTCGGGGACTCCAGGACGACCTGGAAGGCCATTATGGCAAGCGGTATGTGTGAGATCATGGAAACCTGCTGCCGGGGGCTGGTAGATTACACCTTCCTGGGCGGCGCACAGATCGATATGTACGGGAACCTGAATTCCACCCGCATCGGTCCTGACCACCAGAAACCGAAGGTCCGCTTCCCGGGAAGCGGCGGCGCCAACGACCTGGCGTCCTTCTGCTGGAGGATGCTCGTCATGACTCCCCAGGACCCCAAGAGATTTGCCGAAAAATGCCAGTTTATCACTTCGCCGGGCTGGCTCCAGGGCGGGGATTCCCGCGCTAAATCAGGTCTTCCCCTGGGAGCGGGTCCCTACAAGATCATCACCAATATGGCCGTCATGGACTTCGAACCGACGTCCAAGAGGATGAGGATCATGGCGATTAACCCCGGATACTCCGAGAAGGACGTCCAGGATAATTGCGGGTTCGAGCTTCTCAAGGCGAAAAAGATCGTTGAGAACAAACCGCCGACCAAGAAGGAACTCGACATCCTGAGAGAGCAGATCGACCCCTATCGCTACGTGATCGGGAGATAGACGAAGAGGCTTGAGGCTAAGGGCGAAGGGCTAAAGGTTAAAAACCAAAGCCCTGAGCTGATTTCCAGAAAAAAGAAGAACGACAGAGAAAAGCCATGGTTCTTTGACTATGGCTTTTTCTTTTAAACCTCAAGACAGATCAGCACTTCCTTCGCACTCTTTTAGCTTTTGACAGGATTTCAGACGAAGGCCATGGAAGTCTTCCACACGTTGCCGACAAGATCCGGCCCCGGCTTGAGGGTGACCTTGCCCGGCCGCCAGCCGGAAGGCGTTGCCATGGTGCTCTCAAGGACGTGGTGGCAATGCCCCGCTGCCGCCGGGGCATCACCACCCACCGCTCTCCTTCCCTCACATGGGGGTCAGAGGTCAGGCTTTGGGCACTTCGGAGAGCGGGATGCCGATGGCGTCGGCCACCCCCTTGCCGTAGGCCGCGTCGGCCTTCAGGCAGTTGCCGATGCAGCGGATCTTAATCTCCCGCGGCACCTCGGCGATAGCGCTGAACAGGGTCTTAGCCGACCGCTTTTTCACCGCCCTGCCAGAAGCCCTCGAAGACGTTTATGCTACGATCAGGCGAGGTCGAAGCGATCAAGGTTCATCACCTTGTTCCAGGTCGCCACGAAGTCCTGGACAAGCTTCTTCTGCGCATCCGCGCTTCCGTAGACCTCGGCCAGAGCACGGAGCTGGGAGTTGGAACCGAAGATGAGGTCCACGCGGGTGCCGGTCCACTTGACTTTGCCCGTCCTGCGATCGCGTCCTTCAAACATGTCCTTGGCGTCCGATATCGCTTTCCACTCTGTGCCCATGTCGAGCAGGTTTACGAAGAAGTCATTGGTGAGCATCTCCGGCCGCTTGGTGAAAACGCCGTGCCGGGTCTGTCCGAAGTTGGCATTCAAGACGCGCATACCGCCAAGGAGAACCGTCATCTCGGGAGCGGTCAGGGTCAGCAGTTGCGCCTTGTCAATCAGCAACTCTTCGGCCGAAACAGCATAGCGGGCCTTCTGATAGTTGCGAAAGCCGTCGGCCTTCGGCTCGAGGACGGCGAAGGACGCCACGTCGGTTTGCTCCTGTGACGCATCCGTACGTCCGGGCGAGAAGGGAACGGTCACATCGTGGCCGGCATTCTTTGCAGCCTGCTCGACGCCCGCGCAGCCGCCCAGGACAATCAGGTCGGCAAGCGATACCTTCTTCCCGCCGGACTGCGCGCTGTTGAACGTGTTCTGGATGCCCTTCAGGGTCTTGAGCACCTTCGCCAGCCGGGCAGGCTGGTTGACTTCCCAATCCTTCTGCGGTGCGAGGCGAATGCGCGCCCCGTTCGCCCCGCCGCGCTTGTCGGAGCCACGGAAGGTGGACGCCGCCGCCCACGCCGTCGAGACCAGTTGTGAGACAGACAGTCCTGAGGCGAGGATCTTGCCCTTCAGGTCTGCGATGTCTTTCGCGCCGATCAGCTTGTGATCAACTGCGGGTACCGGGTCTTGCCAGATCAGCACCTCTGCGGGAACCTCCGGGCCGAGGTAGCGCGAGCGGGGGCCCATGTCGCGGTGCGTCAGCTTGAACCACGCCCGGGCAAAGGCGTCGGCGAAAGCCTCGGGGTTCTGCAGGTAGCGCCGTGCGATCGGCTCGTAGATCGGGTCGAAGCGAAGCGACAGGTCCGCCGTGGTCATCATGGGCGCGTGCCGTTTCGAAGGATCATGGGCATCCTCCACGGCTTTTGATCCGGTGCTATCCTTGGGCACCCACTGGTGCGCGCCGGCCGGGCTCTTTGTCAGCTCCCACTCGTATTTGAACAGCGTGTTCAGATATCCCATGTCCCATTTGGTCGGGTTCGGCTTCCAGGCGCCCTCGAGGCCGCTGCTGATCGTATCGCCGCCTTTGCCAGTGCCGAAGCTGCTCTTCCAGCCGAGGCCCTGCTCTTCGAGGCCGGCGCCTTCGGGCTCAGGCCCCACATGGGACGCGGGGCCGGCGCCATGACACTTGCCGAAGGTGTGCCCGCCGGCGACGAGCGCGACGGTCTCTTCGTCGTTCATCGCCATACGTGCGAAGGTCTGCCGGACGTTGCGGCCGGAGGCGACCGGATCGGGGTTGCCGTTCGGCCCTTCGGGGTTCACGTAGATCAGGCCCATCTGCACGGCGGCGAGCGGGTTTTCGAGATCCCGGTCACCGGAATAGCGCTTGTCGCCAAGCCAGGTGTCCTCGCTGCCCCAGTAGATGTCCTCTTCGGGCTCCCAGACATCCTCGCGCCCGCCGGCGAATCCGAAGGTCTTAAATCCCATCGACTCCAGGGCGACGTTGCCGGTGAGGATCATCAGGTCGGCCCAGGAAATTTTCCGGCCGTACTTTTGCTTGATCGGCCAGAGTAGCCGGCGCGCCTTGTCGAGGTTCACGTTGTCCGGCCAGCTGTTGAGGGGCGCAAGGCGTTGGGAGCCGGACCCCGCGCCCCCGCGGCCGTCGCCCATGCGGTAGGTGCCGGCGCTGTGCCACGCCATCCGGATGAAGAGCCCCCCGTAGTGACCCCAGTCGGCCGGCCACCACTTCTGCGAGTCGGTCATCAGCGCGTAGAGGTCCTTCTTCACGGCCGCAAGGTCGAGCTTCTTGAATTCCTCGGCGTAGTTGAACGCCTCGTCCATCGGGTTGCTATTGCGAGAGTGCTGATGAAGAATCCTGAGGTTCAACTGGTTCGGCCACCAGTCCCGATTCGACGTGCCGCCGCCGGCAATGGATTTGTTTGTCTTTCCCGTTACCGGGCACTTGTTGTCTTCAGCCATACTATTTCCTCCTTCCGTTCTGTGACTTGTCGTTATCTCTCTTGCCATACAACTTTACCATGTCGCGCATGATTCTTAATATCTACAAAGAATAATTATTTATTACAGAGCAAAAAAAGCACGCTTGTAATCAATTCTTCTGCTGGCACTTCGGGCAGAGACCGAAGAAATCGAGACGGTGATGGAATATCTTATAACCCGTTTTCCGGCTCATCTCCTCACTGAGCGCATCGATGTTCATCAGTTCCGGGTCCATGATCTTCTTGCACTTGACGCAGATCGCATGCGGATGAGGCGACGGGTTGTTGCCGTCGTAACGGTTGCTCCCGTCGGGGAAACCCAGCTCCAGGACCTCGTTCAGTTCCTTGAGGAGAGAAATCGTCTTGTAAATCGTGGCCAGGCTCGTGGTGGGGAATTCAACCTTTACCTCTTTATATATGTCATCAACAGTGGGGTGTTCCTCGCTGGCAGCCAGAATCCTGAGAATTGCCAGACGCTGCGGTGTGATTCGAAAATCACGGTCTTTCAGCTTGGACAACATCTCTTCCACGCGCTTTTTGGAGTCTATCGTCTCGTTATGGTGCATCAAGTGTCCATTTTAATATTGTGGGGCCATTATTAATAAACAATAATTATTTTTTGATATATATACTACAATATTTTTAATTGTCAATAGATTATTTTGTGACCCGTATTACTTCGTGAAGGTGGGCCGGAATGACAAAGAAATCATGTTAAAAAGACCGCGGCTTTTATTATTTTCTCCTACGGAAGGTTGGCTGGAGAGTCGAGGCAAAAAAAAATTACGAAACAACGTTTACAGGAACTCAAGGACACCCGCCCCGTTGATCTTACCCTGTTTGAGGAGCAGGAGGGCGCGATTGGCTTCTTCCAATGAAAAGGACTGTATCTCCGTCCGGATGGGGATCTGCGCTGCCTCTTTGAGAAGCTCTATTCCGTCCTGTCGGGTGCTCGCCGTGACGCTCCTTATCGTCCGCTCGTCATAGAGGTGTTTCGTGTAGTCAAGAACCGGAATGGCCGTCATGTAAATGCCGCCCAGGGCCAGCGTCCCGCCTTTTTCCAGGCGGGTTAGGGCCAGGGGTACCAGCTCACCGGCGGGGGCAAAGATGACGGCGCTGTGTGTTTTGGCGGGCGGTTGATCACCCGGCGATCCCGCCCAGAAGGCGCCGAGGCGCAGGGCCAGCGCCTGATGCGCACCGCCTCGCGTGAAAACGTAAACCTCGCATCCCCGGTGGACGGCCACCTGGACGGTGATGTGGGCCGCCGCACCGAAACCGTAAAGGCCAAGCCTCTGGCCTTTTTTGATTTCAGAAAGTCTCAGCGCCCTGTAACCGATAATCCCTGCGCACAGAAGCGGTGCGGCCTCCAGGTCCGTGAAGACCTTCGGGATCGGGTAGGCGAAATCCTCGTGGATTTTTGTGTACTCGGCAAAACCGCCGTCGGCGTCAAAGCCGGTGAATTGAGCCTTCTCGCAGAGGTTTTCCTTGCCCGCAAGGCAGAAGGGGCAATTCCCGCAGGTACGGAAAAGCCATGCCATCCCCACGCGGTCTCCCTTCCTGTACCGCTTCGTTTCCGGGCCGCGGGACGCGACCGTCCCGATAACCTGGTGACCGGGGATGATGGGCATTCTGGTCGGCTGGATCTCGCCCTCGACAGTGTGGAGGTCGGTACGGCAGATGCCGCAGGCATGCACCCGGATCAGGATTTCTCCCGGGCCCGGTACAGGGGACGGTACGTTGATGTACTCCAGAGGGTTTTTTTCGACGGCCATGGCCTTTTTCAAAACCATTGCCTTCATGTGATGACCAACCTTGTCTGGTCTTTCATGGTGACCATCTTGTCCCCCACGGAGGTTCCGCAAAAGACACAGGTATAATCGTACTTCTCCCCATTCGTCAAAATGAGAAGAAGTTTCTTCCTGACGGGGACGGCCCTGCGGCATTTCGGACAGAAGAGCTCCGTCGCGTCAAAATCCCTGAACGTTTCCCTTCTCATCTTTTTTCGCTGTCCCTGTCCGGAATCTTTCTGACGTTGGCCAGCCAGGCCGCCGACTCACTGTCGCTTGGAGCCCTGTAGTCTCCGCGCGGCGAGAGCGATCCGCCGGATCCCACCTTGGGGCCATTGGGGATGCAGGACCGCTTGTACTGACTGGTCTGGAAGAAGCGGTAGAGATAGACGCGGAGCCACTTCTTGATTTCGCCGATGGTGTACGCTCTTCGTCGGTGCTCGGGCACATCGGGCCAGGCCCCCTTCTTCTTGTCCCGCCAGGCGCAGTGGGCCATGAAAGCGATCTTTGCCGGCATATAGCCGAAGCGGGTGATGTAGAAAGTGTTGAAGTCCTGAAGCTCATAAGGGCCGATCTCGGACTCCGTCTTCTGGGCGGGCTGCTCCCCTTTCTTTCCCGGGATCAGCTCAGGGCTGATTTCCGTTTCGAGGATGTCCAGGAGGATATCCGATGTCTTCTTCCCGAAGAGGCTTCTGTTTGCCACCCACCGTATGAGGTACTGAATGAGCGTCTTGGGAACACTGACGTTGACGTTGTAGTGAGACATATGGTCGCCGACGCCGTAAGTACACCAGCCGAGGGCGAGCTCGCTTAAGTCCCCCGTCCCCACGACGAGGGCGTCCCGCATGTTGGCCAGCCGGAAGAGGTGGGATGTCCGTTCACCGGCCTGGACATTTTCGAAGGTGATGTCGTAAACCGCCTTTCCTTTCGCGAAGGGGTGGCCGATGTCCCTGAACATCTGCATGCAGCTCGATTTGATGTCGATCTCGTTCACCTCGACCCCCAGCGACTTCATGAGGCGAAGAGCGTTACGGTATGTCTTATCCGTTGTTGCAAAGCCGGGCATCGTGTAGGCCTTGACGTTGGACCGCGGGCGCTTGAGGAGATCCATGGTTCGTGCGGTCACGATCAGGGCATGGGTGGAGTCCAGGCCCCCGGAGACCCCGACGACGACGTTTTTGATCCCCGTGAATTTCATCCGTTTGGCCAGTCCCTGGACCTGAATGTTGTAAGCCTCGTAGTAGCGCTCATCCCGCTGTGCCGGATCCGAGGGGATATAGGGAAACCGTGCAATTTCTCTTCCAAGCAGGAGGTGCTTGTCGGGGACATTGATGATCAGAGGTATTTTTCTGAATTTTCGGACGTGGCTCCTGTGGATGCGGGCGTTCTGACCAAAGCTTGTCAGTCGCATCCGGTCCTGCGTCAGGCGGTCCAGGTCGATGTCGGCGAAAATGAGCTGCGGCTCCAGGGAGAATCGCTCGGACTCGGCGAGCAGATTCCCGTTTTCGTAGATCATGGCCTGCCCGTCCCAGGCGAGATCGGTTGTGGACTCGCCGGGACCGGATGCCGCGTAAAGATAGGCCGCGACACAACGCCCGGACTGGTTGGCGGCCAGGCTGTGTCTGTACTCGCTCTTTCCGATGGTCACGTTGGAAGCGGAGAGGTTTCCGATCAGCGTCGCTCCGGCCAGAGCGGCAAAGCTCGAGGGTGGCACGGGGACCCAGAGGTCCTCGCAGATTTCGATGTAGAACCGGAAATTCCTGATATTCCTCACCTGGAAAATGAGGTCCGCCCCGAAGGGAATATCTCCCTGTCCGCAAAGCTCAATCGTCTCCATCAGGATTTCCGCTGAGGGGCTGAACTGGCGCCCCTCGTAGAATTCCCTGTAGTTGGGCAGGTAGGATTTGACGGCCACCCCCAGGATCTTTCCGCGGTAAAGGACAATCCCGCAATTGAAGAGCCTCGCCTGGACCTGCAGGGGCGCCCCGATGACGAGGATGAGATTGAGATTTTTTGTCCTGTCGATGACATACCGGATGGCGTCTCTGACACTCTGCAGCAGGGCTTCCTGCTGAAAGAGATCCTCGTTGGAATAAGCGGAGATGCCGAGTTCCGGGAAGAGGGCGAAGACGGCGTTTCCGGCTGCTGCTTTTTTCGCCATCTCCACCGTATTTTCGGCGTTGAAGGCCGTATCGGAAACTTTGACGTCGGGCACGCAGACGGCGGCCCTGATGAATCCATGGTTATACAGGTTAAAAAAGTATTTCATCCTTCGGCCCTCTTTTCATGCTTCAGCGCTTCACACATCCGGTGAATCCGGATGGCGAGTTCACCGGCTTCCCTCATGGTCCTGCCCATAGAGATGAAACCGTGTTTTTTGAGAACGACAAACATCTCCTGGTCCAGGATCTCCAGAACGCTCTCGACCAGCTCCAGGCTGCCGTAAGGTCTTTTTTCACGGGTCTCCCGGATCGCCAGTTTTTCCGGGCCTGAGAGAACTTCGCGGCTGTGCCCGTGGAAAACGGCCTGAATGTCGGATCGTCGCTGATAGATCGCAAAATGCATCATGGACTCCGAGGAGGGCTCGCGAAGACCGGCGGCATAAACGACTCCTTCGGATAGATCACAGCCCGTGACGGTCACGAATTTATCGTCCGAGAGGCGGTCCTTCCAGCCGACCTGGGAGCCCGTGATGATGAAAGCATTTTCACCTTCTTTCAACCGGAAACTCAGGTTGCCCTGGGAAAATTCACCGTAGGGCGGCGCGAAATTCCGTCGATGAAACTCGCCGCACCAGAATTTCAATTCCTCGAGCCTGGGATCATCAGGGACCGCCTTCCCGATAAACTTCGTGTCAAATTTTACGCCACCGTGCTTTTCCATTCTGCGATGGTCACGTCCCGGCCAATCAAGGGGACGAAAAAATCTTTTTTAAAATATGAATTTGTAATTTTACTACTGAATTGTGTAAATTTTGTCAAAGAAAAAGATAACGATTGCAAGGAGTTGTGAAATCAAAAGCGATAGAATTCCACCATTTATATTCTTGACAGCCGCAGGCTTTGGTGCGAAAAGTTGCGCCGGTGTGTCCGGAGAGATCATTTTTCCCTGCAAATTCGAATAACTAGGAGGATGCCATGCCTCAATATGAAATTGTGGATCCCTGGAACCTCGGTGAACGGTATACCTTTTCACCCGCCGTGAAGAGAGACAACATGCTCTTCATCTCCGGGATGATCGCGCGCGATCCCGCAACAGGGAGAATCATGGGGAAGGGGGATATCACTGCCCAGTCGGATTTTATTTTCCAGAGGATGGGTGACATCCTGAGGGCCGCGGGAGGTTCATATGACGATGTGGTCAAGACGACGGATTACGTAACGACGCTGGAAGGCTATCGGGGGACCGCCGCTGTTCGGAGAAAATATTTCAAAAACGGCTTTCCCGCCGCGACGGGTATCATGGTGAAGTCCCTCGTGAACCCCGACGCCCTCATCGAGATCGATGCAATTGCCATCGTGGAAAAAACTACAAAATAATAACATGGATACATCAACGATTCAGGAGCTAAAGAAAAACATTTTTTTCGTGCCCGGAGAGGATAAGGCGCGATTCCCCTACTGTAATGGTCTCTATCTTAAAGGAAAGGAAATGCGCGTACTCATTGATGCGGGAATGGGAAAGAGGCAAATGAGTGCCTGCGTGGAGAAAGGGATAGATCTTCTAATCCTCAGCCACTGCCATTACGATCACCGATCAACAATCAAGTTGATCCCTGGCCTCCCCGTCTGGTGCCATGAAAAAGAGGTGCCTTATATCGAGAGCCGGGAGCATTATTTTGCGGGCATGGGGCTTGCGAGGAGCGGAATAGACATAAACGAACTCCAGAGAGGACGACCCTTTCCGAACATACAGATTCAGAAAGTATTACAGGATGGCGAGGTTCTCGAAATGGGCGGCTTGACTCTGGAAGTTATTCACGCTCCAGGCCACACGCCAGGACACCTTGCTTTTAATGTGGATCGTGGTGCGGTACTTTTCACTTCAGATGTGGCTCTCACACCCTTTGGTCCCTTTTATGGGAACGATTTCAGTGACATCGAAGATTTTATTGCCACCATCCGTCGCCTCAGTTCCTTGAAGGCCCGCCAGGTTATCACAAGCCACGTCGGATCTCTTTGCGACAATATCCCGGAGCGATTTGTGGCCTATGAGGAGGTTATTTTCACGAAGGATAGGACTCTTCTCGACGCCCTCGAAGGGCCTTGTCAGATCGATGACCTTATCGGCCGGAATCTTTTTTTCCCGTTTTACTATGAACCCCTGAGCATCATTATGTGGTTTGAGCAGATTGAGATCGAGAAGCATCTCGACCGGCTTGTGAAACTGGGCAAGGCCAGAAAGGTAGGGAGACGCTTTGTGAAGGCGTCTGCGGGCAGGTGTTGCTGATCGTTGATAAGGCCATCGGTTTAAGGGCTGAACGGGCCGGGATAACGAAATCAGGAATACTTTTTGCTAATTTATTCACCATTTGGTAAGAAGACATGATCCCGTTAGGATGAGTGATGAAAAGAATTTTGACCGTAATCGCACTCCTGTTGATCTGTATCCTGTCCCTGGCTGGTTGCTGACCGAAGGGTTTTTTCGGGGTGAGTTCCACCTCGCAGCAAACGGTGCAGGTTTGCGGGGAGTGAAACGCGAAACCAGAATCGATGTGAATGCATGAAAGATTTATTCGGGTTTGTGGTCCGAAGAAGCCGATTGGCTCTCTGTCTGGTCCTGATATTGACCGTGATCATGCCCCTGACTCTCTGGGGAACAAATGTACCGCTCTATGACCTTCCTGCGGAGCTGCAACTCTGCGGGGAGCCGGTCCCTTTGAACAGGCGGGATGTCTGGGAAATGCTCGATCAGTCCTTTGTGCTTTCCGTGTACAACACGGACCAGGTCATTCTCTGGCTCAAGCGGTCCAGCCGTTACTTTCCCTATCTCGAGAAAAGGTTGAAAGAGCGGGGGATGCCCGACGATATTAAATATGTGGCTGTCGTGGAGAGTTCTTTCAGGACCTATGCCGTGTCTTCAGCGAAGGCCGTGGGTCCCTGGCAATTCATGGAAAAAACGGCGAAGCGGTACGGTCTCAAGGTGAACAAGCAGATCGATGAGCGCCTCAATTTCGAAAAGTCCACGGAGGCCGCACTCGATTATCTTACAGATCTCTACAAGATGTTCGGGAACTGGACGCTGGCCGTGGCATCCTACAACTGCGGCGAGGAAAGGGTTTCCAATAATATCGGCATTCAGGGTGCCCAGAGTTTTTATGACGTCGATTTACCTCTTGAAACGGAGCGGTATATTTTCCGGATCCTGGCGGTGAAGTTGATCCTTGCCCAACCCGAAAAATACGGTTATTACCTTTCCCGGGAGAGGACGTATCCGCCTCTGGATGTCGATCGCGTCGAATTCGGTCTTTCAAAGGAGGTCCACGTCACACTCATTGCCCGGGCGGCCGGGACTACCTACAAAACGATTCGCGAGATGAATCCCGAGATCAAGAATGAAACGCTTCCCAGGGGCCATTACTCTTTGAGCATCCCGAAAGGACGGGCGGAGCAGTTTAACAAGAACCTCCCCGATCTTCTTTCCAGGGACCGGGGCGGGGAAAAGCCCAACAACAAGAACAGGCTGAAGACCCTTTCGGAGGGCGGGGTTGTGACCATCCGGTAACGGACGCCCTTTCGGACGATCGTCTTTTCCCATCACGCCAAGTAGAAAACATCCAGTCAAAATCCATTTCCGAGTCTTTCATTCTTGACAGATCCATGAAGTTTCTTTAAGTTTTCTCCACACAAACATCGGAAAAGCCTTCATTTTTGCAAGGTCATCCCCCGTGGCTACTCCTTCTCCGCTGCGGGCAGCTACGGGACAAACCTTCAACCTTTTTTTGCAGCCCGGCCGCGCCGGGTATGAAAGGAGGATCACGGTATGAGAGTCGGCTGGATCGGCACGGGGATTATGGGGTCTTCCATGGCCGGACATCTTCAGCAAAGCGGGCACGATCTGCATGTTTTCAATCGCACCCGGCAGAAGGCCGAGTCCATCCTGAAGAGGGGCGGGAGGTGGTGCGAATCCCCGGCCGACATCATGGGGAAGGCAGAAATTATCTTTACCATGGTCGGCACGCCAGCTGATGTGGAGGAGGTTTATCTCGGTGAGAAGGGGATCCTCTCTGTTCCAGGGATCTGCCGGATCGTTGTTGACATGACAACGAGCCAGCCGAGCCTTGCGAAGAAAATTTTTACGGCGGCGGCAGGACGCGGCATTTCGAGTCTCGATGCGCCCGTTTCCGGCGGTGATATCGGGGCCAGAAACGCGACGCTCGCCATCATGGTCGGCGGCGAAAGAAAGACCTGCGATGCGGTCATGCCCTTGTTCCAGGTCATGGGCAAAAGCATCGCGTACATGGGTGAAGCCGGAGCGGGACAGCACACGAAGATGTGCAATCAAATTCTTGTCGCGGGCAACATGATCGGCGCCTGTGAGTCGCTTCTCTATGCCTCGAGGATCGGACTGGATGAAAAGGCCGTCATCGACATCATCGGGAAAGGCGCGGCCGCTTCCTGGGCCATCAACCACCTCGGCCCCCGCATTGTGCAGGGGGACTTCAGTCCCGGTTTCATGGTGGACCACTTTGTCAAAGACATGGAAATCGCACTACGGGAAGCGGCATCGGCAGGTCTCGCGCTTCCGGGACTCGTTCTCGTTCATCAGCTCTATGTTGACCTCCAGGCTCAGGGAAAAGGCGCTTCCGGCACGCAGGCGCTTATGCTTGTCCTCAGAAAATTGAGTGGCATGGCGGTTTCCTGAAAAAAGAGGGTTTGATATGACAGCCTCGGGGAGGATGTGAGATATGAATTACGAAACGCTTCTGAAACAGAGACGCTCCATCCGGGAATTTGAGGACCGGGATGTGCCGTTGGATGTGGTGATGGACATCATCGGTGACACCTGTCTGGCGCCAAGTGCCATGAACGGACAGCCCTGGCGCTTTGTCGTGGTGAGCAATCGCCGCTGGATCAAACGGATCTCAGACGAAAGCAAGAGAAACCATCTGCGCGATCTTGAAAAAAATCCATCCTCCCCTCTGCGACGTTATGAAGACAGGTTCAGGGACGACACTTTCAGTGTTTTTTACAATGCGCCCTGTCTGGTCTTTATCGTCGGCTCGCGGGATGTCCAATCCCTGGCCGTGGATTGTACCCTGGCGGCCTGTTATTTCATGTTTGCGGCAGCCGCCCGGGGTCTGGGGACCTGCTGGGTCGGCCTGGGCTCAAATATTTCGGATCGGGAGACGCTCGAAGCCATCGGCATCCCCGGGGACTGCCGGATCATTGCGCCCGTCATCCTCGGGTATCCTGTTTCGATTCCCGACCCAAGGGATCGCGAAGCCCCGAAGATCCTCAAAATTTTGCGGTAAAATCGGAACAGAAGTTGCAATCAGCTTTGGCTAAGTCTGTTCGAGATGCAAGTTGGATTACCATGATGTGAATTGCACTTGACCGGAGGGGCCTTTTGCCGGTATGTTTTCACCGGCACGCACGGTCCTTTTTCAGAGTCCCGGTCGAAGAGATGGTGTGAAGGGATCTTATTGAATGAATAGAAAGACCTTGTCCATTGTTCTTTGTTGCATCGCGCTGTTTTTCGTTTTTTCTCCCCGAGAGCTCTTTGCTGATTCCCTGAAGATCAGAGCCCAATCCGCAGTCCTTAAGAATCTCAATACAGGGGAAATTCTGCTGTCAAAAAATACCGACCGGGGGATCCCGCCGGCATCCATCACCAAGGTTCTGACCCTCTATCTCGCCTTCGAGGCGATTGAGGAAGGAAAAGCGGGCCCTGATGACCGCGTCGTGATCAGCCGGAAGGCGAGCCGGACGAAGGGATCACGGATGTACGTCGGCGAGGGGGAGGAAGTACAACTGGATGATTTGATCAAGGGAACGGCCATCGTCTCCGGCAATGACGCCGCAATAGCCATTGCGGAGCATGTCGACGGAGATGTGGACGCTTTTGTAAGGCGAATGAACGCCAAGGCCAGGGTACTGGGCATGACCCACAGCCATTTCAGAAATCCCAATGGTCTTCCCGCCAGAGGACAGGTGACCACGGCCCGGGATGTCCTCAGGCTCTGTGAGTCCTACCTGGAGCGTTTCCCCCAATCCCTGGAAATCCATTCCATGACGTCCTACACCTTTCAGGATGTCACACAGCAAAATTCGAATCATCTTCTCGAGATGTGTCCTGACGTGGATGGCCTGAAGACAGGATTCACGCGGAAAAGCGGTTATCACATCGTGGTGACCGCGCAGAGAGATGGGATGCGTCTCATGGCCGTCGTCATGGGGGCAAAGTCGTCCAGTGGGAGGGACCGGGAGGCGAGACGGCTGATCGAAGAAGGATTCAGGATGGCCCAGGTCCCAACGCCGGCCATTCAGAAACCGGCAGCCGGAATGAAGTTAGAAAAAGCGACCGCTTCTTCGGGTTCATCGAAAACATCAGCCCGCCCGAAAAACAGCCGATCAAGATTATAAGTCGTCTCTCGAACAGGTGGACGTCATGATTCCTCTCAGGGTGCTGATCTGCGTGTCCTTTCTCTTCGTGGGCCTTATGCCCGCTGAGGCGAAGGTCGCGACGTGGATCGATGATGACGGCATCGTCCATATCGAAGATAACCCCCCCTCGGTGCAGCCCAAAAGATCCAGGGATCTTCAGGAACAGCTTACCCTGAATTTTCCTCCCCAGAATGCCGTCGAAAAAGCCAGAAATGCCACCATCCTGGTGCAATCCTCCAAAGGGGTCGGTTCGGGCTTCTTCATCACGAAAGACGGGTTCATCCTGACGAACAAGCACATTGTCAATCCCTCCGGGACCCATAAGATCGTTCTCATTGATGGCACACAGCTGGAGGTTCAGGGGGTGAAAGAAATCAGCGAGAAATACGACATCGCCCTGCTCAAGCTGGACGGTTATAAGTGCCCTTACATCGAACCTTTCGACGCACGCCGGCTCCCCGCCAGGGCCAATCTCTATGCGATTGGGATGCCCATGGGTCTTACGCATACCGTCGCGCCGGGTATTAACTCCGGCACCCGCTCCATCGATGACGTAACCTACATCCAGACCTCGGCCCCGATCACTTACATCAACAGCGGGGGCCCCCTTGTCACCCAGTTCGGGCGGGTCGTGGGGGTCAATACCCAGAAGCTTGTCGGGCCGGCGGGCGAAGGTTTGAGTTATGCTGTTCCCGTTTTCGATGTCCTGGCAGAGTTCAAGAAGAGCCTGGGTGAGCCTTTCAAGTAGCATGCGTGGAGGCCCAGGCAAGAAAGAGTTGATTTTTTAGGGGCCTGTAGTAAAGTGTCCCGCACATTCAGGAATATCACGGAAGGCGGAGGGAACAGGAAAGCCTGAGGCGCTTCGCACCCGCACTCATCCCTGGAAGAGATCCACCCGCCCCGAAAATGATATCCTGTCCATTGCCTGTGCTCATCGCGGCGCACAACCTGTTGTTTAATGCGCTGCGGTGGGTCCGATCCCCGGCCTTAAGAAGGAAGAGGATATGCTCAGGATCCTGGAAGACGAATCAACGATCCGGCGTTGTCAGCAGCAGTTTATGAGGCGGCTGAAGGCATACGCCGACGACAGGATCCGGGTCAGGATCGGCCACCTGGGTGAGAGCTTCGAGGGTAAGGTCTTCTGTGCCAGGAACCTGGGGGTCTGGTTTATCCCCAGAAAACAGGACGGAAATCGATACTGGAATGCCTTCGGAGTGGGCAGGCCCTCCAAGGATGCCCACGTTTTCAGTACCTGCGAGATCAACTTTCCGCTCCAGGGACTCGACCGGAGAATCGGGGGGGCTTTCGCCCGGGATGAGGCCGGGAGAATTTTTGTCGTCCACCGGGGGAAAATCGGCGGCGGAAAAAAAGGAATCGGTAAATCCCTCTTTGAGGACCAGTACCACGGTGTCTGGGCCCCGGTGCAGGATGGCAGTATTGAGACAAATGTTGTTCTGATCGGCCACCTGGGGTCGTCGAGATTTGCCCGGCAGGTCAGCCAGTTTGTTCGTAAGGTGGACCGGATCAAAGACTTCGGATCTCCGCAACGGATTCAAACGGAGATGGAATTCGACGATCACCGGTTCAGCGAAGAATGGCTCGGCAGGAAATACCTGAAGGAAGAAAGGGATCTCGCCGCGGAATGTGATCAGGGTCTCGTGACCCAGGACCTGGCTGCAGCACTCAGGGGCTCCGGTGTCAGGATCGGAAACGACGGGAACAGAGACCTCTACACGGTGGACGCAAGCGGCCGTATTACAACCATCTTTGAAGTCAGGACGGACCTGCACCTGCCGAATCTTTGTGCCGGTGCGGTACGGCTTTTACTCAACGGGCTCAGCCTTCCTCATCAACCGAGATTGGTCATGGCAGTTCCGGCCGGGGTCGATGCCGTGCTCGAGGACAAACTGGCGAAATTGAGGGTCAACCTTCTCCCCTTTGACTGGAAGGATGACCGTGCAATATTCGGTGAACTCAAGGAACTTCTGTCCCCGGCATAGGGGACCGCTGATCCGTCTCTACTCCGGTCAGAAGAAAACACCCACGGTGGTCAGATGAAAAAAGAGATTGGCCCCTATACCTGTCATGTCTTCGTCTGCACGAACAATCGCCATGGCGAGCGAAAATCCTGTGCCGATGGTGGAAATGAAGCCCTCAAGGATTTTCTGAAGGAGAAGATAGAGAAGCGGGGGTGGAAGACCCGCGTCCGCGTCTCAAACTGCGGATGCATGGGACTCTGCGCGAGAGGGCCCAATGTCATCCTGTACCCGGAAGGGATTTGGTTCTCCGATGTCTCTGCGGGCGAGGGCGGGCGAATCCTCGATGAGATTGCCGCTCTTCTGCCGAATATCAGTGGAAAGTCTTGACCTGTCGATCGATGATCAGGGTGACCTATGGCCAAACAAATTCTCGTTGTCGATGATGAAGCCACAGCCCGCCAGGTTCTTGAAGCGATGCTTGGCTCTTCCGGATACGATGTGAGAACGGCCTCGGGGGCCGAGGAGGCCCTGGATATTCTGGCTCGCGAGGATATCAACGTCATCTTCCTCGACCTGAAACTTTTCGGCGTTAGCGGGATCGAGCTGTGCAGGAAGATCAGGAAAATGAAGCCCCTGGCGATTATCCATGCCGTTACAGGATGGGCGGCCCTCTACGAGATCGAAGAGTGCCGGGAGGCGGGTTTCGATGATTTCTTTACGAAGCCGGTGAACCTCGAACTGCTGCTCAAAGCCACCGGGGATGCTTTTGAAAAGCTCGAGCGCTGGCGGAGACGATACTAGAGGCAGTGATGAGTGGCGAGTGGTTAGTGGTGAGCAATGGCCGAAGGCCCTAGAGGCTTACAGTCTCAGTTGTGAGATAGAGCCAAAGATGTATCACCCTCGACCCTAACCCCTTAACCCGATACCCGTTGCCCTTAACCCTGAAATTTTTACCCTCCCTGTGGCCCTTCTTTAGCGTTTGGCTTTTATCTATTTTTTCGGTAAAATTCAGTAAAGAATAAGAGGGGGGAGCATCATATGGGGAATAAAATTCCGGCCGGCCTTTGTGTCCTTATGGCTGTGATCCTTGGCCTGGCGAGCCCTTTGTTTGCCGAAAAAAAGGATCTTTTACTCCCTGGCCGGCCGGCAAGCGCCGGTATGGATCTTGTGACGGCCCTCGAGCAGCGAAAATCTACAAGGGAGTATAGCCCCGCCAAAATCTCACCGGAAGATCTCTCCGCGATTCTCTGGGCGGCCAATGGGGTCAACAGACCCGGAGGTAAAAGGACGGTGCCTTCCGCGTATGGTAATCAGTACATCGAAGTCTACGTCGTCGCCGATACGGGATGCTACCTTTATGATTCGCCGGACCACAGACTCAAGTGGGTTTCCGACGGTGATTTGCGCGGCAACATGGCCTGGCAAAATTACGTGGCGAAGGCCTCCCATATACTGGTTCTCGTGGCGGACTTAGACAGGGTTCCCGGTCCGCTGAGAAACAGGGAGGAAAAACTCTACTGGGCAAACTCAACGGCCGGGACGATTGCTCAGAATGTCTACCTGATGGCCACTCCAAGAGGGGTCGGCACCTGCCTTGTTGCCGGGCTCAATGAGGAGAACATCCGGCAGGCATTCAAACTGACGGGGAATCTGGTTCCACTGTATATCATGCCGCTCGGCTATCAGCGGAAGTAAGCGACCGGCCAAACACGGATATTTTTATGCACCGAGGGGTCATATCATGGATGAAGGAAACTGGCTCAATCGATTTCGGCGATCACGGAACGATAAATGGATCGGTGGTGTCTGCGGCGGGCTGGGGGAAATCACAGCCTTTCCATCCTGGACGTGGAGATTGATTTTCGCCCTGCTCTTCCTGTGTTACGGTGTGGGGCTTATTCCCTACATCCTGCTCTGGATTTTCGTTCCGAAAGAGGGTGAAAAAAAGGGTGCTTAAAATACCCCCAACATCGGGGACACCCGCAACTGGCAGGTCCTCAAGCAAAAATAGAGAGGGTTATGTTCAGAAGTTTGATCCATCGACTTTTTTTATTGGCCGTCCTTCTTTCTTTGAATGCGGGAATGACGGGAGACGCCGGGGCAGCCTCCACCTATCAGAGCATTCTGTGTAATAACAAGGTCGTCTCCGTGGGGGACATCAAAGTAGAGGTCTTGGCTAAATGCGGGGAACCCCTTTCCATGTCATCCGATGAGGTGGTGGAACGCTTTGAATCTTTCCCGAGAGTGCGGCGTACAAAAAGGGTCGAGCGGTGGACTTATAAGATCGGCGGTTTTTACCGTGTCTTTATCTTCGAGGGTGGTGAACTCGAGCGTATCGAAGCGGGGCGTCTGACTGATTAGGGGAATCAAAGTCCCCTTGACAGGCTGATAGCGAGAAGGCTGCTCAACGAAAATATTGTGATAGTATAAAACATTTAATGTTTCTGGAGGAAAGTCAAAATGGAATGGGGAATGAAGAACCGTATGTCGCAACTGATCCAGCCGAACGGGCGCTGTTTTTTTCTGCCCATCGATCACGGGTACTTCCAGGGTCCGACAACGTGCCTGGAAAGGCCCGGCAAGACGATTGAGCCGCTCCTGCCTTATTGTGACGCCCTTTTTGTGACGCGGGGGGTACTCCGCTCGGCCGTGAAACCGGAAAACGCGAAGCCCATCATCCTGAGAGTTTCCGGTGGCACCAGCATTGTGGGTCGGGACCTCGCCCAGGAGGCTCTGACCACTTCGATTGAGGAGATCATCCGTCTGAATGCAGCCGCCGTCGGTGTGTCCATTTTTGTAGGGAGTGATTACGAGCACGAGTCACTGATGAACCTGGCGGACATGGTCAATCTCTGCGAGGATGTCGGCATCCCCGTCATGGCTGTCACGGCCGTGGGGAGGGAGCTGGAGAAGCAGGAGGCCCGTTACCTTGCGCTCAGTTGCCGCATCGCGGCGGAACTAGGTGCCAGGGTCGTCAAGACATACTGGTGTAAGAACTTCGACAGGGTCGTCGACGGCTGTCCCGTCCCCGTCGTGATGGCCGGCGGTCCCAAGTGTGAGACGGAGCTCGAGGTTTACGAGTTTGTCCATGACGGCCTCCGGCGCGGGGCTATCGGTGTCAACCTGGGGAGGAATGTTTGGCAGAATTCCTATCCCGTTGCGATGGCCAGGGCGTTACGCGCCGTCATCCACGAGGGTGAGACGCCGAAGGGCGCCTGGAAACTCTACAACAGTCTCAAGGAAAAAAGAGAAGTTAAGAAGGTGGGAAGATAGGAAGTTCAGAAGTTAGGGAATGTTGATTGACTCAGATAGACTGAGGCAGGCTTAAACAGCTGAATTGTGAATTTTGAATTAAAGTAAGACCGAAAACTCATCATGCATAACTCAAAACTCAAAATTGAAGCGGGCCTTCAGCCCAACAGGCCTTTGGCCTGAGTGATTAGTTGAAAGTGGATAGTGATTAGCAAGACTAAAAAGACCAGAGAGACTAAAGAGACCAGACAAACCAAAATGCGCGTTGCGATGTATTATCATAACCGCGATGTCAGGCTCGAGGAGATGCCTGTCCCGAGGATCGGGCCCGGTGAAATCCTCGTGAAAGTCATGGCGAGCGGGATATGCGGCAGCGATGTCATGGAATGGTACCGCATCAGGAAGGCGCCCCTGGTGCTTGGTCACGAGATTGCGGGGGTCATAGCGGAAACGGGGGAGGGCGTCGAGAGGTATCGGACCGGTGATCGCGTCTTCGTCTCCCACCATATTCCATGCAACACCTGTCATTACTGCCTGAGGGGGTATCACACGGCCTGTGAGACCCTTCATACGACGAACTATGATCCGGGCGGCTTTGCCGAGTACATCCGCGTCCCCCGGCTCAACGTGGACCGCGGTGTCTTCGTGCTGCCCGAAGAGGTAACCTTCGAACAGGGGGTGTTCATCGAGCCCCTGGCCTGTGTGGTTCGCGGGCAGAGGATTGCCAGACTTCACCCGGGCCAGAGTGTCCTCATCATGGGAAGCGGCATATCCGGTCTTCTTCATCTGCTCCTTGCCAGGGCGCTGGGTGCGGGCAAGATCTTCGCAACGGACATCAGCGAGTATCGTCTCGATGCCGCGCGTCGGATGGGTGCTGATGACGCCTTTCATGCCGGTGACGATATCCCGGCGAGGCTTCGCGAACGCAATGGCGGGCAACTGGCAGAACTGGTCATTGTCTGCACCGGGGCCCTTCCGGCCTTCAAACAGGCCCTCCAGTCCGTGGACCGGGGCGGGACGGTGCTTTGCTTTGCGACAACGGAGCCGGGTGTTGATCTTCCTGTGCCGATCAACGAATTCTGGCGAAACGAAATCAAGCTCATGCCGTCCTACGGAAACAGCCCTCTGGATGCCATGGAAACCATTGATCTTTTGAGGAGAAAACGTATTGTCGTGGAGCCACTCATAACCCATCGTCTCGGCCTCGCGGAGACGGGTCTTGGCTTTCAACTCGTGGCGGGTGCCGACAAATCCATCAAGGTGGTCATCGAACCCTTCCGGTGAGGCAACCGTTCTACGCGGCTTTTAATGCAGGAAATCTCAATGGTCTGAGCCGGGGGATTGACAGGCAGAAAAGGAAGATTAATTTACTCATAGATTCGATCAGCGTGCAGATTTTGCCCGCAGCATTATATATATCCGAATGAAAAGAGAGGGTATGATCGCATGAGAAGAGCCATTTCCCCTGATAGCAAAGAGGCGAGGTTTACGGGTCACCTGAGGGTCAGGCAGACCCGGGGATCGGATTTCGAGACCCTACGCCGCTGGGTCGGGAAGGACACAAGCCGCTCGATCCGGATGACGGGGGGGCTCTTCGCGTCGGACAGCAGCCGTGAAGCCTTTGAGATGGCGCTGAAAGAAAGGATCTTCCATCTTCTTATTCTGGAAAAGTATGAGTCAGGGAAGTGGGTTGCCGTGGGGATGGTGATTTCAAACAAAAACGGTGAGCTGTATCTTGTTCTGGACCCCTCCTTCAGAGGGAGAGGACTTTCGGTTCCTGCGATTCGTGCGGCTATCGGGTATCTCCACGAATACCCCCTCTATGAATTGACGGCCTGTATCCGATGGGGTGATGAGATTTCCCGGAAGGTTTTCGAAGAGGCGGGGTTTGCCTGCCGGGGACAAAATTCCGTCGAAGGGATAACCTGTCTCGAGTATGTTCGGCAGATGAAAGCGCAATGTCCCATCTACAACGTCTTTATCTAAGCCCTGTCTTGCGGTAACCCGCAGCGGGCATCTTCGAAAGGAACCTCGAATCACCCTATGTCGCTCTTTCTGATCTCCTTTTTTCTGATCTACGGCGGTATTCATCTATATACCTATCTGAAAATCAGGACGGCCACGGCAACCGGGCCGCTTGTCAGCCTGCTGATCATCCTCTTCATGTTTTTCATGGTGCTGGCGCCCATCTTCGTGCGCATCGCGGAGAGGCACGGCTTTGACCTCGCCGCCCACGTTCTTTCCTGGACCGGTTATATCTGGATGGGCGTCCTCTTTTTGTTTTTCTCCGCGGCGATCCTGTTTGACCTTTACCGTTTCCTCCTGTGGATGGGCGGATGGGTCACGCGGAAAGACCTCGCGTACCTCGCGCCTTCCTATCGGCTTTCGTTCTATATTCCGTTAATCTTTTCGATCGTCGTTTCTCTCTACGGTTACTTTGAAGCCCTGAATGTTCGTGTCGAGCGCGTGGACCTGAAGTCGCCCAAGATCCCCGAGAGCCTGGGGAAGGTGACCGTCGCCCAGATTTCCGATGTTCACCTGGGCCTCATCATCCGCCAGGGGCGTCTGTCCAGGATCCTCGAGAAAGTCAGGGAATCAAACCCGGATGTGCTCGTCTCAACAGGTGATCTCGTGGATGGACAGATCAATCATCTCGAGGGGCTGGCGGAGATGCTCAAAGAGATACAACCTAGATTCGGAAAATATGCCGTTACGGGAAACCATGAGTATTACGCAGGTTTCGAGCAGGCCCTGGCCTTTACGGAGAAAGCGGGGTTTACGATCCTCCGGGGGGAGGGCTGCACGGCCGGGGACGTGATCAATATTGCCGGTGTGGATGATCCGGCCGGTCTCGGTTTCGGCCGTCTTCGAGGCGGACCCGAGAAGGAACTCCTCTCGAGTCTCCCTCCGGATAAGTTCACGCTTTTTTTGAAACACAGACCCCTTTTGGATAGAGACTCCCTGGGCTTCTTCGATCTCCAGGCTTCCGGTCATACCCACAGCGGGCAGATTTTCCCTTTCACCCTGTTCATATGGATGGTCTATCCGGAACAAAGCGGACTCACCCGGCTCGGGCATTCCTTCCTCTACGTGAGCAGAGGCACGGGGACCTGGGGTCCCCCCATTCGTTTTCTCGCGCTACCGGAAGTAACGCTCTATGAAATCCAACACGATGGGGCATCCCGTTAACCGGCGCCGCGATGCAGCGCGTCCTTGCCCGACGGCTCATCCTGTTATATAAGAAAAGTCGATCGATAAAAGAGGGTGACATGACCGCAGTTTCTCTGTCCAAGGAAGACCTCCAGGCGATTCGTGAGAAGGGAATTGAGAAAGCGGAGGTCCGCAGGCAGCTCGAGATTTTTGAAAAGGGTGTTAGCCCGGTCCGGTTGAACCGGCCCGCAAGGGTGGGCGACGGCATCGTCCGCATTGCACAGGATGAACGCGGTGAGCTCCTATCCTTGCATGACAGGGCGGCAGGCGATGGCCGGATGTTGAAATTTGTGCCTGCTTCCGGTGCGGCCTCCCGGATGTTCAAAGACTGGCATGGCTGCTACCTGCTCGGGCGTTTTGACTCGGAAGGCCAAAAGGCCTCCTTTCTCAGGGACATCCCGAGGTTCGCCTTCTACGGGGATCTCAAGAAAGCGATGGCCCGTGACGGCCGGGATCTCGAGACCCTTGTCCGCGAGAAGCGATGCGACGACATCCTCGAATACATCCTCATGCCGAAGGGTCTCCACTACGCCTGGCTGCCCAAGGCCCTTTTGAAATTCCATTCCTATCCTGGTGGGAATCGCACAGCCATGGAGGAGCACCTCGTTGAAGCGGCCCTCTATGTGCAGGACAGGGAAAAAATCTGTCGCATTCACTTTACCATATCGGAAGAACATGAAACGCGATTCCGGAAGGAGATCGAACGGGTAAGAGGTCTTTACGAGAAACACTTAGGCGTCCGCTACGAGATCGCCGTTTCCATCCAGCACCCTTCGACCGACACCATCGCCGTCAATCCGGAAAACCGGCCTTTCCATGACCGGGAAGGAAGGGTCCTGTTCAGACCGGGCGGTCACGGCGCCCTTCTCCGGAACCTCAATGCCATCGACGGGGATATCATCTTTCTCAAGAACGTCGACAACATCGTTCCCGACCGCCTCAAGGAGCCGACGGTCCTCCACAAGAAAATCCTCGGCGGGTATCTGGTCAAATTGCAGGAAGAAATCTACCGTCATCTGCATACGCTTGTCTCCGGGCATATCAGCGAAGTGGGTCTATCAGACCTTGCCCGGTTTGCCAGGGAAAGGCTTTTCCTCTCTCTCCCGGGCAGCTTCGATAGCTCCACGCCGGCAGAGCGGAAGGCATTCTTTTTTGAGAAGCTGAACCGCCCCTTGCGGGTCTGCGGCATGGTAAAGAATGAGGGAGAACCCGGCGGCGGACCCTTCTGGGTTGAAGGAGACGATAGGACCGCAACCCTTCAAATCATCGAAGAAATGCAGGTGGACCCGAAATCCGAGACGCAGCGGAACATCTGGTATTCCTCAACTCATTTCAATCCCGTCGATCTTGTCTGTGGGGTGAGAGATTACCGCGGGGAAAAATTTGTTCTTGACCGTTTTGTGGACTGGAACGCCGTGTCCATCTCTGAAAAATCTTACGAAGGGGGCATGCTGAAAGCGCTCGAGCGACCGGGGCTCTGGAACGGTTCCATGGCCCACTGGAACACCATTTTCGTCGAGGTTCCTCTCGAAACCTTCAACCCCGTCAAGACCGTAGAAGACCTTCTCCGGCCTCTCCACCTGCCACTATGAAAAGTTGTGAGTGGTCAGTTGTGAGTTGTGAGCGGGGCCGTGAAATCCTTAGAGGCTGTGCTCCCCGTCAAAATACGATTGTCCCGCCGGTACGACAGAAGGCCCTGCTTTTTTCCTGTTTATCCCTGAATCTCAAGTTATCTACGAAAAAAGTATTAGGAATAGATCAGGCGATATTCGTATAAAACAGGAGCCAAAAACCATACAGGCGCCGTATTGATTTATTCTTTTCGCATCCTTAGACTCGCCAGTAGATTCCACTGTTAAATCATGACGGCCCACGTTTTTTCGGATCCGTGTGGGCGTAAGCCTTATCGAGAGACAGGGAAGGTTGAAGTGTTGAACGGGATGAAGCAAAGAAATCAGAGGGGATTTACGCTCATCGAGATTATCGCCGTTCTGGTCATCCTGACCATCCTGGTTGCTTTGGCCATGCCCAAGTACTTCAGCATACAGGACGAGGCGAGAAAAAAAGCGGCGCAAACGGCACTGGCAGCAGGGGGAAAACCCGGCATTACAGCGTACACGGATCCCGATGCTGCAGTGAAGGCAGCGGCCAACACGGGAAGGACCATTGCCGGGGATTCAAAGGCCCCGGCGGCGGGTACAGAGAGACATCCCGGGCGCTGAAATCAGCGATCACGACACCGAAGACCAAATCCTTCGAAAGAGACAAAATCAGCTACTCTGGAAAAGGTGTATGAAAAAGCGGCCGACCGGGAGGGCAGCCGCTTTCTTTATTTTATTTGCCTGCCTCATGTCAGATCACCCGGTTCTGGAAAGCCTCTTTCGAGGCGGCCTTCACCGTCACAAGCCGGGTGTCCGGACCGACTCGGCAACGCACCACGATTTCGACTTCCGGGGGCGCGTCGCTGTAGGAAGCACAGATGCTGGCGGCTTCCTCCAGAGTCTTTTCGTCCCTCCCGTGGGGAACGAGACAGACCGGGCCGGGGAAATCCCGGACGCTGATCACCGCGTCTCCCGGTCTTGACAGGTCCAGAAGCACATCATTCTCCGCCTTCTTTCTGCCCACGATGACCTTGGTCTTTCCGTCAAGCCGGATGTGCCGCCCCACTTTCAAAAGTTCGATGTCCCTGACCGGTGTTTCCTTTTCGTGGGTGAAGAGGTCGCGCAGGCGCTTGGAGAACATGGGGTCCGTGAGGAGGCAGCCGCCGGCCGGGTTGGCATATTCCATAATACCATAGTGGATGGCCAGTTCCATCTGTCTTTTTCGGCCCCGGCCGTGGATGTCCAGCAGCCGTTCACGGTCCACTTTGCCTTCTTTCTCAGGCAGGGTGGCCGGCAGGAGTTTCGCGGACAGGGGCCTTAAAATGTACGGTTCGTATCCGGCGTTCTTGGCCACCACGTGGAGCATCTGCTTGTTCTGGGACATCGGCCTCTGGCCGAGCACTTCGCCGGAAATGATGAAATCAAAACCTCTTTCCTCCATCTGGCGTCCGGTGATTCTGAACATCAGGGTGTGGCAGTCAATGCAAGGATTCATGTTCCGGCCGTATCCGTAGCGGGGTGCCTTCACCATGGCCAGGTGTTCTTCCGTGATGTCGAGGATCAGAAGGGGAATCCCGACACGCCGGGCCGCTTCTTCTGCCTTTTCTGTACCGAAAAAGGGGGTCGTGAACGTGACCCCCAGTACTTCGATCCCCTGATCCTGTATAACCTTGACGGCAATCGAACTGTCCAGCCCCCCCGAAAAAAGGGCCAGGGCCTTTATGGGTTTTTTTAATATCGGATGAGCTTCGTTCCCCATGTCGCCTTCAGGTAACTGTATATCCCGCCGTCCATGGCCGACGGAGTTAAAAAGAGATCGCCCTCTGCGAGGTTGGCCCGTGTCGCCGGGATACGGATCACCCAGCGGGGTTTTCCGTCCTTGCCGGGGCCACTGAAATCAAAAGCATCACTGGTAAAGGGGTAACCGAGGGCTGTCAGGGTCTTTTCGACGACCACTCTTTTTTCTTCGTCCCCCTTGATAATCGCAACATTCATACCTTTCTGCTTCAGGCTTTCCTGGAAGGGCTCCGGCAGATCCCTTAGGTTGATGACGGCGCCTTTGTCGGGTCTTTCCACCAGGAAATCCACCTTTACGGAGACGACCTTTGCGGGCGCCCCGGCTTCAGTCACCTTAACCCAGGCATCTCTCGAGGCGGTAAGGCCGAGGGTTGTGATGATAGAATCGATGAGCTCGGCCGTGGTCGCTGATTTCAGGGCGGGTACTTCAGCGGGCGCGGCCAGCGGGGTTTCATCCCGGACAATCTCGAGACCTTCCGTGACCTCCAGGACGGAAATCCCGTTCTTCTCCGCATAGCGGGACAGCGTTGCGGGCATCACCGCGGTGGGGCTTTCCCTGAGGGCGATGCCGGTGAAGAGGCTCTCTTTCTTGAAGAGAACCCAGTCCAGAAAGAGCCGAAGCTGCGGTTCGCTGCCCGCATCGACGTAATCGGCCGTCTTCTTGAAGCTGTAGTTCTTCGATGCCTTGAAGATTCGCTCCAGCGCGGGGAAAGCGCCCATACCGCTGCTATCCTGGATAACGGTATAATTCTTCCAGGTCCGCTGTATTCTTTCCTTCAAGTCCGGCGGGACCTGGCCTCCGAAATCAACGAGAATCCTACTCCCGTCGTTCAATTCGACGACGGGAACGGCCGCACAATCAACGGTGACCTGGTCCTCGGCCGAAAGCGGGATGTAGTAATTTCCGTCGGTCAGGACCGATCCGCCTGTGCGCTCCACAATCCGCCTGACGAGAGCCCGTTCCTTCTCGGTCAGCAGGACGGGTTTCAACTCGGGAAGGACCGCCGCTGCCTCAGGCGTTCGTGCGGGTTCTTCGGCCTTTTCCTTTTCGGGCAGCAGGCCCTTGGGGATGAATATTCTCTGTCCCGGGAAAATGAGGTTGATATCCCGGATGTTAGGGTTTTGTTTTTTGATGTCCTTCAAAGCCAGGGCCAGTTCCTGACCCCTCCAACCAAGATTCTGCTGAAGAATTCTGGCGAGATAATCTCCCTTCTTGACTCTGTAGGTCTGGTAGCCCTCCGGCGGTGCAACCACTGGCAGCATGATCTTCCGTCCCGGCTCAATGACATTGACATCCTTGAGTCCGGGGTTTCGCCGCTTTACCTCTTTGAGCATCCATCCCAGCTCTGCCGGACCTGCCTCCAGTTCGTGACGGAGAATCCCCATGAGGTGGTCGCCTTTTTTAACGACATAAACGGGGCCTTTATCCCGGGCGGAGATCGTTTTTCTCAGGACGAGGTGAGCGGTGTCCTCGCGCTCCGCTGCCATGGATGAAGAAATCAGGACGGCCGTGAGAAAAGCGAATGCCAGAAGACCGATTTCGGCTTTTTGGATTTTCATGCGTATGATCCCCGGCTTTATGCAATTTGTTTTGAAATTAAAAAAACGGGAAGGTGAAGGACCTGGGATCCCTCGATGCATCAGACGAATAGGATTCAAGTTTTCAGGAATTCTGCCAGAGCAGGGGTGAATGGTCAAGGTGAAAAAAAGGAAGCCATGGCTTCCGTCAGCCATGGCTTCCCCTGTTCGCGATAATTTTACAGACCACTTCGGAAGTCGTCTCTCATGAGCTCCCTGGCGATGATCATCCTGCGGATTTCGGAGGTACCCGCCCCGATTTCCCACAGTTTCTGATCCAGGAAGTGCCTGGTCACACCGTACTCGGTGCAGTAACCGTAACCGCCGTGGATCTGAATGGCGTCGAGACCGATCTTGGTTCCTATCTCGCCGTTGTACAGAAGGGCTGCCGCGGCCATGCGGTCGAGGTCGGTTCCCTTTCCGCCACTCTTGTTTTCGAGGGTGTCACAGTAGGCGGCGGCGCTGTAGGCCATCCACTTGGCGGCCTTGTAGCCGCAGTACATGTCGGCCAGTTTTCCCTGGATAGCCTGGAAGGAGGCAATCGGCTTGCCGAACTGGACTCTCTCCTTGGCGTACTTCAGGGAGAGTTCGAGGCAGGATCTCTGGGAACCGAGTGTGCACCCGCAGAGGGTGATTCTCTCGGTGCAGAGACCGGAGGTGAGGACAGCCACACCCTTGTTCAGCCCGCCGACGAGCTGATTCTCGGGGATCTCCATGTCCTCGAAGGTGATAAGACCGGTCGGAGAGGTCCTCATACCCCATTTCTTGATTTTCTTAACGGAGAAGCCTTTGGTCTTCTTGGGGTAGAACCAGAAGGCGGACATACCGTGAGGTCCCTTCTCGGGGTCCGTCTTCACGTAGAAGAGCATGAAGTCGGCCACGGGGCCATTGGTGATGAAAATCTTGCTTCCGTTGATGATGTAACGGTCGCCCTTCTTGACGGCGCGGGTGGCCATGCTCATGGCGTCGGAGCCGGCATTGGGTTCGGTGATGCCCAGGCAGCCGATAAATTCGCCGGTGCAGGACTTGGCAAGAATATCCAGTTTCTGCTTTTCCTCTTTGGAGTTCCTTCGGAGGTTGTCGAAGGCCAGCGTCTGGCTCGCGCCGACGGTCATGGAAAGGGCGTTACTTACCCTGGCGATCGTCTCGTACACCAGCAGCGTTTCCACGTAGCCCATGGCGGTTCCGCCGTACTTTTCCTCGAACACGATTCCGTTAACGCCGAGTTTGCCCAGTTCCTTGAAGAGGTCCTTGGGCATCTCGTCCACCTCATACGCATGCTCCATTTGGGGTTCGAGCCAGGCGACAGCCCACTTATATACGCTGTCCTCAAGCATTCTTTGTTCTTCGGTAAAAGTAAAATCCAACGCCATAATTCATCTACCTCCCTTTCTGTTTTTATATCCCAACAAGCGAATTACATGATTCTTCTGTCTGCTGTATCGAATGCATTCAGCCCTCGCATGGAGCAACTCGCATTGGGTTCTCTATGTTGTTGAAAAGAAATAGGTTTTGAGGGGATCACCCGGTTTCGGGGAAGGGCTATGTATATCCTCCTTTTTTTCTGTCAAACGACCCGAAAACCCGTGAACATATATAAAATTGAGCGGGGTATGTCAAGGTGAAAAAAGCCTTTTTTTGCTGTCTCCGCCATGCCCCGGGTGTCAGGAAAAAGCAAAGAGCACGCCGCAATTAAGATCGGAAGAAGACGAAATCCGGATAAAGACCCTTGATTTGCAGGAATTTGAATGGTGGTGTTCATTTTCCTGATTTCCAAGAAAAAGCCGCCCCGCAAGACGGGCGGCTTTTTCTCAAGCATCTGTATCCTGGATATCTCGATTCACCACCCCCCTGTTCATCTGCAGGGGGTCTTGTGATGAGATATCCCGGTCGCCCTGATACCGGATCACATGACACCGAAACCGATGAGCAGGGCGAAGAAGGTCATGATGGCACCCCACCAGAGAAGTGTGATGGTTGTGTAGCCCATGATGTCCCTGGCGGAAAGACCGGCCAGACCGAGCAGCGGCAGGGCCCAGAAGGGCTGGATCATGTTGGTCCACTGATCTCCCCAGGCCACCATCATGGCGGATTTCACCATGTCGATGTTCAGCAGTCTGGCAGCCTCGATGGTGATCGGCCCCTGGACAGCCCACTGTCCGCCGCCGGAGGGGACGAACATGTTGATGATGCCGGCCGACCAGAACTGGAACATGTAGAAGGTCTCGGGGGTGGAGATAGCCACGAACCAGTTGGCGATGACCTTCGCCAGGCCCGTGCCGATCATGATCCCCATGATGCCGCCGTAGAGGGGGAACTGCAGGGCGATGCCTCCGCAGGAGCGGATGGCGATGTTCATGGCTCTCACGTAGTTGATGGGTTTCCCGTGGAGAATGACACCCAGGATGAAGAAGAGGAAGATGACGATGTTGAGGTTCAGGTCGAAACCCTTGTTCATGAAATGCCAGACCAGGTATGCGACCCCCATGGCCGCAAAGACGAAGTTGACGATGTAGCTGTGATCAATGCGATCCGCCAGCGTGGGGTTCGCCGGCTTTTCCACCTCGACCGTCTCCCCGAGGAGTTCCTTTGCACGCTCCGGAGAGATCGAGATCACATCTTCTTCCTTGGGGTGAATCAGGTAAAAGACGATGGGGATCGTGAAAAGCATGACCGCGGCCGGAATCAGGTTCCACGGGGCAAGGATGGTGTCGGAGATCGGTACTATCTGGCCGGTTATCTTTTCAATCAGGTTAAGAGCCGATTTGGACGTTGCCAGGAGAAGAGGGATGGAACCGGAAAACCCCATGTGCCAGATCCCCAGCCCGGCGTAGGCGGCGGCGATGAGAAACGGGAAGTCTGATTTCCGCTGACGGTTCGCAATTTCCAGGGCGAGGAATCCTCCCACGATGAGCCCGAACCCCCAGTTGATCCAGCCCGCAAAACTGGCTACAAACACGGTGATCATAGCGCCCTTCACGGGTGTCGTCGCGAACCCGGCAACCCAGTCCAGTGCCTTGCTGACCGGGCGCGTGAGGGCGAGGCAGTAGCCCGTAACGAGAATCAGGATCATTTGCATCGCGAAGGCGATGATCCCGTATATCCCGTTACCCCAGGTGGTAACCACTTTCATAATATCCGACGGGGTAAAGATGAGGGCCAGAACGGCCGCTAAAAGGGTTAGAAGGATAGCAAAAAGGTAAGCATCGGGTAGATAATGACGCATGACATAGGTGAAAAAGTGAGCCAATCTTCTAAGCATAAAACCTCCTCCTTTCTATAAAATTGTGTAAACTATAACAGAAAGGTCGCTGAAGGCAAGAAGTTTCTGGAAAAAAGTTGTTTGACTTAAACTAGTTACAAAATCTTATAATGATTTGAAATTGCATCTGAATCAGCTTATGGGTACCCACTTTCTTGGTTGCAAGATTGCGCTTTACTGTTATAATACGCGAAATTTCTCAGGCCAGTCGAGAAGGAAAATTGAAGAAGGTTGCAGGATGGATATGAAAACCCCCGACCCGGAGTTTCTCAAAAACCTGCAAAACCAGATTGAGAAAAAGCTCAAGGAACAGGAGATTTCTTTCCTGGAGTACTGGAAAGAGCGACTGGACAGGATCGCCGCCATGAGGCCGGAGGGAATTGCCGCGCTCCAGCTGGAGATCAAAAAGGTCTCTGAAATGATGGCCAATCGGGTTAAGATTCTGAAGAAGGTATAACCCAAAGGAATAAGATGAAGGATATCGTCAATTTTCTCTTCGAAGTCGGTATGCTGAATAAAACCCCTCGCACGGGGTTTCAGTTTCTTGGCTCCGGCCAGGAAAACGTCGCGGAGCATATCCTGAGGACCATTTTCATTGGCTACACCCTCTGCAAGCTCGAAAAGGGTGCAGACGAGCTGAAGGTATTGAGGATGTGTCTCGTCCACGACCTGCCCGAGGCGAGAACAGGCGACATGAACTATGTGAGCAAAAAGTACGTCAGCGTGGATGAGGAAAAGGCCGTTCGGGAACTCACGGAGACACTTTTTTTCGGCGGAGAGATCGAGGCCCTCATCGATGAATTCAACGGGATGAAGACCAGAGAGTCGCTCATCGTTCACGATGCCGATCAGCTTGCCCTGATCCTGCAACTCAAGGAATACGGGGATCTTGGGAACCGTTACAGCAAGGAGTGGATCCGGTTTGCCAGGAAGCGGCTTCACACGGCCATGGCGAGGAAGATGGTCGATACGATATTGAAGACCGACTCCACGCAGTGGTGGTTCAAGGGCAAAAGCGACTGGTGGGTGAACGGAAACCGAAAATAAATCTTTCACGCAGAATGAGGTCATCATGGAAAAAAGATGGGTAAGAATCGGGATGGTGCTCGCGGTTGTTGTCCTTTTTGCGGGCTGCGCGACGGACTATGAAAACAAGGAAAAGGCGAAGCTCCATGTCGACATGGCAACAGCTCAATTTCATAGCGGCAATTACACCGCAGCTCTCAAGGAGTTGCTGGAGGCGGAGAAACTGACCCCCGAAGATCCGCAGGTTCACTACTACCTCGCCCTTGCCTATGCCGGGAAGGGGATGAACGACGAGGCGGTCCGGGAGGCGAAGAAAGCCGTCGAACTGAAGCCGGATTACTCGGAAGCCCACAACGACCTGGGGAAACTCTATTTTAATATGGGCCAGTATGACCGTGCGATCGAATCATTCGGCAGGGCCCTCGCCAACCCCCTGTATGAAACACCTTCGTTTCCCCTTTACAACACAGGCCGCGCCTATTACATGAAGGGGGATTATATGATGGCCCTGGCCAAATATGACGAGGCCGTCACCAAGGAACCCAACACCCCCATCATGCCTTTCATTGAGAAGGACAGGGGCATGGCCAGCCTGAAGGCCGGTTATACCAGCAAGGCGATCACCCACCTGAAGAAATCCATTGAGCTTCTCCCGAACCTCGCGGAAGCCCATTACTGGCTCGGTGAGGCTTACCTGACAATGAAGAATCGAAGGGATGCCGCCAGCGAGTTCAAGACGGTCATCCGGCTGGCGCCGGACTCGGATTTAGCCAGAATGGCCAGGCAAAAGCTCGATCGGCTCTAAACGTCCAAAGTCCGTCAAGGTCTTTTCGCGTTTTGGAGCATGTCAGTGTCCGGACGGTTTTTTTTAACTTTTCTTGACAGTGTCTGAAAAATGCCCTAAACAGGCAAAGTTTTTAAGCCGGGTGTGGAGGCCTCATGGCTTCAAAGCGCCAAAGAAGGACATCGGAAGTCAAGGCGAAGAAGAAGAGAAAAACACTGAAGCTGTTCCTGTTCCTCGCGTTGATCGTGGTCTGTGGGGGCTTCCTCGCTTTTCTCTACAAGTCGCTCTCCGACTCGATATTGCCGCCCTCTTCGGATGAGAAACGCGAGCGATGGAGTGTGCAGCTTTATTTTTCCGATTCCAACGAGCGCTTCCTTGTTCCCGAGAAGAGAATCATTCCCAGACCGAAGACGTTGAACGGACAGGCGGAGGAATTGGTCAAGGCCCTCATGGAGGGATCCAAGTTGAACCTCGTGAGGACATTGCCTGAGGGTTTGCAGCTTCAAAGCGTCACCGTTGACAAGAATGGAACGGCCCATGTGAGTTTTAACCGTAAGCTCATAGACGACCATCCGGGCGGAACGGCCAGCGAAATGGCGACCCTTTATTCCATGGCGAATACGCTGGCCCTTAACCTACAGGAAATCAAACGGGTGAAACTCCTGGTCGACGGAAAGGAATTCACAACGATCAAGGGGCATGTCGACACCAGAGAGCCCATCCTGCCTGACAGGGATTTGATCAAGAAAGGGTCGGCCGAGGGCTAACCTCACTCCTTCCTCTTCCGGCAGAAACAGGGGGCCTTCGCATGCCGTCGGGCCGTCATCCCTGTCTGTCCGTCGGTTTCGAAAATATTCTCACTTTCCAGAGTGGACCGGAATCCGTGGCATCAAAGGTAAAACTCTCCCGAATCAGAAATATAGGGATCGTCGCTCATATCGACGCGGGGAAGACGACGATCACGGAGAGAATTCTCTATTACACGGGCAGGTCCTACAAGATGGGGGAGGTTCACGACGGTGAAGCCGTGATGGACTGGATGCCTCAGGAGCAGGAGCGGGGGATTACCATCACCTCTGCCGTGACCACCTGCGACTGGCGTGGGTTCGAGATTCACCTTATCGACACGCCGGGCCATGTGGACTTTACGATCGAAGTCGAACGGAGTCTCCGGGTGCTCGACGGCGCCGTTGTCGTTTTTTCGGCCGTGGAGGGTGTGGAGCCCCAGTCTGAGACGGTCTGGCACCAGGCGGACAAGTACGGCGTTCCCAAGACCGCTTTCATCAATAAGATGGACCGGGTCGGGGCGGATTTTTTTCATGCCGTCGGAATGATGAAGGAACGGTTTGTCTCCGTGCCATTGCCGGTCCAGATTCCCTACGGGGAGGGGGAGAACTTTGGAGGCGTCGTTGATCTCGTACGGGGGAAGCTGATTGTCTGGCAGACGGCAACCCTGGGGGCCGCCTTTGACCTTCTCGATATCCCCGATGATTTCATGCAGGCCTTCGAAACGCACCGGGAGAAGATGATAGAAACCCTTGCGGAGATAGATGATGAAGTGGCGGAGAGATACCTCACCGGGGCAGAGTTCAAGGAAGACGAACTCCTGAAGGCGATCAGGCGCTCTACGATCTCACTCAAGGTGGTCCCGGTGCTCTGCGGTTCGGCTTTGCGAAACAGAGGCATCCAGCCCGTCCTCGATGCCGTGGTGAACTTCCTGCCGTCCCCCCAGGATATCTCTGCGGTCGAGGGGTTCAATCCCAGGACCAAGAAAAGTGAAACCCGTCAGAGCAGAGAGGACGCCCCTTTTTGCGGCCTGGCCTTCAAGGTAAGCATGATGGAGGGCCGGAAGAATACCTATGTGAGGATCTATTCGGGTCGTTTGAAGACCGGGGAGGAAGTCTATAACGCAACGAGGGGGAAGAAGGAAAAGATCGCACGTCTCCTGAAGATGCATGCCAACAAGAGGGAAAGGATCGATATCGCCGGTGCCGGTGATATCATTACCGTTGTGGGCCTGAAAGACACGATGACCGGGGACACCATATGTGATGAGACCCACCCGATCGTCCTGGAACCCATCGAAGTATACAACCCGGTTATCAGCCAGGCGATCGAGGCCAAGACGCCGGCCGAACAGGAGAAGCTGCAACCTGCGCTGGAGAAGCTCATGGAAGAAGACCCGACCCTCCGGCTGAAGTATGAGGATGAGACGGCCCAGACGGTCATCTCCGGCATGGGCGAGCTCCACCTGGAAATCGTGATCGACCGCCTGACCCGGGAATTCAACACACGGGTCAATGTCGGCAAGCCACGGGTTGTCTATCGTGAGACCATCGAGAAGAGTGCCGAGGTGGAAGGGCGTTTCGAGAAGGAGCTCGGGGAAAGAAAGCACTTCGGCCACGTGAAGCTCCTCCTGGAACCAAACAGGCGGGGCGGCGGCACCGAGATCATCGACGAACTCAAGATAGAGGATGTCCCGGTTGAATTCCATACCGCTATAGAGGAGGGTATCAGCGAGGCACTTTTGAGCGGTGTGATAGCCGGATACCCCATGATGGATATTCGGGTCCGCATCATCGGGGGATCCTTCAAGGAGGGGGAGGCCAGCCCCGTGGGTTACAGGATCGCGGCATCCACGGCCGTGAAAGAAGGCTGTGCGAAGGCCGGACCTGTGCTGCTCGAGCCAATCATGAAGGTTGATATTATCACGCCGAGCGAGTTTATGGGGGAGGTCATCGGGGATATCAATGCGAGGAAAGGCGAGATCCAGTCCATCGAACCGAAGGGACCCATCAGTGAACTCAGGGCCCGGGTCCCCCTCAGGGCCCTCTTTGGGTATTCCACGGACGTCCGCTCACTGACCCAGGGACGGGCCACCTTTACCATGCAATTTTCTGAATATGACCGGACTTGACCGCGAGAGGGATTGAACGGGTCGACCGCTCCGTGGTCGATAAACACTTCCTGACAAACGATTGAGAGATTGACCGATGCCCGGAGATACGGAAAAGCAGACCGAGAGCCAGTTCACGCGGACCTCATCAGCCTTTTCCATCGACAAGGATCTTTTGATCAAAAGCATCCTCCGCATCAGCACGTTCCTGACCGCACCCTCGAGCGTCGAGGATATCCTGAGCAAAATCCTTGACGAGGCCGTCGATACCATGGGATTCGACCGGGGCATCATCCTGCTTTTGGACGAGCAGAAGGAAAACCTCATCACGAAGGTCGTGAAGAACTACAATCCCGAGGAAGCCGTGAGGGCGTTCAGCGTCCCCCTCAACCTAAAAAAACATGACAGTTTCGAAACACGGGTGGCCAAAACCGGGCATTACGTCGCGCTGGAAGATTCGGAAACAGATCCGCGCATGACCGAGGCGGACCGCAAGATATCCAGATTTTACAAAAGGGGGTCGACCTTCTACGCCCCCCTCAAGATTGAAACTGACATCATCGGGATCATTGCCGTCTGGACAAAGTACAAGACAAGACTTTCCGCGGATGAGCTTGACATCCTGCTCACCTTCGCAAACCAGGCCAGCATTATCATTCATATCATGAGACTTTTCGAAAATGACCGGGAAAAGATCCAGCAGCTCATGCAGCTGCAGGAGGCGGTCTCCCAACTCAACGCGAGCTCGGCCCTTGAGCAGGTACACGAGATCCTGATCCGGAACGCCTTGAAAATCGGGGGTGCCGAAAAGGCCCTGATCTATTTCCTCGACATTGAAAAAAAACGGTGTTTCATCAACGATGGGGAACGGGTGTTCATCGACGACAAAAACGAGTACTGCGGAAAGATCGATCGCACGATCGTTAAAAGAGCCCTAGACATGAATACCGTTGCAGTGTCGAACGAAGAGACCTCTCTTTCAGGGGATACCCACCGGCTTTTTTCAGGCTTTACCGTAGACATCGCCTTTCCCCTCGTACTGAAGGACCGGTTCAGAGGTGCGTTGTACCTGGCCAAGAAAGAGGGGATCTACACCAAGGGCCAGGTGAATATCCTCGACATCCTCGTCAAGAATGCCGCTACGGCCTACGATAACGCCATTATGCGCTCGCTGCTCTCCATTGAGGCCAAATCGCTCAAGACGGAAGTGGAGAAACTGAAAGAGCGGGAAGATGTCCTGCTCGGATTCGACAACATGCTCGGGACGTCAAAAAAAATGGTGGGGATTTTTCATGTCGTCGAGGAAGTGGCTAAACACGATACAAGCGTCCTCATCCAGGGGGAAAGCGGCACAGGAAAGGAACTTGTGGCCCGGGCCATCCACAGGCGAAGCCACCGGAACGCCAAGCGCTTCGTCGACGTGAATTGCGCCGCTATCCCGGGGACGCTGCTGGAAAGTGAGCTTTTCGGATATGAGGCCGGTGCCTTTACCGATGCCAAGAAGAAAAAAATCGGGCTTCTGGAGTATGCCAGTGGCGGGACCATGTTCCTCGACGAGATTGGCGAGATGAGCCTCCCGCTCCAGGCCAAGTTTCTGAGGATGCTCGAGGACGGGTATATCCGGAGGCTTGGTGGCACGGAGAATATCTCGGTGGATGTCCGCTTCCTATTCGCCACCAATAAAGATCTGTCAAAAATGATCGGGGATAATTCCTTCCGTGAGGATCTTTTCTACAGGGTCAGCGTTGTTCCCATCCAGCTTCCGCCGCTGCGGGAACGGCACGACGATCTCATCCTGCTGGCCCGGTTTTACATTGACGAGTTCAATAAGAAATTTAACAAGAAGGTGAAGGGCTTCAGCCAGGAGGCCGAGGAGTACCTGAAGCAGTATCCATGGCCCGGCAATGTCCGGGAGCTCAAGAATATTATTGAGCGCATCATGATCCTGCGGCATGTCGGGGATTACATCACGGCGGAAAATATTCCGGCGGAGATCAAAATCACATCTGCTCCCATTACGGCAAAGCAGGGAGAGGAATGGATATCAATCCTTTCGGCACAAGGGATGGATTATAAGGCGGCGACGGAGCAACTGTCGAAAAAAGTCAAGGAGAAGATCCTATCGAAGGCCCTCGAACTCAGCGGAGGGAATAAATCCAGGGCGGCAAAACTCCTTAAGATATCGCGCTACGCCCTCCTGCGGGAGCTCAAGAAATTAGATATACGAGTGAATAACGGCTTCCACAATAATGTGCGATAAGCGAACGATATGTTCGTTATAAGCACATTGCTGCGAGCATATGTTTGACAACACTCTCCTATAAATACCCTCTAATGTCGTGCGTTAATCGCACGACCTCAGACCCTTAATCTTAATTCATTTTACCGAAAAGGATTGAAAAATAAGGCTTTTTAATATTGGCATTAATATTGCTAAAACTGTTTATAGAATTGGAGATATGAGGCTAAAAATCGGTGGATGGTTTTCCGTTCCCTCCTTTCCATCCACCGACCCCCCATATCAACCACTTTCCTATTTTACTTTTTCCTTCTACAACCGCCCCTCCTGACGAAGTCTATCCAGGGCTGTCTTGATACCGGGAAGGGCCTCAAGTGCCGCCTTTTCACCTTCCAGAACCGCTTCATGACGCTTTGTGAAGTCCGTCGAGCCGATGTAACCGACCCTGGGTTTGATGACAAAGTCTGCCCTGGCGAGCTGATCCTGAGACATCCTCGCATACATGACCGTCACTGCCTGCAGGATGGTGTCAATCGTGCCCTGGGGAGGAGCACTCTCGATATTCGACGAGATATCGACGGCGATGATGAGGTCTGCCCCCATTCTTCTTGCGCAATCGACGGCCACGGGGCTCACAATACCTCCGTCAACGTAGTATCTCTCGCCGATCCTGACAGGTTTGAAGACACCGGGTATGGAACAGCTTGCCCGGACGGCGGTGCCCGTATCCCCCCGGGCGAAGGCGACCTCCTCCCCCCTTTGCAGGTCCGTTGCCACGGCGTAGAAGGGGATTCTCAGTTTTTCCATGGGTGTATTCCGCAGGGTGCTGTTGATATAGGTGGCAAGCTTTTCGCCCTTGACGAAACCGTTGTCGGGAACCGTGAGATCAATCACGTCCGCCTTTTCGAGACGAAAGGACATTTCCTGGAGCTGAAAGGCGTTGAATCCGTGAGCGTAAAGGCTTCCTACGAAACTGCCCGCACTGGTTCCGACAATCATATGGATGGGGACATGGTTCGCCTCCAGAATTTTTATCACGCCGATGTGGGCAAACCCCTTTGCGGCGCCTGCCCCAAGGACGAGGGCCACCTTTGCCGGTTTCGGCGGCGGCGGGACCTCCCGGGCGGCACAGGACAAAAAAACCAGGGCGGCTATCAAAACAGTAGAAAGGACGATTAGATTTCTGGAATGTCTGTTATGCATCATGGCCATCTCTTTAAAAGAAAAAACCGAGCACCCAAGTCATGGGATGCTCGGCTTTTCCAATAATGCTTTGAATACGCTTATCGTTGCAACTACTTGTGTGCCGGAGCCGGAGCCGGAGCCGGAGCCGCCGGAGCCTTTTCAGGTGCTGCCGGAGCTGCAGCAGGTGCCGGAGCCGGAGCAGGCTTCTTCTCCTCCGCCTTCTGGCAGGCGATAAAGGAAAACGTGAACATCAGAGTCAGCGCGAGAATGAATGCAAATACCTTCTTCATTATTGTCACCTCCTTTTATTATTACCCTCTCTCTTGGGTAAGTCTGTCATTCGGAGGAAGCAGTTAACACATGGTAATGCCCTTGTCAATAGAAAAAAATGAGATAAATGGTCAAGAATAATCATACATTGAATCTGAAGTAGACGATGTCCCCATCCTGAATGACATAATCCCGTCCCTCGAGGTGGAGAAGCCCTTTTTCCCTGACAGCCGATAGTGTGCTGGCCTTGATGAAATCATCATAGTGGGCGACATCGGCCCGGATGAACCCCCGTTCCATATCCGTGTGAATTCTCCCGGCCGCTTCGGGGGCCTTTGTCCCTTTTTTGATGGTCCAGGCGCGCAACTCCGGGCCGACGGTCGTGTAAAACGTAATCAAATCAAGCAATTCATATCCCGCCCGGATCAGTTTCTGAAGGCCCGATTCCTCGAGGTCGAGATCAGCGAGAAACTCTATACGCTCCTCCTTATCGAGTTTGGCGATCTCCATCTCCATGTCACCGCAGATGGCAACCGCCCGTGCGCCCTCCTTCCGGGCGTATTCCTCCACCTGCTGGATATACGGTCCGTCTTCCTTGAGAACGGCCTCGCTCACATTAGCGATGTAAAGCACTTTCTTGTCCGTGAGGAGATGAAGGTCCCGGGCAATTTCGGTATCCTGCTCCGCCCGGGGCATGTTCCTCGCCATCGTGCCCCTGCGCAGGGCGCTTCGCATCTTCGTACAGAAATCGAGCACCTTCTGGGATTCTTTGTCTCCCGATTGGGCCGTCTTTTCAACCCGGGCAATCCGGCGCTCCAGTGTTTCGAGGTCTGCCAGGATCAGTTCGGTGTTCACGATCTCGATATCGCGAACGGGATTGATGGGACCGTAGATATGGGCAATATCGGGATTGTCGAAGCAGCGGACAATGTGGACGATGGCATCCACCTCGCGAATGTGGCCCAGGAACTTGTTCCCCAGCCCCTCGCCCTTGCTGGCCCCCCGGACAAGTCCCGCGATGTCCAGAAACTCCATGGTGGTGTAAGTCATCTTGGGGGGGGCGATGATTCGTGCGATCTTCTCGAGGCGCTCGTCGGGTACGGGGACACAGCCGGTGTTGGGGTCTATGGTGCAGAAGGGGTAATTCGCCACCTCTGCCCCGGCGGCGGTGAGGGCATTGAAGATGGTGGATTTCCCCACGTTGGGGAGGCCGATGATGCCACAGGTGAATCCCATGTTTCAGAATCTCCTGCCCGGTGAGGATGTACCTTTTGACTGCAGCGCCGCATGAGGTGACACAGCTTAAACGCGTTAGGAGGCTATGGGGTTTTCCCCATCCTGTCAAGCCCTTAATTGTTACCGGGGACCCATAAAAAAAGACCGAATCTCTTCAGATCCGGTCTTTTTTTTCAACCAATAGCTTCTTCGTTATTTCTTCTCCCCCACAGGGATACGCATGGAGTAGAAGGACCTGTACACGAAGAAAAGGGCGATCAGAAGAAATATGGACCCGACATAATAGGCGGAGCCTTTCATATCAGGCGCAATCGCGATTTCCATGGCCAGGATGCCGAAAAGGGTGGTGAACTTGATGATCGGGTTCAGGGCCACGGAGGAGGTGTCCTTGAAGGGGTCGCCGACGGTGTCACCGATAACGGCGGCCGCGTGCAGGGGCGTCCCCTTTTCCCTCAGATCCACCTCGACGACTTTCTTGGCGTTGTCCCAGCACCCACCGGCATTGGCCATGAAGAGCGCCTGGAAAAGGCCGAAGACGGCGATCGCGATCAGGTAGCTGATGAAGAACGCGGAAGGCAGCGGTCCGTGCACAGGCGCGGAGAGGAAGGCAAAAGCCAGGGCGAAGCAGAAGATGGCGATGAAGATGTTGAACATGCCCAGCTGCGCGTAGACGGTGCATATCCGGACCACTTCCTTGGAGCTTTCCGCGGAGGCGGCGAGCGAAGCCTCGTCATCGAGCTTGATGTTTTTCTTGATGTACTCGACGGCCTTGTAGGCACCCGTCACGACGGCCTGGGTGGATGCGCCGGTGAACCAGTAAATGACGGCGCCGCCGCAGAGAAGCCCCAGCAGTGTGTAAGGGTTGAGGAGGTTGAGGATCATCTCGGGCTGGATCCCCAGGGCCTTTCTCAGGAGGAGGATCAGCGAGAAGATCATCGTCGTGGCCCCGACGACGGCCGTGCCTATCAGGACCGGCTTTGCGGTTGCCTTGAAGGTGTTGCCGCAACTGTCGTTTTCTTCGAGGTAATGTTTCGCGATGTCCATGCGCGGCTTGAAACCGAAGTCCTTTTCGATTTCCGCCTGTATGTTGGGGATCGTCTCGATGAGGGAGAGCTCGTAGATGGACTGGGCGTTGTCGGTCACGGGGCCGTAGCTGTCCACGGCGATGGTGACGGGTCCCATACCCAGGAACCCGAAGGCCACAAGACCGAACGCGAAGACCGAAGAATACTCCATGAACTTATCGAGGCCCAGGGTGCTTGTGTAGTAAGCAACCATCATCAAAGCCCAGATGGCCATGCCGATCCAGAAAGCGGCGAAATTGCCGGCCACGAAACCGGAGAGGATGTCCAGGGAAGGACCGCCTTCACGCGCAGCGGTCACGACCTCGGCGCAGTGCCTGGAGTTGAAGCTCGTGAAGACCTTGACGAGCTCGGGGATCAGGGCCGCGGCAAGAGTTCCGCAGCTGATGATGACGGAGAGCTTGATCCACAGGTTGTCCGGGTAAGCCCCAAGCTGCCACTTGCTGACGATGAAGGTCACGATGATGGAGATGATCGAGGTGATCCACACGAGCGAGGTCAGGGAGGCCTCGAAGTTGATCTTTTCCTTGGTTCCCCAGAGCGAGTCGGAGATACCCTTGTTGATGAAATAGGCGCCGATGGAGGTGACGATCATGAGAACGCGCATGACGAAGATCCAGACGAGGAGTTCCGCCTGATACTGCGGCAGGCAGGCCAGCACGATGAAGCTGATGAGGGCGACACCGGTCACACCGTAGGTCTCAAAGCCATCCGCCGTCGGGCCGACGCTGTCGCCGGCGTTGTCGCCGGTGCAGTCGGCGATGACGCCGGGGTTGCGGGGATCGTCTTCCTTGATCGTAAAGACGATCTTCATGAGGTCGGAGCCGATGTCGGCGATCTTCGTGAAAATACCGCCGCAGATACGAAGGGCGGAGGCGCCCAGCGACTCACCGATGGCAAACCCGATGAATGAGGCGCCGGCCACGTCACGGGGCATGAAGACCAGGATGATCAGCATCATGATGAGCTCCACGCAGACCAGGAGCACGCCGATGCTCATGCCTGCCCTCAGGGGAATATCCAGCAACTTGATGGGCTTGCCCTCGAGGGAGGCGAAGGCCATGCGAGCATTGGCCAGGGTGTTCATCCGGATGCCGACCCAGGCCACGCCGTAAGAACCGAGGATACCGACCACTGTCCATCCCAGGATTAGAATGACGTTGTTTGCCGTCAGATGCTGCAGGAACCCGAAGTAGTAAACGATGCAGGCAGTGATGAAAGCCAGAAGAATGAGGAGGAATTTACCCTGCTGGATCAGGTAGGTCTTACAGGTCTGAAAAATAATCTCGGCCACATCCAGCATGGACTTGTGTGCGGGCAAAGCCTTTATCTTCGTGTACTCGTACCAACCGAAGACCATGCCCAGGAAACAGACTAAAAATCCAATCATCAATAAATTGTTCTGAGCATCGCTCAGAGACGGTATTACCAGTTCTGCTTCACTTGCAAAAAGCGGCGTCGCAAGGAGCAGAACGGTAAGCGACAAGAGACTCACACTTAAGAATTTTTTAAATTTCTTGCCCATCATCCCTTCTCCTTTGAAAAATTATTTATCGTCTAAGAAATGAAACCATTTCTTGTCCCCTTCTAAAGCCGCCGTCAAATAACAGATATTGCTTCTTTTGTCAAAGATTTTTATCGCCGGGAAGGGCAGGGGGCTCCGGGTTGTAAGAAACATGAAAATGCTATTTGATTTCATCAGGTTAGAATTTTTTTTCAGGGTGGGGAAAGTCGTGGCGGAAAGACCAGGCCCGGTACACCTCCCGAGGGACTCAGGATATCGGTTCGGAGGGCTTTTGGTCCTCCCCCCGGACGTTGAACTTGTTCATGGCGGAGCGGGGTCCCGCAGTCAGGATCTCCATAACGGCACTGCAAGCCCTCTCGAGAAGAGTCCAAAGTTGTTCGATCTCCTCCTTCCCGAAGGACTCCAGAACATAGGCTTCCACGAGATCTTTTGTGGCCGGCTTCCCGATGCCGAGCCTCAGGCGGAGAAAGGCGTCCGTCCCCAGTTCTTCGATAATGGACTGGAGTCCCTTGTGCCCCCCGTCACCGCCGCCGTCCTTGATGCGAATCGATCCAAAGGGCAGGTCCAGGTCGTCATGGGCAACGATAAGGTTTCCTGGGTCCGTCTTCAAGAAGCGCACCAGCGGGCCGATGGCTGTCCCGCTCAGGTTCATGAAGGTCTGAGGCTTTATCAGGATAAGAGGAACACCCGAGACGGTCCCCTCGGCGAAGAGGGCATCGAACTTTTTTCGTCTGAAGTGGAGGTTGTGAGTCAGTGCAAGCCTGTCGGCGACCATGAATCCGAGATTGTGGCGGGTAAAGAGATATCGATCTCCCGGGTTTCCGAGACCGGCGATGATTTTCATGGTGACTCCGCGAAGGCACAGGGCCTATGGCTTGTGGTGGGGAGCGAAAAAATACAAGCACGACTTTGCCGGTTGCCCTTGGCCTTATGCCTGTGTTGATGAAAAACCCCATCTCCCGATATGGGAAAATGGGGTTTCAAACGGTTCATAGTGACTCTCCTTGAAGAGGGTCCTGTTCTTACTCTTCTTCTTTTTCTTTGGCCGCTTTATCTTTCTTCTCGGTGATGACCTCGGGCTCTGCCGGGGCGGCTTCCGCTTCTTCGGCAGGTTTCTCCTCTTCGATGGCTCGTTTGGCCACCACGGAGATGATCTGAGCGTCATCGGAATCAAGAATCTCGACGCCTTCTGCCAGTTTCACGTCAGTGACCCGCAGCGTGTTGCCGATGTCCAATCCGGAGATGTCAAGCTCGACGAATTTAGGCATCGCAGACGGCAAACATGAGACCTTCAAATCCCGCTTGAACTGGTGTATTTCGCCGCCCATTTCCACACCGATCGGCTGCCCGATCAGATGTATGGGGACATCCACGGTGAGCTTGTGGTCCATCCGGATTTCATAGAAATCGGCATGGATCAGGGTGTGTGTGACCGGGTTCGTCTGGAGTTCCTTGATCATTGAGAGTTTCTCAAGGCTCTTCCCCTCTCCCTGGATGATGAGCTTGATGAAGCCCGCTTCCCCCTTTTCCGTGCGGAGGAGGTCAACGAGGTCGCTTGATTGAATCGACAGGGGGGTTGAATCGGAACCGGATCCGTACAGGACGGCCGGGATGGAGCCCGATGCTCGCAGTTTCCGGGTCACACCCTTGCCGCTTCCTTTTCGAACCTGGGCTTTTAGTTCTGCAACTTCCATGATGCCTCCAATATTATGGCAAAGGGCTAATGGCTTGAGGCGAAGGGTGAATGGAATAAAAAAATTCTAAACCCTTTTGCCTTCAGCCTTGCGCCTTTTGCCTTGTTTATATGAATAACGAACTGACCGAGTCGTTATAGTAGATTCGTCTGACCGCCTCGCTCAAGATACCCGCCACGGAAAGCACCTTGATTTTGTTGCAGGTCTTGGCCTTTTCGTGGAGGGGAATCGTATCCGTCACGATGAGCTCCTTGAGGACGGAGCCCTGGATTCTCTCGATCGCCGGTCCGGAAAGGACCGGGTGCGTGCAGCAAGCGGAGATCTCTCTGGCTCCCTCACTCTTGAGGGCCTCGGCAGCCTGAACGATGGTGCCTGCCGTGTCGATCAAATCATCCAGGATGATCACCCGGCGGTCCTTGACATTTCCGATGATATTCATGACCTGGGATTCATTGGGCCCCTCGCGACGCTTGTCGATGATGGCGAGGTTTGCCCCCAGGCGCTTCCCGAAAGCTCTCGCGCGCTCCACACCGCCCGTGTCGGGTGACACGATAACCGTCCCGTCCCCCTGGTAGTTCTTTTTCATGTAATCGAGCAGGATCGGGGTGGCAAAGAGGTTGTCCACGGGAATGTTGAAGAATCCCTGTATCTGGCCGGCATGGAGGTCCATGGAGAGAACTCTCCGGGCACCCGCCGTCGTGATCAGATCGGCCACCAGTTTGGCCGTGATGGGAGCCCTGGGTGCGACCTTCCGGTCCTGCCGGGCGTAACCGTAGTAAGGGATGACGGCTGTAATGCGATCCGCCGAGGCCCGTTTCATGGCGTCGATCATGATGAGGAGTTCCATGATATGGGTGTTCACCGGCGGGCATGTCGACTGGATAATGAAAACGTCGGTTCCGCGGACGTTCTCGTCGATTTCCACCCTCGTTTCCCCATCACTGAACGTGGTCACGTCGGCACTGCCGAGGGGCACGGACAGGCTCGCGCAGATGTTCATCGCCAGTTTCGGGTTTGAATTTCCCGAAAATATCCTGATCCTTTCGAGCGAATTACCCATGACCTTCCTCATCTTGGTTTCATCAGGAAAACTTGCGACTATTCGCCGCGTTGCTTTCAAAGTTGGCTGGGGCGGGAGGATTCGAACCTCCGAATGCAAGAACCAAAATCTTGTGTCTTACCGCTTGACGACGCCCCAACAACATCACTTTAACCGCTCCCGGGCAAGCGGTCAATAAGGACGTTCAGATGGAATGGGCCCTGAAGATGGAATAGTTGGTTGCATTTCTCAGGGCCTCTTCAGCCCTGGAGGCTTTTCGTTCCGAGTCGAAAAGACCAAAGAGGGTCGGCCCGCTTCCCGACATCAAGGAGCCCAAGGCCCCCAGTTTCACAAAGAGGTCCTTCACTTCCCGCAATTCCGGGTGGAGATTCAATGTGACCCCTTCGAGATCATTCCGAAGGGCCCCGGCAAGTTCCGATACCGTATAAAAGCGGTGAATGCTATCTTTTCTTTTTTCCTTTGTCAATGCCAAATTCAGCGTCTCATACACTGTTTTTGTCGACACTTCGAATCCGGGGTTGGCGAGGACAAACCACATCTTCGGGAGGCGCTCCGCGGGGTAGAGGCGCTCGCCGATGCCGAAGGCCCAGGCGGCGTCTGCGAAGATGAAGAAAGGGACATCGGCCCCGAGGGTCCTTCCGATGTCCATGAGTTCTTCCTTTGTGAGGTGAAGGCTGAAAAGCTCGTTCAGGGCGCAGAGGGTCGCGGCGGCATTGGAGCTTCCGCCGCCGAGCCCCGCGGCGACGGGGATCTTTTTCCTGATGGTGATCTCCACACCGACGCTCCGGGAGAGCCGTGAAAGCAGGGCCGCCGCCGCCCGGTGTACGATATTGTTTTCATCCTCGGGAAGCGATGTGCCGGGGCAGCGGATCCGGATGCCCTTTTCTCTGAGTGTAAAGCGCAGTTCATCGTGAAGGCTGATCTTCTGCATGAGGGATTCGATCTCATGATAACCGTCGGGCCGCCTGCCCAGGACCCTCAGGATCAGATTGACCTTGGCCGGTGAGTCCTTCCGGATCATTTCTTTTCCATCTCTTTGACGTAGCGCATCCGCAGTTCGAACAGGAGGTTGTCGAGGAGTTGTTCCTCCTCCGACGCTAGGTTTCCGTGTGTTTTTTCCTTCAGCATGCCCAGGATGTCGATCGTCTGTTTCGCTGCCGGGAGATTCTTTTCCACGTTCTGGGTGGCCGGGTCGGGGAAATCCCCGAAGTGGAAGAGGGCGCTCGTGCCGAGGGAAAAGACGAACGTTGAAAAATCAATCTCCGGTATATCACGAGGCACTGCCGTGCTTTTCTCCCCGGCGTGCTCTGCGGGGTCGGCCTGCCCGGCCGCCTCCGTCCGTTCCCCGGCGAGATCCTTTTTTGTTTCACCGGCTTCGTCAAAGCGCCTTCTGTCCCTGACGGTAAACCCCTTGTCTTTTTTTTCTTCCTTCATGGCGACCCCCTTCTTGCGCTATAACAAAGAAGCAGGAGACCGATTTTGATGCTCGTCAGCCCCCTGCTTCCTCATGGACATTCGTCAAACTCACCGGGCGATCATTTGACCTTCATCTGTCGCAGCCGCGCGATGCGCTCCTCGATGGGCGGATGGGTACTGAAGAGCGTCATGAAGGACCTTCCCGACAGCGGGCTGACCGTGAAGATGTGGGCCGTTGACGGGTTGGCATCCATGGGAATCGCCACGGAACCGCGGGCCAGCTTCTCCAGGGCGCTGGCCAGGCCATAGGGTTTACCGGAAACCATGGCACCACCATCGTCTGCCAGGTATTCCCGTGAGCGTGATATGGCCATCTGGATGATCATGGCCGCAATCGGCGCCAGGATGGCCATGAAGATGAGCCCGATCCCGCCGCCGCCACCGCCTTCCTCGTCGCTTCCCCTGCTGCCGCCGAATATGGCCGCCCACTGGGCCATGTGGGCGAGCATGGTGATGGCCCCTGCAATGGTGGCCGCGATAGCGCCGATCAGGATGTCCTTGTTCTTGATGTGGGAGAGCTCATGGGATAGCACCCCTTCGAGCTCATCCCTGTTCAGAATCTTCAGGATTCCTTGCGTGACGGCCACGACCGCGTGCTTTTCGTTCCGTCCCGTGGCAAAAGCATTCGGCGTCTCGCTCGGGACGATGCAGACCTTCGGCATGGGCAGGCCTGCTTTAAGGGACAGGTCCTGGACGATCCGGTAGAGCTCCGGCGCCTCCTGCTCCGTCACCTCCTGGGCCCGGTACATCCTTAGCACGATCTTGTCGGAGAACCAGTAGCTTCCCAGGTTCATGACCATGGCGAAGACAAAGGCGATGACCATGCCCTGTTGTCCGCCAAAGTAGCCCCCGATCAGAATCAGAAGCCCTGTCAGAGCTCCCAGTAGCAATGCCGTTTTCAAAGCGTTCATTTGTGTCCTCCCTCCATTTTGATATCTTGCCTATTTCCGCGAAGCTTTTCGTCTGGAGACCGGTTCAGTCTTCGGGTTGAAGAATACCTCGCCTGCGGGTGTAATGTCCACCACGATGTGCTCCCCCTCGATGAAGCCCCCTTCCAGGAGTTTCATGGCAAGGGGATCCAGTATAATCTTTTGGATCGATCTCTTCAAGGGCCTCGCGCCATAGGTGGCGCTGTAGCCCGCTTTCGAGAGCTGCTTCTTGGCCTCGTCAGTGAGTTCGACGGAGAGCTTCTTCTCCGCCAGCCGCCTGTTCAGAAGTCGGATCTGAATATCGATGATCCGGTTGATGTCGCTGATGGTGAGCGATCTGAAGACGATGATGTCGTCGATCCGGTTGAGGAATTCCGGCTTGAAGGTCGTTCTCAGGGTGTCGAGGATGCGGATCTTCCGGTCCCCCTCGCTCATGGAAGGATCGGTGATCCACTGCCCGCCCAGGTTCGAAGTCATGATGACGATGGTGTTCTTGAAGTCCACCGTGCGCCCCTGGCCGTCCGTCAGCCGCCCGTCGTCGAGGATCTGCAGCAGGACGTTGAAGACATCGGGGTGGGCCTTCTCGATCTCGTCGAAGAGGATCACCGAATAGGGTTTTCTCCGGATGGATTCCGTCAGGTAGCCCCCCTCCTCGTATCCCACATATCCCGGGGGGGCGCCGATGAGTCTCGCCACGGAGTGTTTTTCCATGAACTCCGTCATGTCGATCCGAATCATGTTCTGCTCGTCGTCGAACATGAATTCCGCCAGTGCCCGGGCGAGCTCTGTCTTTCCCACGCCCGTGGGTCCCAGGAAGATGAAGGATCCGATGGGGCGGTTCGGATCCGCAAGACCCGAACGGGCCCTGCGAAGGGCGCTGGAGACGGCCTGGATGGCCTCTTCCTGTCCGATGACGCGCTGCTGGAGACGCTCCTCCATCTCAATGAGCTTCTGGACCTCCGTCTCCATCATCCTCGAGACGGGGATGCCGGTCCATTTGGCCACGACCTCGGCCACATCCTCGGCGTCCACCTCTTCCTTGAGCATCTTCTGTTCTTTCTGGATCTCCCCGAATTTCGCCTGTTCTTTTTCCAATTCCCTGTTGAGCTCCACGAGTTTCCCGTAGCGAATTTCCGCCGCCCGGGACAGGTTTCCCTCCCTCTGGGCGGTCATCTCCTCGTTCTTGAGGTCCTCGATCCGTCCCCGGATGGTCTGGATCTTCTTGATTTGGTCCTTCTCTGCAGACCAGCGGGACTTCATGGCATCCCGGCTTTCCTTGAGTTTTCCGAGTTCGGTGTCGAGCCTCTCCAGCCTATCCTTTGCCGTCGGATCCGTTTCGTCCTTGAGCGACTGGCGCTCGATCTCGAGCTGCATGATCCGTCTTTCCAGCGCGTCGATCTCGGCCGGCAGGCTGTCGAGTTCAATGCGAAGTCTCGATGCCGACTCGTCGATGAGATCAACGGCCTTGTCCGGCAGGAAGCGATCGGAGATATAGCGGTCGGACAGGGTCGCCGCGGCCACAATCGCCGAGTCCTTGATCCTCACCCCGTGATAGACTTCGTACCTCTCCTTGAGGCCGCGCAGGATGGCGATGGTATCCTCAACGGTCGGCTCCTTGATCAGGATGGGCTGGAACCTTCGCTCGAGGGCCGCGTCTTTCTCGATGTTCTTCCGGTACTCGTCCAGGGTCGTTGCACCGATACACCGAAGCTCCCCGCGGGCGAGGGCGGGCTTCAGCATGTTGGAGGCATCGATGGCACCCTCGGCAGCGCCCGCACCGACGACGGTGTGAATTTCATCGATAAAGAGGATGATTTCCCCCTGGGCATCCTGGATTTCTTTGAGGACGGCCTTCAGGCGGTCTTCGAACTCCCCCCGGTATTTGGACCCGGCGACGAGAGCGCCCATGTCCAGGCCGATGACTCTCTTGTTCTTGAGGCTTTCGGGCACGTCGCCGTTGACGATGCGCTGGGCCAGGCCCTCGACGATGGCCGTTTTCCCCACGCCGGGATCACCGATGAGGACGGGGTTGTTCTTCGTTCTCCTTGAAAGGACCTGCATGATCCTGCGGATCTCATCATCGCGGCCGATGACGGGATCGAAGGACCCCTTGCGGGCCAGTTCATTGAAATCCCTGGCATAGCGCTCCAGGGCCTGGTATTTCTCTTCGGGATTCTGATCGGTGATCCGCTGGCTCCCCCGGATGTCCACAAGGACTTTGAGGATGGCATCCCTCGTAACACCGGCTCTATTGAGGATCTGGCCGGCAACCCCTTCCTTCTCGTCTGTCATGCCCACCAAGATGTGTTCGATGCTGACGTACTCGTCTTTCATGCGCGACGCCTCGGCGAATGCCGCGTCCAGAACCCTGTTCAGTCTCGTGGACATGTAGGCCTGTCCGGTAACGGCCCCTGTGACTTTCGGGAGCCGGGTCAGGATTTTTTCGAGGTCCCCGCTGATGACGGACGGGTTGGCCCCGAGCTTCTTCAAAATCGAGGTGGCGACCCCCTCGGGCTTCCCCAGCAGCGCCAGGAGAAGGTGCTCCACATCCACGGCCTGGTGCTCGAACCGGGTGGCGATGCGCTGGGCTTCCTGAAGGGCTTCCTGGGCCTTCAATGTCAGCTTGTCAATTCTCATGGTGTCTCCTTGTCGCTATCCAAATATGCGGAAAAAAAGAGAAAAACGCAATGCGGTTATTCCGCCCCGCCGGCCGGGAACGGGGTCGCTGATTTCATGGGAATTTACGGTAAAATCGTTATATATCGGTAACTTCCCGATCCGGTGTCGATCGGTTTACATTCCTAAATTAAACACAACAAAGGGGGATGTCAAGAAAACGTATAACCGTCAAATATAAAAAAAGTACGGAAAAACAAGCGGTTTCGCTTCAGAGCTTTCCTTGATGAAGGTTAAAAAAAGCTTGACAGTTTAAATTTGCAGAGTAAAATAAGCAATTTAGAAAACATGAAGCACGAAGGAGGAATAAAGGCATGTCCGTGCCAGTCAATATTAATTCGCTGGATATTTATATTTCCGAGATAAACCGCTTCAAGATACTGACGTCCGATGAGGAGTTCAAGTTGGCGGTTCGATTCAGGAAATATGATGATAAGGAGGCTGCTGAGAAACTGGTCACATCCAACCTCCGGTTTGTGGTCAAGATTGCCCATGAGTATCGGAACTACGGGGTGAAGCTCATCGACCTCATCCAGGAGGGGAATATGGGTCTCATGCACGCCGTGAAGAAGTTCAACCCCTATAAAGGTTACCGCCTGATCTCCTACGCCGTGTGGTGGATCAGGGCGTACATGCAGAATTTCATTATCAAGACCTGGAGCCTTGTCAAGATCGGCACGACCCAGGCTCAGCGGAAGCTTTTTTTCAAGCTCAATCAGGCCAAGAAAAAGCTGCAGAACCTTTCGTCAAAAAACCCCGAGTTCGGCGAGATTGCAGAAACCCTGAACGTGAAGGAGGCGGAGATCGAGGAGATGGATCTGCGCCTGAACCAAAGGGACCTGTCGCTCGATGCCTCCATCAGTGAGGACGGGGATTTGAGCCATCGGGACGTGCTCGCCTATGAGGGCGAGAGCCAGGAGGAGAGCCTGATCAAAAAGCAGGAAACGGCCCTGGTCAAGCGCAACATCGCCGGGGTTCTGGCCAAACTGAGCGAGAGGGAACGTTACATCATCCGGAACCGGATCATGTCGGAGACACCGGAAACGCTCCAGGAAATCGGAGAGCGCTTCAAGATAACGCGCGAGCGTGCCCGGCAGGTGGAAAAAGAGGCCCTCAAGAAAATGCGGCATGCCATCCTGACCTGGGAAGGCGACCAGAGGGCCGTGAACGCCTGATGCAACCCTGAGAAAATGAAAAGCCCCGGACAAGCTCCCCCGGGGCTTTTTTTTGCCCGCTCGGCCTTCAGAAGGCCTCTTCGGCATGGAAGGCCATCTTGTCGAAGCGGGTGTATTTTTCCTGGAAGGTGAGTTTCACTGTCCCCACGGGCCCGTTTCTCTGCTTGCCGATGATGACCTCGGCGGTTCCTTTTTCCGGGTTGTCCTCGGAGCGGTTATAGACCTCGTCCCTGTACAGGAAGAAAATGACGTCGGCGTCCTGTTCGATGGCGCCGGACTCCCGGAGGTCCGCCATCTGGGGCCGCTTGTTGGTCCGGTCTTCAACCTTCCGGTTGAGCTGGGAGAGGGCCATGACGGGGACGCTCAGCTCCTTGGAAAGGGCCTTCAGGGACCGGCTGATCTCGGAAATTTCCTGCTCCCTGGTGTCCGCGTATCCTCCACCCTTCATGAGCTGCAGGTAATCCAGGATCACAAGGCCCAGGCCCATCTCCGCTTTGAGGCGTCTGGACTTGGCCTTCATTTCGAGGACCGAGATGGCCGGTGTGTCGTCGATGAAGATGGGTGCGTCGGAGAGTCTGCCCGCAGCGGTGGTGAGCCTCGGCCAGTCTGACTCACCCAGGAACCCTTTGCGGATCCTCTGCGAGTCCACCCGGGCTTCCGAGGCCAGCATCCGGAGGGCGAGCTGTTCTTTCGCCATTTCCAGGGAGAATATGGCCACCGGGATCCCGGCATCGATGGAGGCGTGCTGGGCGATATTGAGAGCGAGGGCCGTTTTTCCCATACTGGGCCGGCCCGCGACGATGATCAGTTCTGAGTTCTGGAGGCCCGAGGTCAGCTCGTCGAGCTTGTCGAAACCCGTGGGGACGCCGGTGACGAGTTCCTTCTTTTCGTAGAGACGCTCAATCGTCCTGAAACTGTCCTTGAGGATCTCTTTCAGGGGGAAAAAGGCGGGCCGGATCTTGTTTTCCGATATTTCGAAGATGGCGTGCTCGGCCTCGTCGAGGATGCGGTCCACCTCGGAGCCGGCATGGTAACTCTTGTTGAGGATTTCCGTGGCCGTCCCGATGAGCCGTCGAAGGATGGATTTTTCCTTGACGATCTTTGCGTAGTGAGCCACGTTGGCAGCCGACGGGACGCTGTCGACCAGTGTGGCCAGGTAGGACGCCCCACCCACGGTGTCGAGGTGTTTTTTTTCCTTGAGGATGTTGCTCAGCGTGATGAGGTCGCTCGGCTCGTTCCGATCCGACAGCTCCAGGATAGCGGCAAAAATCCTCCGGTGGGCTTCATTGTAAAAGTCATTGACCTCGAGAATCTCGAGGACCGCATTCAGGGCGTGGTTGTCCAGGAGGATCCCCCCGAGGATCGATTGCTCCGCCTCGGTATTTTGCGGCGGCACTTTGTAAAGAGACGAATCGATATCTCTCATGCGATGTTCCTGCTCGATTTGCTAACCCACCGTTTCCGGTTACTCCTGCCGGGTGACGGTTACCGCAATATCGGCGAAAATACCCGGGTAGAGCTTGACCTTTACCCGGTGCTCCCCCAGGTTCTTGATGGGGTCTTCGATGACGATCTGTCGCTTGTCGACTTCGAAACCTTTTTCCACCAGCGCTTTTTCGATATCCTTTCCGGTCACGGAACCGAAGAGTTTGTCCATTTCACCCACCTTGCAGGGAATCGTCACGGTGACACCGGAGAATTGCTGGACCAAAGACTCGGCTTTCTTCCGTTCCTTTTCTGACTGCTGGGCGATGACCTTCTTTGTGTGTTCGAGGACGTTGATATTCTTGCCTGTTGCCTCCAGTGCCAATCCCTTCGGAATGAGGTAATTGCGCGCGTAGCCGTCGGAAACTTTGATCGTGTCACCTCTTTTTCCGAGGGATGCGACATCCTCTTTGAGAATCACTTTCATGAAAAGCCTCCTTGAGATGAGATTGAGCGGGTCTAAAGGTTACCTTAGACAGTGGAATCCTTGAGTGGTCTGTTCATTTTTCTAAAGTCAATCCAGATATCGAAGAGGCCGACGGTGGCCACGACGAGGAGCAGTGTCTGATAGACGAAAAGAAATAGATAGAAAATCGTACGCAGAAATCTCGGCACGCTCTTTTTTTTGAAGAAGAAGTGTACTATGGAAAATCCCTGAAGTAAATAGACGAATAAAAAAATGATCAATCCATTGAATCCGACCAGTTTGATCTCCGGCAGGGGCAAGAGCGTCATGCCCCCCGAAGCGATGACAAACCACACGAGCCAGTCGGGAATTTTCCAGCGGGCCAGATCACCGTAATCAGGGCAGGGGGTCTGGGTCTTCTGGAAGAGGAACCTCATCATCAAAACGTTGATCCAGGCTAAAAAAGAGGCGCTGACAACGACCATGGAAGGGAGGAGACCCAGTATCGTCTTTGTGATTTCCGGGACGTTCTCCTTGATGGATTCGATCTGTTCCGAGGACATGCCGAATTCGGCGTAAAACTTGATACTGTACTGGAGACTTTCATGAATGTGGGTTTCGATGAGTTGCATGGCGGGCGTGGCCAGTCTCCAGCTGTAATAAAGGAGGAGGGCGAAGGCCAGCGTCAGCACGGATGCCACGGATGCCATGACGGTTTTCTCGATGCCCCAGTTTCGCCTCATGAACTCCGGCAGGAGAATCCCCAGCGCCCCGATGACAACGAAGAAAGAAATGTTTCCCTCGACACCGGCGTACTGGAGGCTGAACCAGGCAACAAAAACGGAAGAGGCAAAGTAAAGGAGGCCCTGAGGCCTTCCCAGTCTGGTATAGAAATAGGCAATAGGAAGAGGGGTGACGAAACCGGTCGCAAGCTCAAGTGCGGGGCTCAGGGCGAGCAGGATGAAAAAAAGAGCCGTGATACCCACACCGAGCGCGAATTCCCTGACCAGGATAGGCCTCCTCTCTTCCATCGGCGGCTTGAAGATCCTCTGTAAAGTGCCGGCCGCAGCGTCACGCCCGTCATCACGCGTGCCGAGTAACACCGGCATTTATTCATGGAAGCAGGAGTATCGGCGCGGCCGGATGGGTAACGGGGAAATCTGTGGCAGCGGCTTGTGGGTTTAGGTATCGCTGACCATAAAGGGCAGAAGTGCTATGCTCCGCGCCCTCTTGATTTCGACCGTCATCTTGCGTTGATGCAGGGCGCAGTTTCCCGAGATCCTTCTGGGGATGATCTTGCCCCGCTCCGTCAGGAAATACTTGAGGATATCCGGATCCTTGTAGGAAAGTTTCAGATCGGAATTGGTGCAGAACCGGCACACCTTCCTTTTATGGTAAACCCGCCGTTCATATCTCGGCCTGGACTCTCTGGGGTTTGTGTACGCCGTCATTTGGATTCTTTCCCTCCCTTTTCGGTCTCCTTCGGCTCTTCACGGGGCTTACTGGGCCTCCGCACGATCGATCGTGTGAACTCCCTTCTTTCCGCGGATCTCGGTTTTGCCTCCGTCTCGGCAGCCTCCGCGGGCTTTTCTTCCGCTTCCTTGGACACGCCGGATATTTCTTTCTCTATTTCCTCCGGGGTGATGCTGTCGGCCTGCTTCACCGTCATGTACTTGAGTATTTTTTCATCAAACTTGAGGTTTCTTTCCAGCTCGCTGACGATGCTGCCCGTACCGGCGAAATCCATCATGACATAATAACCGCGGGACTGTTTCCCGATCAGGTAGGCGAGTTTTCTCTTGCCCCACCGGTTGACGCGGACCATCAGACCCTTCATGTTCGTGATGATCGAGGTGTATCGATCCACGATGGCGTCGATCTCCTCGTTGGGCAGATCCGCAAGGGTAATGAATACAAGATCGTACCTTTTCAATGCCATACCTCCTTCCGGCTCAGTAGCCCGGGCCCGAAGCCCGGGCAAGGAGTCCTTTCTTGAATTTTAAGAAGCGTCTTTTATAACAACTTTCAAGAGAAATCAATCAATTTTACGGGGCTATCGCTGAGCGACCATGGTCCCTGTCGGCATCCGGCCTTACCCATGCAAATTTCTTGTTGACCTGAGTTACGTCTTCTTCTATTCATTTCGGTAATCTTGAAATCGTTTTGAATAATGTGACGCAGCGCCTCATACGGGAGCGTCTTCCGGGGAGTCTGTTTTTTGTCTTCTTCCTTCAGAAAAATAGCGATTTTTTCAGTTGCTGTTCTTATCGTTTTCCTGGGGTACCGGTTCTTTGTTCATGCACCCGCAGTCCAGGATGTTCGGCTGACGGGAGAGAATATCATCTGCTTCGGGGACAGCCTCACGTCCGGCTTCGGGGCCGCCCCGGGTATGGACTACCCCTCCCATCTCTCGAGACTGATCGGGAGGCCGTTGATCAATGCGGGACGTCCGGGTGACACGACGGTTTCGGCCCTCGCGAGACTGGATCGTGACGTCCTTTCCCGGTCACCCCGGATCGTTCTCATCACACTGGGCGGGAATGATCTCATGAGGGGCATGGACCGCCCGCAGGCCTTCAAAAACCTGAAGACGATTGTCACATCGATTCAGGCTCAGGGGGCTCTGGTCATCATCGGCGGGGTTGATGCCCCCATCTGGGGCAGGGGATTTGAGGAAGGATACCGGCAGGTATCGAAAGAGACAGGCGCCGTGCTGATCCCCGACGTTCTGAAGGGGGTCATGGGAAATCCAAAGCTTATGCATGATGCCATCCACCCGAACGATGCAGGCTATGCAGTCATGGCCCAGTATTTCTATGAGGCCATGAAGCCCTATCTGTGAGGGTCTATGGAAAACATCGATCCATTTTCATCGTGAAAGGAGGTCCGGGATGTCCAGGAAATCTTTTTGGCTGTGCGCTGCTATTATCCTTGTTTTGGCCGCTCAGGGTTGCATGGTGGCGGAGAGCACCTACACGAAAAAGGTGGAAGAAACGGAGAGTTTGAACAGGCAGATCGGGGCCCTCGAACAGGTGAACAAAGAATTGAAAGGGGAAAACCAGGGCCTCAAAGAGAAGGTGGACGATCTGACAAAAGAGGTGGCCGAGCAAAAGCAGAGGGTGGCGGACCTCGAGATGATAAAGGAGCAGAAGGTCCAGGAGGTGAGCAGCGAATACAACTCGATGATCGATAAGATGAAAGCCGAGATTGCCCAGGGGCAAGTCACGATCACGGAACTGAAGGGACAACTCACGGTGAACATGGTGGAGGCCGTCCTTTTTGACTCCGGGAAGGCGGAGGTTAAGAAAGAGGGTCTGGCGGTACTCCAGAAGGTTGTCGATGTCCTGAAGGAGGCGAAGGACAAGGTGATCCGCGTCGAGGGTCACACGGACAACGTGCCGATCGCGGGGGGGCTCGCCCGGGTTTACCCGACCAACTGGGAGCTCTCTGCCGCCCGGGCGATCAACGTCACCCGGTTTCTCCAGGCCCAGGGGATTGACCCGGCCAATCTTTCAACTGCTGCTTACGGGGAATTCAAACCCGTAGCGGACAATGAAACGAAGGAGGGGCGGGCAAAGAACCGTAGGATTGAAATCGTCCTCGTGCCGAAGGATTAGATGAACGATTCAGGCAGAGAGCGCTCTTTTTTTTGACAGGGGTAAGGAATCTGAATGGCCGGATCTGACTTGATTTATGTTTTTTTCTGCCGCTTCATCACAGGCCGGTGCCTCAGCATAACGTAGGTTGCCCCGGTTCCGCCGTCGCAGGACCGCGCACTTGAATAGGCGGTGACCCACTTTCGCCAGGGTCCCGTGGTCAACCACTGGACGACTTTTGTTTTCAGAACCGGCTCCGCCGGCGAGGAGAGCCCCCGCCCGTGGATGACCAGAATCCCTTTCCTTCCCCTGTCGATGGAGTCCCTCAGAAAAGCCTCGAAGGCCGCCTCGGCCTCTCCCACGTTCATGCCGTGAAGATCGATGTGGGCCTGAATAGAGAACTCCCCCCGGTGGAGCCGCCTTGCGATCTCCGGTCGCACCCGGTAACCTGTGCCCTCGATGTATTCCGGTGTGTCCGAGATCACAAACCCCTCGCCGTACTTCACGAGATTTGTGAGTAATTCGAGGTCTTCGTCTTTACCATTTTTGCGGGGAACCTCGCCGATCGACGGCGGCACCGGCTCGACGTATTTGCCCTCCCTGAGGGTTTTGACGCCTTCCATGGCCTCCCGGAAGATTCTCTCTTCATCGACGGCAGGCACCGGTCCGGTTTGATGATTCCTTTCTCCACGGCCCGGTTTCCCGGGGAGAGACGCGACATCGACTGATTTTTTCCGGAGCAGTTTGTCGAGGTTTTCAAAGGGTTGAAAACCCAGATCGGATTTGGGGGGTTTCATGGATATCTTCCCGGCATTGGGACGCGCCTGTGAAACTCGCGTCCGGTGAACGTTCCTACTTGCACTTGAACGGATAAAAGTGGCTGTAACAGTATCCGCCCGGATCGCTGTACATGATTTCCGTGTCGGCCATGCACTGGGTGATGGTTTTCGTGGATGTCTCCTCGTAGTCGGGACGCTTTTCCTCCTTTTTTTTGCAACTCATGCAGATGGGATTGTGGCTGTAGACGGAGAGAATTCTCAGGTTCCGGGGAGAAAGGTCCTTGCGGCACTTGGAGCATTTCGTGGCGCAGGAGAGTTTATCTTTCCAGTCATCTTTCATGGGGCGACCTCCTGGGGAGGATAGGATGATCTTTCAAAGGAATAGGCTTTTTTTGACTATACAACGAGAGGTTATGGATGTAAATGGTTTCCCCGCCGGGAGTGTCACTGAGGCATTTGAGGTTCCCTTGCGAATTTCCTTGCGTGCCAGACCGAGGGGACATTGGACTGCCACTCCGGGAGGGTCATCGTGATGGCAATCTCCTCGAGGGCAGAGAGGGCGAGGACCACCGCGGCAATCTCGAAAGGCCAGGTGATGTCAAAGAGAAGCATCACGAGGGTGGCAACACTGAGGACAATGGCAGAGAACTTCGCCGCCCAGGTGTGGTAGCTTGTCAGCCGGCGGTATTTGAGGAACCCGATAGAGATGGGGATGGCAAAACTCGCGACAACGGCAGCGACGAAGGGAGCCTCCTGCCTGATGAGATCGGGCCAGAGCCACCAGGCGCAGAGGGGGACGGTCATGTAGATGGAGAAGTCCCCCCAGCTGTCGAGTTTCGCCCCGAGGTCCGTCTCCTGCTTGTATTTCCGGGCGATCATCCCGTCGATGGCATCCGATAGAAGGGCCAGCACCAGAAGGACAATGAAAATATCGGCCCGGCCGATCCACGCGAGGTAGAGCAGGACAGGGGCGGCGACCATTCTGAAAATGCTCAGGCAGTTAGGCAAAGTGAACATGGCGATGTCTCTTCGGGTCTTCAGTCGAAAGCCATCAGTAAAACCGTTACATGATCCCGGCCGTCCTCTTCGTTTGCCGTCCTCACGAGCTCCGCGCTGATATATTTGCTGTATTTCATCATCTTTCAGGGCGTCCGTCAACCCGTCTGTACACAGGAGCAGAAATCTTTTTTCGATGCTCAGCGATCAAATATCAACCTCGGCCAGGGTTTCAGGGTTTCATCCCGATTTCCCGCAGAAAGGGAAGGATACACTCCTGAAGGACGTTGGGTGCCCGAAAGACGGCGTAGTGGGCGAGTTCGTGTTCGAAGGAGAACAACCGGGCCCCCTTGATGCTGTCGCGGGCTTTCTCGGCTGTGCTCAGAAGCAGCCACTGATCGTTGGCCACGTGAAGGATGAGGGTCCTGGCACGAATCCGGTGCAGCTGCTCTGTGAGGAAATAAGCATCGCCAATCTGGTTTCGCAGGAGCAGGTCGTTCGCGTCGTAGTTATTGGCGAGCGTTAGCAGCAGTTCCCCCTGGTTCCCGTCAGGCTTCCAGCAGAATACCTCTTTGCGGGCCTCCGCCCAGGGCTGGCCCGCGCGGAAATCGAAGCTCAACCCGGTGTAGAGTAATATCGACCATCCGAACATAACGCCCCGGTTCGGGTGTTTTTCCCTGGACAGATGGTAGTAGTCCCCATTCGTTTCGCGCCAGGCGGGGTCGCTCTCGATGGCTGCCGTCATGAGCTCGAAGAGCCAGCGGGTATGTGAATTTATTTCCGTCAACCCGCCGATGGGCAGAATCGCTTCGACAAAATCCGGATGCAGGACCGCCCAGACGTAGCTCTGGATGGCGCCCATGGAAACACCGGTGGCGAGCTTTATCCTGCCGATGTTGAGTTGATCCATCAGGAGACGGTAATTGGCCTGCACGCAGTCAAAATAATTATAATGCGGGAATTTCATACCGAGCCCGTCGCTCGGCTTGCTCGCCCCCCAGAGTCCCACGGCATCGAGAAAAATGATGTAGTATTTGTCCGTGTCGATGAGTTTCCCCGGCCCGACAACCGGGCCGCCTGCGAAGGCGTTTCCCTCCTGTCCGTCGTACCAGTAGTAGTACATGAAGGTCGCATCCCCGGAGTAGTAAGGGCTGACAATGACAGCGTTCGTGATTTTACCCTCCCGGTCCCGCTCCGCGTTGCCGACGGCGATGTAGGCGACGCGCAGGGATTCCGCCCCGAGGGACTCTAGTGTCACGCCTCCCGCACCGCCATATTCAAAACTCGACTCATCGCCAACGGAATAGGTCCCTCCCAGTTTGAAATGGGGAATGGTGTGATATCTCTTCAAGCCGTCGAGGGCGGGTACACCCGAGGCTTTTGTAATGAACATTCTGCGAGAAGATGTCATGCCAATACTCATTGACGATGAGGCTGAAATTCATGGATTTTCCGTGAAGAACTGAAAGTGGCGGTTAATTGGATAGCGGAAGGAAGGAAAGAAATCAAGAAAATTAGGTTGTTTCGAAAGGGCAGAGTGTTTACGGTGGGACAATAAAAAAGCAGGGTTGAAACGGCCCTGCCTTTTCGCTAATTACATTTTATGATTTATTACTTCTGTCTAATCCTCCACATAAGACCTGCCCCGCCAAGCAATCCTGCCAAGAGAAGTACCGCCGTCATTGGCTCCGGGACAGGAAATGCCCCATCCTTATCCTTATTCTGACCCGGAGCATTGTCCAGTCCCTTCCCTTGCCCCTGCTGGGCCAGGGCGGGCAATGTAAAGGCAAACAAAAGCGTTATGACAAGAATAATAATGGCTAATCTTTTCATGTGATTCACTCCTGAACCCCTTCGGATACATGGCATGATGCCATCAAAAGAGAAATTAATTACTCTTTTATTATCTTTGAAACCCATTTACTTAAAAAGTCAATTGGTCGAGTTTGAGATTAGTTTGAAATACGAAGAAAGTTTGAAACGGCTCTAAACCTGAGTCTTCATATGATGCGGTCGGGAAGGTGTAGGATAAGCGTCATTTGTTGAGCAGTCTTATTGCTTTTCTGTCGTCCGCGGTCTTGAAAATGATCGTCATCTTACCCCTGGCCGGGCTTCCATAGATGTAATGGACATCGATACCGGCATCGGAGATCTTCTTCGCGACCCTGTGGATCTGTCCCGGTTTGTTGGGCATCTCAACCATGATGACCTCGTCCGTCTCCACCTCGGCCCCCATGTTCAACAGGATCTTCTTCGTCTTGGCCGTATTGCTGGTGATCAGCATGAAACAGCCCTCGTCTTCCATTTCGTAGGCGCAGATGGCCTCGATGTTGATTTTGGCCGCCGCGATGAAAATAGTCACCTCGGCGAGCAAACCGATCTTGTTGGGCATCGTAAAGCTGAGCTGCTGTGCTCTCTTCGCGATAGCCATACCCATCCCCTCCTTTTCGGAAAGCAATTTTCGACATGATACGATTTAATGCGGAAAATGAAAAGAAAAAAGGCAGCCTGAAAAATCCGGCTGCCTGTCTTTCATGGCGGGCGGTCCGGGACTTGAACCCGGGGCCTTTGGTTCCGGAGCCAATTGTAAAGGATAAAGCAGACTAAAACAACGTAAAACAATGTAAAGAAAATCAACAAAGTAAGGGCGGTTTGAATAACGATATAAACTCAACCGCCCTTCTATTTTATGTTGTTCCGTTAGAAATCGGTTAGAAGAAAAGCAGGGCCATTTCTGACCCTGCCTCTACTGTGTTTCTTACACTAAATTGCCTATTTCTTGCCTTTGCGCACATTACTTACTGAATCTGTGCCTGTCTGCCTCAGGGCGTAAGGTAGTCGCTACTCCTCAGCGACGACTCTCCTTGGGAGGGCATCCATTCCCCCCCTCTCCACAAACAGCATGCAAATCTCAAGA